>WNFU01015358.1_pt1 | contig 11413 bp, 12 predicted proteins | sample 5400121 | NCBI WGS metagenome assembly WNFU01 (sample SAMN13153360, study PRJNA577476) | soil metagenome | isolation source: 100 cm soil or saprolite under grassland replicate 1 | place: USA:California | collected 2016-06-15 | reverse complement strand
GGCATCCGGGCGCCGAACACGGTCAGCCAGGTGGGCGTCTTGCCGAACTGTCGGCGCATGAGCCGGTACAGCAACCTCAGCATCAGACTCTTGGGCTTCTCGATCGGGGCGAGGTACGGCCCCGCGGTCGGATGCGCGCCCGCGTAGGATCGTTCGTTGGTAGGGATTTCCATCGCCATGAGCAGGCACCTCCTTGTGGGTCATTCACTGGTATGACGCACGGGAGCGGCCGGATGTGACAGTCGCTGACCGGCCGGCCGCTGGCCGCGGTCAGTGGCCCAGGGCGGTGAGATCGAGACGGCCTGGCTGTCCCGATCGTTCAGCTGGAGGTTGTCCCAGTCGCCGTTGAACTTCCGCGGCGATCCTTCGACCGGACTACGCAACCCTAGAACCTGCCTCTGACACCTTTGCCACATGCGTCTTCAACGCGGCGACCAGGAACGGGATCTCCTTGTAGCCCTTCACCCGTCGGAACTGCTTCTCTGCGACGAGCAGCCCCGCGGCGCACCACCTCTCGATCATCCGGGTCTTGCTCCTCGGCCGCCACCGCTTCACGTTGCCCATCACGGTCCGTCCCACGGAGAACGCCGACTCCACGATGTTGGTGGAGAACAGCGACACGGCGAGCTTGGGCGGCACCCCCAGCCGGTTGATGGTGAGCGTCTCCGCCATCCCCTCCCGGACCGATCCGGCGGCGCTCGGATGTCCCAGTCCCTCGAGCCAGCGAGCCACGGCCTCCAGGGCGCCCAGGGCCTGCTCGGGATCGGTCTTTCCCCAGGCCCGGCGGAGGCGCCGGCGGACCTCGGCGTGCAGGTGATCGGGGAGGTAGCCGATCACGTTGCGTTCCTTATGCACCTTATGGAGACATCTCCATGACCTGCACTATGTAGAGCGCCGGGTTATGCGCATGTCCGGGGCAGATGCCCTGGTCACGGGCGGTCTTGGGACTCCGCGCGTGCACATAATCACTGCCGTTCCAGGAAGGCGAGCAGCTCGTCTCGGGGTCGGTAGCGGCCGGGCGCAGACCCGATCGGCGTGGTTCGGGCGAGGGCTCGCTCTTTCAGCGTGAGGTCGGCGTGCACGTACATCTGGGTGGTCTCGATGCCCTCGTGACCGAGCCAAAGGGCGATGACGGAGGTGTCCACCCCGGCGTGCAGGAGCCGCATCGCCGCGGTGTGCCGGAGCACGTGGGGCGAGACCTTCTTGGTCGCAAGCGACGGACAGCGCTGTGCCGCGGCTTGCGCGTGCCTGGAGACGAGCAGGGTCACGCCGGAGCGGCTGAGGGGCGCTCCCTGGCGCGTCGGGAGCAGTGGATCGACTGCCCTCCCTCCCAGCTCCTTGAGCCACGCCCCGAGAACGGCGACGGTCGTGGTGGTGAGCGGCGTGGCCCGCTCCTTGCGGCCCTTGCCCACGCAGCGCACATGCGCTCCGGTGCCCAGGACGACGTCCCCGCGGCTGAGGCCGGTCAGCTCGGAGACCCGCAGCCCGGTCTGGATCGCGAGGAGCAGCAGCGCGTGGTCCCGCCGGCCGAGAAAGCTCGTCCGGTCCGGAGCGGCGAGGATCGCCTCAACCTCGTCGTCGGTGAGGAAGGTCACGATCCCCCGTTCGAAGCGCTTCGGTGGGATGGCCAGGACCCGCCCGATCAGCGCGGCGTGCTCGGGATGGCGCAGCGCCGCGAACCTGAACAGCGAGTGGACCGCGGACAGCCGGGCGTTGCGCGTGCGCACGCTGTTGCCCCGGTCGCGCTCGAGGTGATCGAGGAACCTCCCGATGCGCGGCGCGTCGAGATCTTCGAAGCCGAGCGTGGCGGGGGCCTTGCCGGTCTGTTGCTCCACGAAGGCGAGCAGCAGGCAGATCGCGTCGCGGTAGGCGGCGATGGTGTGGGGGCTCGCCCGGCGCTGGGTGATGAGCCGCTCGGTGAAGAACGCCTCCAGGGTCGGGGCCACCGCGCTCATGACGAGGCCCCCGTGGCGGCCTCGAGGCGTGCGGCCGCCAGGGAGAGCAGCTCGGGCGCGGCCGAGAGGTACCAGTAGGTGTTCGCGGGGTGGACGTGGCCGAGGTAGGTCGACAGCGTCGCGAGACGAGGCTCGACATCGACGCCTTCCCGGTACCAACCCATCAGGGTCGACACGGCGAAGGTGTGCCGGAGGTCGTGCGGCCGGGGCCGGCACGTGGCCGAGCGTGGAGAGAGGCTCGCCTCACGCACGAGCCGGAGGAACGTCAGGTGGAAGCCGTCGTAGAGGAGGCGAGTGCCGGCCAGCGAGACGAAGAAGGCCGGGGAGCTCGCCTGTGGGCAGAGCTCGTCGCGTCGCGTGGCGAAGACGCGGAGGGCCCGGGCGGTGCTGTCGTGAACGGGGATCTCCCGGGACTTCCCGAACTTCGAGTCGCGCACGATGAGGATCCGCTGGGCGAGGTCGACGTCTCCCCGGTCGAGCCGAAGTGCCTCCCCTATCCGCATCCCGGTCACGGAGAGGAGGCCGACGAGCGTCGAGAAGGTCGCACGGCGAAGTGGCGAGGGGAGTTTTCCTGCTGCCGCCATCAACCGGAGGACCTCCTCGGCCGTGTACAGGTAGGGGGTCGCCCGGTGGCTTCGGTGGGGAAGGAGGTCGGCCGGGGGGACCTCGGTGCGTTCGTCGATCAGCGCGAGATGCCGGGCGAAGCCGCGCACCACGGAGAGCCGGTCGGCGAGCCAGCTCGGGTTCCCACCCACCGGAAGCGTCGCCCACGAGAGCGCGAGCTTGGTGGTGATGGTCTCGGCGCCGGCCGCCTCGCAGTAGCCGATGAACTGGTCGAGCAGGCGCCCGGCGCGGTCGAGCTTGAACCCGAGCGAGCGCCGCAGGGCGAGGTAGTCCTGCAGTGCGGAACGAAGCGCGTGTCTTATCGGGCAACCCCTTCCGGATCGCCGGCCGGCCAGGGCTTGGCCAGCGCTCGGAGCGAGGAGCGGTCGACCTTCGCGTAGATGGCGGTGGTGAGGACGCTGGCGTGCCGCAGCACCTGGCCGATCTCGGCGAGCCCGGCCCCGGCGCGCAGCATCTCGGTCGCCGCGGTGTGGCGGAGCCGGTGGGCGCGCACATGGGCGACGCCGGCTCGCGTACACGCGGCGACAACGATCGCCGACACGCCGGCGGAGCTGAGGGCCTGGTGCGGAGCCCGGACCCGGGTGAACACCTCGCGGGCGGCACACCGCGGCCGACCCCGTCGCAGCCACCCGGCGATCGCCTCGCCGACGTCGGCGGGGAGCGGGAGGCGCCCGTGCTTCGAGCCTTTGCCCCGAACGACGATCTCTCCTCGCCGCCAGTCGATGTCGTCCAGGAGGAGCCCGGCCGCCTCCCCGGCCCGCAGCCCCAGACGGACCAGCAGGATCAACACGGCGAAGTCACGCCGGCCGAACGTGCTTCGCCGGTCGCAACTCTTGAGCAGCGCCGCCACATCAGCGCGATCGACCGCTCTCGGCAACGCGGCGAGTCGCCAGCCGGCGACCGACGGGACGACGTCCGCGAGCGGCCGTGCGGTCCTGCCCTCCAAGTAGCAGTACCGGAGCAGGGCCCGCAGCCCCGCCACCACGTACCTGGCGGAGCCGGTGCTGCGGTTCCTGCACTCCGTGACGACGAATTCGATGACCTCGGATGCGGTGAGCTGTTCGAGACGGAGGCCCGGCACCTGTGGGCGCGTCGCGAGGAACAGCCGGGCAACGTGGAGGTTGCTCGCCACCGTCCCCGCGGCGAGGCCCCGCTCCTGGGCGAGGTACATCCGGTAGTGCTCGAGGAAGCTCTCGGCCGGTGTCCCGGAGGCGACACGTTCCGGGAGCGGCACGACCCCCCGCCCACGAAGGTACGTGAGTAGAGGTGCCACGCCCTTCGGGGAGCGCCACAGCACGTAGCCGGCGGCCCGTCTCGCTGCGAGGAACTCCTCGATACGCGTGGGCGTGAGATCGCCCTCGCCCAGACCTTGGCCCGCCAACCACCGACTGACGTGGGCCATCACGCGAAGCTGATCGGTGAGCGCGTTCGGCCGGTAGCCCTGGGTCTCGAGTTCCGCACGGAACCCGGCGACGTAGGGCACAAGCGGGCCGATGACGTTCACCCGCGACGGGTTTCCCATCCCTACCTCCTCTCCGGACTGCACTTGGAGAGGAAGCGTCGCCGGCTCAGGGGGTCCTGATTATGTTGAGCTCTTCAACCGACCTGGCGGTCGTGAACAGCGCAGATGCCAACAGACGGGCTGGACATGCACATAACCCGGCGCTCTACATAGTGTAGTTTATGAGGATGTCTTCATAATTTGCACAAGCGCCGGAACATCATGGACCATCTGCCCCCCGAGCAGCACGCCTTCGTCGGCCGCCAGCTCGACAAGGCGTGGCGGATGGACGACGTCTTGCGCGCCGAGCGAGCCCTGAAGGCCCTGGCCGATCGTCTGGAGGCGCAGCACCCGGGGGGCGGCCGGGTCGGTGCGCGATGGGCTGGATGAGACGCTCACGGTGTCGCGCCTGCATCTCCCGCCCCTGTCGCGCACGCTCTACACCACGAACCCCGTGGAGTCGATGGTCTCGATCGCCCGCGACGTGATGCGCAACGTCAAGCGGTGGCGGGACGGGAAGATGATCGTGCGGTGGACGGCGGCGGGCATGCTCGTCGCTGAACGGCAGTTCCGCCGGGTGAAGGGGTACCGGGACATCCCGGTGTTGCTTGCCGCGCTCGCCGCTCACGCCGAGAAGGTCTCCGGGATCGTGTCAGAAGGGGGTGATAGGGTCGCGTAGCAGGTGTTCGCCGGTCTTGGGTCGCCACCCAAATTCAACGGCGATCGGGACATCCTCGAGATTGCTCCCCAGAGAGGCTGTCGGACGATTCCTCCGATACGGCCCCAACTGGGGGGCGGTGAGAGAAGGGAGCGATCCGTGTGGCCTAGGATTCTTCTTTTCATATCCCCCCTTGTCCTCGGCGTCGTTCCTGCGGCGCACGCAAGCCCGGTCGCGTTCACCGAGACCCTCCAGAACGAGAGCCAGACGTTTGCCGATGTCCTCCCGTGTCGCGAAAGCCTTGGCGACTACGACACCACCATCACGTACAACGCGGTGTTCCACGTCACCTCTGGGTTCGATGTCCCGGCTTCGCCCATTCCCCTCTACCATCTGACGGGAACGAGCACCGGTCGGTTCGTCGCAGTGCCGCGGGACTTCTCGCAGCCGACCTTCACCGGGCGCTTCACGGTCGCCTTCGACGAGAACAGGAACACGGAGAGCTTCACCACGAAGGTCACCTCCTCCTGGAGGGGGACGGGGACCGACGGCTCGGCGATCACCTTCCACGAAGTGGTGCACCTCTCCGTCAGCGCGAGCGGCGCGACGCTGGAGTTCGACAAGCCCACCTGCTAGGCGGGTGTGGGAGCATCGCGGTCCTCGCGGACTTGTGGGCATCCACGGCCGGCGGTGTGTTGCTTCGTCGCAAGGAAAAAGAAGAGCCGGCCCGGGGGCCGGCTCTTCTCGATTCAGTCAGATCGTTAGGTCAGCACTGCACGATCAGATGCCACGATCTGTCTGAGAAGTTGCCCGCGCTGTCGTGCGTCGTGATGAAGACCCCCCTCACATCGGTTGCCCGGCCGACCGTGGTGATCTGGCCCGTTGCCTCGGTTCCACTACTAAAGGGAGAGCCGACTGCAGCGACGTATCCACAGGCCCGGACGTTGATGTCGAAGAGCACTTCGAACTGCCCCGTGCCGAGTCGCCTCGCGACGAGCACGCCGCGGCCGCGCACTTGACAGGCGCTTCCGACCGCGAGGTGACCGTTGCAGACCACCCACCGGGTGTCGCCCACGGCACGTGTTGCCGCGCCGCCTGACGTGGTCGAACCTTGGTTCGGTCCTGAGGAGCCCCCGAAGGCGACCGTCGTACCTGCAAGTGCAAGGCTCGCTACAACCACTACGAGAGCTAGCCGCCAACCCAAGAATCTCTTAACCATTCCCTGTCTCCTTCCCCTCGGGCATCCTTCGGTCGCTTCCCCTTTCCTCCCATCACCCCCTCTCTGGCGTACACGCCAATGGGCGGCGTGAGGGTCTGACGCTAAGCGGGGTGTGTACTCACATCGTCTATGAAGGAGACGACGCTGTCAAGTCATCGCGACCTCCCACTGGTCGATGGGTTGGAACTTGCCTTCACCAGCCTGGGGATCGGGTTAGGACCAGTCATCTATTCGGAGGGGTTGCTCCATGGTGGCGTGCGGCGAGGCGGCTCAATCAAGAAGGACGGCCGTCGAAAGAGGCCATGACGTGAGCCGAGCGCGCCTCGGCCAACCCGCCGTCACTCCGCGAGCGGGAAGGCACGACAGCCTCCTTCGTCGCGGAGGGCGTAGTAGCAGAGGGTGAGAACCCGCCGGGCCAGGGCCACCCGGGCGACCTTCCGGCCCCGACGCGCGGCGATCCGATCGTAGAGGGCTCGGAAGTGGGGATCGATGTCGGGGCGGGCGGCGACCTCCACCATGACCCACCTGAGCCACCGGGACCCCTGCTTGGAGATGTGACCGCGGCGGGTGTGGGCGTCGCTCGAGCGCTCCGAGGGGGTGAGGCCGGCCCAGGAGCAGAGCCGATCGGCGGACGGGAACCGGTGCACGTCCCACACCTCGGCTATCACCACCGCCGCGGTGACCGCACCGACCCGCGGGATGGCGGTGAGACGGGCCAGGCGGGGATCGGCCCGGAAGATCGAGCGGATCTCCCTGTCGGCGACCTCGACCTCGGCAGAGATGGCATCGATCAGCCGCAGGCTGGCTTCGACCCGGCCCTGGGAGATCGGTGGCAGCCGGAGGTCGGCCAGGAGCTGCCGCCCTGCCTTGCCGAACAGATCCCACATCGCGACGGGCACCCCGTGTTCGGCGAGGAGGGCGTGTACCTGGCACTTCAGGCGGGAGCGGATCCGCACCAGCGAGGTCCGCATGCGCACGACCCGGCGGGCCTCCCTCGCCTGCGGTGGAGCGATCCAGGCCTCCGGCAGCCGGTTCGTCCGGAGCAGATGGGCGAGCGTCCGGGCATCGATGGCATCGTTCTTGACCCTGGCGGAGGCGATGGCCTTGGTGGCCAAAGGGTGGGACATGTGGGCCGTGATGCCGGCGTCGGCGAGGAGATCGGCGAACCACCCCCACCCGTACGTCGCTTCGAAAGCGACCTCCAGCGGCTCGTGGCCGAGCTCGCCGAACACCCGAAGGAACTCTCCGGGGTCAGTCTCGATGCGGCGGTTGAGCAGTGGCGCTCCGGCGGTGTCGAGCGCGACGACGTGCGAACGCTTGCGGTGCAGGTCCACTCCGACGTAGACCATGACTGGGCCTCCTTCCTGTCGCTTGTGCCCGAGCGGACGGTACGTCTGCTCTAAGCACGGGAGCGGGAGGCCCGCTCCTTCATGGCATCAAGGGTAGAACTGGGGCAGAACTGGGGCAGTTTGGGGGGTCCGGGCGCCCTGGCCGGCGAGCCGTGGTCAGGTCCGGAAGGACTCTTCGGGCCTGATCAGCAATCTGTAGCCAACGGCTCGGACTGCTTGAAATAGCAGACCACCGCTTCATCCTCATCGAGATCCGGACAAGGAACTCGGAGAGGAGGAACACGGTGGTCGAACCAACGATGGACCCTCTGGTCTGGCTCCGCAAGCACCTCGAGGAAGCCGACACGGACCTACTGCGGGAGATGGTCCACACCTTCATCCAGGCCCTCATGGGGGCCGAGGTCGACGCCCTGTGCGGGGCGGGGTACGCCGAGCGCACGCCCGACCGCACCAACCGGCGCAACGGGGTGCGCCCCCGGCGGTTCGACACCCGGGCCGGCACGATCGCCCTGGGCATCCCCAAGCTCCGGGAGGGGTCCTACTTCCCGGACTGGCTCCTCGAGCCCCGCCGCCGGGGGCCGAGCAGGCCCTCATCCAGGTGATCGCGGAGTGCTACGTGCGAGGGGTGTCCACCCGACGGGTGGACGGCCTCGTCCGCACCCTCGGCATCGAGGGCATCTCCAAGTCGAAGGTCTCCGAGCTGGCCAAGAGCCTAGAAGCATTCCCCAGCCCGGTGGCTCCGACTGATCGGGCTCGTGACGCTGCTCGGGCTCACCGCTTACGGCTTTGCCCCGGCTCAAGGGGCAGGGCCCGGATCCGCCACCGTACAGTCGAAGGCCAGCTCGGCCGTGGTGACCCGTCCCACGCTGCGCAAGGACTTCAAGCCCGGAAGCGCGCTGTCGGCCAAGCAGTACAGGATCTTGAGCAAAGAGCTCTACACGATCCGCAAGCAGATGGCCCCCGAGGCTCTGTCGGCGGGCGGCGCGGAGAGCGCCATCCCGCTGCCTGAGGCAGCGCAGACGGTTCCGGAGGCAGCCGCGCGGTTCCATGGGACACCCAGCTCTCTCCTCATCGGACGCAACAACTTCAACAACCGCGCGAACACCAACACGTGCGGGACGGGGAGCGTTCTCGCAGAGCCCGCAGCCGCGAACGAGGGTCCCAATGTCTATTACTCGGGGAACCTCCGGCACCAGGAGTTCTCCACGAACGGCGGCGCCACCTACAACTGCGCCGCGGCATATCCCGCCGGCCCGGCGGAGGCGCCGTTCGCCTTCGGCGACACCGACGTCATCTACGATCACTCGCGGGGCGTCACGTTCCACTCCGTGCTGTACGTCAACAGCAACCTCACCAACGGCGTCATCCGGATCTTCGTGCGCCGCAATATTCCCTTCGGAGACAACTGCTTCTATCATCGACTCGGACCCCACCTTGACGAACGTGTTGGACGACTACCCGCATCTCGGGCTGTCCAACAACTTCCTGTACGTTAACGCCAACCGGGTCCGGACCGTCGGCGGCTCGAGGTTCTGGGATGGCGCGTTCATCAGGCGGCACAACATCGACCAGATGGCCGACTGCGTGGCGGCCTCGGGCAACCAGATCAACTTCACAAACCCTGGCGGCCAGCGGATCCTCGTGCCGGGCCAGGGCGCGCGTGACGTGATGTACATGGCCTGGGTCAACACCTCGTCGCAGTGGCGAGTGTTCAGCTGGAGCGACAAGTCCGCGACGGTGTTCTCCACCTTCGTCAGCGTGTCGGCCATGACGTTCACCCCTCCGGACGTTGCCCCGGACTGCCGGGGCGGAGCGAACAACGACAACTGGGCCGACTCCCTGTCTGCGAACATCGTCGGGTTCGGCGTGAGGGCCACGGTCGGCGGTGACTTCGTGACCGTGTGGGCGACCACCGCGGCCGACGCGTCGCATCCGCAGGCCCATGTCCACGGGGCCCAATTGCGCATCGGGGCCAGCCAGACGAGCCTGACGCTGGTCCAGCAGCCGGTCATCTTCAACGCGACCAACTGCATCGGGGGGGCCGCCGCCTCGACCACGAACGACCGCGGCGACATCGGGGTGGCCCTGGCCTTCGGGAGCAGGGCGGGAGGAGGCGGCTCCGCCGTGGCCTCGATGGTCCTGATGAAGGACGAGTTCTCGCCGGGTCCTGGTGCGTTCTCGGCCATCCTGGTGGCCACCGGGACACACAACCCGACCCGGTGGGGGGACTACCTCACCGTCCGGCGGCACGCCCCGAGCGGCGAGTGGTTCGACGCCACTGCCTACTCACTGGTCAACGGTACTGGGCTGTCGAACGTGAACGCCCGGTACGTCGAGTTCGGCCGGGGACGCGACCAGCAAGGCTACCTGGCCTGGAGGAACTCGGTCCCGGCGACGTAAGGGGCCGGGCCTCCATAGGAGCCGAGAGAGCGGTCCTGACTGGGCCGCTCTCTCGTGCCTGCCGCTCTCCGCTAATCCGTGATCTGAAAGGGCGAGGACTGAGCGGCGAGCGGTTCTTGTCCTTGATCTCGACTGAACCCGTACGTGAACCTGAGTCGGTAGGTCCCTGCTACGAGGGGGACGCCGGCGCGGCCGAGGACGGCGGCGAAGTTCGAGCTCGAGGGATCGAACGCTATCGTCCGCCCCCGGGAGGGACCGATCGCCACGGTCACTGGCGGCCTCCGGACCGCACAGCCCAGGATGGGGGTCCACGCGCCGTCCTGCTGCCGCTCCAGGATGGCGATCGAACAGTCGCTCTTGGAATCCATCGTGTACAGCGTACGGTCGAGTCCGTTGGCGATCACGCCGGAAATGACGTCCCCTCGGGCGTACGAGGAGGCCGACAGAGTGATGCTGACCCGTCCGGCCGGAGCTTGCACCGGCTCCCCCAGACCGCCCAGAGGCTGTCCGCCGCTACCGGGAACAACCGTGGTGTCGGGCGTGACAGTGATTCCGGTGGCCTGCTGCCCGCTGTCCCGGCCCGAACCGGAGCCGCAGGCCTGCAGCAACAGGAGCAAGGCGAACACTCCAACGAAGCGCTTCAGCGATTCGTTCGTGGGACGCATTGTTCAGATTGGACGCTGACCCGAGGAAGGACGTTCCAAAGCCAGCCGCGCGCCTGCGCCTCGAACACACGTTCGAGTACCCTCGGGGTGTACTGCCGGTAGGGTAGGCCGCTGGCTGGTCAGCGAGCGGTAGGCGGCCGGGCTCAGTCCCACCGGTTTCCCGGTGGGTGCATCGTTCCGACTCGCCATAGCTGCTGCTTCGCCAGCGGCCCCCCGTCAAACCGTGCATGCGGTTCTCCCGCACACGGCTTTCCGACACCGTTCACCGCGAGGCATGCGCAGGCGCTCCGTAGCGCACGGTCCCGGTGAGGCGGTAGACCCTGTGGGGGTCCAAAATTCGGTTCCGCGCCCTTGACACTGGCAGGTAGCATCCCTGCGCCTTGCGATCCTTCGCCTACTTCGTGCTCGTCCGCCTCCTCGGAGTGCTCACCGGACAGGGGAGCGTGTCGCAGCTCCAGCTCGAGCACGCCTGCTCTCCGTCACCAGGTGAGGGTGCTCCGCCGTTCGGTGCGCCGCCCGGAGCTCAAAGACCGAGACCGGGCGTTCCTCGCCGCGGCCAGTAGGGCGCTCTGCCGAGACCGTTGGGCCTCGTTCATGGTCACGCCCCAGACCCTCCTCCGCTGGCACCGCGAACTCATCCGGCGGAAGTGGACCTACCATCGGCGAGGCCCCGGTCGGCCGCCCCTCGATCCCGAGACGACCGATCTCATCGTCCGTCTCGGCAGGGAGAACGCCAGATGGGGATGCGTGAGAATCCAGGGGGAACTCCGCAAGCTGGGGATCCGGGTCGGAGCGAGCACCATCCGGAGGATCCTGCGTCGCGCGGGCCTCGGGCCCGCGCCTCGGCGAACCGGTCCGACCTGGAGCGAGTTCCTCCGAGCACAGGGGAGGGGAGTGCTCGCGTGCGACTTCTTCACGGTCGAGACGGTGTTCCTGAAGACGCTCTACGTCCTGTTCTTCATCGAGCTCTCGACCAGACGGGTCCACGTGGCCGGCACCACCAGCCGACCGGACTCGGCCTGGGTGACCCAGCAGGCCCGGA
>WNFU01009561.1_pt1 | contig 11415 bp, 12 predicted proteins | sample 5400121 | NCBI WGS metagenome assembly WNFU01 (sample SAMN13153360, study PRJNA577476) | soil metagenome | isolation source: 100 cm soil or saprolite under grassland replicate 1 | place: USA:California | collected 2016-06-15 | reverse complement strand
GGGAAGTGCGCCTCAGCCGCCGGGACGAGACCCTGGTGGACCTGCTCATTGAGACGGGCCTCTCGCGGAACATCGCGAAGACGCTTGTGTTCCTCTCGAAGCGCGACGAGACGACGTCGGTCGAGATCGAGAAGGCCACGGGGCTGCGGCAGCCGGAGGTCAGCATCGCGATGCAGGAACTCCGCCGTCGGCGGTGGGTCGACAAGCGGGACATCAAGAAGGAGGGCAAGGGCCGCCCCGTACACTCGTACCGGCTGAGCATCTCCTGGTCCGAGATCCTGGCGCAGATTGACCGCGAGGAGCAGGCGAAGATCGACCGCATCGAAGCGAACCGCAAGAAGCTCAAGACGTTCGCGTAGGACGCAAGGTCCGCACGCCTTTTTCTGAAGCGACGAGCACGGCGTCCGCCATCCCGAGGAACAACCCGTGCCCGACCACGCCCGGGATCGCGGCAATCCGAGCGGCGAGTTTGGACGGTGCCTTGATCGGGCCGAATTGCGCGTCGAGGAGGTTGTTCCCGCTGTCCGTCCGCATGGTCTCCGAGTCGCGTCGGCGCAGCTCGACCGTCGCGCCCAGGCCTTCGAGCGCCGCGGCCGCGACCTTCCAGCCGAACGGGTGGACCTCGACGGGCACCGGGGCCTTCGTCCCGAGGCGCGGCACGAGCTTCGACTCGTCGACGATCACGATGAACCGCTTCGACGCGGCCGCGACGATCTTCTCGCGGAACAGCGCGCCCCCGAGGCCCTTGATCAGGTCGAGCTTCGGATCGACCTCGTCGGCGCCGTCGACGCACAGGTCCACGGACGGCCGTTCCTCGAGGGAGGTGAGTGGGATCCCCAGTTCCTTCGCCGCATCCGCCGTCGCGAACGACGTCGGCACGCCCTTCAGGTCCACGCCCTCGCGGACCAGCTGGGCGACGCCCTCCAGGAAGAACCGCGCGGTCGATCCGGTCCCAAGCCCGAGGACCATGCCCGGCTTGACGTAGGCCAGCGCGGCCTCCGCGGCCTTCCGTTTCAACGCATCCGCCGAGGGAATGTCACGCCCTCCGTCGCAGCTCGTCCACGAGCTTCACGAGCTCGTCGATCACGAGCCGATCGAGTTTCCCGCCGAGCGCCTTCGACGCCTTCGCTGGATCGCCGGTGACGCCGGGCCAATACTTCCGCGGGTCTTCGACGACCGCGTACGGCGGGATCTCGTTCTTCCCGGGCGGGCTCGTGCCCTTGACGAGCTCGGGCCGCGCGGTCAGGATGCGAGAGGTCTCGCCCGCGCCGGCATGGCCGTCTCCTTCCGGCAGGAGCCCCGAGGACGCGTAGATGATGTCGTAGTCCGAGAGCACGGTCGACTTGAGGCCCGTGCCCTGATCGACGACGTCCTGCGCGGCGGCCCGGAGCGCCATCATGTGCTCGCGGCCGGCGTGGCCGCTGACGATCATCACGCGGCGCGCGCCGTTCCGGACGAGATCCGCGAGGACGTCCCGCACGAACGCCTTCAGCGCGTCGACGGACACGCTCACGGTGCCCGGGTACGGCCGCGTCGTCGTGCACACGCCGTACGGGATGGAGGGTGCGACGAACGCCCCGGTCCGGCGCGCGACCTCGTCGACGACGTGAAGCGGCTGGATCATGTCCGCGCCGAGCGGCAGATGCCGGCCGTGCTCCTCGAGCGCGCCGACCGGCACGATGACGACGGGATCCGCGCGGGCGATCCCCGCGAACTCCTCGGAAGTCATCTCGTCGAGTCGCACGCAGCGGAATCCGCGGGAGGGCCATAAATCGTTCGTGGCCGCCGAAGGAAAGTTAACCTTAAACAAGGTTAATTTGGAGGCCGAATCCTTTACGCCGCCATGGCCTTCCGATTCCTGTGCGGGTCGCGGCGCTATTCTCCGGTGGCAAGGACTCGACGTATGCGACGTACCTCGCGATGCAGCGTGGTTGGGACGTGACGCATCTCCTGTCCATCGTCCCGGAGGATCGAGACTCGATGCTGTTCCACGTTCCGAACCTCCACCTCACGCCGCTGCTCGCGAAGGCGATGGGTCTCCCGCTGCTGCAGGAATCGGCGAGCGCGGGCGAGGCGGGGGAACTCGAGGCCTTGCGACGGATTTTCGCGCGCGTCCAAGTCGACGGCGTCGTCGTCGGCGCGATTGCATCGGACTACCAGCACGAGCGCGTGAACCGGGTGGCAGCGGAGACCGGCCTTCGCGTCTTCGCGCCGCTGTGGCGGCACGATCCGCGACGCCTCGTGCGGGACTACCTGGCCGCCGGCATGGAGATCGTCTTCTCGAGCGTCTCCGCGGAAGGCCTCGACGCGAGCTGGCTGGGGCGACGCTGGGACGACGGCGTCGTCGAGGATCTCCTTCGGCTGCAGGACCGCCGCGGCGTGCATCCGTGCGGCGAAGGAGGCGAATTCGAGACGCTCGTCCTCGAGGGCCCCATGTTCTCGAAGCGCGTGCGCGTCGTGCGGGCAAGCCCCGAATGGCAAGGATCCTCCGGCGTGTGGTGGGTCACCGAAGCCCGACTCGAAGCGAAAGCCTAGGACCGGGACCGCTTCACGGCCGGCACCGTGCGCAGGTCGTTGAAGAACAATGTGCGGTCGTCGTCCTCCCGGATCCGCTCCCCCGCCGCTTTCGCGAGCTTCAGGCACGCCGCCCGCTCTCTCGACTTGCGTGCAACCGCAAAGGCGCGGGCGAGCGCCTCGTATGCGTAGGCGAGCGGAAAGTCGCCCACGCCGTGCACCTTGCAGATCTCGAGACACCGCTCGGCGTGGTACAGGGCAGGCTCGGGTCGGCGGACGACCGCGTAGACCCGGGAGATCTGCCACTCGCCAATTGCGAGTTCCTTCGGCCCGCCGACGACGCCCCAGTGGTAGCGGGAGGCGTGCGCCATGTGAATCATCGTGTCCGTCTCCTCTTTCGTGCGTCGTTTCTTCGAGAGCAGCTCCCACGTGCCGTTGAAGAGTTGTGCCGCCATCTTCCGATGCCGTTCCGCGTCGGTCTTCGTCGAAGTCCGGGCCATTTCGCGTCTCCCGATATCAGCTGAAGTGGGGCTGGGCAGATTTGAACTGCCGTCGCAGGCTCTTCCGCCCTCGGCTTATGAGGGTCCCAAAGCCCGAAGGATAGACCAAGCTACCCCACAGCCCCAAGCACGCGAGCAACCGGCCCGCGCGATAAATACGTTGTCTCATGGAGACAGGCGTTTTGGCGCGAGGGCCTGCGCGTCCCGCGCCGCGGCGCGTACAGCAGCCTCGCTCGTCTTCTTCGGCCGCCATCCCGTCGCCTTGATCCGGTCCAGTGCGAGCTGCATGACCCGCACGTCCCCGACCCAGCCGCGGCCCCCACCGCTGCCACCGGTCCAGGCGAACTCGACGTCCCGCAGCCCGAGCTCCTCGCACACGGCCTCGGCGATGGACCTCACCGTCATCGCGTCGTCGCTCCCGAGGTTGTACAGCGAGACCGGTCGTTCCGCGGCGCGGACGCCGGCCAGGATTCCCGCGATCGCGTCGTCCACATAGACATAGGATTTCGCTGTCCCCGGATCCGATCCGATGATCTCGAGCCGCTTCGGATTGCGGCGGAGCTTGCGGACGAGATCGACGACGACCCCGTGGCCGCTGCGCCCCCCGACGACGTTCGCCATGCGGAACACGACCGCCTGGACGCCGAACGAATGCGCGTACGCGGACAGGAGCGCCTCCGAGGCGAGCTTCGACGCGCCGTACGTCGAGATCGGCTCGAGCGGGCCGTAGCCCTCCGGCGTCGGGACGCGGGCGGGTTCCCCGTACACCGTCGACGTGGACGTGAAGACGATCCGCGGAACCTTCGCGGTGCGGCACGCCTCGAGGACCCGGTGCGTCGCGATGATGTTGTCCTCCAGATGGGATTTAGTCCCGGCCTTCCCCAGGCGGACCTCGGGGTTCGCGGCGAAGTGATACACGACATCCGCGCGGCGAAAGATCGGCCGCAAATCGCCCCGGAGGACATCGCGGCGCACGAGCCGCGCGCCCGCCTTCAGCGCCCCGGCCACGTTCGCCCGCTTCCCGCTTCGCAGATGGTCCACGATCACGACGTCGGCATGGGGCGCGATCGCATCCGCGAGGTGGGACCCGACGAATCCCGCGCCCCCCGTGATCACGATCCGCGGACGCGCCATGGCTTCCGCCGCGCAACCTCGGACGGCGTAATCAAGGTTCCTTCAACCCGCGGAGATGCGCGACGAGCGCGTCGACGGCCCGTGCGCGGTGCGAGATCGCGTTCTTCTCGGAGAGAGACATCTCCGCGAACGTCTTCGATGCGCCTTCTGGCACGAAGATCGGGTCGAAGCCGAAACCGCCCGCGCCCCGCTCCCGGTCCGCGATCGTCCCGCGCGTCTCGCCGTGGAAGACCTCATGGTCTCCGCCTCGCCGCAGGAGGAAGACCGTCTGGAACGCCGCGCCGCGGTCGCTCACGCCGTCCAAGAGCGTGAGGATCCCGGCACACCCGAGGCGCTTGTAGACGTACGCCGAGTAGACGCCGGGGAACCCGCCGAGGGCATCGAGGAACAAACCGGAATCGTCGATGAAGTAGTCCCCGCGGACCTGGTCGTCGAGGACCGTCGCGGCGAACCGCACGACCTTCTCGAGTCGATCCGTCTGGATCTCCGGGTAGCTGCGGTCCTGCCGGACGACCCGGACGCCGGCGTCCAAGAGCTTCGCGGAGACCTCGCGGAACTTCCCTTCGTTCGTCGTGACGAACGCAATCACGTATACCGCCCTCGTTCCTCGATCTCCCGGACCTTCCGCACGACGGCGTCGGCGGACTTCCCCATGACCTCCCGGTATCCGCGGACCACTTCGCGGTAGTAGTCGTCGGCGTGGGCATGCGCGCTGACTAGCGCCTCCCGGAGCAGATGGAGGTCGACGCCGCGGGCCTCCGCGCCGCCGTCCTTGCCGCCGAGGCTGAAGTCGATCATCACGATCCGACCGCCCCGGACGATCATGTTCGACGGCGTCAGGTCGCCGTGGACGATCCCCGCGCGATGGAGACGCCCCGCGACACGGCCGATCGCCCGCGCGATTCGCCGCGCCGAGGCTCCGCCGCGGTCGAGCGCCTCTTTCCCCGTCGGGCCCTCGACGAACTCCATGACGATCTTGTTCTCGGCCGCGTCGATGTCGTAGAGGATGGGCACCGCTACGCCCGCGGCACGCGCCTCCGCCATGAGACGCGCCTCCGTCCGGAGCCGGGACCTCCGCAGGTCCTCGTCCAGGGCCTCGAGCCGGTATCGTTTCGGGGTACGGTACTTCTCGACTGCGGGCCGGCCGAGGAACTCGGTCCGTCGCAGCTCGGCCTCCGCGCCCCGCTTCATCAGCACGAACGCGCGATGCGGGCGCGACGACAAAAAGCTTCGGGGCGTCACGCGGGATTCGGCGAGAGCCTCAGGAATCCCAGGACCTCGGACGCGGGCGAATCACTCCGGGCCGGAGCGAAGTCCGGCGGCAGGCACCGCGCGTACCGCGGCTCGAGCAATCGGCCCTCGAGCAGGACGATCGCGGCGCGGTCCGTCTCGCTCCGGATCGGACGGCCTGCCGCCTGGAGGACCTTGTTCACCGCAGGGAACACGTACGCATAGTCGTAGCCTTTCGCCGACCCGAACTTGCGTGAATAGTAGTCCTTGAGGGCCTCGACCTCGACGTCGGGCGGGCTCAGTGGCAGTCCGACGACCACGACAGCGGCGAGGAGGTTGCTCTCGTAATCGACGCCCTCGCTCAAGGAGCCGCCTTGCACCCCGAGGAGGAGCGCGCCGCCGTCCGCGCGGGCGAGCCGCAACACGTCGAGGGCGCCGTCCCGCTGCGCCTTCGTCCACTCCGGACGCTCGATGAGGAGGCGCTTGCGCAAGCGGGCGCCGAGGATGCGGCGGTGGGCCTCCCCGAGCTGCTCGTACGATGGGAAGAAGGCCGCGACGTTCCCGAGGGCGCCGAGCGCGATCGCCGCGATCTCGCGGGCGATGCGGTCGTGCATGCCGTCGCTGCGCCTCGCGTACTGCGTCGTCAGATGCGGGTGGACGAGCAGGAGCCGGTTCGACCGGGGGAACGGCGAGCCGTACGTCCGGATGACCCGCCGCCGGGGGTGGATCCCGAGGAGGTCCGCGTACATCTCCGCGGGGAACAGGGTCCCGGACATCAGGACGCTCCCGTGCACGGCGTCGAACACCCGCTTGCTGAGGAGGCTCGGATCCATCAGCCGGATCGCGAACTTCCCCTCCGAACCCGGGACGACCAGCCGCAGGATGCCGTCGTCGTGGTCCCGCCACCGCGCGAAGAACTCCGCGAGCGCCGGGAGGCCCGAAGGCACGCCGCGGCGGGACGCCTCCTCGCCGGCGAAGGCGAGGGTCTCGACGAAGTCCGTGTAGCCGAACGGCCGGCCGGGCGCCTTCGAGAGGCCGGCCTCGACCACGTCGACGAGTTCCTCCTTCCGCGCGACCCGCTCCCACCCGAGGGCCACGAGGAACCGCTCGATCGACTTCGCGACCCCGATCAGCTGATGCGCGACCTCGCCATCAATGGACCGCGCCTCCTTCGCCACCTTGAGCACGTCCTGCACCGACAGGTCACCTCCGAGGTGCGCGCGGATCCGGTCCGGGAGGTTGTGCGCCTCGTCGACGACCAGCACGAGCTCGTCCAAGGACCGTCCGAGCCGCGGCAGGAACCGCTCGAGGATCTCGCTGAAGACGTAGTTGTAGTCGCACACCACGAGGTTCGCCCGCGCCGCCGCGTCCATCGCGACCTTATGCGGGCACACGCGGCACGCGCCGCTCGCCCGGACGAGTTCCTGCACGTGGAACGTCCGCTGCAAGACCGCCGCGACGACCGCCGTGTTGTCGCGCGTGAAGAACCCGCAGGTCCGGGACTTCACCTTGAGGTCGCAGAACTCGTGGAACGCGCGGCCGAACGACGGGGCGCCTTCCTGGAGGCACATCGACTGCTTCGCGATGAGGTCGACGGACGCGACGTGCGGCCCCTTCGCCTCGATCCGCCGCACCGTCTCGATCGCGATGCGGTGCTGGCTCTGGCGTGACGTCAGGAAGAGCACGAGCTTGCCCGCGCTCATCGCGTACTCGAGGGACGCGACGAGGGCGACCGCGGTCTTGCCGATGCCGGTCGGCGCGTGGGCCAGGAGATGGAATCCTTCCGCGATCGTGCGGCGGGCATCCGCGAGGAACGCGGACTGGCCGTCGCGCACGCGGTCGAACGGCCACGGCATCGAGGTGCGGCCCGCGACGGACGACTCCGGCTCCGGCTGCTGCATCGCCTCCATCACGGGCCTCGACAAGGTAAGGGGTCTCGAGGCGCCCGGCGTATGAAGCGGTTCCGGGGGGAGAGGCCCGAAAGTACCCGTGCGTCCGCAGTCGATTCCGTCGCGAATTGGAGGTCGCGGCAATCGCCGCGCGTCCCTGGGCACGAAGACAATCCTAAATATCTAGGGCCCGTGCCGGGACCGATGCGAGGCCCGTACTCCGATTACGCGCCCCCGCCGATTTACATCACCAGGGAACGCTCGGGGCCCCGGCCGGGCGTGCGGTTCAGCCGCACGGAGCTGTTCCAGCTGCTCGTCGCAATCCTCGCCTTGAGCGCGGCGCTCACCCTCGCGAACGTCAGCGCATCCCGGGGCTTCTTCAGCGCGGGCCAGCTTGGCCTCGTGATCGGGCTGTGGTTCGTCAGTGCCCTCGTCGCCGTGTCGACCGGCGTCGGCCTCCACGAGATCGCACACAAGATTGTGGCGCAGCGGTTCGGCCTTTGGGCCGAATTCCGCTACAGCCTGCGCGGCCTGGCGATGGCATTCGTGTTCGCGTTCTTCGGCTTCCTGATTGGAGCGCCGGGCGCGACGATGGTCGCGGGCACGGTGACCCCGCAGCAGAACGGCAAGATCAGCGCTGCGGGGCCCGGGTCCAACCTCGTCATCGGGACCATGTTCATGCTCGCGGCCGCCACGATCGTCCGGACCGCCTCCGTCACGAACGTGGTCGCATTCCTCATCACGACGATCCTCGTGTTCGCCTGGTACATGAACGTCATCCTGGCGGGCTTCAACATGATCCCCATCTTGCCGTTCGACGGCGCGAAGGTGTGGGTCTGGAACAAGGGCGTGTACGCCGGCATCGTCGTCCTCGTCGTCGTGCTGTACCTCGCCGGCGCCTACCTCGGCATCACAGCCTTCTGATCAACGGTTCATGATGCTGGCCAGGTAGCCCGCCCCGAACCCGTTGTCGATGTTGACCACCGCCACGCCGGGCGCGCAGGAGTTCATCATGCCGAGGAGCGCCGCCATGCCATCGAAGCTCGCCCCGTACCCGACGGACGTCGGCACGGCGATCACCGGCGCCTCGACGAGACCGGCGACGACGCTCGGCAGCGCGCCCTCCATGCCCGCGACGACGACGATTACCTTCGCCTTGCGGAGTAGGTCCCGCCGATCGAGGACGCGGTGGACGCCCGCCACGCCGACGTCGTACAGGCGTGTCACCTTGGACCCCATCAGCTCCGCCGTGACGGCGGCCTCCTCCGCCACCGGGACGTCGGACGTCCCCGCGGTGACGACGACCACGGAGCCCCGACGCGGGGCGGGAGGCGTGCCAACTGCGATGATCCGGGCCGCCTCGTGATATGTGACCCGCTTCGTCTTGAGCACCTTCTTCATCCGCGAATAGACCGCCTTCGAAGCGCGCGTCGCGAGGACGAGCCGATGCGAGGCGCTCATCCGCCGCACGATCTCGACGATCCGCTCCGGCGTCTTCCCGAGGCACAAGACGACCTCCGGGAACCCGCGCCGCAGATCCCGATGGGAGTCGATCTTCGCGTACCCGAGGTCTTCGTATGGCAGGTCGCGGAGGGCCGCCATCACCTCGCCGACGGACGCTTTCCCGGACGTGAGATCGCGGAGGATCGCCTCCACCCGACGGCGGTCCACGGCCTCACCGGATCTGTTCCCACTTCTCGAGCTCGAGGACCGAGCTCAGGGTGCCGCCCCGCTTGATTTCCTCGCGGATCCGGTTCTCCCGCTCGAGCACATCGAGGGCGCGGTTCGCCATCTCGACGGCCGACTCCCGCGCCACGACGATGAGGCCGGACTCGTCGCCGACGATCCAGTCGCCCGTGCGGACCTTCTGGCCGCCCGCCTCGATCTCGCTCCCGATCTCCCCGAGGCCCTTCGGCTCGCCCGCGTGGGGCGCGACGTGGCGGCTGAAGCACGGGAAGTTCAGCTCGAGGATCGTGTCGAGGTCCCGCACCGCGCCGTCGATCACGACGCCGGCCACGCCCTTCACGAGGCACGAGTTCGACGCGAGCTCGCCCCAGACGGCGGTCGGCCCGCCGCCGACGTCGATCACGATGACGTCCCCCGGCTTCGCCCGGTCGATCGCCTCGACGGGCTTCGCCCAGTCCCCGTCGGCCGTCTTCACCGTGAGGGCGCGTCCGACGAGCTTCGTGCCGTGCCGGATCCGCGGGACCAGCCCCGTGAGCACGCCGCGCTTCTGCATCGCGTCCGCGAGGTTCGGGGTCGAGACCTTCCGGAACGCCTCGGCGACGTCCGCGTCGGCGTACTTCTTGAACAGGCCTGTGGGGATCGCCTTGCGGTCCTTCATCGCCTTCTTGATCGTGCGGGTCGCCTCGGCGACTTTCTCGGCCTTGATGATCGCGCCGCCGACGATGACGATCGACGCGCCGGCTTCGAGGGCCTGCGCGACGGTCTCGGAGTTCAGGCCCCCCGCCACCGCGACGGGCAACGAGGTCGCCTTCGCGACCGCCTTCAGTTCCTGGAGCGGCGACTGCGCGATCATCTGCTCGTCGATCGAGACGTGCATGTTCAGGTAGTCCACGCCGAGCGCCTCGAGCTCCTTCGCCCGCATCGGCTTGTCGGCGACCCGCATCAGGTCGACCATGATCTTCGCGCCGTACCGCCTCGCGGCCTTCACCGCCTCGAGGATCGTCGCGTCGTCCGTGACGCCCATCACCGTCACGACGTCCGCGCCCGCCTTCACGGCGATCTCGACCTCGAACGCGCCCGTGTCCATCGTCTTCAGGTCCGCGACGATCGTCTTCCCGGGGAACGATTTCTTGAGCTGGCGGACGACCTCGATCCCCTCCGATTTGATGAGCGGAGTGCCGGCCTCCAGCCAGTCCGCCCCGCCTTCCGCCGCCTCCGTCGCGGCGAGCATCGCCCGCTTCAGGTGCATGTGGTCGAGCGCGACCTGCAAGACGGGCTCCATGGACGTTGCTTACCTCGCCGTCTCGATAAAAACGTATCGAGGGCCGCGGTCTGCGTCGACACGGAATGCGAACAAGTTAACCTTAAACAAGGTTAACAGTTGCCCCCGCCGGATTCCGCCCCGGAGGCCCCGTGCTTTCGCATCTGATACTCAGCGCGGTCATCTCAAATATCGCACCCCGGGTAGGCGGAGTCGCGCACATGCCCACGAAGGAGCACGAGGCCGGCGAGCGGGAGCGATGCGTCACCGGAATCGAGGCGATCGACCACATCTTGAACGGCGGCATCCCCCGCGGGAACACCGTCCTGATCTCGGGCTCCGTCGGAACGGGCAAGACCTCGATCTGCATCGAGTTCCTGATCCGCGGCGCGCTGAACAACGAGAACTCGTTGTACCTGAGCGTCACGGAGCCGACGGACAAACTCCTGAAGAACGTCATCCCGTTCGACTTCTTCGACGACCGCCTCAACACCGAATCGACCCGCCTGCTCGTCGACTCGATCGCGGGCCAGGTCGAGGAGCAGAAGATCCGCCGACTCGTGCTGGACTCCGTGACCTCCGTCTGCTACCGGATCAAGGACCAGGAACGGATCCGGGACTTCCTCCTCCGCCTCGGCACGATCCTCAGCGCGAAAGGCTGCACCTCCTTGCTCGTCTCCGAGATCCGGTCGTCGGAGGAAGGCTACTCGCGGTGGGGCGTCGAGGAGGCGCTCGCGGACGGCGTCGTCGTGACGGGGAACCTCGAGCGCCGCGGAGACCTCCTCCGCACGCTGCAGATAGTCAAGATGCGCGGGACGACCCACAGCCGCGCGAAGTACGTCCTCGACCTCACGACGTCGGGCGTCTTGCTCGTGCCGCTGCTCAAGGGCGGGAGCGTGACCGGCGGTGGCTGAAGACAGCATCCCTAAAGAGGTCGCGGACAAGCTCTCGAGCCTGCCGGAGGCGTCGGCGATCACGATGCGGCTGAAGGCCGATCAGTACTTCGACACGATCCAGGGGATGCTCGATCGCTTCGCGGCGAAGAAGGAGCTCGAGGTCGTCTACGTCACCTCGACGATCCCGAGCCAGAGCATCATCGGCGCGCTCGAGGTCCTCGAGATCCCGCTGGAGCACATCTGGTTCGTCGACTGCATCAGCCAGATCATGATGGCCCAGGCGAAGCGCCACCCCCACGCCATCG
>WNFU01011458.1_pt1 | contig 11416 bp, 7 predicted proteins | sample 5400121 | NCBI WGS metagenome assembly WNFU01 (sample SAMN13153360, study PRJNA577476) | soil metagenome | isolation source: 100 cm soil or saprolite under grassland replicate 1 | place: USA:California | collected 2016-06-15 | reverse complement strand
ATAGAAGCCTGACAGTTAAACCCCTGACATCTTCCCTGCATGGCACGCGTTCTTCGTCGCAATGCGTCCAGACTTGTGGCAGGAATATCTGAACTTATCGCATCTCTTAATTCACCAAGTGTCACACGTTCACAATGACAAACGATCTTTCCATAATCACAATTTTCTGCGATCAATTCTGCAATTTGGTGTGGGCGTGGAAACGCTTCACCGATATTCGGCATTTTGATAGTCTTAAATTCGGGTTTGTGTTTCAGTTCAACCCCACCCTCTTTCACCAAATCCGCCACATACTCTGCAATTCCCAGACTCGCCGAAATCCCTGTGGAACGGATGCCACCTACACAGACATATCTCTGGTCTGCATGAAGTGCAATTTGATAATCAATATGCTCGGTCGCGGCACGCAAGCCCGCGTATGTGGCAGTCACTTCCTCATCCAGTAGCTTGGGCAGGATCTTTTTCCCTTTTTCAAGCAGGGACTGTAGTCCGTTTTCGCTCGTGTTGGTTGCCGTTTTATCAGGCAGGTCCTCAGCGGTGGGACCAAGCAGAATGTTCCCGTAGATTGTTGGGCTGATCAATACTCCCTTTGTAATCGCAGTTGGCACCGGCAACAAAACATGATTAACCAAAGGACGAGACAACTTATCGTAGACGATTAACTCTCCACGTCGCGGCGTGACCTTAAAGTTTTTATATCCAAAATGATTATTGATCTCATCCGAATATAATCCTGCCGCGTTGATGACCCATCGAGCCAGCACACTTTCTGTCTCGCTTGAAATGATATGGATATCATCTTCAGTCTTGATACTTTGCACCCGAAAATTCAGCTTTAGCGTTACACCATTAACGAGTGCTTGTGTCGCACAAGCTAAGGGAACGGTGAATGTACAAAGAATGCCTTCTCCGGGTACAGCCATCCCGCCAAGTGCACCGGAACCGAGATGAGGTTCTCGTTTGTAAACTTCATCGGCGCTAATCAGCCGAACATCCATTTCCCCGTTCTGATGCGCTTTATCCAATAGCTTCGGCAGAGTATCCCATTGGTCTTGGTTCCAGGCAATCAGCAAACCACCAATTCGCTCAAAGGGAATCCCTGCCTCGGGCATATAAGATTCCATCAACGGATAACTTCGTTTCAGCAGTGAAGCCTCAAGTGAACCGGGAGTGGCGTCGTACCCTGTATGCCAGATCGCCGTGCTGGCTTTCGATGTCCCCATCCCCACATCCGAATTTGCTTCGAGAAGGACTATCTTTAGTTGATAGCGTGAGAGTTCACGGGCAATGGCAGACCCTACTGCGCCTGCGCCGATGATTGCGATATCGTAGATATTTTCCATTTTCATCCGGTGGTCGAGACGCTGAGCGTCGAGACCACATCTTATAATTTTCTGTTTACTGGTTATCGCTGGTTTCGATACGTCCCGCAAAAAACACGCGGGACTACTCAGCCAGCGGATTGTTTTATGAATGATACGCCTTCACTGCTTCCAGTGCTTTATTCCACTGAGCCAGTTTCTTTTCTCTTTCTACAACTTGCATGTTCGGCGTATAAATCGTTTCGGACTTCCAATTTTCGGATAACTGATCAAAAGAAGTTCCCAGTGCTGAAACAGCAGCCAGATTGGCAATGCCAATGGCGGTCGCTTCCAAGGCGGAAGAGACACGCACTTCCAGATTCAACAAATCGGCGATCATTTGCATGAGATACGGATTACCTGAAGGGCCGCCATCCACTTTGAGATGCGGAGGGGCTTGCCCGGCATCCTGTGACATGGCGGTGACTACTTCATACACTCTACAGACGATCCCGTCTAACGTCGCGCGAACGATATCGTCTGAGGTGGTACTGCGATTCAATCCAAACATTGCGCCGCGCACATCAGTTCGCCAATGTGGGGCCGCGAGACCTTGCAACGCTGGAACAATGACGACACCTAAATCCGTCGAACGGTTCGCGGCATCATTGCTGGAGGCTGCATCGGGAATTACTTTCAAATTATCGCGCAACCATTGGACAGCGGAACCGGTAACAAAAATCCCGCCATCCAAGGCATAAGCGGTATGCCCGTCAAAATTCCAGCCGACCGTTGTGAGCAATCCATTGTTGGAAAGCCGAGGCTTACTACCGATATTCATCAACAGAAAACTGCCAGTTCCAAACGAGCACTTCATCTCTCCCGCGTTGAAACAGGCCTGACCAAACAACGCCGCTTGTTGGTCAACCAGCAAGGCGTGGAGAGGCAAGGGCTTTCCATTGCCAAAATCAATATCGCCAATATACCCGGCAGACGGCATGACTTGTGGCAACATACCACGTGGCACGTCGAATATGGACAACAATTCCTCATCCCACTCAAAACAATTCATGTCGAACAATAAAGTCCGCGAGGCCGTGGATGGATCGGTCACATGGTATTTGCCATTGGTGAGTGACCATATCACCCATGTTTCCGTCGTGCCAAATTTGAGCTTTCCCGCGTGGGCTTGTTCACGAATCTCTGGATAATTTTCAAATACCCATTTGAGTTTGGGGGCAGAGAAATAACTGTCGAGGAGTAGACCTGTCTTTTGGCGGAGCCGGTCCTGATCGACGTTTGGAGCAAGTTCCTCACACACAGATTGTCCGCGGGTATCCTGCCAGACGATGGCAGGAGTCACCGGTTCGCCTGTATCCTTATCCCAAACAATAAATGTTTCACCCTGATTATCAAACCCCACCGCAGCGATGTCGTATTTATCCAGTAACGGCGCACAAGCCTCTTGCACCGTGCGGACAATGTCAAACGGTTCCTGCTCCACCCACCCGGCTTGCGGAAAGCGCGCCGGCAATTGTGCAGAATTTTTCTCGATCAGCTCGCCTCGTTCGTTGACTACAACCGCAGTCGTCTGTGTTGTACCTTGGTCAATGCCCAGAAGATATCTCATCTGCCCTCCAATGAAACGCGGCATCCCACGAATGCGAGATGCCGCGTCTGATTCAGCGATGTGTACTAATCCCCTTCGCCGTATTTCTTTTCGATATCGGCGATCATCTTCTGACGCTGCGTAATCTTTTCACCTTCTGGGACGCCTTCAAATCGGTTACGAACGAAACCATACCAGAGAATTGGCATTACAATGACCAATGCTACTGTAAAATAGAATACCTTCTCATTGGGTGGGAAGAATCCCGTAATCGCTAGTAGAATGCCACCAAGAACCGCAACCACTGCATTTACTTTGGACCATGCACCGAGATTAAATGGTCCCTTTTGCTTCCAGGTTTTGCCCTCCGCTAGAAGACCAGCCGCGATCGGCATCACATAGGAAAGGTACATGAAGACCGCGCAGGCAACCGCCAAAACCAGGTAATAAGGGGCATATACCGTGGAAAGCAGCGCCAGGCCTGCCAAAGTCCAGGTGGCATACGTTGGTGTTCGGTAGGTTGTGTTAACGTGAGAGAGAAAGCCGGAGGCTGGCAAGCCGCCATCTCGGGCAAAGGCGAACATCATGCGCGCGCCGGAAGTCATGCCAGCCAAAGCACATATATAGTTCACAACCACCAGACCCACAGCGAGAAATAGTTTCAGAGCATAAGGCATGAGCGAGGCATCGTACATATAGTAGAACGCTCCCCAGCCCGCTTTCCCAGCTTCTTCTAGACTCGGCATCGTCAGCACGAAGGCTGCTACCATAACGAGACCAACTGTCCATGACCAGAACACAGCCTGCCACATGCCTTTGGGAACATTGACCTGGGCATCATGGGTTTCTTCAGATGTGTGCGCGGACGCATCGTACCCGGTGAGGGTATAGCATACATAGGACAGACCAAGCAGGAAAGCAAACGCCAGACTTGGATGGAATGGGAATACGCCGCCACCCGCGTCGCCCGTGAAGTTTGTGATCTTAAAGAGGCGGGAGAAATCCAGAGCAACCGGTGTGAAGACAAACAGAGCAATGATTAGCAGAATGGTGAGAGCAAAGATCAAGTAACCACTTAAATCCGTTAATGTTGTTGTAAGTTTGATACCATAGTGATTAAAGAGGGCCTGGGTGATCAGAACAATCGCTACGAAGATGAACTGATGCCAGTAGCCAAATCCTGAAGTATCCACTTTAAGCACTGTAGTAAGGAGAATATCCTTGAAAAACACTGCATATAACAACACATCTACTGAGGATACAACACATATCAAACCAACCAGGTTGAACCATGCTGTCGCCCAACCCCATGCTTTTCCACCGAGATGGGAACTCCAATGATACAAACCACCCGCCGTTGGGAAGGAGGAGGCGATCTGCCCCATACCAAAGGCAACGGTCATCGCGACCGCGCCACCAATCAGCCAGATAAGGAAAGCGCCTCCTGCACCAGCGGAATTGAAAGCGGCAGGAAATGCGGAAATGCCACCCGCCAGAATACAAATGATCGAGAACGAAATCGCGAAGTTCGAGAACCCGCTCATGCGGCGAGCGAGTTGCTGGGCATAACCCATGCTATGCAATACTTTCTTATCGTGTTCCTGCACTTTATCGGCCATTTCTTTCATCTCCTTTTGAATTGTGGAAAAGAATGTGATGGAAAGATCAGTTTTGCTGGCACTCTGTCATAGGTTCTGCCCTCCGAATCGGAAACAGATACTCCACCTAAACCGTTTGGACTTTTGATTTACAACCCACGCGATAGTAAAACGTGACGCAATTTTTCGAAGTAATCAATACATTAAATGTATGTACAGACAAATTCAATGGATAAGATTTATTAAATTTACCGCGTCTTCATCAGATAACAAGTGTTTGATCTCCAAAGCACAGAATTGGAGGAGGTGATGATCGAAGATTTCCGAAACTCACGTAGTATTTCTGCAAATCCAGAATATAATATCGCTAGAGGAGAGCGCCTCGCGCTCACAACCCAAACCCAAAGGAGAGAAGAGAATGAAGACAAGAAAGTTGTTGTTCAATCTGTTGACTCTGCTCGTGTTTGCGTCTCTATTGGCTGCGTGTGGAGGCGCCGCCACCACGCAGGCCCCACCGCCAACCGAGGCACCCGCGACGGAAATGCCAGCGACTGAAGCGCCCGCAACGGAGGCACCTGCCGCAGATATGGATGCCTTGATTGCAGCGGCGAAAGAGGAAGGCACGCTCACCACGATCGCCTTGCCTCATGATTGGTGCAATTATGGGGAGGTCATTGACACCTTCAAATCGAAGTATGGTCTGGAAGTAAATGAGCTCACTCCGGATGCTGGCTCCGGCGATGAAGTGGAAGCGATCAAAGCCAATAAGGATAACAAAGGACCCCAGGCTCCGGATGTGATCGACGTGGGTTTCTCGTTCGGTGCATCTTCCAAGGAAGAAAACCTCATTCAGCCCTATAAAGTATCTACATGGGATAGCATTCCGGATGACGCCAAAGATCCGGATGGCTACTGGTATGGAGACTATTATGGTGTACTTTCCTTCCTTGTGAACACAGATGTTCAGCCCGATGTGCCGAAAGACTGGGCTGATCTGCTTGACCCGAAATACAACGGGCAGGTCGCTCTATCTGGTGATCCGCGCACTTCCAATCAGGCAATCCAATCCGTGTTTGCGGCATCTCTTGCCAACGGTGGTTCACTGGATGATGCCCAACCTGGTCTTGACTTCTTTGCGAAACTGAATCAAGCGGGCAATCTGGTACCTACGATCTCAAATAATGGTTTAGTCGCCAAGGGTGAAACCCCAGTCCGCATTACCTGGGACTACAACGCTCTCTCCGCGATTGATTCCTTTGCTGGCAACCCACAAGCTGAAGTAGTTGTTCCCACAAGCGGCCGCTTCGCAGGCGTCTATGTGCAAGCGATTAGCGCTTATGCTCCACATCCGAACGCTGCCAAGCTTTGGATGGAATTCCTATATTCCGATGAAGGACAGACTCTTTGGATGAAGGGCTACTGCCATCCAATCCGTGAAGTAGACATGCGCGACCGCGGCGTCATTCCTCCAGACTTGCTGGAGAAATTGCCGGATGTCTCGGGCGCAGTGTTTCCCACCCTTGACCAGTTGAATGCAGCCAGCGAACTCATCACCAAGAATTGGGACAGTGTAGTTGGTGCAGACGTGAAAGCCGCTCCATAAATCAATTCCATTTGTTTACGATCGTGAGACCCTGCCATTTGGCGGGGTCTCACTCCAATAGTGTAGGATGAGGTAGTTAAGAATATGACACAAACCAGCCTCTCTACTTCAAAAAAAATAGCGCCTGTCTCATTGGATTGGAAGAAATGGCTGGGCGTTATTCCGTTTTTCTTATTCGCAATTCTTTTCCTGCTATTGCCCTCTATGCGTTTATTTGTGGGCAGTTTTACAGATAATGAGGGGCGCTTCACGGTAGGGAATATCCTCCAGTTGTTTGAGCAAAAAAGTATCCTGGATGCCTATTGGTTGAGTATTCGCATCAGCGCGGTCACCGCGATTGGTGGCGGCATTTTCGGTTTTTTGCTGGCTTACGCTGTGACGGTGGGTGGTCTTCCCAGACCAATCCGTTCCATGCTGATTACATTTTCAGGGGTCGCATCAAACTTTGCAGGCGTGCCGCTAGCATTCGCATTTGTTGCCACCCTGGGACGAACTGGAATTATTACAGCCATTCTGAAAAATGTATTTCATATCAATATTTATCAGGCTGGGTTTAGCCTGTATAGTTTCATAGGTCTAAGCATCACATATATGTATTTTCAATTTCCATTGATGGTCTTGATCATGGCACCGGCCTTGGATGGGCTTAAGCGCGAGTGGCGGGAAGCAGCGGAAAATCTCGGCGCGACAACTTTTCAATATTGGACCCAAGTCGCCATGCCTATTCTGTTGCCATCCATCCTTGGAGCCATGATCCTCTTATTTGGAAATGCCTTTGGTGCCTACGCCACCGCTTATGCGCTGACCGGTGGAACCCTACCAATTGTCACGATCCAGATCGGGGCGCAGATTCGAGGCGATGTTTTGCATAATCCAGGTCTGGGATACGCAATGGCCATGGGAATGGTCTTTATCATGGCGATTTCCCTGGCGGGTTATTCGTGGCTGCAGCGTATTTCTGAAAGGTGGTTACGATGAATCTTGCAAAGGTACAAACCCTAAGTAAAGTTTGTAAGCCAAGGCCTCAAAATCAGAAGATACCCGTGTGGAGTTGGTTCTGGTTTATTTTGGGAGCCCTGTATTTTATTTTGCCGCTTTATGCCACTTTGGAATTTTCGCTTCAGATGAAACGTGATGAGATCACCCTACTTGCCTACCAAAAAGCGTTTGAAGATCCACAATTCATAAAAACATTTACCTATTCGAATGTTCTGGCATTGGCAACCATTATTGCCGGCATTGTACTGTTTGTACCCACAGCCTATTGGATTCGATTGCGCCTTCCTGAAGCACGGCGTCTTACAGAATTTATTACATTTCTGCCGTTCGTTGTGCCGGCGATCGTTCTGGTTTTCGGGCTAATCCGAATCTATAGCACACCGGTGAAAATCCCATTTACGGATATTGAAATTTTTCAACCAATGACAACAACGCATTTTGGCACGAATGTTTTGATCGTCGCAGGTTATATGGTTCTGGCAATGCCTTATCTATATCGTTCTGTCGATATCGGTATGCGCACGGTGGATGTACGCACGCTCACCGAAGCAGCGCAGAGCCTGGGTGCAAGTTGGTTTACGATCATTACCCGTGTCATCCTGCCCAACATCCGAGCCTCGTTATTGAGTGGAGCTTTGTTGACATTTGCTATTGTGGTAGGCGAAGTTACACTGGCTTCATTTCTAGGTGTGAACGCGTTTGGTCCTTATCTGTTTTTATTAGGACAGCATCTCGCCTATCAACCCGCTGCGCTTTCCTTTGTGACGTTCCTGCTCACCTGGATGGCGATGGGACTCATCCAATTATTCACCGGTGGTCAGGGACAAGCTGCTGGCGCTCATTAAATCATTCCAACGAGAAACCTCATGGCATACCTAACTCTTTCAAACATCTCCAAGCAGTTCGCTGACACATACGCCGTGCAAGACTTCAACCTTGATATTGACAAAGGCGAGTTTGTTTCCTTCCTGGGTCCCTCCGGTTGTGGCAAGACCACCACGCTGCGCATGGTGGCTGGGTTTGAAATTCCCACGTCGGGCAAGATCACATTAGATGGCGCAGACATTACGACCAAGGCCCCTAACCAGCGCCATGTCGGTATGGTCTTTCAATCCTATGCCCTCTTCCCTAACATGACTGTCTCGCAGAATATCGGGTTTGGTTTGCGCGTGCGCAAGGCAAGTGAAGCAGAGGTGAAAGATCGCGTAAAGGAAATGGTCAGTCTGGTGAACCTGGAAAAGCATGCCGACAAATATCCGTTCCAGCTTTCGGGTGGACAACAGCAGCGCGTCTCTCTGGCACGCGCCCTTGCCATTCGCCCGAACGTTCTCCTACTCGATGAACCACTCTCGGCTTTGGACGCGAAGATTCGCGTTTCCCTGCGGGCGGAAATTCGTTCCATCCAAAAAAGGTTGGGGATTACCGCCATCTTTGTTACGCACGACCAGGAAGAAGCGTTATCGATCTCTGATCGAATCGTTGTTATGTACGATGGAAATGTGGAACAGGTTGGCACGCCCTTTGATATCTACAATTTTCCCAGGACACCCTTCGTGGCGAATTTTGTTGGCTCATTAAATACTGCAGCGGCTGAAGTGATTGATCCAGAAAAGGGGCTTCTTAACATGGATGGTGTGCAATTGGTTTCCGCTGCAAAAATGGATGGATTGAAAAAAGGCGACAAGGTTCGCATCGCCATCCGCCCCGAGCGTTTCAGTTTTGCCTCTGACGGGAAGAAAGCCAATGTGTTGGCTTGCCAAATTGAGAACATCACGTTTCTTGGTTCGGTTGTCCGCGTTCACATCCTGATCGGCAAGACAAAGTTCACTATGGATACCTTCAACTACCCGTCCCTGGCACTGCCCCAGGTCGGCGAGATGAATCAAGTGACATGCTCAAAGGAAGCTGTGTTGATTTTGGGAGAAGCAACAAACTAAAGAGCTACCTTGTATCAACCTTGCGAAGGTTTACGCCGGGCGGCGTTCGCAAGGTTTTTATTTCGGCTTATCAGGAAGGAGAAGCAAGTTGTAGTCCCTCGGGCACTTGCATATCCGCAGAGATCAAGTCTGTGTAGTGGACGCGGATCCGTTCCTCTACTTCCTGTGAAAAAACGGTGGTGCTTGGCTTCGCCAAGATTTCGCGCACGCGCATCATCGCATGATCATGAATATCGTGTGCGCCTTTCTTTTCCCATTGTGTACGGGTATCGCGGTCTGAAAGCTTGGTAAGCAAACCAGCGGTCTTCATACGCTTCATGGTGTGAGGTTCAACAATGAAGGAACCACCCGGACCAATTTTCTTGATAATATCCACCGCCAGGTTTTCCTCGCTAAATTCTAGACCACGCTTCATGCGCTTGAGCATTTGAGCGATTTCATAACCGGATTGCGCATCATTGACCTTGGAGTTCGTTAGACCAACATAACCACCGCATGGGACATTATAGAAATGCGCCATTTGAGCATGTGCCATATGCAGCATTCCGCACTCGATGCCGCCCGAAGCATACGCGCCGGTACGCATATCGGCAACCGTGGGAAGCGTCGCATAGATCAAGGGTGTGCCTTCTTTTACCATTTGCATCAACGTGGCTGCTGCCAGAAATTCCGCGTTGCCTTGCGCCAATGTGCCCGCCAATGACATTGGCGAAGTGAGCCCCGCATTGGGAACGATCGTCGGGTAGACCGGCAACCCCTGTTCTGAAAAGAACATCACAGCTTCTGTGGACAAGTGATCCATCGTGAGCGGCGAAACGACCGGACAATAATGATGCGTAATAAACGGATGCTCGCGGTAGGCATCTTCACTGCCCGCGACCAGGTAAGCCAGTTGCAAGATATCTTTTGCATCAGGCAGATCTTTTGAAGAGATACGGATTGGCTTCATGCAATACTTCAAGGCAGGATAAAGGCGGGCTAAGGTGAATTGATTATCAGGCGCATCATCTGCAAGCACGGAAACAGAAAACATGTCATACGCCGGTAGTTCGTGGATGAGATGCGCGATCATCACAATATCCGCAGACACGGCTCGCCTCTCTTTACCAGTGACTGGATCCAAAATATCGGGTGCCGAGCTCCCCGTAACGATCACGGGACTATCATCCGGGATGGTTTTATCGTATTTGGGATCGCGCCCACGGAACGTAAATTTTGGAGGATAGACCTTCCGAAATCTTTCTACAATTGCACGTGGGAATTTAACTCTGTTGGTCTCTGAATCTACGTTACAACCATGCGTCCGGAACAGATCGCGCGCTGGTCCATGACGAACCAGCAAGCCAACCTCTTCCAGAATCTCAAGGGAAGCCTCATGCACGCGTATTACTTGTTCTTGTGTAAGAAGTTCTGCAAATGACATTTTCTAAATCCTTTTTAGGCACGTCATTGCGAGAAGGGCGTTCGCCCCGACGAAGCAATCTCTTTGCATAACGGGAGATTCTTCACTTCGCTCAGAATGACATGAAATTAAATAACTTTTCGTTTCACGTGAGGACTAGATTTAACCTTTGTCTTTCTCTTAGGCAGAAGGCGGTCTGTGGCCATCTTTGCCAGTTTCTGACCTTCGCTCATGAGCTTCCGTTGGCGGTTCGTAAGCATGCCAGTGATCTTATGGAATTGATCGTCCTTGAAGGTCAGATGTTCTACTCTTAATCGAGCTGCCAACGCCTGAATTTCCTCGACCGTAAACATTTGCAAGCCGGCTCTGGTCACCTTCAAAGACGCGGCGGCAGTCGCAAATCTTGCGGAGGATTCCAGATCCCAACCGTTCAAATATCCGTAAATGAAGCCCGCTGAAAAGGTCGCGCCTGCGCCACATCCATCCACGGCTTTGACTCTTGGCGCATACACGCGGACCGCTATATTTCCTTCTGCAACAAGACATCCATCTTTTGCCATAGTTATTAGAGCCATCTTGATGCCACTATTCAGCAACTTTCGGGCCGTCTGCAACATGGCTCGGGTCTTGCCCAGTTGTGCTGCATCAGTGACCGCCTGACAAATGGTGACTCGGCTAGCATATTCTTTGAGGAGCTGTTGATTCTTATGTCCATGCTCCAGATTCAGGAACACAGGTACATTGATCTGCTTCGCTTCATCCATTGCCCGAATGATAGGCTCACCATCGTACCAATCCACATACATGAGCTGGGAACCATTCAACAACGACAAATCGGCCGTATCCAATGTTGCCAGCATCTCCGGTGGGCGATGCCAGAAATAGGTGCGCGCACCGGTTTTATCCGAGACATTGACCTCCATCGGCGTTTTGATCTCTTTGGAGAAGCGAACTTTTCCCTGTACTC
>WNFU01009225.1_pt1 | contig 11417 bp, 7 predicted proteins | sample 5400121 | NCBI WGS metagenome assembly WNFU01 (sample SAMN13153360, study PRJNA577476) | soil metagenome | isolation source: 100 cm soil or saprolite under grassland replicate 1 | place: USA:California | collected 2016-06-15 | reverse complement strand
GCGTTGTGCATGAAAACTTACGGTCATTTGCGCGATGAGCATAGCCAGCGGGAAGCCCTGAAAGTGACGTTCTGAAAAGTTTCAGTCAACCAGTTCCGTATTTCGTCCCGCCGGCCGCCGTGACTCAGAGGCGGATACGGATCATCGATGCCGAGTCCGAACTCGCGCATCACCGCCGAACTCTTTGGAGATAGACCGCGCAAACCCGGCCGCACAAGGCCCCGCCTGCGCCAAACCACAAATCGCGGGGGTAAAAGATGGAGGCGCAACTTCGGATTTTGAGGCACGCTCACCCTCACCCCGGCCCTCTCCCATCGGATGGGAGAGGGAGAATCGTCCTCCGTCGGTCGGCGTATCCAACCGCTTTGGAAGCTGTGAGAGACGGGGCTGCCTGTTCCCTCTCCCGTCGGACGGGAGAGGGTCAGGGTGAGGGTCGTTTTGTTCGAATTACGCCTCCTGTCCGGTACTTGTTTTTGCACCAATCCTCAGTGACACACCGGTGCAAATCATCGACTGCCGCGCGCAGGCCGACGCGCTCATTGTCCAGGCCTTGGAGCAGTTGCAAGTGTTGGAATCGCTCGCCGCCGCGGGCCTTCGCTTCGCATTCTTTCTGTTCCCAAGCGAGGACACCGAGAGCATGAACAATCTCATGGATTTGTTTTACTTCGTCGGTGACTCTTTGGTTCATTGTCTTTTGTCATTTCGGACTTTGCGCACGTCACATTTTGTTTGCGCTGGTCCCCCTGCGAATTAGGCTGGCGGCAGCAACTGCTTCTCACCATGCAAACACACGCCACACCAGACCAAAAAGCGAGTCGGCGAACTTTCCTCAGAACCGCCAGCGTGGGCCTGGGCGCGCTCGGCTTCGCCAGCGCGACCGCTTTCGCCGGCGCACCACCTCCCGCTTCCTTCGCCTGGCCCTCGAAGATCCGGCTCGGGATCGTCACTTACAACCTCGCCAAGGACTGGGACATTGCGACCCTCATCAGGAACTGCGAGGAAGCGAAGTTCGAAGGGTTCGAACTGCGGACGACGCACGCGCATGGCGTGGAGGTCACGTTGAGCCGGGCGCAGCGCCAGGAGACCGCGAAACGATTCAAAGATTCCAGCGTCGAACTCATGGGCCTCGGCAGCGCGTTTGATTATCACACACCGGACCACGCAAAACTGCAAAAGGACATCGCAGCGACGAAGGAGTACATCGTTCTCGCGCACGACGTCGGCGCGCCCGGCGTCAAAGTCCGGCCCAATGCGTTACCCAAGGCAGTTTCGAAGGAAAAAACACTCGAGCAAATCGGCAAGTCGTTGCGCGAACTGGGCGAGTTCGGCGAAGGTTACGGCGTGCAAATCCGGCTCGAAGTGCACGGCACGGAAACATCGCTGCTGCCGAACATCAAAGCCGTCATGGACGCGGCCAATCACCGGAATGTCGGGGTCTGCTGGAACTCGAATCAGACCGATCTCGCCGGCGAGGGTTTCGACCACAATTTCAACCTGGTGAAAGACAAAATCTTCACCGTCCACATGCGCGACCTGTATCTGGAGGAATATCCGTTCCGCAGACTGCTTTCGCGACTGAACGAGATTGGTTTTACCGGATTTTGTCTGGCTGAAATTCCGGAAAGCAAAGACCCGGTGCGGGTGATGAACTATTTTCGCGGGCTGTTTCTGGCGTATCAAAATTTGCTGTAACAGAGAAACCACGAATGAACACGAATCAACACGAATCGTCCGGGCAATTTCTGCAATTCGCCGATCGTCGCACCATCCAGGCAATGAAAGTTCGATCGTCCGGGGCCATGAAAATCAACCGCCGCAGCTTTATCCAAAAGTCCGCGGCGGCCAGCCTCGTGTTCTCAGCCATCCCGGTCTTCGGCGCGGAAGAGCGGGCCAAAAAATATCGCACGGCGCTGATCGGTTGCGGGTGGTGGGGCAATAACATCCTGGGCGAAGCCATGGCTTCGGGCGAATGCAGGATTGGGGCATTATGCGATGTGGACGCGCGCTTTCTGGACCGAACGACCGGGCGAGTGAAGAAGGAAACGGGCGACGACCCGAAGCCTTACAAGGATTTTCGCGAATTGCTCGACAAAGAGAAACCGGAGATTTGCATCGTGGCCACGCCGGACCATTGGCATCCCCTCATCATGATCGAAGCGGTGAAACACGGCGCGCACGTTTACGTGGAGAAACCGATCAGCCACACGATCAAGGAAGGCCGCGCGATGGTGAATGCCGCGCGCAAGTACGACCGCGTGGTGCAGGTCGGCACGCACCGCCGCGTTTCGCCGCACAATATTTCGGGTCGCGAGTTCATCCGTTCCGGCAAGGCCGGCAAGATCGGCATGGTCCGCGCCTTCGTCCATTACGGCGGCGGACCCGAGACGCCGCGCAAAAACGTCGAGCCGCCGAAGGAACTCGACTGGGAGATGTGGTGCGGCCCCGCGCCGCTGCGACCGTTCAACGGCGGCGACATCAACACCCCGTGGAACGGGGGCATTCACCCGCGTGGATTTCGCAACTACCTCGACTACGCCAACGGCACGCTCGGCGATTGGGGTATTCACTGGATGGATCAAATCCTTTGGATCCTGGACGAGAAATGGCCGCGCAGAATCTTCTCGACCGGCGGCCGGCCGATCAAAGGCCCGCCCATCCTGAACAAGGAGGAACAAACCAGCGACGCCCCCGACCATCAGGTGGCGGTATTTGAGTTCGAGCATTTCACGGTGAGCTGGGAGCATCGTCAGTTTGCCGGTAACAACGCCGAGAAGGGCGAAAATGTCGGCTGTTATTTTTACGGCACCGAGGGCACGCTCCACCAGGGTTGGACCAAAGGCTGGACCTTTTACCCGGCGGACGACAAGAAGCCGGTCATTCACGAAGACCCGAAACTGAACCAGCCGGACGATCAGAATATCAAGGAACTCTGGGCTGATTTTCTGGAGGCCATCAGAACCGGCAAACGGCCGGTGAGCGACATCGAAGCCATCCAACGCTCGACCAACGTGAGCCTGCTCGGAATGCTCAGTTACAAGCTGGGGCGCAGCATCCGCTGGGACGGCGAGAAGGAGGAGGTCATCGGCGACCACGAGGCAAACAAGCTGCTGAGCCGAAAATATCGCGGGCGCTGGGAATATCCGAAGGTGTAACCGCGGCTCCAGACGTGGCGGCAGCCATCCTGGCTGCCGTAGAGGGCGGCATCTTGCCGCCCGAAACCAACGCGCAAATTCGGCGGTCTATTCCCGCATTCCCAGCCTGATCCGCCGGGCAGGACCCGCAGCACTGTCCTCTCCTCGGTTGATGGTGCTAGAGACAGGCGACAATCCTCCTGCCGGGACCAAATCCTCCGTCGCACTGCGGAGGGTGGATGCCCGGCTCGACGGCAGGCAAGATGCCTATAGAGTTTTTTAAACGGGCGTGTTCCGCGGCCGACTCGCACGTGGCATTTTCTGCTTTGAACGTGTCTCCGAGGTATTACCATCCCGCCCATGAACCCTCAACGCGCGCTCCTTCAAACATTGGCGGTCCTGACCACCGTCCTTACGAGCGCGTCATTGGCCGCCGCCGAGACGGCCAAAGCCGATGCCGCCAAACTCAACGTCCTCTTCATCGCCGTGGACGACCTGAACAATCATCTCGGATGTTACGGGAACAAAATCGTCCGGTCGCCAAACATCGATCGACTGGCCAAACGCGGTGTGCGGTTCGACCGCGCGTATTGCCAGTTTCCCTTGTGCAGCCCCAGCCGGGTATCGTTGCTGACAGGATTGCGACCGGATACGACGCGGATTTTCGATCTGCAAACCGATTTTCGCAAATCCACGCTGCCCGACGTCGTCACGATGCCACAGTTGTTCCGCCAGAACGGCTGGTTCGTGGCGCGCGTCGGCAAGATTTTTCATTACGGCGTGCCCGGCCAGATCGGAACCAGCGGCCTCGACGACCCGCTTTCCTGGGACCAGGTGGCGAACCCGCGCGGCCGCGACAGGGATGAAGAGGACAAAGTCACCAATCTCAATCCGCAAAACCGCGGCCTGGGCGCGTCGCTGGCCTGGTATGAATCGCCCGGCAACGACGATGAGTTCACCGACGCCAAAGTCGCGGCGGAAACCATTCGATTGCTGGAGGAACATGGAGGCAAGCCCTTTTTCATCGGCTGCGGCTTTTATCGTCCACACGTCCCGTGGATCGTGCCCAAAAAATATTTCGACCTCTATCCGCTGGAAAAAATTTCGCTGCCGCAAGGTCCGCCGAACGATCGCGACGATGTCCCACCGCCCGCGCTCTGGGTCAAGCCGGCCAACTATGGCCGCACCGAAGCGGAATGTCGGCAGGCTATTCGCGCCTACTACGCCGCGATCAGTTACCTGGACGCGCAACTGGGCAAGGTGCTCGACGCGCTCGACCGGCTCAAGCTGTGGGACAAAACCATTGTCGTCTTCTGGGGCGATCACGGATGGCATCTGGGCGAACATGGCTTGTGGCAGAAGATGAGTTTGTTCGAGGAATCGGCGCGCGTGCCGTTGATCGTCGCCGCGCCGGGCCGGAAGGAGAACGGCAAAGCGAGCCAGCGTGTCGTGGAATCGCTCGATGTCTATCCCACCGTCGCCGACCTCTGCGGTTTGACCGCGCCGAAAAACCTGGCGGGCACGAGCCTGCAACCGTTGCTGAACAACTCAAGGCTGCGTTGGGACCGTCCCGCCTACACGCAGGTACAACGCGGCAACGAAGCCGGCAGGTTCATGGGGCGCAGCGTTCGCACGGAACGCTGGCGTTACACGGAATGGGATGAGGGCAAAAAAGGGGTCGAGCTTTACGATCACGACAAGGACCCACGTGAATTCAACAACCTTGCCAGCCAGCCCAAATACATGAAAGTCGTCTCCCAAATGAAACAATTGCTGCAACAAGCACGGGGAGGACCAAAGATTTAACCACGAATGGACACGAATGGACACGAATAGGAAGCGGAATTCGTGTCCATTCGTGGTTAAGAAATCGGCGCAGATTGTGGAGCCTATGAAAAACCCGATCGCCTGCATTGTGACGTTCGCCTTTCTGTATTCCGCCGTCGAGGTGGGCAGCCTCAACCTGGCCGCCGCTGACGCCGCAAAACCCGGGCGCCCCAACATCCTTTTCATCATGGCGGACGACCACGCGGCGCACGCCATCAGCGCCTATGGCAGCCGGATCAACCAAACGCCGAACATCGATCGTCTCGCGAAGGAAGGGATGCGGTTCGTGAATTGTTTCGTGGTCAACTCGATCTGCACTCCCAGTCGCGCCGCCATTCTCACCGGCAAATACAGCCACCTCAACGGCGTGCCGGTGTTCAACCGGTTCGACGGCAGCCAGCCGACGCTGGCGAAGTATCTTCAAGCCGCGGGCTATCACACCGGCATGATTGGCAAATGGCATCTGTTCAGCGACCCGACCGGGTTTGATTATTGGAACATCCTGCCCGGCCAGGGCGTTTATCACGACCCGGTGTTCATCGAAATGGGAGAGCGCAAAAAGCATCCCGGCTACGTGACCGATCTGATCGCGGATTTTTCCATCGAGTTTCTGAAAAACCGGCCGAAGGACAAACCGTTTTTTCTGATGTGCCATCACAAGGCGCCGCACCGCCCCTGGCAGCCGGATGCCAAACATGCGCATCGGTATGACGACGTCGATATTCCCGAGCCGCCGACGTTCAACGACGATTATCGAACGCGCGCGGACGCCGCGCGCGAAGCGACCATGCGCATCGATCGCGACCTGACAAAGAGCGATCTGAAGGAAGACCCGCCGTCCGATCTTTCCGGCGCCGCGCTCAAGCACTGGAAATACGAACGCTACATCAAGGATTATCTCGCCTGCATCGCCGCGGTGGACGATAACGTCGGCCGCCTGCTCGACTACCTCGACCAGAGCGGGCTGGCGGAAAACACGATTGTCATTTACACATCCGACCAGGGATTTTTTCTCGGCGACCACAATTGGTTCGACAAACGGTTTATGTATGAGGAATCGCTGCGCATGCCGTTCCTGGTCCGCTACCCAGGCCGCATCAAGCCGGGCACGGTGAACGACGGCATGATTCTCAACGTCGATTTCGCGCCGACGCTGATGGAATTTGCCGGGTTGAAAATTCCCTCCGACATCCAGGGCCGCAGTTTTGCCGCGCTGTTGCGAGGAGAGAAACCGAAGAACTGGCGCACCGCCATGTATTATCGCTACTACCACTATCCTCAAGACCACCGTGTGCAGCCGCATTACGGCATTCGCACGGAACGTTACAAGCTGATTTACTTCAATAAAATCGATCAATGGGAGCTTTTCGACCTGCAGAAGGATCCGCGCGAACTGAACAATATTTATTCCGAGCCGGCGTATGCCAGAACTCTGAAGAAATTGAAGGACGAGCTTTATCGTTTGAAGAAGGAAATGAAAGACCAGGACCAGTTTGCCAACGGCGTGCCGCGGGACAGCCCCTGACTTCGAAATTTCGCAGCCGGGCAAGCCGCAGACTCTGCGCCCCGTTCACCTGCCAGCGATATCCCAAGCAGGCGTCATTGGGTGGGCTTGCGTGCGGCGCGGCGAAATATTTTTCCTCCTTCGGGGAAGGTAATAAGGGAAGGGGCTTCACGCGCGCCCTGCATCCACGTTCATGCGCTCGCCGATCGTGCAGGTGCCCCGGCCTACCAATTTTTTCCTCGCCGCCGACCGCGATTTTGCCGAAGTCTATTCCCCGTGAACAGGTTCCCCGAGACCGTTCTTGGCTGGTTGACTGCCGTTTGTCTTCTCCCATCCGCAACCGCCACTGCTGCGACCCTGTGGGGCGGGATCGATACCACGTTTACCCCCGGCGGTGGACCGAACAAAGGCTTCGATTCCGACGTGTTCGCCCTCGAATTGCAGCCGGATGGTTATATTCTTGTCGGCGGTGGATTTACACAAAACGGCCGGACTTCTCGCAACGGCATTGCCCGACTCAAACCGGACGGTACGCTGGATACGACCGGCTTCGATCCGGGCACCGGCGCGAACGACACGGTCGAGGCCCTGGCGCTCCAGCCGGACGGCAAGGTAGTGATCAGCGGGCGATTTACCACAGTCAACGGCACCAACCATATCGCCGTCGCACGCCTCAACGGCAACGGATCGCTGGACGGCGCGTTCCATCCGGCGTTCGTCGCCGGCGCGAATAACATCATCAGTGCGTTGGCCTTACAGGCCGATGGAAAAATCCTCATCGGCGGTGCGTTCAGCCCGGCCGGCACGGGCTCGCCCGCTTATGTCGCGCGGCTCAACGCCGACGGCACCGTGGATCCCGGTTTCACGGTTCCTTTCATCGCGGACAACATCCGCTCCACGCCGTCGGTCCAATCACTCGCCCTGCAGGCCGACGGTCGGGTGCTGATCGGCGGCCAGTTCACAACCGTCGGCAGCGCCGGCCGCAATGGCATCGCCAGGCTCAATGCCAACGGTTCGCCGGACCTGACTTTTGATCCCGGGCCGGGAACGGGCCCAGGAACCATCGACCGGGGTCTTTACCGCGGCGTTTATTCAATCGCCATGCAGCCGGACGGAAAGATCCTGGCCGCTGGCGACTTCACCAACATCGTCGGTGCCACGCGATATTACGTCGCGCGGCTCAACACCAACGGCTCGCTGGATTCCACCTTCACCTCGCCCCTCGCCTTGGCCAGCGGACTCATCACGGTAAAAGTGGAGGTGGACGGAAAAATCCTCATCGGCGGCGATATTGAAGGTCAGATTTTCGCCCCCTTTAACCCCAACGACATGGCCCGCTTAAATGTGGACGGTTCCTACGACACCAATTTCAGTGTCGGCACCGGAGCGGTTTTTTCCAGCGGCGGCACTCCCCGCGTGCGCGCCATCGTCATCCAACCCGACGGTCGTATAGTCGTAGGCGGCGGCTTCGATAAGTTTGAGGGCGACAGCCTCAACTCCATCGCCCGCCTGCTGGGCGATCAGGGCGGCGCCGTTGAGTTCGCCGCGGCCAGTTACAGCGTCGATGAGAACGGCGGTGCCGCGACCATCGCCGTGCGCCGGACCGGCATCACCACCGGTTCCAGCTCGGTCAACTACGCGACCATCGACAACACGGCGACGGCCGGCGCGGATTACGTCGCCCAGACCGGCGCCGTCTTCTTCGGCCCCGGCGAAACCAACAAAACTTTTACCATTCCCATCCTGCCCGATTCACTCGTCGAAGGGAATGAGACGGTCACCATTAACCTCGCCAACCCCATCGGCGGCGTCATCCTCGGCAATCAAAGAACCGCGACGCTCACAATCGTTGACAACATCACCATGCCGGCGCGACCGGTCATCCAGACGATCAGCGCCTCGGGCGGCAACATCACGATCACCTGGAGCGCAGTAGCGGGATTGAAATACCGCGTTCAATTCAAGCCGACCCTCCGCGCATCAACCTGGAGCGACCTGCCGGGCGACGTCACGGCCGGCGGGACAACGGCCACCAAGACGGACAACACGGTCTCTGGCAACGAACGCTATTACCAGATCGAACTGCCCTGAGCTGGATGGAAGCCAGGGGCGGGGAAAGCCTCGTCCCCGCTTTCTGTCGCCATCACAAAGGCTCGCCAGGAGCAGAAGAGCTGATTGCCAAAACCTCAAACTTTGAACTTTGAACGAACATCCGCCGGCCGTTCCGCAGCGCTGTGGTGGATGTGTCTCATGTTGGTCGGGTGCCCGTTCACGACGGGCGCAGGCCAAAACGACGCCCAATTGGTCGAGGCGCGCAAAATCTGGGACCGCGCGCCCCATAATGCATTCACCGACCTGGTCCGATTCAAGGACCGTTGGTTTTGCGTGTTCCGCGAAGGCCAGGCTCACGTGTCGGCCGACGGCGCCCTGCGGATCATCACCTCGAAGAACGGCCGGGATTGGACCTCCACTGCGCTGATCAAGCGCGCCGAAGGCGACCTGCGCGACGCCAAGATCGCCGTCACGCCGGACCATCGCCTCATGTTGAGCGGCGCGGCCGCGCTGCATCAACCCGCGGGTTTAAGACATCAAACGCTCGCCTGGTTTTCAAAAGATGGCCGACACTGGAGCGACCCCGTCAGGATCGGCGATCCCAACGTGTGGCTGTGGCGCGTCACCTGGCACAAGCAGGCTGCTTATGGCATCGGCTACGGCACCGCCGCGGAAAAATTTGTCCGCCTCTACCTGAGCCGGGACGGGCGCCAATTCGATGCGCTGGTCCCGAACCTGTTCGACGAGGGCCAGCCCAACGAGGCATCGGTGCTTTTTCAGCCGGATGAGACGGCGCTTTGCTTGCTGCGTCGCGATGGCAATCCGGCCTCGGCGAAACTGGGCATCGCCCGACCGCCTTACACAAACTGGCAGTGGAAAGACCTGGCCGTAAAAATCGGCGGGCCGCACCTGATTCGTCTGCCGGACGGCCGCATCGTTGCGGCCATCCGGCTTTACGACGGCGGCGCGCGGACCTCGCTGGCATGGCTGGACGCGGACGCCGGAAAGCTGACCGAGTTTTTAAGATTGCCGTCGGGCGGGGACACAAGCTACGCGGGATTGGTGTGGCATGCAGGATTGCTTTGGACGAGCTACTACTCATCGCACGAGGGCAAGACCTCGATTTACCTGGCCAAGGTCAAAATCACCTCCCGGTGAAGCGAGATTCACCAGCCGCCGCGTGGCGGTTTTCGGCAGAATCCCGCACTCGCTCTTACTTCCCGCCAGCCCGGCGCCAACACCATTCCACAAGAAAGTTAGCGGCGCTCTGCCGAGACGCCGCTGCGACGGAGAAGGGGAGTTCCTGGCGACGCGGAGCGACGGTTAAGCCCCGGCGTTTGCGTCAGTTCCTCCATCGGTAGAGTCCTGATCTGAAATTAGGACTCTACCCCTCCATCTCCCTGTTTGCCTTTTGCGGCGCGGCAGTCTATTCTTAAACAAAGCCACCGCCCGGAAACGCAAACGCCACCTTGTTGCGGTCATTGAGGTTCGGGTTCCACCGCGGGCGTTGCCGGAGGTCGGCGAGCGGACAGTGACAAACGAAAGGCCCTTCATGAAAAACATCAATGAATGCAAACGGTGGATCGAATCGCACATGGACATCGTCATCGACCTGGTCCGCGTGTATCTGGGAATCGGGTTGTTCATCAAAGGGCTTTACTTCGTGATGCACCAGGAGGCTCTGAAAAAATTTCTCGAAGGAGCGGAGAACCTGGCGTTCGCCCAGGGCCTGGTGGCGCATTATGTCATTCCGGTCCATCTGGTGGGCGGGCTGTTGCTGGCGCTCGGACTGTTGACCCGGCTGGCGGCGCTCTCTCAGATACCCATCCTGGCCGGCGCGGTCTTCTACATTTGGCTGCCCAACGTGCTGTTCTTCGAACAACGGCAGAACCTGGAGTTCTCGGCGCTGGTTCTTTTTTTGCTGGCGCTGATTTTTGTTTATGGCGCGGGCCGCTTTTCGGTCGATCATCTCCTGACGAAGAAGGAGAGTCACCCGGCGCAGGCACACTCGGCGGCGTAGCCAGGCCCTGCCAGCGTCCTGGGGTGGGAAAATTGATGAACCCACGCGTCTGCCATTGAATCAAGGCGCACTCTCAGGTTCTTAATCTCACTCTTACTCGTAATCCCGCTCCCAAAGCCGCGGAGAAAACAAGATTAAGAGCAGGATTAAGATTAAGAAAGCGATCCCGTTTCCGTAGCGCCGGCGGATTCAAAGCCCTTGTTATCACCGAAAAAGCCGGTAAAGTCCGCCGCGTGAAAACCAAACATTATGGCCGCGCCAACGTCTTGCTCGCATCGATTCTTCTTTTGATCCTCACGCCCCGGCCGGCGGCGGCCGCCGAGGGAAGGTTCGGCATTGGCCTGAAGTTGATTGCCGAAGGCTTCACTTCGCCGACGGCGCTGATTCCGCTCGAAGATGATTCGGGGCGGTTTCTGGTGGCGGACCAGATCGGAATCCTCTACCTGCTGACAAAGGAGGGCGCGAAAGCGGAGCAGCCGTTCTTCGACGCGCGCAGCCGGCTGGCAAAACTCAACCAAAGTTTTGACGAACGCGGTCTGCTCGGCCTGGCGTTGCATCCGCGCTTCAAGGAAAACCGCAAGTTCTACCTGACTTACAGCGCGCCGCTGCGTCCGAGCGCACCGCAGGATTGGTTTAATGCGCCGGATTTCAAGGCGTCCGATACCTCCACTTTTCGCGTCTCGGAATTCAAAGTTTTGCCGAACGATTCGGTGCGCGCGGATCCCGCGTCCGAGCGGGTGCTGCTGGAGATTGACAAACCTTACATGAACCACAACGCGGGTTGCATCGCGTTCGGGCCGGACGGTTATCTCTACATTTCCGTTGGCGACGGCGGGAACGCAAACGACGAAGGACGCGGCCATTCGCCGCAAGGCAACGGCCA
>WNFU01008959.1_pt1 | contig 11417 bp, 8 predicted proteins | sample 5400121 | NCBI WGS metagenome assembly WNFU01 (sample SAMN13153360, study PRJNA577476) | soil metagenome | isolation source: 100 cm soil or saprolite under grassland replicate 1 | place: USA:California | collected 2016-06-15 | reverse complement strand
ACCCACCGCCGCCTGAGGCGGTGGATGGGACAGCGACCCCGGCGAGGTGCCGCACCAGGCCAGAGTCGTGTCCTGCCCGGAGGGGACCATCTCCGGCGTACGCTCAGCTCAGCCGGTGTGGGGTACGCCGAACGACGGGTGAGGGGAGCGGGCGCTTGGCATCGCACAAGGCGGTCGTGGAGGCGTACGTCGAGGGCTTCCGGCGCACCGACCACGAGGCGATCCTGGCCTGCCTCGCCGACGACGTCGTGTGGGTGCTGCACGGCTACCGCACGCTGCGGGGCAAGGAGGCGTTCGACGGCGAGATCGAGAACGACGCCGCCGTCGGCAGCCCCACGCTGAACCTCGACCGGCTGATCGAGGAGGGCGACACGGTCGTGGCCGTCGGCTCCGGCGAGATGACCCTCAAGGAGGCCGGCCGCGTCGCTTTCGTCTTCACCGAGGTCTTCACCTTCACCGGCGACAGGATCAGCCGGCTGGAGACCTTCCACATCAACGTCGGCAGCCCTGACGACACCCTGTTCACCAACCCAGCCGGCTGACGGCGCGAGCGGCACCGGTCGGTCACCCCGCGCCGGGAGGGCGCGCTCCTAGACGGGACGCCGGTCACGGCGGAGGTGGACGGTGCGGATCTCCCAGGCGGCGAGGTCCAGTCGGAGGGTGCCGCCGGACAGCGGCAGCGACGTCCCTGGCCGGCCGAGCAGGTCGGCTTCCTGGGCGGCGGTCAGCCCGCCGCCGATGGTGACCGCGACCGGCGCCGGGTGCTGGCAGACCAGGCGCAGCTCCAGCCAGTCGCCCCGCCGCCGCAGCGCCGACAGCACCACCCCCTCGCCCTCGACCGTCAGGCCGGCGTCCTCCAGGGCCGCGGTCTCGCCGCCACCCGCGGCGTCCTTGCCGGCGGATCCCGGCGGACCGTTCCCTGCCGGGCCGACCCGACGTGGCGGCCCGCTGCCTGGTGCGGCCAGCAGGTCGTGCTGGTAGCGCTCCATCTGCTCGAGCACGTGGTCCTGGTGCCAGCTGCCCGGGTGCGGGTAGACGGCGAGGCTGGCCGTCCAGGGCCCAAGGCACTGCGCTGCGGGGGTGGGCAGCTCCGGCCCGGCCGGCTCGTCCCGCCAGCGGTGGTGGTTGCGGCTCATCTGGCCGACCGCTCGCAGCAGCGTGAGCGCCAGCTCCGGCGGGTCGGTGAGCAGCTCGTACTCGGTCACGTGGTCGAGCAGGACCGCCACTCCGCCGGCGTCGACGAAGCCGCTGGCCGGGAAGGTGGCCAGCGGCCTTTCGCCGTGGCCGCCCTCGGCGACCGTGCCCCGCTCGACCACGGCGAACTGACCCTCGGCGAAGGAGCTCGCCGCCGCAGCGGCCAGCGGCACGTGCAGGCGCAGGCGGTGGTCGCGGCAGCGGTTGTCGACCTCCACCCGCAGCCGCACGAACGGCTCGCCGGCCCGCAGCTCGACCCGCGTGACCGTCGTGATCGTAGCCAGCTCGGCCGAGCGGGCCGCGCCTGCCTCGTCGAGGCCGAGCGGCCAGCGGTAGCTGCGCTCGACCACCAGCTCGCCGCGCAGCGGCCCTGCCACGGGGACCGCGACCGCGACCGCGTCGGGTTCGTCGACCAGCCGGTCGGCGGCGGGCGGCGCGTAGTTGTACAGGTCACCGGCGTCGCCGCCGTCGACCAGCCGGCCGACGCCGTCCACGGCGACGCCGACGCCGCGCAGCCGCAGGCTGCCGTCGTCGGCCACCTCCACCGCCAACAGGCCGTTCTCCAGCCGGTGACGGCGGACGGCCGCCGGCGGGGCGGCGTGGGCCCGCGGCCCGCGGCGGCCGGCGGCGACCGGCGGGGCGGCGTGGGGCCACTGGCTGCGGTGGGCTGCGACCGGGTCGGCGACCTCCCCGCGGCCGGGCCGGGGGGTGACCGCGGTCCAGCCGAGCGGCGGCACCGGCACGCTGGCCTGCAGGCGCCGCCGCGGCGGCGCCACCACGCGGAGCTGGAGGCGCTCGCCGGCGGCCACGGCGGCCAGCTCGACCTCGCGCCGCAGCCGGTCCATGTCGAGGTGGGGCGGGTCGGCGTGGTCGTCGACCTCGAAGGTGAGCCGCAGCATGCCGCCGGCCTCCTCCACCCGGACGCCGTTGACGACGCGGCCGTACAGCTCGCGGTCGTGGACCCGGCGGAACACCTCGGCCAGCCGGCCGGCCGGCAGCTCCTCGGTGTGGACCAGCGCCGGGCTGCGACCGGTCTCCTGGGTGGCCAGCAGCCGCCCGTCCGGCAGCTCCAGCGCCACCTCCCGCCAGGCGTCGGGGACGGGCAGGTCGAGCTCGACCAGCCCGGCGCGCGGGAACGGGGAGGGGTTCAGCACCGCCGCCGCCTCCCTCGGTACCCGGCGGGCGACCTCGGCGGCCGCCCGCTCGGCAAGCGCCGCGCCGAGCTGGGCGGCCTCGGCGAGCCGCACCGCGACCTGCGCGGCGGTCGCGTCGGCGCCGCAACCGGTGATCGAGTCGTGGCCGGAGCTCTCCACCAGCCGGCGCCAGGCCAGCTCCAGGAACGGCGCCGGCCAGCTCCCGCCGTGCAGGGCCTGCAACGGCTCGGCGTAGCGGGCGAGCAGGCGCTCAGCACGGGCGCAGGCCGCCTTGAGGCCGATCCGGGCCGAGATGACCCCAGGCAGCAGATTCGCCCGTGCCGCGGAGCGGAGCTCGCCACGCCAGACGGGCAGCTCGCCGCCGCCGGCCGCGGCCAGGTAGTCGGCCAGCGTGCCGACCCGCACCCGGACGCGGTCCTGGGCCCCGTTGATGGCGTCCACCAGCTCGAGCAGCTCCGGCAGGGGCGAGCCATGGTCGGTTCCGTACATGGCGAGGACCGGGTCGGCGCCGAAGACGGGACGCAGCGTCTCGTGCAGGCGCCCGACCGTCCCCTTGAGGTCGTCGGGGAAGCCGAACAGGCCGGCCGCGTTGCCATACCCGCCGAGCAGGTATTCGGCCCGGACGGTGGAGCCGTCCGGCGAGCTCCAGCGGAAGGCGTGCCGGTCGACGGCGGCCGGAACCCCCCGCCACACGACCGCGTGCTCCATGCCGGCCCGCCGCAGCAGCTGGGGAAGCTGGGCCGCGTGGCCGAACTGGTCGGGCAGGTAGCCGATCGGCATCGCGCCGCCCAGCCGCGCCGCCCGCTGCAGGCCCGCCTCCAGGTTGCGGACCAGCGTCTCGCCGGCGACCAGGAACTCGTCGGCCAGGATCCGCCAGGGGCCGACCGCCAGCTGCCCGGCGACCACCAGGGCCCGCAGGCGCGGCTCGGCCTCCGGCCGGATCTCCAGGTAGTCGTCGAGCATGGCGGTCTGCCCGTCGAAGGTAAAGCGGAAGCGGGGATCGGCCTCTGCCTGCTCGAGGACGGCGTCCACCAGGTCGACCAGGCGCAGGCGGAAGCGCTGGAACGGCTCGTACCACTCCCGGTCCCAGTGGGTGTGGGGGACCAGGTGCAGCTCGAACGGGGACGGCGCCGGCGGCTCGCCGGCGGTCATGCGCCGGCCGCCTCGCCGGCGACCTCGACCCCGCGCCGGCCGGCGAGGTGCCGGGTGATCCGTTGGCAGGTCAGGATGTCGGCCCGGCCCTCGGCGACGCCGGCCGCCGCCGGTGTCCCGTCGCTGACCATCCGGTGGAAGGCGACCAGCTCCTCCTCGAACGCCTCGACCGTGGAGCGGTCGGTGCTGCTGCGGGCGGCGTGGCCGGCGCGGCCGGTCACGGTCAGCCGGGTCGGGGCGTGCAGCAGGTACGGGGACGGGAACCGCAGCGCGATCGAGCCCTCCTCGTGGTGCAGGCGGATCTCCTCGCGGTAGGCGGGGTAGCGGTCCAGGTAGTGCCAGCGCATGCTGAGCCGCACGCCCGCTGGCAGCAGCGCGTCGACCGCGACCGAGGGCGGCCAGCTTCCCGCCGGCCAGGCGTCGGCGTGCTCGATCCGCTCGGGGTCGCCGGCCAGCAGCCGGACGACCGCCAGCTCGTGGACCAGGCTGCCGAGCAGCACGTCGGTGTAGAGCCGGCGCAGCTCCGCGGTTGCCGGGCCGATGGCGAGCTCCTGCAGCCTGGCCGTCTCCTGCTCCAGCATCGCCAGAGCGGCGGCTGGCACGTCGTCGGCGGGCGCTACCAGGCCGGCGTGGGCGAGCTGGGCGGCCGAAGGGTGCAGGACGGTCACGTCGACCGCTCGCAGGACGGGCCGGCCGGCGGCCAGCTCGTCCAGCGCCCCCCGCACCGCCGGGTCGTAGAGCTTCATGTAGCCGAGCTGCAGCCGCGCCCGCCCCCGGCCGGCCAGCGCCGCCAGCGCGTCGGCGTCGGCGAGGGTGTAGGCGAGCGGCTTCTCGCACAGGACGGGCAGGCCGCGCCCGAGCACCGTCGCCGCCGCAGCGGCGTGGGAGCCGGAGGTGAGCAGCAGCACCGCGTCGACCCTGCCGCCGTCGAGGAGATCCTCGAGCGAGCGGTGGCGGCTCGCCGCGCCGAGCCCGAAGCGGTCGGCCACCCGCTCGGCCAGCCCGGCCGACAGGTCGCAGAGCGCGGTGACCGCGAACAGGTCGCCACGCTTGGTGACCAGCGGCAGGTGGACGGCCTGGGCCACGGCCCCGAGCCCGACCACGCCCACGCGCACCCGATCTCCACCGCCCATGGGCGCTACCGTACCCGACGGGCCGGCGGCGCGGTCCCGGCGCACCGGCGGGTTGGCCGGCCGGGGATGTGGAACACTCGGCCGGCAGATCGCGGAGCGCCACGGAGGTGGCCAGGCGTGCAGCCGGAGACGAGGTACGCGCGGCTGGGGCGGGACCGGATCGCCTACCAGGCGATCGGACAGGGACCGCCCGACCTGGTGCTGACCGCCGGGAGCTTCAGCCACGTCGACCTGCCGTGGGAGGACGCCGGACTCGCCCTGCACTTCCGCACCTTGGCGTCGTTCTGCCGGCTGATCCGCTTCGACCGCCTCGGCACCGGCGCCTCCGACCCGCTCCCGCTCGACGCCCTGCCGCCGTGGGAGTCGTACGCGGAGGAGCTGGTGGCGGTCCTCGACGAGGTCGGCTCCGAGCAGGCGGCGGTCATGGCCTACTGGGACGCCGGCCCGATGGCGCTGTTCTTCGCCGCAACCAGGCCGGAGCGCGTCAACGCCCTGGTCCTGATCCACACCACGGCCAAGTACGTGGCCGCCGACGACTATCCGATCGGGGTTCCCGGCGAGGCCGTCGAGCTCGCCCTCGACCAGCTCGACGAGTTGTGGGGCACCGAGGCGATGGCGGCGCTGCAGGTGCCGAGCCGAGCCGAGGACGAGCGGTTCCGCCGCTGGTTCGCCAAGATGCAGCGCGCCGCCGCCAGCCCGAGGGCCGTGCAGAGCTTCCTGCGCGCCGCCCTGGAGATCGACGCGCGCCCCATGCTGCCGCTCATCCAGGCGCCGACGCTGGTCATGCACAGACGGGACTATCCGTACCTTCCCATCGAGCACGCCCGCTACCTGGCCGAGCACGTCCCGCAGGCCCGGCTCGTCGAGCTCCCGGGCACGGAGATCTCGCTCGCCTGGGAGACGCCGGAGCTCGCCGGGCGGCTGGTGGAGGAGATGGGAGGGCGGCTGACCAAGACCACCGGGGACGGCATCTTGGCCACCTTCGACGGCCCCGGACGGGCGATCCGCTGCGCCGCCGCCCTCCGCGACGAGCTCAGGGGAGCCGGCATCCGGATCCGGGTGGGCCTCCACACCGGCGAGATCGAGCTGCGCGACGGCGACATCGGCGGGATCGCGGTGCACATCGCCGCGCGGGTGATGGCGGCGGCGCAGCCGGATGAGATCCTCGCCTCCAGCACCGTGCGGGACCTGGTCGTCGGGTCCGACATCGCGCTGCAGGACCGCGGCCAGCATGCCCTGAAGGGCATCGAAGGCGGCTGGCGGCTGTTCGCCGTCACCGGGAGGTAGGAACCCATGAGCACCCTGCCGATCGCCGACTACGCGCTGCTGTCCGACTGCCGCTCGGCCGCCCTGGTCAGCCGCAACGGGTCGGTGGACTGGTGGTGCGTGCCCCGCTTCGACGGGCCGAGCGTGTTCGCCCGGCTGCTGGACGAGGAGGCCGGCCACTGGTCGGTCCGCGTGCCAGGGGCGACCACCGAGCGGCGCTACCTGGACCAGACGATGGCGCTGGAGACGACCTTCCGGTCGGCCACCGGGACCGCGGTGCTGGTCGATGCGATGGCGGTCGGCCGCAACGAGCGCGGCCACGAGCTCGGCGCCGGTTCCCCAGGGGTGCTGCTGCGCCGGGTCGCCTGCACCGAAGGGGAGGTCCAGGTGGAGGTCGCCTACGCCCCGCGGCCCGAGTACGGCCTCATCCACCCGCTGGTCGAGCCGGTCGAGGGTGGCGTGACCGCCCGCGGCGGCGCCGACATGCTGGCGCTGTCGGCCCCCATTGCCATGGCGGTGGACGGCGCCACGGCGACCGCCGGCTTCACGCTGCGGGCCGGTGAGGCGGCCGGCTTCGCGCTGCACCACACGCGCAGCTGGGAGGCGCCGCCGCGCATCTGGACCCAGCAGGAGATCGCGCAGCGGCTGGAGGACACCCTTGAGGGCTGGCGGTCCTGGTCGGGCATCCACCAGACCTATGAGGGACCCTGGCGGGAGCTGGTGCACCACTCCGGCCGGGTGCTGCAGGCGTTGACGTTCGAGCCGACCGGGGCGATCGTGGCCGCCCCCACGACCTCCCTGCCGGAGACGGTCGGCGGCGAGCGGAACTGGGACTACCGCTACACGTGGGTACGCGACGCCTGCCTCACCATGGAGGCCCTGTGGGTGGCCGCCTGCCCCGACGAGGCCAGTAAGTTCTTCGGCTTCCTCGCCGGCGCGGCCGCCTCCCAGCTGCACCGCGGGACCGACCTCCAGATCATGTTCGGGGTCGGCGGCGAGCGCGACCTGACCGAGCGGGAGCTGCCCCACCTCGGCGGGTGGCGGGCAAGCCGCCCGGTGCGGGTCGGCAACGGCGCCTGGAGCCAGCGCCAGCTCGACGTCTACGGCGAGCTGCTCGGCGCCGCCCAGCGGCTGGTGGAGCAGCTCGGCACGCTCGACCCGTGGACGAAGCGGTTCCTGATCGCCGCGGCTGACAGCGCCGCGGCCCGCTGGAAGGAGAAGGACCAGGGCATCTGGGAGATCCGCGGCGCGCCGCGCGACTTCCTGTACTCCAAGCTGATGTGCTGGGTGGCGCTGGACCGGGCGATCGCGCTGGCCGACCACCTGGGCGCCAAGGACCGGGTCGCGGGCTGGACGGCCACCCGCGGAGAGATCCGGACGGCCATCCTGGAGCACGGCTGGAGCCAGGCCGCCGGCGCCTACACCCAGGCGTTCGGCAGCGACGAGCTGGACGCCAGCAACCTGATGCTGGCGGTCACCGGCTTCCTGCCAGGCGAGGACCCGCGGATGAAGGCGACCATCGACGCGACCGCCGAACGCCTCACCGACGAGCGCGGCCTGGTCTACCGCTACCGGGCGGCCGACGGGCTGGAGGGCGAGGAGGGCACCTTCCTGCTCTGCACCTTCTGGCTGGCGCAGGCGCAGGCGCTGGCCGGCGAGGTCGACCGGGCCAGGCAGACCTTCGAACGCGCCGTCGCCTACGCCAACGACGTCGGCCTGCTGGCCGAGGAGGTCGACGTGGGCGGCGCCGAGATGATCGGCAACTACCCGCAGGCGTTCAGCCACATCGGGCTGGTCAACGCGGCCTGGGCGATCACCGAGGCGGAGCGGCGCTAGCCAGCAGAGGAGGCATCCGTGCGAGGACTCAAGGGCAGGAACGTGCTGGTCACCGGTGGCGGCTCCGGCATCGGGCAGGCGATCGCCGTCCGCTTCGCGGAGTATGGCGCCAACGTGGCCATCAACTACCGGCGCCGGCCCGAGGAGGCCGAGGGCACCGAGCAGCAGGTCCAGGCCTGCGTCGCCAGGGTCCACCAGCATGGCGTCCGCGACGTGCTGGTGCAGGCCGACGTCTCCCAGGAGGACGACGTCGTCCGCATGGTCGGGCAGGCCGCCGGCGAGCTCGGCGGGCTCGACGTGCTGGTCAACAACGCCGGCATCCAGATCTCCCGTCCCTCCCACGAGCTGTCGGGCGCCGACTTCGACAAGGTGCTGGCGGTCAACCTGCGGGGCGCGTTCCTCTGCGCCCGCGAGGCGATCCGCCGGTTCCTGGAGGCGGGCAGGCCGGGCGCGATCGTCAACGTCTCCAGCGTCCACCAGCGCATCCCCAAGCCCGGCTACCTCGGGTACTCGGTCAGCAAGGGCGGGATGCAGAACCTGACGACCACCCTGGCGCTGGAGTACGCCGGCCGCGGCATCCGCGTCAACGGCATCGGTCCAGGCGCCACCGTCACCCCGATCAACCGCGCCTGGATCGACGACCCCGACAAGAAGGCGCAGGTCGAGGCGCACATCCCGATCCCACGCGCCGGCACCGCCGACGAGATGGCCGGGGTCGCCTGCTTCCTGGCCAGCGACGACGCGGCCTACATCACCGGCCAGACCCTCTACGTCGACGGTGGCTTGACCCTCTACCCGAGCTTCCGCGAGCCCTGGTCGTCGGAGTGAGGGGGTGGCCACACCCATCGGAAGCTCCGGGTTTGGTGGGCTCGGTGGCGGGAACCCGGCCGACGCGACCGCCCGCGGGAGGAGACGAGGATGGCAGCGCAGGCGCATGACCTGATCGTGATCGGCATGGGGGTGGGCGGCGAGGAGGTGGCCGGCCGAGCCGCCGAGGCCGGCATGGACGTGGTCGCCGTCGAGCGGAAGCTGGTCGGCGGCGAGTGCCCCTACTGGGGCTGCATCCCCTCCAAGATCATGGTCCGGGCCGGTGACGCCCTGGCGGAGGCGGCCCGCGTCGCCGGGCTGGCCGGCCGGGCCACGGTCGCGCCGGACTGGGCGCCGGTGGCCGCTCGCGTCCGCGAGGCCACCGCCGGCTGGGACGACCGGGTCGCGGTCGAACGTTTCGAGAAGAAGGGCGGCACGTTCGTGCGCGGCGAGGCCCGGGTGGTCGCCCCCGGCGAGGCCGAGGTCGACGGGTGGCGCCTGCGCGCCCGCCGCGGCATCGTCCTGGCCACCGGCGGCGAACCGGCCGTCCCGCCGATCGACGGCCTCGACCGGGTCGAGTACTGGACCAACCGGGAGGCGATCGAGGCGGCGGAGCTGCCCCGCTCGCTGGTGGTGCTCGGCGCGGGAGCGGTGGGGCTTGAGCTGGCGCAGACCTTCCGGCGCTTCGGGGTGGAGACCACCGTCGTGGAGGCCGCCGGGCACCCCCTGCCGGGGGAGGAGCCGGAGAACGGCGAGGCCATGGCCGAGGTCCTCGAGGCCGAGGGGATCGCGCTGCACGTCGGCACCTCGGCCCGGGCGGTGCGGCCGGCGACCGGCGGAGCGGGGGTTGCGGTCGAGCTGGCCGACGGGACCGTCGTGGAGGCCGAGCGCCTGCTGGTGGCGACCGGCCGGCGCAGCGACCTGCGGCGGCTCGGCCTCGACGCGGTGGGGTTGGATCCCGCCGCCCGCGCGGTGCAGGTCGACGAGCACCTGCGCGCCGGCGGCGGGCTCTGGGCGGTCGGGGACGTCACCGGCAGGGGAGCCTTCACCCACCTCGCCGTCTACCAGGGCCGCATCGCCGCGGCCGACGTGCTCGGCCGGCAGCATGCTCCGGCCGACTACCGGGCGGTGCCCCGGGTGACCTTCACCGACCCGGAGGTGGCCGGCGTCGGCCTGACCGAGGCGGCGGCCCGCGACGCCGGCGTCGCGGTGCGGACGGGAGTGGCCCGGACCGCCAGCTCGGCGCGTGGCTGGATCCACGGTCCGGGAGCCGAGCACGGCGTGGTCAAGCTGGTGGCCGATGGCGACCGGGACGTCCTGGTCGGCGCGTCGGTGATGGGCCCGGCCGCCGGCGAGGTCATCGGCCTGCTGCTGCTCGCCGTCAAGGAACGCATCCCGCTGCCCGCGCTGCGCCAGCTCATCTACCCCTACCCGACGTTCGTCCGCGGGCTCGAGGACGCGCTGCGCCAGCTCGGCTGATCGTGCTGCCCCCGGCTCCCGACCCGACCACGCCGGGCACGCTCCGGGGCGCTGCCGTCACCCCGGGCCGCGGTGTAACGTCAGCCCCCCGAGCCAGGACTGGATGACGATGACCACGCACGACCGCCGCGGCCGGGCGCTGCTGGAGGGCTGACGGTGCGCCAGCTGCTGCCGACGTTGGTCGACCCGGTCGACCCGCTCGCCGCCTACCGGGACCTGCCGCCGGCGGGCGCGCGGCCGGCGGTGCGGCTCAACATGATCGCCAGCCTCGACGGCGCGACCGCGGTCGCCGGCCGGGCCGGCGGGCTCGGCGGCCGCGCCGACCGCGAGCTGTTCCTGCTGCTGCGCACGCTGGCCGACGTCGTCCTGGTGGCCGCGGGGACGGTACGCGCGGAGGGCTACGGCCCGGCCGAGGGGTCGGTGCCGATCGCGGTGGTCTCGCGGTCCTGCCGGCTGGACTGGACCACGCCGTTCTTCACCAGCGCCAAGGCCAGGCCGATCGTGCTCACCGTCGCCGAGGCCCCGGCGCCGCTGCGCGCCAGGGCGGCCGAGGTCGCCGACGTGGTGGTCGCCGGCGAGCACGACGTCGACCTTGCCAGGGCGCTCGACGCGCTCGCCGGGCGCGGGCTCCGCCAGGTGCTGGCGGAGGGAGGACCCACCCTCAACGGGCAGCTCGCCGCCGCCGGGTTGCTGGACGAGCTGTGCCTGACGGTGTCGCCGCTGCTGGTCGGCGGCGACGCCAAACGGATCCTGGCGAGGCCGCTGCTGCCGGTCCCGCGGGAGCTGCGGCTGCGCTCCGCGTGCGAGCAGGACGGGTTCCTCTTCCTGCGTTACCGCGCATAGCACCGCCACGTTCCCCAGATCGAGCGGCCCGACGCCTTCGTGGACCGCGCTCGCCGAGCGCAGCGCGCGCGGGTAGGCTCCCCCCGGGTGCATACCGGGGAGGGCTATGGGCGCGGTCGCTGCGGGGCTGCTGGCCGGCGCGGTCGCCGACCGGGTCGCCGGCGACCCGCGCCGCGGGCATCCGGTGGCGGCCTTCGGCCGGCTGGCGGCGGCGCTGGAGCGGCGCGCCTGGCGGCCGACCCGGAGCGCCGGCGCCGTCCACGTTCTGGCGCTGGTCGGCGGTGCCGCCGCCGCGGGGGCGTGGGCCGACCGGCGGCTGCGGCGGCGGCCGGCGGCGCGGGCGCTGCTGGTCGCGCTGACCACCTGGGCCGCGCTCGGCGGGCGCTCGCTGGCGCTGGCCGGCCGCGAGCTGGGCGAGGCGGTGCGGGCCGGCGACCTGGAGCGGGCCCGCGGGCTGGCGCCCACCCTGGTCGGCCGCGACCCCAGCGGGCTCGGCGCCGCCGAGCTGTGCCGCGCCGCGGTCGAGTCGGTCGCGGAGAACACCGCCGACGCG
>WNFU01008958.1_pt1 | contig 11418 bp, 5 predicted proteins | sample 5400121 | NCBI WGS metagenome assembly WNFU01 (sample SAMN13153360, study PRJNA577476) | soil metagenome | isolation source: 100 cm soil or saprolite under grassland replicate 1 | place: USA:California | collected 2016-06-15 | reverse complement strand
AGTCCCTGCGTGCGCGTCTTTTCATTGGTGCTATCGGCAATCGCAGCCTGCGCAGTAGAGATATTTGCACCGGAAAGACCGTCAATGATACGTGACAGGAAAAGCAACCAGAGGGTATTTGCAAATCCAAGGAGAACAAATCCCGCCAGTGTTCCGATCTGGCTCGCAATAAGGACAGGCTTGCGTCCAAAACGATCGGAGAGGCGACCAAGGATTGGCGCACCAATAAACTGCATCATTGGATAGGTGGCTTGCAGGATGCCAATCATGAGCGGAGTTGCACCGAAGCGTGCTGCGAACAGAGGCAAAAGAGGGATGATGATAGAGAGTCCCATCAGGTCAACCAGCACAATGACCAAGATAGGAAGAACGCGTTTGAAGTCGAGTTTTTCAGCGGCTTGTTCAAGAGAGATCATATGATGAAGGCACCTTGAAGGGGAATATTCGTGCAATGGTAGCATAATTCCTGTTCTCGTGTAGAATCGAAGAAAGTGCTATTCGAACCGCGAAGAGTGCGGAGAACGCTAAGAAAAAATCTTTGTGCGCTCCCTGGCACCGTGCGGCGTGCTTCGCGGTTTGTTTTTTCGGAGGAGTTATGCCTTATGAAATGATCCGGGTTGAAACGCGCGGACGGGTGGGACTTGTCACGCTCAATCGCCCCCAGGCCATGAATGCACTCAACAATCAACTCATGCGCGAATTAATGGATGCGCTCGAAGCCTTCGACAAAAATGATCATGTGGGTGCAATGGTCATTACGGGAAATGAAAAAACGTTCGCTGCGGGCGCGGATATCAAAGAGATGGCGGATAAATCCATCCAGCAAATGATGGATCGTGACCACGTGGCGGTCTTCGGCAGAATCCGCACGATTCAGAAACCCGTCATTGCGGCAGTCTCAGGTTGGGCACTGGGTGGTGGCTGCGAGATCGCTCTCTCCTGCGACATGGTTATCGCCTCTGAGTCTGCCAAGTTTGGTCAGCCGGAAATCAACATCGGCGTAATCCCAGGCGCGGGCGGGACACAGCGCCTCACACGTGCCGTTGGCAAAGCCATCGCCATGGAAATGATTCTCAATGACCGAAGGTTGACCGCCCAGGAAGCGTATCAGTTTGGGATGGTCAATCGCGTGGTCCCTGTGGAAGCATATTTGGAAGAAGCACTCAAGCTTGCAGAAGAGATCGCATCACGCGCTCCGGTTGCTGTGTTTGCCGCCAAGAAGATGATCAACCAGTCCTTCGAGCGGACTCTTGCCGAGGGTCTCGCCGAAGAGAAACAGGTATTCTATAATTTATTTGCCACTGAAGATCAAAAAGAAGGAATGAAAGCATTTACCGAAAAACGTAAGCCCGAATGGAAGGGAAAGTAGATGCTGGGTTATGACGACCTAAAGTCTGCCTTTGATGATTTGAATCTTCAAGAGGAACTGATCATTGCGCATGCATCCCTGAAACCATTTGGCTACATCCACGGAGGAGCAGAGGCAGTCCTGGATGCGATGCTGGCATCCTTCCATAGCATCATCGTGCCCACGTTTACCTACAAAACCAAGATCATTCCCGATGTGGGTCCGCCAAACAACGGCATTACCTATGGAAGTGGGAAAGACACCAACAAGATGGCGGAGCCGTTTCATCCCGATATGCGCGCCGACCCCATGATGGGAATATTGCCCGAAACCTTGCGCAATCATCCATCTGCCACACGGACCGCTCATCCGATTCTGTCATTCGCCGGCATCAATGCGGGTCCTATCCTTTTTACGCAAACGATTTACGAACCACTTGATCCCATCGGTGCATTGGGGCAACAGGATGGATGGGTGGTACTGATCAACGTGGATCACACCTCCAACACAAGCATTCATTACGCGGAAAAACTTGCAGGCAGAAAACAGTTCATCCGCTGGGCGTTAGTCGATAATCGTGTGGTGGAGTGCCCAAACTATCCTGGGGATTCAATGGGCTTTCAAGTCATCGAAGACTATCTCAAATTCGATACCCGTCGTGTGGAAATCGGCGAAGGTTTCATTCAGGCAATCCCTCTGAGAAGATTATTCAATGTGGTCAATGACATATTAAGAAAAGATCCGCTCGCTTTGCTTTGCGAGCGGAGAGATTGTGAACGGTGTAATGCAGTCAGAGGCTACTGAAACGTAATCTCTTCCACCCGCCAGCTTTCCTCCCCCATCAGCTTCTTCAAGCGATCAAGTACTTCGGTGCATACCCGAGTCGTATCGTTGGGGAAATCAATCAGGTGCCCCTTACCATTCTCAAAAATTTGAAAACTGAAACGATCCCGCCCGTGAAAAGAAATCAGCGTACCAAAGATGGTCTTGATCCGGCGCTTGTCACGTTCCTTATCGCCTGTTGAACGCAAAGTCACAGTGATCTGTTGCGGCGGATGATCTTTATCCTTTTCTTCCTGCGCAAGCGGAATATATAACGACGGTAGAAAATCCTTAGACTGCGCCGCAACGGGTCCAATTTGCTGGACGACCACCGTTTCACGCGCAGCCTCAACCTGACCTTGTTCATCGTGCTTGATCTCAATTTCAATTGTTTCCGTTTGCTGCAAGCGCGGCTCATTGACAACGGGCTGAGGGTTGACCTTTGGCTCCGGGCGCGCCGCGATCTCCGCATTTTCAAAGGATGGCTGCCATTCACTATCCCAATCCTCAGGAAAGTTATCGGGAGGTGGAGGCATATCATTCCATCCCCCTTCTGTTCCAGTCACGTGCGAGTAACCTTTTGGTTCAACATAATCTACGGGCTTTTCTGCAACTTGTCGCATCGGTGGCGGTATGCTTGGCTTTACAGGAATCTTCTTTTGTAAAGCGCCATTCTGCTGAGGCTGTTGAATCGACAGATCAACGGAATCAGGTTGGGGCTCGCCCGTAGGGAAAGACGTCTGATTTGTGCCTAGCGGAACCGAAGCGTTTAATGGTTCAAGGATTTTGATTTCAGTCTTAATTTCATCCACCAAAATTTTTGGCGGTGTGCTGTTAGTATCCACTTTGCCTTCCACGATAATGATCTGACCCACCGTAAGCTGTTCACGCGTTTTCTGCCAGGTCTTCGGGAAAAGCACAAGTTCAATGTTTCCTTGAATATCTTCAAGGGTGACAAAGCCCATCGGCTTATTGGTCTTGGTCGTATAAGGTCGTACCGCTGTGACGAGACCTGCCACACGCACTTTTTCTTCATGTTGCGCTTCGTTAAGCTGACCCGAGAAATAGCTAACGATCTGTGCGAAGGTTTGCTGATAAGGTGTGAGTGGATGATCAGAGATATAAAGGCCAATCAGTTCACGCTCCCAATTCAGCATCTCACGCTTATCCACATTGTTGACATCCGGAAGCTGAATGTCTTCGATGACGCCAGTCATCTCACCGAAGAGGGACATCTGCCCTGCCTCCGCGGCCCGGAAATGATTGCTGCTAATGGATACGACACGGTCAAGCGAGGCGAGCAGCGCGGCGCGGTTGCCGAACGAATCCATGGCCCCCACTTTGATCAGACATTCGAGCACACGCTTGCCTACAGCACGCAGGTCCACGCGGCGGGCAAAGTCGTTCAAGTTTTTGAATTTTCCATTCCTATCACGTTCTTCGACAATCAGTTCCACCGCAGCCTGACCGACATTTTTGATCGCGCCCAGACCAAAGCGGATGTTGGCTTTGCCATCCGCCTCGGCGTCTTCAATTTCAAAATCCCAACCAGAAGCATTGATCTCTGGTGAAAGTACCCGCACTTTCATACTGCGTGCTTCGGCAACATACCAGGCTACCTTTGCGGTATCTCCTGCATTCGCAGAGAGCAATGCCGCCATATACTCAGCGGGATAATGTGCTTTCAGGTATGCGGTTTGGACAGAGATCACGCCATAATCGGCAGCATGACTCTTGTTGAAGCCATAACGTGCAAATTCCTCCCAGTCACTGTAAATCGCTTCGGCAATCTCCTTCGCCATTCCATTCTTGACCGCGCCTGCCACAAACTTATTGCGATGCTTTTCAATCTCTTCTTTTTTCTTTTTCGAGATGGCTTTGCGCAGCTCATCCGACTCAGAGGGGGTATATCCTGCAAGTTCCACCGCGGCGCGCATGAGCTGTTCCTGATAAACAGGAATGCCATATGTATCTTGAAAGATCGGTTCTAGAGCCGGGTGACGGTATTCGACTTCCGCTTCCCCGTGCATACGCGCAATGTAATCGGGAATAAATGCCATCGGTCCGGGACGATAAAGCGCCACCATAGCGATGATGTTATCCAGCGTCTTGGGCTTCATCTGCACCAGGTAACGCGTCATGCCTGTGCCTTCTACCTGGAAGATGCCAGCCGTGTGTCCGCTTCCCATCAATTCAAAGGATTTGGGATCATCCAGCGGGATGTTATCCAGATCGAATTTGATGCCATGACGCTTCTCGATCATGTCGCAGGCTTTTGCCATCACGCTCAACGTGATCAGACCGAGGAAATCCACCTTGAGCATTCCAAGCGAATCGAGAATGCCCATTTCAAATTGCGTCACGGTCTTAATGGGCGTTTCTTCCGAATTCGACGTGGGACGATGCAGCGGCAGATATTCCACGATCGGTTTATCCGAGATCACAACGCCCGCAGCATGCGTCCCTGCATTGCGGACGGTACCTTCCATCTTTGCAGCCGTATCAATCAACTCACGCAAATGCGGCTGCGAATCATAAATTTCCTTGAATTCAGATACCGCCATGGCATCTTGCATAGTCGTCTGCCGGCCGGAGACAAATGGCACAAGCTTTGCGACGCGATCCACCTCTGGCAACGGAATATCGTTCACGCGCGCCACATCCCGCAGGGCAGCCTTCGTCCCCATTGTGCCAAAAGTGATAATCTGAGCAACCTTATCACTTCCGTATTTGTCCGTGCAATACTGAAGCATTTCAGCGCGGCGGTCATCGCGGAAGTCAAGGTCAATGTCCGGCATCGAGACACGCCCAGGGTTTAGGAAGCGCTCAAACAAAAGATCGTGCTCAAGTGGATCAACAATTGCGATACTAAGTACATACGCGACAATGGAACCCGCCGCCGAGCCACGCGCGTTATACCAAATATTGTGCTCACGCGCATGTCGACAGAGATCCCAGACGATCAGGAAGTAGGCGTCGAACCCCATCTTATGGATCACACCCAGCTCGTAATCCATTCTTTCTTGAACCTGTGGACTAGTCGCACGACCTGCGTAGCGTTTTCTCGCTCCTTCCTCGCATAGATAGCGAAGATAAGTTGCAGCCGTGAACCCTTCCGGAACCGGGAAATCAGGCAAATGGTAACCTTTGAAGCTCAAATCTACATTACAGCGTTCAGCAATCAACAGGGTGTTGCTCAAGGCTTCAGGCACTTCTGCAAAGAGTCGGTTCATTTCCTGCGGCGTGCGCAGATAATATGAGTCATCGGTCATACGCATGCGATCAGGGTCAGTAAGCAATGCATTCGTTTGAATGGCAAGCAGAATATCCTGCAAACGCGAGTCGCCCTGATTGATGTAATGCACATCGTTTGTTGCTATATATTTTGCCGAGTAGCGTGTTCCCATCTCGACCAGCTTGCGATTCAAATCAGTGATCTCTTTGATATTGTGCTGCTGTAACTCGAGGAAGAAACGGTCTGGTCCAAAGACGTCGTAATACCAATTCATGCGCCGGACCGCTTCTTCAGGGCTGTCATTCAATAAGGCTCGCGGAATTTCGGCAGACATACAACCAGAAGTGCAAATAATCCCCTCCGAGTGCGCCGCTAAAAAGTCGCGATCGATACGAGGATAATAATAGAAGCCATCGAGCTGCGCGGCAGACGAAATCTTAAGCAGATTCTTATAGCCTGTCTCATTTTCCGCGAGCAAAAGGAGATGATACGAAGAGCGGTCCAGCTTGGGATCACGCTCGGTCATGCCGCGGGCCGCCATATAGGCTTCCACACCGATGATCGGTTTGATGCCCTCCTTGGTTGCCGCATTGTAAAAATCGATCACCCCAAACATGGTGCCGTGGTCAGTGATCGCCACGGCAGGCATTTCTAATTCCTTCACACGCTTGACCAGCTTCTTAATGTTCGAGAAGCCATCGAGCATGGAATATTCAGTGTGAACGTGAAGATGTGCGAAGGACATGGTGGGCTTGAGGGATTATAGCACGCGTGTTCAGAAATGAATTGGGCGGGAGGCTTAAAATATTCTGGGGCTAACTTGCTTTATAAGAGCGAAAGAAACTGGCAAATCAAATGGGCTCTATACTTTTCCATCTTATATGTATTCTCGTTCCTTCATTGGCTCCGGATTCGATTCTGATTTCTGCGCCGATCAGACTTGCCCGCTCATGCATGTTTGCTAGACCGAAGTGTTTGTGTGCGAGCATTCCATCCAACTTAAGGCTCGTTTCCGTGTCGAAACCGATCCCATCATCCTCCACTTTTATATCAAAGTTCCCGCGAAAAAGCCTTACCACGATCGTTATTGTTTTTGCGTGAGCATATTTCAGGGCATTCTCGCACGCCTCTTGCACAATACGATACGAATGATTCTCCACGGACTCAGGATATCGCCATTCGCCGTCTGCCTGGATATCTGATTCTATGTTCACCACATTCTGATTTCTCTCTGATAGCTTCTCTGCCATGTCCTCCAGGGCAACCTTGAGTCCGAAATTAAGCGCGGGCGGCCTTAGGTCGCTTAGGATTTCCCGGAGTCGTTCCGTTAACGCTTCAAAAGCCTGTTGGAACCCTGGTGAGAAGATCAGTGCATCGTCGCGCATCAGTAAGGCCGCCATCTCGTTCAGAATACTGTCATGGAGGTCGCGTGAGAGGCGAAGCTTCTCCTGTTCATAACGACCAATGTTTGCTTCATACATTGCTTTGAGATGATCTGTCTGCCGGATGTTGCTTAGGGTAATAGAGGTTAGATTGGCAAGCGAACTTAATATCGGTATTTCCTGCTGAGAATAAAGGTCGTCCGGATCCCGGCGTCCAAAAAGCCAAAAGCCAATTAATTGGTCGCCCAGTTTGAGAGGCAGAATGAGTCGAATCCATGAATAGGGTTCATCGCGGGAAAGATCAGTAGAAAGGTATACACCAGACTGAGCCACTAACGTCTGTATATCCTGCCCTGTAGGCAATGGTTCTTTACCCAATCCCATTGTAGAAAGTATATGTAGAGAGCCTTGATCCACCTGGAGGAACGCAAACTGGCGAATTAAGAGGCTGGGAAAAACTTTTTCTTGCAAGACTTGTGTCAATTCAGATAAAGAAAGACTGGTAGTGATCTCAGTTGAGTAAGTCTCGAGCAGGTGTTTGGATGGCAAAGGAATACCAAGGATTCGGCGTTCAAAAAAAGACTGAAAAGGGGAATGTCCCAAGAAGACCACTACAGATGCAAGAAGGAACCCCAACGTTCCAAAAACAACACTAGCCCCAGCCGAGGAAAATTGTGCAGCAATAAGTATGATAACGGGAAGTGATAGGGTTCCAACGAGGGTTAGAAAGAGAAAGGATGAAAGAAGATTATTGACCCGCAGCTCCAGATTGCCTAACCGATGACGATGAACGGCATAGACATAAGCCACAGGAAAAAGAGGCAGGCTCAATAAAGCGCCACCACTGAGCCCTGGATATAATGATTCCAATTCGCCTTTGAGGAATCCCCCGATCATACCTACTACAACAGAGGGGATAAATGCAATTACTATGACTACTAACAAGACCCCAAGGTCACGTCTTGTTTCAGGCTGTTTGACAGCATGAAGAATGAGAAAAATCACACTTCCCAAAACAGCAAGAAGATAGCCTATGAAATAAAGATCTTTGGGCAACATCTGAAACCACTGAGCAATCGCCAGAATACCAGTACCTAGATAACTGACCCAAATCACTGCTTTTGGAAGTTGACCCAATGGTTTTGGAAAAACCCAGTGCAAATGTAGATAGACTGGGATGCAAAACCAAACGAACATTCTCAGTAAGATAGCACTCTCCCAGATATGATGGGACGAGACCCCACTTCCAAGGACCAAAAAAGATGCTGTCAGGTAATTAAAAGCAATGAACAACCGCCAGCGTTCATCCTTGGGACGGAGCATGAGCAGTGCAAAGGTTCCTACTCCCCAAAAGAAAAAACCCAGCCAACCCTCACTAATCACCAAATCACGGATTTCCCTTGGATTAGGGCCCACAAATTTCCAGGGAATTAACAATTCTTGTTCCCCCCGCTTAACCAGAAGATTGATTACCTGACCGGGATGTATATTAGTAAGAATTGTTTTTCGCAAATCTGTCTTAAAATCTTCCCACTTTACCCTGTTAATTTCAATGATTCGGTCACCTACTTGCAAGAGAGGTTCAGTTTTCTGTTCAACAAAAATATCGAAAACGTTCCCAACTGAGTCGAGGCGAAACCCAACGTAAGGGTGCTCAAAGAATTTTGCGTATGTGTAAATCAAAAGAAATACAAGCACGACAAAAGGCAAAACATAATTAAGAAAACGGCCGATTGGTAAACTGTTTTTGTTCATCGTGTTTTGCTTCTGCATCATGAATGATGATGATAAGGTCAGGTATAAAAATGACCTTGATTAAAAGAGATCTCGATTTTTTAAAATGGAGGTGATTAAATTATACAGTCCTAAAACCTATTTCACAAGGTAAAGGATTTCAAGTTCCTAAATTCACATCAAGAACAAGCTAAAATTATTGTGTTTTCTGTTCCCGTGCTTAGGGTGTTTCAATCAAATCTGACCCGCCCAATCTCTCAAATAAATCCCTCTTTCAAACAAAGATGTGATTGACTCCATCATGAACGAATTGGCCGTGCCGATTTGGAAAATCTTCTATACTCTGGGTATACTGCCCACGACGAACCTACAATTGCATAGGCACTGAATCGGAAGTAATAATACCAATCTGTCTCGCCTTGGCAATCGCTGCCGCTCGGGTATGGACATCTAATTTTAAGTAGATACTCGAAAGCAAATTCCGGAGGGTCGAATTGGCAATCTTCATCTTATGGGCAAGTTCGGCTGTTTTGCTATTGGGGTAAGCGGCACTCAGCGAAAGTGCCTCCAGCTCACGAGCCGTAAATGGTTCATCCTTCTTTGTCAGAAAAGCCTTCAACGCTTTTTCACTGAAACAGACCCCACCTTCAACAACAGAAATAATTGCTTTTCCCAACTCCTGAATTCTTTGCCTGTCATTTTTCAAAATGTAGCCCGATGCACCTGCTTCAACGATGGCTCGAATGAGACTCCGCTCATCGTGCATACTAATTACCAGTATGGCCAGATCAGGATACTGTTCAAGTAGTTTGGGAATTGTATGAAGAATAGGATAAGGATTGGAATTCTTTGGCGAAATGGGCACTTGAACATCCAGTAGTAAAACATTTACAGGCTGTTCCTTCAATGCAGGCTCAAGCTCATCGCCGTACGCCAGGGTAGCAATCACTTCAATTTCTGGAAAATTACTTAACCTGTAAAGATAGCCATCAACAATGCTTTGATGGTCATCCATGATCGTTAAGCGAATTTTGTTCGGCATTTTATTTCCAATCTCTAATTGTTTAAAGACTAACAAAAAACAGGCTTTAGTTCAAGCTTTTTCACCCTTACAATACCAGTACAATTGCCTATATGACTAGACATACATCCCGTTGAACGAAAGAAACAAGGAACTTACAATAATGATAACTCATCGCAGCGTTGGAAGGGGATGGAAGGGGGAAGTAATAATATTGAGTGAATGCCAGTGTTCCACCGGCATTCACTCAATATTTTAAGAAGTATCTTGTACAAAAATTCTAGGGAGGTTGTAGTCTACAGAGTGCCTAGCAAAGAGATTCGAATTTCATCCTATGTGGGCTCTCAACCAAAACAAAAACGCCACGATAGGCGTTTTCTTGTGAGCGCGGAGAGATTCGAACTCTCAACCAACGGCTTAAAAGAAAGCCTAGAATGAGATTTTTTGTCTTACTTTGAGTCCAACCTGTATTTATGTGTCTTTCTGTCCTTTTTTTCCTGTATTTTGGCGATTTTTTAGGCTCTAAATTACATCTTGTCCAATCTGTCCTACATATGCTAACGTGTTTGGCATACTTTTGGCATACCTAATCAGATCCTACAACCTCCTCTAAAGCGTTAGCAGCAATGCCCCTCATAGACTTAATAACGTGTGAGTACGTGTTGAGGGTTAGATTTATGCTTGAGTGTCCTAACTGCTCTTGAACGATTTTAGGATTGATTTCCTTAGGTCATGAAAGCGAATATTCGGGAGTCCGGTTTCGCTGATCACCTTTTTGAAGTGTGTAATCACGTTGCGATATTCAACGGGCGTTCCAACGCTTGTTGTGAAGACTAAGCCGCAGTCCTTTTCCCAACGTTCCGATTTTGCATATTCGGCGCGTCGCCGCAAAGTTTCCGCTAACACTTCCGAGACGAAAGGGGGAAGTTGGATAAAATGAGGCTGATACGCATGAGTTCCTGTGTCCAGATGCCTGTTCCGCAAGCCAGTTCCCGCACATGATCAACGGGGGTGAGCGCGCGAAGCTCCTTTACCATTCAGAGCCTTGAGGCCCGCAGTTTCAAGTCCCCTAATTAGTGTCCCATTTAAGATCACACGGCTAGCCCAAAAGGCTAGCCGTGTGGACTCTAGTCGGGGTGCCGGATTTGAACCGCGGACCTCACGGACCCGAACCAGTTTCAGAAATTTTGAACTGTAGTCCTCATAGCTTGGTGATTTTTCATAGCCGTGAGGTCACACTTTTCGGGGAGCCATGTGGACTACAATGAGCTTTAAACGATCTTCTGTTGGGTCGAAAATTGATTTCCGAGTACGTCAATAATACCACTTCTTGAAATTTGACATTCCAGCGTATATATTGCTGGATCTCAAGAAGTGTTGTCAAGCATTTGCTTCCATAGTGAACTCAATCCTAATTGAGCTGCCCATTGTTCGATATAGTCCACATCAAGTTCATTTTTCTTGGATTTGAGAATTGCTGCAATATCTCTGGAATGTTTCGATTGCTGGCTTAACCCAAAATACATGAGCTTATAAAGAATGAGATCCTCTGGTGAATGGATATACACCTTTCCAATGGGAGGACCATAATCCACTTTTTCCCGCCGTTGAAATGCGCTCTGTCGAAGTTCATCGCCTTCACGCACCGGATACAGATCAGCTTTGAGCCCGCTGTACATGTGGATGGCATTGATTGGGATATCCGCCCGGTCTTCCAGGATCGAATCAAAGATGATCTCAGCAGGAATAAGCATGCCTCTTTTCTTCAGTTCTTTGGACAACTTGTTGATAGCCTTGATGGGGATTTTGACAACGAGATCCAGATCCTGAGTTGCCCGCGGCTCTCCCCATGCCCATTCTGCGATCGCACCGCCAA
>WNFU01009143.1_pt2 | contig 11422 bp, 11 predicted proteins | sample 5400121 | NCBI WGS metagenome assembly WNFU01 (sample SAMN13153360, study PRJNA577476) | soil metagenome | isolation source: 100 cm soil or saprolite under grassland replicate 1 | place: USA:California | collected 2016-06-15 | reverse complement strand
CGGAGCTCAAGCCGAGCGCGCCGTCTTCCATGCCCTGGCGAACAAGCGCTCGCATCTTGTCCATCTCCGCCGTGGTCGCCGCACGATCGACCTCGCCAATCACCTCGCTGCGTATCGAGCCCTGCCCGATGAACATGCCGAAATTCGGCGTGATGTGCGTCGCGGCGACCTTTTCGAGAAAAGGCGCAAGAGGAATCGGCGAGCTGCCGTCGGGGCCTTCGATGAGCGTGGTGACACCCTGCCGCACGTAGTTGTCGGCGGTCGGCACATCGAAGATTCCGCGCCGCGCGTGGGTGTGAATGTCGATGAATCCAGGCGACACGACGAGGCCGTTGACGTCCACGATACGGGCCGCGCGCGCCTCGATTCGCGGCGCGATGAGCGCAATGGTGTCGCCGCGCACGGCGACGTCGCCTCGATACCATGGGCTTGCCGTGCCGTCGACGATCCGGGCATTCCGCATGATCAGGTCGTATGAGGCTCCGCCTTGCGCTTGCAGGAACCCGCCGGCAAGCGGAAGGAGCGCCACGAGCAGCAGTCGAGCACGCATGCTACACATCCTTTTCCAGGCGAATTTCGTCGCGAATCGGAATGCCCCCGAAGCCGATTGAAGGGGCCTCCCGGAAATAGTTGGGCACGGCACCCGCGATCAACTCCCCGATCCGGTACCCTCGCCGTTGATAGAAATAGAGCGATGGCAGATTGTCGTTGGTCGTTGCCACGACGACGCGAGAAAGCGTCTTGCGCCGGGCGATGAGCTCCGCTTCGGCCACCAGATATCCGCCGACGCCAGAGCGCTGCCACATCGGATCGGTTGCAAGCGCGAGGATCTGCAGCGCGTCGGTCCAGACACGGTGCGCCAGCGCGCCGGCAATGTCGCCCTCCATTTCAGCGACGAGGGCCTCTGCCGCGTCGAGGCGCATTTCTTCGCCGAATGCGACGAGCCGGGTGCGGCCGAAATCTCGCTGAAAGAGATCCTTCACCGCTGGTCGATCCTTGTCGACCGCATCGCGGACGAGCACGGGCGGCAGATCGAGGTGAGGACGACACCCGCACACGATCTGCAGCCGTGCGTCTTGCCAATCCACGAACCGCCCGCACCGCGAGCAGCGGAGGACGGTGGGCTTGGCGCCGAAGGCCGTGGCTGTCATGACGCTTCCTGTTCTCGCGCGCTCGCCGGCGGGCGGCCGCGGCGCATCACGATCCAGATGACCACGGCAAATGTCAACGCTGCGAGCAGGGCCATGGATCCGAAGAGCGTCAGCGTTCGCGCCAGGATCGACTGGGTTTCCATGTCGGCCTCGATGGAGAGCGGTTGTCCCTTCAGCCGCTCGGCAAGCGTCTGCTCCCACACGATGATGTTGCCGCGTTCGATCGTTCCCGACGGCGAGTTGTGATACGGCACGCGGCTACATCCTTGACGGTGATTCGAAGGTGGACATACCGGCGATTGTCACGCCGCGAGCCGGTGACGCTCGCCACGTGCGTGACCGGAGACTCGAAGCGCGCGCGAATGCGCGCGCGGTCGAAGCGCGCGCGAGGATTGACGTCGAGATCCAGTCCGCGCAGCGCGACGAGCGCGGGCACCGACGCATTCACGTACACGATCGCCGACCCATCGAGCGCGAGATACACGTCTTCTTCGTACTCGTACTTGCGCGAAAGCACCGAGTGGCATGAAGCGGAACAAACTGCGGCGGCGACGACGAGCGCGAGAGCGTGCGCGCGCACGCGAGGAGAGCCGTGCATGAAAACCTGAATGATATACTGATCAGTCCCGCCATGTCGGATCGTCCCACCCTGTTCCTGATCGATGGCAGTAACCAGATGTACCGCGCGTATCACGCGATACGCGGCTTGACCGGGCCCGACGGTCGATCGACGAACGCCGTCTACGGCTTCGTCACCATGCTTCGAAAACTCATCACGGACCATCAGCCTGCGTACATCGCGGCTGCCTTCGATCTGGCAAAGCCGACGTTCCGCTCGCAGATGGTGGCCGACTACAAAGCCACGCGCTCGGCGATGCCTCCCGATCTTGCGGAACAGATCGCGTGGGTTCATCAGGCGTGCGAGGCGCTGGGCGTGCCCGTCCTGACCGCCGAAGGCTTCGAGGCAGACGATGTGATCGCGACGATCGCGTGCCGGGCGGCGGCGGCGGGCTTCAACGTGGCGATTGTCACTGGCGACAAGGATTTCTTTCAGCTCGTCGGCGATGGTATTCGCGTGTTCAACCCGCGCGACGAAGGGGCGTGGTACGACGCGGAGGCGGTCAGGCGGAAGTTTGGCGTCGCGCCCGAGCAGGTGATCGACGTGCTGGCGCTCATGGGCGACACCGTCGACAACGTCAAAGGCGTTCCAGGCATCGGCGAGAAGGGCGCCAGGGAACTGATCGCCTCTTACGGATCGCTGGAGGATCTGCTGGCGCGCGCGGAGGAAGTGCCGCAGAAGAAGTATCGCGAGGGCTTGAAGGCACACGCGGCTGATGCCCGGCAGAGCCGCGAGCTGGTGAGGCTCCGCACCGATGTGGAGTTCCCGTTCAACCCCGAATCGTTCCGCTACCAGGGCGCGTCCCGCGAAAAGTGCTATCAGCTGTTTTCGACCCTCGGCTTCCGAACCCTCGTGACGGAATTCGCGCCGACAGCCTCGTCCATCATCAAGGATTACGCTGCCGTGACGAGCGCGAGCGATCTCGAGCTGCTGGTCGGAGAGCTTCGCGACGCCCGGCGCATTGCCGTCCGCATCATTGCCGATGGGCCGTCCTGTGTGCGCGCGACGCTGGTGGGGCTGGTCTTTTCCACTGCGCCACGACGCGCTCGGTATGTGCCGCTCGGCCATGCAGGTTTCGGCGGCGGCACAGCGCTCGACCGGGAGGCCACGATCGAGGCGCTCAAAGGCGTGTTGGAGGATCCGGCGATCGCCAAGGTCGGCCACGATTTGAAGGCGGATATGGTCGTCCTGTTGCGTCACGGCGTGACGCTTCGGGGACTCGATATCGACACGATGCTGGCTAGTTACCTGATTGACGCCACGCGATCGAGCCAGGACCTCGAGCCGACGGTGCTCGAGCAGCTTGGCTACAAGGCGCTCACGCAGGAAGAGGTCTGTGGCAAGGGCGTCAAGGCGCTTCCGTTTGCGCAAGTGCCTGTCGATGGGTTGCTGGACTTTGCCGGCGAGCGCACGGACCTCGCTTTTCAACTCGCCGGTCATATCGCGCCGCTGCTCGTGCGCGACGGGCTCGAGACGATTTATCGCGAGCTCGAGCTGCCGCTGGTGCCAGTTCTCGCGGATCTGGAGCGCGTTGGTGTGCGCGTCGACGCGAAGGCGCTCGCGTCGCAAGCGTCCCTCGTCGACAGGGAGTTGAACGACAGAAGCAGCGCAATCTTCAGCATGGCCGGTGAAGAGTTCAACATCAACTCGCCGAAGCAGCTGTCGGAGATGCTGTTCGACAAGCTGAAGCTTCCGGTGCTGAAGCGCACGGGCGCCACCAGGACGCCGTCTACCGCGGTGGAAGTGCTCGAAGAACTGGCGCTCGGGCATGACCTGCCGCGTCTCATTCTGGAATGGCGCGCGCTCGCGAAGTTGAAAGGCACCTACATCGACGCTCTGCCTCAGCTCATCAACCCGGAGACGGGGCGTGTCCATACATCGTTCAATCAGGCGGTGGCGGCCACCGGTCGGCTGTCGAGCAGCGACCCCAACCTGCAGAACATTCCTATCCGCACCGAAATTGGCCGGGAGATTCGGCGCGCGTTCATCGCCGAACCCGGCTGCCGGTTGATCTCCGCCGACTATTCACAAATCGAGCTGCGCGTGCTCGCCCATCTCTCAGGCGACGAGACGCTCACGGCGGCGTTTGCGCGCGGCGACGACATCCACGATCAAACCGCGCTGAAGGTCTTTGGCGAGAACAGCGGTCTCTCGCCGCACGAGCTCAGGCGCCGGGCCAAGATCGTCAACTACGCGCTGCTCTACGGCAAGACAGCCTTTACGTTGGCGAAGGACATCGGCGTCTCGCAGCAGGCGGCGCAGGAATTCATCGATGCGTACTTTGCGGGCTTTCCCAAGGTCCGCGGCTTCATCGATCGCACGCTCGAAGAAGCGCGTCAGACCGGCGTCGTCAAGACCATGTTCGGCCGCCGCCGGGCCGTTCCGGAGATCACGAGTCGCAACGGGCAGATCCGATCCGCAGCCGAACGCGTCGCGGTGAACCTGCCGATTCAGGGAACCGCGGCCGACATCCTCAAGCGCGCCATGATCGACGTCCATGCCGCATTGGCAGCGAGCTTTCCCAACGCGCGCATGATCCTGACGGTGCACGACGAGCTGCTGTTCGAAGCGCCTGCCGGCGAGGCGGACACCGTCGCGGAGCTCGTGCGCGACAAGATGGCGCATGCGGTGCCGCTCAACGTGCCGCTCGATGTCGATGTCGGGGTTGGCGAGACGTGGAAGGAAGCGAAATCGTAAAGTTTCCAGTTCCCAGTTTCCAGTTTCCAGTTCAACGTTTAGTTGTCAGTTGCGTCGAAACTGACAACTGAAACTTTGAACTGGGAACTGGCAACTGGAAACTCTATTTCCATTTCTCCTTCACCAGTTCCCAGTTTGCCTTCAGGTCCGCTTCCGCTTGTGCGCGCTCGGCGGGCGGCAGCGGGCGCACGCGATCGGGAATGAGTCCGTCGACGACCAGCTGATTGATGTCCGCGCGGAAGGCAGCCGTGCGATCGCCCATGAGTCGCGCGCGTGCCCACCCGGCTACCGCGGCATCCCACGCGCGCAGCGTGTGCCCCGATCCTCGAAGCGCGACGACGCTCCAGTAGCTCGCCGTCGCGGAACCAGAGCTCTTCGAAAGCTCGTCGGCCATCCGCGAGGCAAGCCGCTCGAACGCGGCCCGGCGCAGATCGCGGTCGAGCGTGCTCGCCTGGCGTTCGATTGCGCTCGCCCACCATTCGAGCAGCGCATCGCGCAGCAGCAGATCCACGCCGGCACTGTCGAGGCCAACTTCGAAGATTTCCGCTGCCGCCCCGAAATCGTCCTCGAGAAACATCGATTCGCCGAGCGCAAGCAAGAACTCGACGCGATCCCGTTCGTTGAGCGCAGAAGCGGTCACGGATGCAAGGGCGCTCCGAGCAGCGCTCAAGTCGGCGGGATCGGCGCGCTCGCGGTATCGCTCGAGCCGGGCGCGCGCTTCGACGATGCCGGCGCCGGAAGCGGTGTCCGCCGCGTTACGCGCTGCGGCCGCTGCTGCGATGGCCGCATCGAACTGCCGTTCGTTGTAGAGAGCGCGGGCTTTGGCGAGCTCCGTGCGTTGTGCGGCGGCTACACTCGAGACGACGAGCACGCTCGTCACACACAACACGACTCTCGTCGTGCGCAACATCTGGCGATCGTAGCACGCGGTACAATGAGCTCCGGATGCTGATCGTTCCACGGTCAGAGCACGCAATTTCGCGCCGAAACATCGATCCCGACGCGCTGAAGGTGCTCTATCGTCTGCAGCACTTCAAGTATGCGGCGTACCTTGTCGGCGGCAGCGTCAGGGATTTGCTCCTCGGACGGCAGCCCAAAGACTTCGACATCGGCACCGACGCGCATCCGTATCAGATCAAGAAGTTATTCAGAAACTGCTGGATCATCGGCCGGCGCTTTCGTCTGGCGCACGTGCGGTTCGGCAACAAGACCATCGAAGTCGCAACGTTCCGTCGAGCCATCCTGCCCGGCACTGAAAATGAGCCGGCGACTGCCGACGATCGGGACGCTCCAGCCGACCTGATGATTCGTCACGACAACACCTTTGGCACGCCCGAAGAGGACGCGTTTCGCCGCGACTTCACGATCAACGCGCTGTTCTACGACCTCGCGTCGCTGTCGATCATCGATTACGTCGGCGGACTCGACGATCTTCGCGACGGCGTGATCCGGTCGATTGGCGACCCGCGGCAACGCTTTCAGGAAGATCCGGTCCGGATGTTTCGCGCGGTCGCTTTCGCTGCCAGACTGGGGTTCCGCCTCGATCAGCCGGTCATCGAAGCGATTCAGGAACACCGGCACTTGATTGCGAACGCGTCTCCCGCACGGTTGATTGAGGAGTATTACAAGGTCCTCCGCTCGGGCGCGGCGCAAGAAACGTTTCGTCTGCTGGCCACGCATGGACTGCTCGAGCCCATCACCCCCGAGTTGCACCATAGCGCGGGCGAGGACGCACTGTGGGACTCGCTCGGCCAGCTCGATCGTTACCGCCGCAGATTCGATACGGTGCCCGACACGCTCACGAACGCCGTGCTGCTTGGGACGCTGCTCGTGCCGTTAGGGCTGGTGACGGCAGAGGCCAGACGCCACTCGGTACAGAGACGCGTCAACAGGGCTGCCGGCAGTGGAGCCCCATCGTCTCGAAGAAAGACTGGCTTCTGGTCGGGCCGCACGGCGGAGGCCGCCGCGCCCGCCGAAGGAGCCGCCGGTTCGAATTGGTTTGCTGCCGGTCGCGCGACGCGATACCGACCAACTGCGGCAGATTCTCGCTGTGCAGCGGCGCCTCATGGATTTGGAGTCGTCGCCGCGCGCGAAGCGCCTGCTCATGCGCCGCAGTCATTTCGGGGAGGCGATGGTCTGGCTCGAGATTCACGGCCGTGCGCCGGAAGCACTGGAGCACTGGCGAGGATTCCTCGAGGCGGCCCGCGCAGTGAGCGCAGAACACGCGATCGACGAACCAGAGCCGGGCGAGCCCGCGCTCGGCGCGCCTCAGCGCCGCCGCAGGCGCCGTCGTGGCCGTCGTCGATCGCACGGGTTCGACCGTCGCGAACGCGAGTAGAGGACAACCGGAAACTGAGAACTGGAAGAGTTCACAGCCGAAGCTACCCGTTCTTGCGCTCGAACTCGCGCATGAAATCCACCAGCGCGTCGATGCCTTCTTCAGGGAACGCGTTGTAAATCGACGCACGCATACCGCCGACGGAGCGGTGTCCTTTCAACCCGTCGAATCCCGCTGCCGTGGATTCCTTGACAAAGCGCTTCTCGAGCTCCTCGTTGGAAAGCCGGATCGTCACGTTCATCGATGAGCGGCTCTCTTTCTCTGCAGTGCCCCGATAAAACCCCGTCCGATCGATTTCCGCATACAGTTTGCCGGCCTTGCGTTCGTTGATCTTTTGAATGGCGGCCAGGCCTCCGCTCGCCAGGGCCCACTTGGCGACGAGGCCCATCAGGTAAATGCCGAAGCACGGCGGCGTGTTGTACATGGAGCCGTTCTCCACATGCACCGCATAGTTCAACATGGTCGGCAGCGACTTGGCTGAACGCGTCAGCAGGTCTTCGCGAATGATGACGAGCGTCACACCGGATGGGCCGAGATTCTTCTGCGCGCCTGCGTAGACGAGACCGTATCGGGTGAGATCGATCGGCCTGCTGAAGATATCGGAGGACGCATCGCAGACAAGCGGCACGTCGCCGGCCGGCGGCTCGCTCTTCCACTCGGTCCCGAAGATCGTGTTGTTCGATGTGAAGTGCACGTAGGCGGCATTCGGCGTCAACGTCAGCTCGTCTGCGCGCGGGATTCGATTGAAGTTGTCGCTCTCAGTCGTTCCGGCAACATGAACTCGGCCGACACGCTGCGCTTCTTTCAGCGCTTTTTGCGACCAGGCACCGGTGATGATGTAGTCAGCCGTCGCGCCCTCGGTCAACAGATTCATCGGAACCATGGAGAACTGCAGCGATGCGCCGCCCTGCAGGAACAGCAGCTTGTGCGTGGATGGAATACTTCCGAGCGTGCGCAGATCGGCTTCGGTCTTCGCCAGGATGTCCTCGAAGGTCCGGGAGCGATGGCTGATTTCCAGAATCGACATGCCGACTCCGGGAAGCGATACCAAATCGCGCTGCGCTTCCTCGAGAACGCTCAGCGGCAGCACGGCCGGTCCAGCGGAGAAGTTGTAGATGCGATGAACAGTCGTTGTCATGACGGCCTCAGGTGAGTCTGACGAGCTGCAGATCGAGCACGTCCGGATGTCCGGTTTCGATGCGATCGAGCGTCGGCCGCGGCGGCTCGCGATCCAGGTTGATACGCGCCACAGCCGCGTGCGCCCCTTCGAAGATGATGTTCTCCGTTTCCTGGACGTTCAAGCCCGCATCGCGCAGCCACTGAAACACATGCGCGAGAACGCCCGGTTTGTCGCGATGGCGCACCACCAGCATATGAGTTGCGGGCGATTGCCTGGAGAGATTCACCACGTTCGGCACGCGGCCGGTCTCCTTGAACGTGCGGACAATCCGCACGGCTTCAGCGGCAATGGCATCCTGCGCCTGGTCGGTTGATGCGCCGATATGGTGGGTGCCGTACACGCCCGGAAGCGCGAGAATCGGGTCGTCGATCGTGCCGGCCGGCGCCGCCGGCTCATTTGCGAAGACATCCAGGCCAACGCGCAGGCGTCTCTCGCGAACGGCAGCGGCAAGAGCCTCGTAGTCGACCACTTCGGCTCTCGCCGTATTGATGAGAATCGCGCCTTCGCGCACATGAGCGAGCAAGTCTGCCCCCACGAAACCGCGAGTCTCTTTTGTCAGGGCCAGGTGGATGCTGATGATCTCCGCCCGCGCCACGAGCTCGCGCGGATCGTCGACGACGCTGATACCGAATTCTTGCGCTGCTGCCTCTCGTGATTCAGGACGCTCGCCGAACCGCCGCGACCAGACGAGGACGGGCATGCCGAAACCGCGGGCGCGACGCGCCACCTCCTGGCCGATGCTTCCGAAACCGAGCACCCCAATCGTGCGGCCGTAAAGGCCCTGCGCCTTGGAAAACTCCTTCTTGTTCCAGTTGCACGCGCGAAGTTCGGAAACGTTTTCGGGAATGCGGCGATCGATGGCGAGTAGCAACGCGAACGTCAGCTCTGCAACCGCGATTGCGTTCTTTCCCGGGCAATTGGACACGTAGATGCCGCGCTCGGACGCGGCAGCGACGTCGATGGTGTTGACGCCCGCGCCGGCTCGAACGATTAATGACAAGGCGCTGCCATCGAGCATCGGTGCGGTCACTTGCGTGCTGCGGACGATGAGCACGCGCGCGCCGCTCGCCGCAATTGCCCTCTGCAGCGGCTCCTCCTTCAAATCAGGTTCATACAGGACCTCGCATCCTGCCGCGCGGAGTCCATCGATGCCGGTCTGCTCGAACTTGTCAGCGACGAGTACTTTCATTGAAGGCGGAGATCTCAAATCAAATGCGATAGCAGGCCGTCTCGGAGCTTGGGCTCGAACCAGGTGGATTTCGGCGGCATGATCCCGCCTTCGTCGGCAATTCGCATCAAATCGTGGATGGTAACCGGATGCATCGAGAACGCCACTGCGAACTCTCCCGAATCCACGAGACGCTGCAGCTCTCGAGTACCCTTCAAGCCGCCGACGAAATCAATGCGCTTGTCCGTTCGAACATCGCCCACACCGAGAATGGGGCCAAGCACGAGATCCTGCAAGAGAGTGACATCCAAGGTCGCAGCACCCTCCGCATCTCCTGGCGAGGAAAACTGGATAGTGTGCCACGCGCCGTCGAGGTATACGCCCACTTGTCCTTTGCGCGACGAAGAAGCCGGACCGCCTGCCTGGATCGTGGCGTGCGACCGCAGCCGCTCGAGGAACTCCTCGGGTGTGAGGCCATTGAGATCTCTGATGACGCGGTTATAGGGAAGAATCTGCACTTGCGTATCGGGGAACGCGACTGCCAGCATGCGATCGTGTTCACCCATCCCCCGCCCGGATAACGCGCGCCGCGTCCGCGCCGCACTGGCAGCGCGGTGATGCCCGTCCGCGATATACAGCGCGCCCACCTCGTCGAACGCGCGGACAAACGCCTGCGCTTCCTGATCGGAGATCCTCCAAATCGTGTGTTTCACTTCGTCTGGCGCCGCAAAGTCGAACAGAGGAGCGGCGGTCATCGCACGGGCAGAGAGCGCGTCGATTGGAGCCGATGCCGCATAGGTCAGGAACACAGGACCTGTTTGTGCGCCGATCGCGAGCATGTGACGCGTGCGATCGTCCTCCTTGTCGGGTCGCGTCTTCTCGTGCTTTTTGATCACATCGGCATCGTATTCGTCGAGGGAAAAACAGGCGGCAACGCCGCCCTGGACATGTCCGCCCATCTCCAGGCGATAGACATACACGCTCGGCGCGTCCTCGACGATCAGTGGCGCACGCGCGCGGAGATCGCGAAAGTTCTCGTTCGCGCGTTCGTACACCTGATCGGAGTACGGATCGGTCCCAGGCGGCAGGTCAATCTCCGCTCGCGAAACGTGCAAGAAACTCAGCGGGTTCCCCTCAGCCAAGCGGCGTGCGTCTTCTGCGCTGACGACGTCATACGGAACGGCCGCCACCGCCGCCGCAGCCCGTGGAACGGGGCGCAGCGCAGTGAAGGGGAATATGTGAGCCATGAACCGAAAATTATGGCACGTCGCATGCTCCCGCCGCGCGGGGGGTGAATCAATGGCGAGAGTGGCGAATCGCCGCAATACACTTGTGTCTCTTTTGCTCTTCAGTGCGGTGCTGACGGCGATCCCCGCCTCCGCGCAAGGCCCGGGCGTGCGTGGCGGGATATCGGTCAATCCCGACCAGGTGTATCTCGGCGGCCATTACGAAACAACGGCGCTTGTCGAGCGATTGCATTTCAAGCCAAACCTCGAGATTGGCTTTGGCGACGACGTGACGCTCGTGGCTGCCAACTTCGAGTTCGTCTGGAAGTTCCCGCGACCCGGCCAGTGGGGCATCTACGCCGGCGGTGGTCCGGCGGTGAACTTCTACTCGTTTGACAGGTTCAACGATACCGAATCGGGATTCAATCTGCTCCTCGGCGCCGAATCGAGACGCGGCCTCGCCTTTGAAATCAAACTTGGATTGCTCGACTCACCCGATGTGAAATTTGGAGTCGGATGGACGTTCAAGTAGGCGACTACCGACGGACCACAGAGACACGGGCGCGTACGTGCGTTCTTAGTTCGCGCGTCGCGCTTCGGTGCCGAACATCAGTCCTAGCAGTCGATCTCGTTCTCCATTGAAGGCAGTCATCAAATCGACCGGCACCGGCTCGCCCGGCGGCGTGGCGCGATGCTCGCGCACTGGATTGACGTATGTGCCGTTTCGCTTGAGCCCGTAGTGGAGATGAGGACCGGTGGCGAGTCCCGTCGCGCCGACACGGCCGACGAGCTCACCCTGTGCAACATGTCCGCCGGCCCTGAGACCCCTCGCAATCGCCGAGAGGTGCAGATACTCGCTCTCGTAGCCGCTCGCGTGGCGCAACTTGACCGTACCGCCGCCTCCGCTGGTCCAACCCGTGAACGAGACGGTTCCGGCAGCGACCGCACCAACGGGTGCGCCGGTGGGCGCCGCGTAATCGACGCCGTTATGCGCACGCACGTAGTCGAGCACCGGGTGCAGACGCGCTCTGGAAAATCCGGAC
>WNFU01016309.1_pt1 | contig 11428 bp, 11 predicted proteins | sample 5400121 | NCBI WGS metagenome assembly WNFU01 (sample SAMN13153360, study PRJNA577476) | soil metagenome | isolation source: 100 cm soil or saprolite under grassland replicate 1 | place: USA:California | collected 2016-06-15 | reverse complement strand
GAACTTGGAAAAATACATGGCGGCCTGGCCCGCGGAGTTTGCGCCGCCGACGATGTAGATATTCCCGTCCCGATAAGAAAAGGCATCGGACATCGGCGCATAGTAGTAAACACCCGCGCCGCTGAGCCGGTCCAACCCGGGCACGTCCAGTTTTCGGAAAGCGATGCCCGTGGCGATCAGCAGCGCCCGACAGCCCAGTTCCGATCCGTCCGCCAGCGTCAACACGCGGGCAGGACCCTCGACACGGACACCTTTGACTTCCTGGGGCGCGAGGATTTCCGCGCCAAAACGCCGTGCCTGGGCGACCGCGCGCCGGGCGAGATCCGCGCCGCTGAGCCCCACGGGAAAGCCGAGATAATTCTCAATGCGTGAACTCCGGCCGGCCTGTCCACCGGGAGCTTCTCGTTCAATGAGCAGCGTGTGCAAACCATCCGCAGCGGCATAAACCGAGGCCGCCAGGCCGGCCGGACCAGCGCCCACGACAACCAGATCGTAAAACGGAAACTCGGCTTTGGTTTTCAACCCCAACTTGCGCGCGACCTCAGCGGTCGATGGGTTGCCCAGGAACGATCCGTCCGGGAAGACAACAATCGGCAATGACGAAGCCGCGGCGCCGGTTGTGGTGAGAAGCTGTTTCGCGGTCTCGTCTGTCTCGACGTTCAGCCACTGATGCGGCACAAAGTTGCGTCCAAGAAAATCGCGTATCTCGCTGGATTGAGGCGACCACTGGTGCCCGATGACGCGCACGCCCTCAAACACCGGATGATAGGAAGCCTGCCAGTCGTCGAGCAGATCATCCACGACGCCATAGAGACGTTCCTCCGGCGGGTCCCATGGTTTCATCAGGTAGTGGTCGATCTGCACGTTGTTGATGGCGCGAATGGCTGCGTCGGTGTCGGCATAAGCCGTCAAGAGCGCCCGCTTCGCTTCCGGGTAGAGCTCGATAGCCTTTTCCAGGAACTCGACGCCGGACATGCGGGGCATTCGTTGGTCCACCAGGAACAGCGCCACCGCTTCATTGCGAAGCTTCAACTGCTTTACCGCTTCCAGGGCAGACAGCCCGGAATCCGCGGAGATGACCTTGTAACGGTCGCCGTAGTGCCGGCGCAAATCGCGCTCGACCGCCCGCAGCACGTCCGGATCGTCATCCACTGTCCAAATCACTGGTTTAGCCATAATTTCTTTAACTCGTATTTATTGATGTGGGCGGGGTTCCTTCTTTCGCCGATTCGGCGCCAAAGGGTCTCGTCACACCAGCACGCAGTTCCGTCGGGTATTTGCGCTCACGCCAGGCGTCGATGCCGCCAAGCAATGGCCGAACGCGAACGATGCCATTTCGCCGCAGTAACAACGCCACCCGGGCGCTGCTCGCTTCGTTCGGTCAGGAACAATAGAGAATAATATCACGGTCCCGGGGAATCTCGTGTTGGCGCGCCTGCACCTCATCCATGGTGATGTGACGCGCGCCGCGGATCAACGCAGGGTCCCGTTCGAGTTCCGATTGAGATCGCAAGTCCAGAATGATTGGGTTCTCCCCCGTCTCCAGCTTCTGATGCAGTTCGTCCACGGTAATTCGCGCCATCCGCAGCTCCTTCAACAGACGCTGTCGCTGGTAATATTTGTAACCGATGTAGAGCGCCACCAACCCGACCACCAGTCCCAGTGCACTCCTGCCCAGACTGGCGAGCGCAACGATGACCTGTTCCAACTGGTGACTGAACAGAACGCCGAGAACGATGAAACACCCCGCATATAGCAAAGAACCCAAACCATCGAAGAAAATGAACCGCGGAGCGCCTACGCCAGAGTTGCCCGCCAGCGGCGGCGCCAAGGTGCTCAAACCCGGAATGAATTTCGCCGCCACGACACCGCGCATCCCGTAGCGCGTGAAGAGATCTTGCGTCCGGCGAACGCACGAATCCGGCTCCAGCGAGATCCGGCAGAGAAGATTCAGCATGCGTTGACCGCCATAGCGTCCCAAATAGAACCAGATCAAATCGGCGAGCAACGAGCCGACGGTCGCTGCGCTGAGCGCCACAAACCAACTGATTCGGCCGGTAGCAGCCAAAGCGCCGGCCGTCAGCAACCAGGGCGCGGCAGGCAGAGGAACGCCCATCTGTTCGACGAATACTGCGGCGAACAGCACCGCAGCGCCGTGTCGAACCAAAAACTCAAGCGTTTCATTCATACTCGTGCCAGGCCGCCCGTTAAGAATGCCGCCCGGTGAGGGCATCGGGCGTAAAGTACATTCCGATTTCCGAGGAAATCCTGTAGGCCGCGTGCCCTCACGCGGCGAACGGGACGTTTTTGTACGGGCTGCTAGCCGCCCCGCAGCGGATCAAAGCGGCAGTGACGACACGCATCATAGGTTATACCAGACAAACAGTCTCGCATTTATTACGCCGCCCAGTCGGAACTTGAAAATGCGCACTCTGCTTTTCGCCGGGTCGAATGGTCAATGCGTGCGTTCAAGTTCTGCCGGTCGATTATCGTCCCACTTCCGGCTCAGAATCGACAGACGATATCCTTTCAACGCAGAGACGCTGAGAACGCAAAGTATTCCAACCACTGATGAACACCGATGGGCACGGATTCATTTTGCCGCAAGAGAACGCATAGAACGCAAAGGGTTTAACCGCTGATTGACGCGGATTAAGGAGCTTGTGGATTTTGAGGAAGAACTGGCGGGGGCGAAGAATTAACCGTTTGCGCCGGCGGGCCCAATCTGATAAAGAGGCCAAACCTGAATGTATTCCCAGCGGAAATCCATGTATGCGGAGTTAGAGACTGCACGAAATTCCAAGGTGCTCGTCTATGTAACTGGTGACCGTCCAGGGATGGAGACTCAAATTTCGTCCGAAGTTTACGACAAGTTTGTCAACCACTTGGATGTGATCGGGGTCGTCAAAAAAATCAGTCTCTACCTCTACACGCGTGGCGGAAACACGTTGGCTGCTTGGAGCTTGGTCAACTTGATTCGGCAGTTCTGCGACGAACTTGAAGTCATCATCCCCTCAAAGGCTCACAGCGCGGGAACGTTGATGAGCCTCGGTGCGAATACAATCGTGATGACCAAACAGGCGACGTTAGGGCCAATCGATCCGAGTATCACGACGCCTCTGAATCCGCAGATTGCAGGCGCATCTCCCGACTCGCGCTTCCCAGTGAGCGTTGAGTCCGTCAGTGGCTATTTGGATCTGGCGAAGAAGGATTTGAACATCAACGACGAAGCGAACTTGGCCTCGTTGCTCAACCACATGAGCGACAAAATCCATCCGCTGGTTCTCGGCGCTGTGTTTCGCTCAAAGAGTCAGATTCAAATGCTCGCACGAAAGTTGATAAAAGCCCAGGTCACTGATGAGGCCAACATCGAGAAGGTTATTTCGTTCCTTTGCAGCGAATCTGGAAGCCACGACTACACGATTCATCGGCGCGAGGCGCGTAACGGCTTGGGGCTCAACATCGAAAAGCCGGACGACAAACTTTACGCTTTGGTTAAGCGCATTTATGACGATATTGTGCAAGAGCTTTGCTTGGATACGAAGTTTGACGTCGGTAATGTTTTGAGCGGTCAGCCGCAGGCAACCTATTCGTGCAGGCGAGCCTTGATCGACAGCGTGCCGGGCGGAACGGACTTTTTCGTCAGTGAGGGTGCGATCACGCAACAGCCGATTCAGATTCAGCCCGGAGTGACGCAAATAGCGATAGAAGACAGACGAACATTCGAAGGATGGCGACATGAAAACTGAAACTAATATTTATGTTCGCGAGGCCACATCGTCAGCCGGTTGGGGCTTGGTTTCAGGCACAGCCGCACCAGATTCAATGGCAAGCCAGATCAAGAATTGCACGATTGTGCGTCAGCCGACGATTCTTGTTCGAGGTAACAGAGTCCATTTTACGAAGGACGACGGGTCTGCTGCGAACCGTCCACCGTCGACCTCGAAGTTACCACCAGTGGTTACGAAGCCGCAGGTCTCTTAATCGCCGCCAAACTCGTCGTCGGTTAACGGCCCGAGGCACTGTGCCACTCACACTCGCAATCACCCCTCAACCCTTCAAACCGTCTCCCGTTTTCCCCGCGCTGCGCCCGGCGCGCGGCTTTGCGAGCCGCAGATGGAGGCAAAGAAACCCAACAAAGACGGGCCTTTCTGCGTTGGCAGAGCGGAGTTGCACGAAACTCCGATATGACTCCTGCCAGCCTTTGGCGGCCAACGCACCCAACACCAAGGCGACCTGTTCCGGGGAAAGCGCCTGAGATGTCCAGGAATTAACAGTGTTGGCCAACCAGCCGCCCTTGATCGCCAGAACCATCAACTGCGTGCCCAGCCGCATCGTGGAAGGATTTGCGTTTCGGTTTTCAGAGAAAGCCCGCGTCACGAAATTCAACATGGCGGGAGGTTGAGCAAGAGGAAGGCCAGGCTTTCCATTCTCTATTCGACCGGCAGTTTCGGTGCCTGTTTGGGCTCAATGACAATTCGCTTTACGGCCCTAATCCGCGTCATCGCTTCGTCACCATAGGGAGTGAGCGTCCAGTAAGTAAGCCGATCCGTTGCGCTTCGCGTCTTTTCACTCTTCGTAATAAGGCCCAGGGAGCGGAGCTGGATGATGGCGAATGGCTATTCGCTGGTAGAGAAGAATTCCCTCCCGGTAGGCGTGACAGGAGTTCCAGAGTGAGGGCTAAGCGCCCTTTTGCCAGTTGCGGTCGCCTGGATCATTTGAGATTGGCGAAATTGTGATCCCACGGCGCTCCAGTCCACACGCTGCTCTGCGGCAACTCCTGATGCACCACCCGCACTGGCTTACCCTGCGGCTGCTTCCTGATTTTCCAGTTTTTGGGTCTCCTCCGACTCCATTGCTTTTCCTTCGCAACGTGCTGTTCGAGCTGATCCGCAGGCACGAGCGCACCACAGTATTTGCAGCGATCCATCGCCTGTTGATCCGGTGCCATGATAGTTTTTTTCTACACCATCACAGTTTGATTTGCACGCCAATTTTGGCAGGAATTTCCTTGAAGGCGGTGGGCACCGGTCGGCCATGATCAAGATGGGCCGGTGGGAGATTTGGTCACTTCGATGTTTTCCGCCTGGTCAATGAAAGCGGCTGGGAATTCCGCAGACCCTTTAGAAACGTGATCATCGGGTAGTAATCCTCTAGGCGTACGAACACGCCAACTTTTTTTGCCCACGCCATGAGCTTTCGGTTGCAGCATAATTCCCAAGAGAGCACTTCGATTCCCCAGCCGAGTCGGCGCATACGTTCCAGATCAGCATGAAAACCAACTCCATCTTCATACCCGGCTCCGTCTCCAGTGAGGAGAACACAAATGCCCGGAGGCACAAAATCGAGTGCAGTACGAAGCATCTGCACCTGAAGGCACTGATCAATACCTTGTTCTGTTCCACTCCCAGCGCCACGCTCATACAACTCAACCGTTACGCCGTTTGTCTCAATATGCCTCCACACAGCATCCAGTTCCGGGGGCACGGAGCCCGTACAAACAGCACGCTGTACCTGCCGCCCGGCGCGAGCGAGTTCGTACAAAGAGTTGAACTGAATGCGAAGGTCGTGGGAGCCGATTCGTGCTTCTATGTTGCGGGCCGCGACTTGAGCGCCAATGAAGACATTAGAATTATCCCAAAAGATGTGGACGCTATTACTCATCTGAGAATCTCGCCAGATTCTACTCCGATTTGCACGCCAGATTTGCCGGCCACAGTTGCACACGGTTGCACAATTTGATGTATGAGACTGCACGGGAAGAAGGTCGGTTTTCAGTGCGGTTACGGCTCTGTGAGCCGCAGCACCACCTGCGCTCAACGTGCGCTCCGAAAAATGCTTAAGGCGCGAGAGGTTTCGGATCGATAACAGCACCCCAGAGTACCCAAAGCGCAACTCCATCAAACTCCGCTTGGCAGCCACCGCTCGCTCCGCTACCTACCTATGCGCATGACTTGTTTTCCTTCTCATTCCCGTTGAGAACCGGGTTGTGCCAGCCTCCCGGCGGAGTGATTCTCTCGGCCTCAGTTGGCCCCCAGGTATGCGGCTCGTATTCACAGACAGGCGTTCCGGCCTTCAAGACCGGGTCAACAATTCGCCACGCTTCCTCGACATAATCTTCCCGGGCGAATAGCGTGGCGTCTCCCGCCATCGCGTCTCCGAGAACACGTTCGTAAGCATCCATCTCTTCGGCGTGCGGACAATGTCCCCACGAAATTTCCAGGGGTTGGTTCAGCGTTTCATCGTCCGCGTCGATGCTGTTCATGCCGATGGCAAACGCGACATTTGGACTGATTCGCAAACGGCAATGATTCGCCTTCAATTCAAAGCCCTGATACATGGTCGGTGGTTTACGCAAGCGGACGATGATTTCCGTACACGTCACGGGTAGGTACTTCCCGGACCGGAGGTAGAATGCGCGAAATGTTCCGCTCCTCAAAACTCTGGAGCAGAATGCCATTCAGCCGTTGCGCGGAAGCGCGGTCGGTGCCGAACGGTTTCTCCACGATGACGCGCGCCCCTTTCTCGGCACAGCCCGCTTTTCCGAGTTGGTCCACCACCGTTCCGAACAGCACCGGGGGAATAGCGAGGTAATGCGCCGGTCGCTGCGAGAAGCCGAGTTCCCGACGGATTGCTTGAAACGTCGCCGGATCCTGGTAATCGCCATCCACGTAACGGAGCAGGCCGCTCAATTTCTCGAAGGCGGGTCAAGGCCCCCATGCTTCTCCAGACTTTCTCTTGCCCTGGCCTTGACCTGGTCGAGATTCCAGCCCGTTTTGGCGACGCCGATGACCGGCACGTCGAGGTGACCGCGCTTCAACATCGCCTGGAGCGCCGGGAAGATCTTTTTGTAAGCCAGGTCGCCCGTGGCGCCAAAAAAGACAAGCGCATCGGAATGGGTTGCATTCATACTAAACACGGCTGTTAGGTTCGACAGGAGCTCACAGAGAAAACGGAGCGATAATCACTTGGGGGAGAAGCGAACTTGGGCTGAGGTCCACGCCAAGTCTGACGGCGAAACTTGGATTTGATCCAACCAGAGCTTTGCCCTCTCTGTTCCCTCTATTTCCTCCTGTTCAATTCAACTGCCATTTCAAGGTTCATGGCTTATGTGGCGGGTTTCTCGAGATGGCCGCCGAATCCGAAACGCATCGCAGAAAGCAGCTTGTCCTGGAAATCCGCCTCCCCACGTGACGCGAACCGCTCGTAAAGTGCCGTGGTCAACACCGGTACCGGCACGCCTTCGTCAATGGCTGCCTTGATCGTCCAGCGGCCTTCACCGGAATCGGAGACCCGGCCGGCGAACCGCGACAGCTTCGGATCCTCAGCCAAGGCGGTCGCCGTCAAGTCCAACAGCCAGGATGCGATGACGCTGCCGCGCCGCCACATTTCAGAGATGTCGGTCAGGTTGAACTCGTACTGATAATGTTCGGGATCGCGCAACGGAGTCGTCTCGGCGTCAGCTTCGCTTTGTAGTTTTCCCGCGCAGGCGGCCTTCAAAACGCCCAGGCCCTCGGCATAGGCGGCCATGATCCCGTACTCGATGCCGTTGTGAACCATCTTGACGAAGTGGCCGGCGCCATTCGGACCGCAATGGAGGTAGCCTTGTTCAGCACTGCCTCCGAGTTTCTCGCGTCCCGGCGTGCGCACATCGAACACGGTGCAGCGATGACCTGCTTTGAGGAGTCGTCGAACCATGTTCGCGCCCATGCGGCCCAGCCCGACCATTCCGAGTTGCGTTGGCGAATGTGTTTTCATAAAACATTCACTTGCCAGTTCCGTCCTTCCCACCGTTGATCGCGCTTCCAAAAGCATGTGAATGCAATCACCGAGCCGCCCGCCCACTCCGCGGTCGGGAAATCAGCGAACCAAAGGTTCAGTCCGCTCTCATGGATGGTGTCGGTCTGGTCTGTGCGCCTCCAGTCATCTGTAGTCCAGACGATGGTTGCTTCCGCCGCGAGGAGGATCCGCAAGATCTTTCCGCGAGGCATGCGCCGCAAAGGATGCCGAAGACTCCAGATCTCGTGGCGGCTTTGCACCGGATTCACCACATAGCGCTGGAACGCCGGTTCGATTCGATCAAAGGAAACGCCATCGTGGCGGCTGCGCACTAGTGAAACGTATTCGGCATGTGACCAACAAAGCGGCATGGCCGCGCCAGTTGCGCCGCCGCGTTTCATCCGGTCGCCCGGCAAGTCATCCGCGTCCCAAAGTTGTTCGGTGATCATTCCGCCCTGGTTGGCAAAGTCTTCCATCGTCTTAATGAATGAGAGCGGATCGCGGCCGGCAGCCAGTTCGTAATGGCCGCGTTCGCCGGTCAAAATTGGCCAACAGCGGCCCACACCGCCACCGTCAAAAGCGCTGCCGTCGTCTTTCTGCCCATAGCCATCGTGATTATAGCGACGCCACCCCGGTCCCTGCGGCAGGTCGCGTTTAATCACCCGGTCAATGACTTCGATGGAGTCGCGCACGATCGGATCGTTGGGGCTGCGAATACCGAACCGGACGAGGTGGAGGAAATCGCCGCCCACGACATTCCGCGCAGGATGGAGGCCGCCGCCATTGGCTATCTGGAGCAGCGTGGCGTTCGGATCAGCGTGAGGGTCAGGCGCTTGAGGGTCGGTAGGATTGATGCGGATATAGTGACGTGGAAAACCTTCGACCAACTCGCCCTGCGTTGTGACCGTCCATTCTTCAAGGTGCGCGGCCAACCAGTCGGCATAAGCCAGTATGAAATCCGCCGTGTTCGTGTGGCCGAGTTCTTTGCCGAGCGCTGCGGCGCAGACGAGACTGGCGATCACGGTAGCTAAAGTCGAGGGCGAGTAGCCGGCGTTTTCCTCCCACCGTTCCTGACCGGTGACCGGTCCTTGCAAGATAAGATACGCCGCCGCACGCAACATCATGATGCATGGATCAAAAAGACCGAGGGCAACTCCCTCTTTGCGCAGACGCCACGCCAACAACGTCGGAGCGGCAATCTCATCGAGCTGCAGGCCAGACCAGTAGGCCGTGCCGTTGAGCCAACTGTTTTGGGGGAAGCTGCCGTCCCGCCGCTGAATGGCAGCGAGCCAGATCAACGCGCGCAGAGGCGTGCCGGTCTGGCCAGTTGCGAGAAGCGCAGTCGCGCTCTGGACCAAGTCCCGAGTCCAAACCAGATGGTAGCCACCACGGTCGCCTTCGCCCTTGGTTTCGCCCCAGGGTATGCTCAAGGAGGCGACCATCGCGCCTTGAAACACTTTGTCTTCATGGGCCAGCAACACGCAACGGCTCAGCCGGTACATTCCGCCGCCATCGCCCGTGTCGTTGCTAAAATCGAATTTTGGGTTCACAACGGTGCGCTGCCATTGCCGGACATAGGCCTGTCGATGAAAGTCAAACGGCTCAGCCAACGATAGGAGCAACTTGGCCGCTGTGCTCTGGTAGCTGCCGCCACACGCGATGGCGATTGTGAATTCACCATTGCTGGGGAGATCGATTTCTCCGGTCAGCGCAATGTTACCCCTCTCGGCTGTGCTGAACTCCCAATCCATTTTCAGATTGCCCGTCAAGTCCTGCCAGCCATCGCTAGCGCCAACGTAACCGACGGACCGCCGACTGAATCCGGAGCTACAGGCCATGACCATGTGAACGCCTTCGCGCTGCGCATGGATGAGCGTGCTGGCGCCGATTTCACAGCAGCGTCCGGAGTTGCCGGCGCCGTACGGTGCCATCAGCGCGTACAGGCGCAGCTTCCCCCGCAACGATTCATCCGGGACTTCGACCTTGGTGTGCACGAGCAGCACCGACCGGTGCGGATCAGTGAGCGCGTGCTTTACAATGCGATAGCGGCCCTGTGGTTCCGAATTGGTGAGCCGGTAAAAGACGCAGTCGCGCTCCGGATATTCGATGCAGTGATCCAGGTCACGCTTTTCCTCGTGGCAAAACGTTTCGCCGTCGGTGATAAGAAACTGAAAGTCGCGCGTGTTCGGTTGATCAACGTTCGGATAGTAAATCTCATTGACGATACCGTGGCTGAGCGTGAACCAAAGCCGGCAACTGGTGTGATAGGCCGTACCCATGCCCTCCTTCGCGCTCGAAGTCCAGCGCGGTTCGATCCCGGGCGCACCAAACGCCACCGAATTCTGAGGCGGATTCATTTCAATGGTTTTTTGCAGAACTAAGTGGGGACTTCCTCAACGGTTATGAGAGATGGCTTTGGAATATTCAGAATTGATCTCCCCCATGATCTCGCGCAAGTCGGCGTCCCAAGCTGCCATGAGGGCCTTGGGCGTTTTTCGGGCCAGTGGCGTTTCGTGGGCGCAGACTCTGTCCAGCACGATGCGCCCCGGATCGCCATCCTTGACCTCGTAACATATAAAATGAATTTCCATTGTGCCGACCGGCCGCGAGGCTTGACGCAGGTCGCCGTAGAGTTCGTTGACGGAAACTTCGGCAACCAAGGTGGGTCTCAGGCCACTGCCCGGTTCCACGACACGCCCGAAGACCCCGCTTGCGCGCATCCAAGCGCGAATCGGTCCGGCCAAGGCTCGTCCAGGCGGAACCAGAAAACCCGCGTAAGGATCCAGTTCGTAAGTGTTCTCGGCTTTCCTGTAGGTGAAGGACCGGTTTTGGAAAAGCGGCGAAATGGAGACGCGGCCTAGGGCAACAATATTAGTTTGTGCATTCGTGGTCGGCGGATCGGCGGGCAAAGAGAACGCAAACACCTGTCGCTTCCACCTGGGATTGGAGGCGCAGCCGACTAAAATGCAAGCAGCGAGGAATAGGGGCGCAAGGCTTCTCATTTTCTGGGCGGCTTTTCAAATTCGGAAACGGGTTTAGGAGGCTTGCTAAACAAGACTGAAGAGGGTCGCTGTTCCAAATTCTGGATCAAGACAATGAGTTCCTCGGTCGCAGCGCGAACATTGGCCAGCGAGCTATTCAGTTCTCCTGTGTCCACGCTGGCAAGAACATGACGCAGTTCAACCGCAGCACTGGAAAGTTTGGCCTCCATCGCGGTGGTGTTGCGGCTGACCGCGGGCAAATCAGCCCCATTGATGGCATTTTGTGCGTCGTCAATCGTTCGTTGCAGACCGCGGGTGGTTTCGCGGAATTCGACGAGCAGTGAACCGGCATTCGTGCCGAGGTGTCCGAAATCAATCTGATTGACGTTTCCGGCCAGGCGATTCGCGGCGTCAATCAAGCTTTTTGCGCGATCCAGTAATCCCGCAAGGTCGAGGTCCTCTACTCGCCGAAGACTTTTCTCCAGGGACGCCATGACGCGGTTGAATTGGTTTGGGGCGGAGGGAATGTAGTAGTGTTTTGGAGTCCAGGGAACCGGTTCAACGGGATACAGCTTGGGATCGACATATTCAAGCACGAGAATATTGGCACCGAGAAAGCCCTGCCCCTGCACCCGCGCGCGAAGCCCCTGTGCGACTTCCATGTCCAG
>WNFU01008948.1_pt1 | contig 11428 bp, 9 predicted proteins | sample 5400121 | NCBI WGS metagenome assembly WNFU01 (sample SAMN13153360, study PRJNA577476) | soil metagenome | isolation source: 100 cm soil or saprolite under grassland replicate 1 | place: USA:California | collected 2016-06-15 | reverse complement strand
GCTGACACCAGGGCCTTCCAACCGGCACCGCCACCGCTCCGGCCATCTGCCACCGTCACCCACACCCGCCGCAACCAACACGGCGATCAACCGCCGATCCCCGCCAACACCCTTACCCGTTACTGACCCACGCTCCTAGACGATAAGGGCGTTGTGGCTGGTGACGCGTCGTTGCCGTCCGAGGTATTCGATTCTGTGGATGCCGTGGTCGCTGAGTGGGCCGAGTGAGCAGATCAAGATCGAATCGGTGGTGGGGTTGATGACGTGTTGCATTGTGACTCGCAGCCGGATGAGTTTGGCGGGTTTGGCGTCGACGAGGAAGACGCTGTATTGCACGCGGTCGCCGTATGACTGGATGGCTTTGGCGAGCCTGCCGCGACGAGGGTCGTCGGTGACGTCGTAGCAGATGAGGTATCGATGGGTCGTGTCGAGGTTCATCGGATCGCGATTCCTTTGTAGGAAGGCTGCGTACCGTCGAGCACGCCAAGAATGAGTCGTGCCTGGATCTCCATCGCGCGCCGCCAGGTTACGGTGTATCTGAAGGTCGGGTGTTGGAATGTGGTGCTGATCCTGCGTTCGTAGGCGGCGATGAGCGCGGACCGGCCGGACGGGCGTAGCTGTGTGCTTCCGGTGACGGTTGCGAAGTCGGTGACACGGAGTTCGCCGTTGTTGAACGCGCCGAGGACGACCGAGTCGGCGATCGGTGCCCGGAACTCCTCGCAGAGGTCGAGTGCGAGCGCGGGCTTGTTCCGCCCGCTGGAGTGGAGGAAACCGGCGTGCGGGTCGAGGCCGCAGGCGGCGACTGCTCTGATGGTGTCTCCGAGGAGAAGGCCGTAGCTGAAGTTGAGGGCCGCGTTGACCGGGTCGCGCGCCGGTCGCCGGCCTCTCGTGGTAAAGCCCAGGGTCCGCTGGTCACGCAGGCGCGGTGCGAGCATGGCTGCAAAGTTGTCGAAGTATCGGGCGGCGGCGTCACCCTCGATGCCAAACAGTTCGGTGATGGAGTGGGCGGCGGTGGCGCGGCGTTGTAGTTGTCGCAGGATGGTTACGGCTTCTGGGGCGGAGCCGTGGCGGCGCAGCATTGTGGCCTGATTGCCGATCTTCGCGCTGACGAATTCCCGTGCCAGGCCGAGGTGGCCGTGGTCGGACGCGACATGTTGCCGGACCCGGCCGGGTCTATTGGGGCTGCGGGCGGACACGGCCCAGCCGATGACGCGTCCGGAGCTGGAGCACCACAGTACTGGTATCTGGCGCCACAAGAGTTCGCGGAGCAAACCGGTGGAGGCGTCCACGTTTCCGTGGAGTACCAGCGCTAGGACGCGCTCCAGGGGTACGGAGGCCAGTTCCTGATCGCGTTGGTGAACGCGGATGCGTCCGGCGCGTACGGCGGCTCGGGCGCCTGGGGTTGTCAGGTGGAGTACCTGGGTGTCCGGGTCGGCGACGAGGACTCGGCGGCGTACCTCGGTGAACGCCCGCTCGTCGGGTAGGCACACACCGGCGTGTGAACAGCGGGTACAGCGGGGGTCGTCTTCCAGCGGCTGCGGGGCGGTGTTGGCCGCCAGCGTCTTCGCGGTCTGGCTGACGTGGGTACGGGCGTCCTGGATCTGCTGAGGGCCGATCTTGACAGGTATGCGGGTACGGTGTTCGGTGAAGTACACTGCGGCGCCGGTGACGTTGATGCCGGTTTCCCGTAGGGCTTCTACCTGTAGCGTGAGTTGTACGACCATCGGTTTGGTGACCGAGGGCTGGCGCCGCACCGGTGTGGACTTGTGCTCGACAACCGTGGCCGTGCCGGCGTCGTCCCATTCGACGGTGTCGCACCGGCCGGTGACGCCGAGTTGGTCACTGGCGACCTCGACCGCTCGTACGCGGCTCGGGCGGGAAGCGGTCGGGTCGTCGCTTGCGGTGTGGGCCTGGATGCCGACTTCCATCTGGTGTGTGTCGGTCTGCTCGCCCATGGCCTCAAGCCAGGCCCTGCGGGGGCAGAAGACGTGGTGAGCGACCAGGCTGATCGGTAAGAGTTCGGGGCGGCCGTCGTCGGTGTCGAGCATGGCTATGTCCTGACCGGGACGAGTTCGCCGCGCATGGCGCGCCGTTCGGGAGCGTTGTTGCTGCCGAATCGGTGAATCGGGAACCGGACGATGCCGAGGACTCCGCGTGCGTCCAGCCAGCGGCGGGTGGACTCGACGGCGAGCGCCGAGGGGCGGTCCCGGTCGCGTAGCGGAAGGTCACTGCCGGCGGCGGTGCGCAGCTGCGTGGATGCGAGCACCGAGCGCAGTCGGGCGGGACGCCAGGGTTGGGTCCACATCGGTGTGTAGAACCACTCATGGCGGGAGCGGCCGACGTGTCCGGTCGTGGTGGCGGTACCGGCGTGTTGGCCGTTGGAGGTGCGAGGTGCCGTGGGGAGCTGGGATATGCCCCACAGCGCGCACCAGACGACGGCGTTGTCGGCCTGGCCGGTGGCGGCCAGGCCGACGGGGCCGGTGAGGTTCGTGGCCGCGCGGCCCGTCCCGCTGGGGGTGTCCCAGCCGGACAGTCCCGCCGCGATGGTGGCGGGTTCACGGGCTGCCACGGCGGCGGCGAGTGCACGCAGTCGGGTCCCGACAAACTCCGAGCCCTGGTTGCGTGGCTGCATCTCCCACTTGCTGGCGCCGTCGTCTTGTTGGATGTCCCCCTTCGCGTTGCGGCTCCAGTACGCGGGTTCGCCGAGCGCGGCGAGCATCCGCAGGTCGAGCCGGTGCTGCTGGTCGGTCAACAGGTCGAGTACACTATGCCGGGCGAGCTGGACATTCTTCCAGGTGTCGCAGTCGCCGAAGGTGGAAAGTCGTGGGCTCATCAGCCCGCGGTTGGTTCCGTGTAGCGTCACATCACGGGAGATCCAGGAGGCTTGCGAGGTGTGGTGCGTGGCGTGTGCCTTGACCGCGGCGCCGATCATCTCCTCGTTGACCTCCAGTGCGTGCACGCACGGGCGGGAGCGGTGCCGGGCGGTCCAGCTCAGCCGCACGTCGTGCCCGGCCTCCTCCAGTATCGCGGCCAGCCCGTAGAGGGCGAGGTGCCACAGCGCGACGTAGGGTTCGCCACGGTCAAGGATGATGTCGTTCATTTGTCCTCCCCGGATACCTGGCCGTCGGCGGCACGCAGTAACGCCTCAAGGTACGCGCAGCCCCAGATTCCCCAGCGGTGGTGCGTTGCTTCGATGAGGCTGTCCCAGTCGCCCAGGTCGAACAGGTCCTCAGCGAGGCGGTGGTCTGCCGCCGGAGTGTCGGGGGTGAGCAGTTCCGCTGCGGAGTGCGGGAAGCCGTGCCGGCCGTGGCCGTGGCTGGTACCCACCAGTCGCGCAGCGAGCCGGGCGTGTTCGGGTGGTAGGGCGGCGTGCAGCGTGTCCCAGCAGGCCACCACCGACATCTGCTCGTGACGCCATCGCTCAGGCAGCCCGGCCTGGCGGGCCGATTCGCGGAACTCGGCCGGTGTCCGGCCGCCGCTCTTGGCCAGTGGCTGGCCGTTCGCGCCCAGGCCTTTCTGAAATCGTGGGTCGGCCTTGCCGTCGTCGTGGTGGCGCCCCGCCAGCCGCAGCGTCTCGACCAGGGGCGGCGGCAGCTGCACGTGGCCGCCGATCCATGCGGCACGGTCAGCCACCGCGGTCTGATGGTCGTCGAGCAGTACCGGCTCCTGGCGGGGCAGCCATGTCTGGCGCACCTGCTCGTCGAACCATGCGCGGCGTTTGTCGAGCAGGATCAGCCATACCGGCTCGCCCTGTCCGTCGCGGTCCAGGATGATGTCGCTGTCGCGGGCCGGGCCTCGTAGCAGCCTGAGCGCTGCCTGCAGCATCGCGGCGGCCGGGTGGTCACCCAGGTCGGCCGTGAAACCGTTCAGGAGCCGGCCGAAGGCGACCCGGCGTGACTTCTCTGTCGCGTCCTCGGAAAGTTCCGCGTACTGCTTGAGCAGTCTGGCAACGCTGTGCATGCCGGGCCAGACGCCAGGCTCCAACCGGACCACCACCTGCCCCGGGACTGGTGCGGGTAGCGCGTGTAGGAGATCGGCTACGGTGTTGGCGGGTACCGCGTCGGCCGAGTCCGGGTCGGCGGTGATCGGGGCGGGTGGGCTGAACCCGTCACCGGCGGCGGTGGTTGACGGGGTAAACGCGGCGGTCCGGCTGTCGATCACGACAAGATCGCCGGGCCTGATGTCGACCTTCTTCGGATCGACGACGGTGATCTCGTCGCCGCGGCGTCGCACCGCCTGTGGAGGTTCCGCTTCGTCTGTTGCGCCGGTTAGCCGGAGGGCCTGAGTCACGACCGACACGGCGGTGGCGCGCGGTACCGTGAAGACCTCGTCGGCACGTGGCGGGATGGCACGAACGAGCGACACCGCCTCGACGGCGTCGGCCGGCATCACGTCCCGCACGGCAAGGCCGACGGTGATGTCCTCGTCGAAGTTCTCGGCCAGCCACAGGTCGAGCTGCGGCTCGGCGGCGAGGTCGTCGGACGTGCGCGCCCAGTGCCACGCGTCGCCCATCTCGGACCGCTGGTACAGCATGCGCCGCCGGGTAGCCTGCGGTGGCGGGTCGTCCCGGATGCTCCAGGGCGCCAGGCCCGACGAGTCAGCGGCACGGCGTTCGAGCCACCCGAGCGCCACGCCGAGGTCGTCCGGCTGGTACGGCCCGGACCGGCTGCCGTCGGTGAGTTTGCCTTGGGGGACGATCACGTGTACCGGCGCGGCCGGTCGTAGGCCTCGGCGGTTGGCCCTTCCAGCTCGTTGCACCAGCGCCGATCCCGGGGCCAGTTCGGTTACCACGGCGGCGAGGTCGAGATCGACGCCGACCTCGAGGCTTTGCGTGGTGAGCAGGACGTCGACGGCGGGGTTGCCGGTGAGGCTCAGTACGTTGTCCGGCAATCGTTTGAGGTCTGCCGGCCGGACCTGGCCGCACACCATCACCACGTTCGGCGCTCGACCTCCGTCGATGTGGCGTGTCCGCAGCGCGTGGGCCACCTCGACCGCCATCCCGACGGTGTTGACGTAGCAGCCGACGGTGCGCACGGCCGCGGTGTCCGGTGTCGGGTCTGCCAGCAAGCCGATCACCTCGTCGGCCATCAGCGCCGCGACGCGACGCCGCGGCACGGCTGTCGCAGCGCCAGTCCTTTGTGGATACGAGGCGGACTGGTTTCGGCTTGGTCATCCGGTCCCGCAGCACCGGTTCGTCGGCCAGATCCTGCGGTTCGACCCCGACGCCAGGCCCGCCTGTGGTGTCGTGGCCGGGGGTGGCCGTGGTTTCGACGACCTGCAACCCTGGCGCCGTGATCGGCTCGTCGGCCACCGAGACGAGCCTGGCGATCCGCCGCGCTGTCGTCAGGAGCTGCCCTGACAGGTGTGCCTCGTCGACGACCACGGCCGCGTCGAGTGCCAGCAGCCCGGCCTCGCGGGATCGGGCACGAGGGGCCGTGCCGTATCCGCGCAGTAGCAGGCGGCTGCCCCACATGTCGGGTGTCGCGCAGATGACCGCGCAGGCGGTGGGCTCGTCGCGCCAGTCCCGAGACGGCGCTGTCCCGCCCCGCAGGCGGGCCACGACCAGCGGGTCGTTGTCGTGCGCGAGCCGACCATGCCAGTTTGACGGCCGGCGCAGGGTCCGCAACTGCGTGGCGACCTCTGCCAGTACGCCGTCACGGGAGTTGCGCAGGGCCTCCGCAACGTACGCGGCGTGCTCGTGCTGGTCGTCCACGAGGACCCGACGGCCGACCACCATGGCCAACCTGCGCGGCGGGCGTGGCTGGTCCAGCCCGGCGGTCAGTGCGACCGCGAAGACGTGCACGTCGATGACGGAGGTCTTGCCGGCTCCAGTCGGGGCGACGATCCGGCCGGGCCATGCCCCCTTGTCCAGCAGTTCGTCCAGCAGCCGTTCCTGCCATCTGAACGGCGGCTGACCGTCGTGTAGTTCGCGGAAGAAAGCGGCGAAGTCCTCACGTGTGAGGGTCACGGCCGTACCTCCGCATCGGCGTCTATGGACCGTGGTGTCCCGCCGGCGACATCGTAGGGCACCAGCAGGCCGCCGCCGAGGTGACGGCTCTGACCGATCGCGGCCACTGTCTGCGCCCCGGCAAGGTTGCCGAGCCACAGCAGCGCCGTGTACGGGCGGACGACCGCGTCGGTGTTGACGCGGTGCGCGTAGGCGCCGACGTCGGTAGTACGCAGCGGCCACGCCCGCACGACTGCGGCGCCGGCCTGCGTGACGGCCCGTGCGAGGCGCACGTAGCCGGCGTCGCCGCGGCCAGGGACGGTGGGCAGGTGCTGTTTCCAGACGAAGCCCACCGACAGCAGCGCGGCGTGGCTGAAGGTCCATTCCGCGGTACGCACACCGCGGATGTCCGGAACGGCCGCGGGTTCGGTACGCCACAGCCGCAGCCGTCCCGGGTCCGGCGGTGCCCAAAACCGGTGGCCAGCGACGACTCGTGCCGGGCCGACGAACCGGATCACCCGGCCGCGTGGACCCCGTACGGACCGCAGGCCGTCCACAGCTCGGGCCAGCACCTCGACGTCGGTGGTGACGGTCTGGGGCGGAACCAGGATGATCAGCAGGCCCGCGGACTCGACACCGCCGACGACCGGCGCGGACGCGTCGAGTAGGTGCACGGCGAGCCGGTTCGCCGGCCGTGGCTGCCCGGGTGGGTACACGCCGGTGATCAGCGGCGGTGCGCCCTCGCCGATCCATTTGATGAGCGCGCGGTGAACGGCGATTGCCCATCGCACCCGGTGCGGGGGCGGGACAGCCTCGGACAGGGGCACCAGGATCGCCTGTGCCCAGGGCACGTCGGCTACCGGTTCCTCGCGCGACATGTATCGCATCGGCTCGACCGCCTCCCGGGGCGGCTCGTCCGATGTTGACTCCTCATCGGTGCCGTAGGCCGCCCGCGGCTCGGGCGGCATGGCCGAGCGGCGTGCGTGCGCCGCCATCAGCTCGGCGGTGCGGCCGGGCCGGCACACGCTGATGTCGGTCCCGCCGGGTGTGAACAGCCCGGCGTCACGTACCAGATGGTGTGTCGGCTCGGGCTGGTCGCCGGCGGCCGCGGTCAGCCGCACCGGCGACTCGGTCGTGCCCAGGTAGGGCACGTCGCCGCACAGCGCCGCCAGTGCCTGCTGCACCTCCCGGGGTGGCTCTTCCCGCCAGGACCAGACGAACCTTCCGGCGACGGCCACCGACGTGCCCGGCGGCTTCGGGAACTTCTTGACCCGCAGCGCCTTGCCGGGCCGCTTGAACAGCGTCCCGTCGTCGCGGTACGCGATGCCGCTGACCCCGGTGACGGTGATCTGCGGAATCACCACTCCGTCCGGCGGATGCTCCTCCAGCCACCGCAGCGCGGTCTCGTCGGCGTCGCACGGACGCAGCCCATCGCCGTCGGGCACCGCGCGCGGGCCGAAACCCGCCGCGCACAGCAGGGCCGCATGCAGCCTCACCAGCGACGGCATCGGCTCCGGGCGCCCGTCGGGGGCGGCGCCCTGGTACGTACCCAGCGGGAGCTCAGCCTCGATCGTGAATCTCACGACTGTTGCTCCTCGTCCACCGCCCCGGCCGCGATGTTAGGGTTCCCGGTCACGTGCAGGACCACGCCGTTCCACTGGGCCCCGGCGGCGCGTTCGGCCTCGGCCAGCGCGTCAGCCAGTAACGCGTCGGCGGCGGGAATCGACAGCGGCTCGAACTCGATCCGCTCGGCGCCGCGGTCGATCTGGACACGCTTGGCGCTGCCCTCCTTGTGGACCAGGTCGCAGTTCGCCCGCAGGTACAGCTCCGCGTCCGAGCGGGCCAGCGCGTCCAGCGCGAGCGCGGCGAGCAGCGCCCGGCATGCCGCGTCACCTTCGTTGCCGGCGCCGAACCGGATCTGGCGCAGGGTCGCGAAGCTCAGCACGTGCGAGCGGATGATGCGGTGACACGCCACTCCGGCCAGCGCCTCCAGGGTCGGCGGTATGCCGCCAAGCCCCATCGTCGAGGCCGATACTTTCTTTTCGCCGGTGGCCTTGCCGGCCTCCCTGACTACCTTGTCATAGGTGGCGCCGCTGAGCTCAGCCCGCTGGCTCGCGGCCAACTCCTTGAGCGCCACTTCACCGAGCTCGATCTTCATACCCACCGGATCAACCCTCGCCCCGCCACGCATGGAGGTGCGATCGTCGGCGCAGAAGCCGATGATCTCCCCGACCAGCGCGCTGCGCCACCGCCCCTGATGCGAGGCGCGGCTGGAGTCCCAGCTGCCGAAGATGAGGCTGACCGGGCTGACGTCCAGCAGCGCCCGCGCGTTGGCCGGGGTCGCATTGCGGACCGCCCGATACGCGTCGAGCTTCGTCACCGGCTGCCCGTCCACCGTACCGGCGCGGATGTGCCCGTCGAACGCACGGTGCGGCAGGGTCAGGTCCGAATACTCCGCCGGCTCCCCGTCTCGCGTGTAGGTCACCACGATCCGCGGCAGCCGGCTCAGCACCGGATGCCCATCCGTGATGGCCTGCTGCAAGGCCTGCTCGCACCGGTTGAGCTGGCTCTGCTTGCTGTCGATCAGAACAGCATGCTGGACCGCGCCGTCGAGGTAACGCCGTTCGTACGCATAGGCGCCCTTCCTGTCGCCTTGGTTGCTGCTTGCGAACTTCGCCGGCGCCACGGACGCCTGCCCACCACCGGCAGGCTCCAGTTCAGTCACCGAAGTCAGGCAACTCGCACCACCCGGAGACGCCGCCTCCAGCAGCAGACCTAGATCGATGGTCGACACAGTGATTCCTCCTCTACTTGCATGATCAGATGGCATGTAAGGTTCGCCGGCATGCAGCCGCCGAGGAAGGTCGCGCGCGATGTTTGGTGTACGCTGACCCGTCTCGTAGGGTCAGGTCGTCCTGGCACGCCCGCTCGCATGACCAGGGTGTGGCCGTGGCCGGCGTGAGGTGACCATGTATAGCCGGCCATTTCGAGCTGGATGGAAGGCAGCCGGATCGAGCAACCAGACAGCGACGCCGAGGACTCCTGCCCCGGTGTCCCCGGATGCGCCAACCGTCGGGTCAAGACCGAGTCGGACACGTCTCCGGCCCTGGATCCCATTCGGATCGATCTCCGGCGTCCGCGCGGGCCCCGCGAGCTCCGGGGCCGGCACCGAAGGGCTACTCACGCGGCTTGCGCCTCCGTGCTGCCGACCGACCGGTTCGGAGCGCGAGGCGGCACAGCGTGTCCGCACGGGGATCCTTCATCGAGGCTTCGTCCCTGTCAAGGTCATCCATTTGAGACTGGCATTGCTCCCACCTTCCGTTCTTGGTTTCGAACTCGGCACCCATCGAGGTGCCGAGGTTTGATCGCCTCCCCCGAGCTGGCACCCGTATCACCAGGCGCGTACGCGCCACGGTGCCAGTCGGGCAAGTAGCGCTTGGTTGGCTTCCCAGCCGTCGGGGAACTTGGCTGGGACGTTGAGGTGTACCGGCTCGGTGGAGGGGTGCGCGTCGAGCAGTTCGGGGATGCCGCCCCGCGCGACCATGACGCAGGCGTGGCGGTGCCGGGAGGACAGGACGCACAGCCGTCCGGCTTCGAGGTGGAACGCGGTCGCGTCGCGTCGTCCGGACAGCGGGTGCAGCACGATCGTCACGTCGTATTCGCGTCCTTGGAGCCGGTTGGCGGTGTCGACGGTGATGTCTTCGCCCGCCGGCCCGAGGTGGGTGCGGATCGCGGCGGCTTGGTCGCGGTGCGCGGTACCGATCGCGATCCTGTCGGCGCTGACCGGTGATCCGTCTGGCGACCGTTCCGAGTAGGCGACCGCGCCGCGTTGCAGTACCCGTACCGCCAGCTCGGCGCAGGCGGAGGTTGCCTGGGCATCGGTGCGGATCGCGTGCCGGGCGGGTAGCTCGTACAGCGCCCACCCGGCGGCCGCTGCCAGTTCCAGCGTCTCGTCGAGCGGCTCGCGACGAAGCGCTGTCGTGGTGAAGTCCAGCCGCCGTTGCTCCGGTCGGGTGGCGGCCGCAAAACCGGTGAACGGGTAGAACGCCTCGGCGACCACGGGTGCCGCGGTGGCGGGTAGTCGCCAGGAGACGGGTAGTCGGTGTACCGGCATGTCAGGGTAGTGGCGTTGCAGTACCGCGACGGCGCTTTGCAGGGGGTCCCAGGTGAGCCCGGTCCAGCGGTCGATGTCGATGGTGGAGAACGGGTCGAGCTGGCCGGGGTCATCGACGAATAGGGCACGGTCGAAGCGGGGGGCGACGCGTAGCAGCATGTCGGAGCGCATCTGGTACGCCTCGTCCACGATGGCCCAGGGCCAGGTGCCGTCGTTGACGGTGGCCCATTTCGCGGCGGTACCGACGATGACGCGGCAGCCGGGCAGGTCGGTGACCTTCGACGCTACGGTGACTGAAGGCAGGGCGAGGATGCGCGACGGCGGCATGTAGTCCTGCGCCGACAGCCGGCCGATCGCCAGGCCAGGGGCGGTCTGGGCGATGCGGACGGCGAGGTCGTCGACCTGTTCGTTGGTCTGGGCGACGACGATGAGCGGGTCACCGGCGGCGGCCAATTCGATGGCGGCGCGCACGACCAGAGTGGACTTGCCGGCCCCGGGTGGGGAATCGACTACGACGCCTCGGTGCATGCCGGAGAGATCAGCGAGCACAGCGCGAAGGATGTCGCCTGTCATGACCATTCCTCGTCCGCGTCTTCATCGTCGGGTACGTACTCGGGGGGTGGCCCGCCGTGAGTCCAGGGCGTGTCCTGGCGGGCGGGGAATGTGGCCAGCGGCTGGTAGCTATCCAGGATGGACGTGTAGCAGACCCGTTCACCGATCTCAGGCACGGTGCCGGGGGCGGGGGTCAGAGCGCGGCCCATGCCGCCGGCAAGTTCGAGGAGCACCTCGCCTCCGTCAACATCGAGGACGGCGGCCCTCTGGGACGGGCGGGTAGGGGCGGTGACGATGGTCCCGGCCGGCAGGAGTACCGGGTCCGAGGTGCTGACGGTGATGTGAGGGCGCAGCTTGCGCGAGCGGCCGGTGCCTTCGACACGGGTGGGAGCGGCGGCGGTGACGATACCGGCGAACGCCTCACCGGTCAGCCGGTACTCGGCGAGCACGAGCGGGTCGTCGAATGCGCGCTGTGCGGCGTAGCTGGCCTGCCCGCGTTCGAGCCAGTTCAGCCGGTGGGCGGCGGCTACCGCACTGTCCCGGCGGGGTTGGGGGAGACCGCTGTCGCGCAGGTGCTCCACGTAGGACGTGTACGCCTCCTTGTCCGCGTCCCACCGTCCAGCGACCCGGCCGCCGACGGGCAGGGCGCGCAGCAGGTCGATGGCCTGCCACATAAGGCTCTACCGGCATGAGTGTGGGTTCCGGTTGTCGATAGTGGGCTGATATCCGGGGCAGGCTCAGGAGATCGGCGACACGTCCGGGCCGAAGGTCGGGGTTACAGGTTGCGCACGGTGTCTTGCCGTAGTTTCAGGAGT
>WNFU01008946.1_pt1 | contig 11429 bp, 10 predicted proteins | sample 5400121 | NCBI WGS metagenome assembly WNFU01 (sample SAMN13153360, study PRJNA577476) | soil metagenome | isolation source: 100 cm soil or saprolite under grassland replicate 1 | place: USA:California | collected 2016-06-15 | reverse complement strand
ACCCCACCGTTGCGAGTATCGAAGACCACACCTGGCTCGATGGCTGCTTCGCGCAGCGCAATCCCAGCCGGGTCGCCAAGCACAATCGAGCCTTTGGGCACTGCATCGGAATCGCCGAGGAGCTTGCCGACGTCCTCCCGCAACAGCTGCTCCAACGCGCTGACCAGATCATGCACGCCGCGGAGCAGCACGCCGTCCACACCCATCGCCTGCGCGTTGGCGATCGGTCCTGTCCAGGTGGTTCCCGCGGGAACGGCCCACCCGACGGTGATCCCTTCGTGCGTCAGTCGCGCGGGGACCTCGGGCAGTGGGCCCGCCAGACCGCGCGGCGCGAACGTCGAGGAGCCAATGACCGCGGGGCCGGCGACGGGTCGTCGGACTTCGACGGCTGGCACGCCCGGCTCGGGGAAACCAGCGAGATGCGGGAGCGCAAAAATCGCCGATGCTTCGGTGCCGACGAACGTCTCCCAGCGTTCACGGACGAGGTGCGCGCCCGCGCGCAGCTCGGAGAGCGGCCGGATACCGGCGAACGGGGCCCAGGCGGGTGCGGGATCGGGATCGAGGAGATACAGCGCGTGGGTCACAGCTTCTGCACCAGCGCCTTGAGTTTGTCCGGACGTCCGGTCGGCATTACCAGTGTGTGCCCGTTGGCGCGCACGATCACCATATCCTCGATGCCGCCGACCGCGATCTCTTCATCCTCGGCCCAGATCACCGAGTTCTTCACGTCGTCGTCCAGCGTGACGTTGCCCACCGTGACATTGCCGCGGGCGTCGCGCCTGCGAATGCGCAGCAGCGCGTCCCACGAGCCGATGTCGTCCCACGAGAACGTGGCGGTCACGACCGCCAAGCGCGGAGTCCGCTCCAACACCGCCACATCGACGGCCACCGGTGTCACCGCCGCAAAGAACCGCGGCGCGTCGCCATTCGTGAGCGCGGACCAGCCGGGCGCCAGCTCCTCCGCATACGCGCCCGCTTCGCCGAGGAACCGCGCCGCGCTCCAGGCAAAGAGTCCGCTATTCCACAGCGCGCCCCGCCGCCGTAGCAGCGCGGCTCGCGCGGGACTTGGCTTTTCGATGAAGCGCTTCACCTTGCGCGCGCTGCCGGCGGGTTTGCCAGGTACGATGTAGCCGTAGGCGGTCTCGTTTCGCGTCGGCTTCACGCCGACCGTCACGAGCACATCCTGCTCGGTGGCGACGCCGAGCGCGTGCGAGGCGGCGGCGCGGAACGCGCGATCGTCACCGATCGCCCAGTCCGCGTGCAGCGACAGCATCAGGCCGCCGGGGTCATGCTTGGCGATCCAGTGCGCCGCCCACGCGAGCGCCGGCGCAGTCGAGGCGGCGCGCGGCTCCAGGAAGATGTTGGCCGCCGGTACCTCCGGCACCGTGGCGGCGACGGGTTGCACCAGTGCGGCGCTGGTCAGGATCAGGATGCGCTCGGGTGGCACGAGTCCCTGCAAGCGTGCCACGGCCTGTGCCAGCAGGGGCCGGTCCCCGTTCAACGGCAGTAGCTGCTTGGGCCGTTCCGGCGTCGAGAGCGGCCAGAACCGCGTTCCCGATCCGCCGGCAAGGATCGCGGCCCACGTACTCACGTAGCCTCCGGTTGCGCATCGCCGAACATCATCGCGATGCGCTGGCTGAGCTTCGTCGGGCTGAACGGTTTCGTCACCAGGGCCGCGCCGAGCCGGCGCGCTTCGCGCAGGATCCGATCCTCGCCTTCGGCCGTGAGGACGAGGACGGGAAGGCGGGCCGTGCCGCCCTGTTGACGCAAGTCGCGCAGGAAATCGAGTCCCGAGCCGTCGGGCAGATGGAGATCGAGCAGCAGGGCATCGGTCGACGGCGGGGGGTTCGCGCGCAAGGCGCTGCGGGCTTCGTCGAGCGTGCGCGCCAAGCTCACGCGGTAGCCAAGCTGCTCGAGAAAGGGACGCAAGACGAGCCCGATATGGGGCTCGTCATCGACCACGAGGAGGTGCCGTGCGGAGTTGGCCACCGGCGGACCGTCGGGTTACAGCAGGCCCGCGATGGCCGTACGGTGTCGGCGCAGATCGAAGAGCAGGGCGCCCACGTTCGTCGCGGGCTGCACCAGCACGATGAGCAGCGCCTCGGCGTTGAGGACCGCAACGATCGCGAGCCCCCGGCCGAACTCGAGGACGGCGGTGGTGAAGTCGCCTCGTCCTCCGGCGTCGCCGAGCTGCGCCATCTGCGTGATCGCCGTTGGCAGCACCGCGGCGACGCTGTCGGCATCGACGCCGTTGGCCACGCGCGAGTCGATGGGCAGCCCATCGCGGCCCACCACCACAACGGCATCCACGCCGTTCGAGCGGCTGAGCGCCTCGACCACGTCGCGGATAGTCGCCATAGGGGTTGCCAACGTAGGATTCGACCAAGTCGAAGTCAAGCAGCCACCGTGGGTTGACCCACTCGAACGCGGCCCTGTAAGTTCTCCAGCACTTCCATGCGTTACTGCATTCTGTGTTTGCTCGGGTGCGCCCTGGCAGCCGCGTGCGGCAATCCCCTCGGATTGCCTGCGGCCTTCATCACAAACCAGATCGATACGGTGTCGCTGTACGCGCTGAGCGGCACGCCGATCTCACTGCCGTCGGGGTACTCGATCGGCGCGCGCCGGGCCGTCCGCACCGAGCAGAGCCAGCCATTCGATTTCGCGTTCGACATCGACACCGCCAGGCGGGCGTTGCTCTTCCCGACCGGGGCGTTGAAGCTGGGCCGCCAGTCGGGGATCCAGATCAGTGCGCAGCAGTTCGACTCCATCAAGTTCGCGCCGACCAGCAACTACAATCTGGATAGCGCCCAGGTGGTGACCGAGAACAGCGTCGTCATCATCCATTCCAGTGGCGTGACGTGCTCGTTCAACATCCCCGCGTTTTACTACGCGAAGGTGCACGTCCTGACGATCGACACGACGTCCACGCCCAACGGGCGCCGGATCGACTTCGAGATTCTCTCCGATCTCAACTGCGGCTATCGCGGGCTCGAACCAGGCCTGCCGCGCCACTAAGTCGTGATCGACCTGAAGTTGTTGCGCGCCTCGCCCGCTCAGGTGCGAGCGGCGCTCGCCCGCCGCGGCGATCCGTCGCTGACCCGACTGCTCGACGAGATCGAAGCGCTCGACATGAAGCGCCGCACGCTGACCGCGCAGCTCGACCAGCTGAAGGCGGAGCGCAACGATGCCGCGAAGACCGACGCGCAAACGGCCAAAGCGAAGGGCAAGCTGCCGGACGAGATCGTTGCGGCCCGGCGCAAACTCGGCGGGCGGATCACTGGCTTCGAGTCTGAGCTCCGTCAGATCGAGACGACACTCGAAGCGAAGTCGCTGTTCGTTCCGAATCCGCCGCTGTCCGACGTGCCGGAGGAGCAGACCATCGTGCGCAGCTGGGGCACGCCCGCGCCCAAAGGCGGCAAGCCACATTGGGAGATTGCGGAATCCCTCGGCATCCTCGACCTCCCGCGCGGGGCGAAGCTCGCAGGCTCTGGATTCCCCGTCCTGATGGGCACCGGTGCGCGGTTGGCGCGCGGGCTGATCAACTTCATGCTGGACCTGCACGCCCGTGAGCATGGCTACGTCGAAGTCGAGCCGCCGTTCTTGGTGCGACGGGACGTGATCACCGGCACCGGGCAATTGCCCAAGTTCGAAGACGATCTCTATCGCACCATGCCGGACGACTTGTTTCTGGTTCCGACGGCGGAAGTTCCGGTCACGAACCTCCACCGTGACGAGATTCTCGATGGCACAGCGCTGCCTAAGGGATATGTGGCCTACACCCCCTGCTTCCGGCGCGAGGCGGGCGCGGCCGGGAAGGACACGCGCGGCCTGCTGCGCGTGCATCAGTTCGATAAAGTCGAGCTGGTACGATTCTGCCTCGCTGCCGACTCGCCGGCGGAGCATGAGAAGCTGACCGGCCATGCGGAAGCGGTGTTACAGAAGCTGGAGCTTCCATACCGCGTCGCGGTGTTGCCGGCGAATGATTTCGGCTTCGCCGCTGCCAAGACCTACGACCTCGAGGCGTGGGCGCCCGGCGTCGGCCAGTGGCTCGAGGTCTCGAGCTCCAGCACCTACACCGACTATCAGGCCCGACGGGCCAACATTCGCTGCCGCCCGCGGCCCGGCGAAAAGCCCGAGTTCGTGCACACGTTGAATGCGTCGGGTGTTGCGCTGCCGCGCACGATCGCGGCGTTGCTCGAAACCCACCAGCAGCCCGACGGCTCCGTGACCGTCCCGCCGGCGTTGGTGCCGTATGTCGGCACTGACCGCATTGCCTAGACGGGCGGGACCCGTCGTGCTCGTCGGCGCCGCGCTCCTATTCGGCGCCCTCTCGGTCGGGTACGCATGGATTGTGGCGCGCCACCTCCGCAACGATGCCCGCGAGACCAGCCGCCTGCTCGGCCACGTGTTCGCCGGCCTGAACGATCCGCGCGAAGGCGCCGCGGCCGAGGCGCTACTCGCCCTCGCCGATGAAGTGCGGCGGCTCGGCATCCCGCTTGCCGTCACCGACACGGCCGGCCGCATCACCGCGCTCGACAACGAGCCGTTCGGGGTCGACGCGAGCGAGGCGACGCGGCGCGCCTGGATCGTCGAGTTGGACCGGATCCACCCGCCGCTCATTCAGCCCGGCGTCGGCACGATCCATTACGGCGCGCTGCCCACGGCCCGGGCGTTCACCGGTCTGGCGGTCCTGCAGGGCGCGATGTTCCTCTGTCTCGTCCTCCTCGCCGGGTGGGCGATGCGAGCGCGCGTCAGCGCCGCACGCGATCGGCTGTGGGTGGCGATGGCGCGCGAGTCGGCGCATCAGCTGGGCACGCCGCTGATGAGCCTCACGGGTTGGATTGATTACCTGCGGGAGAATCCGGGTACACCTGGGAGTGAGCTGGTCGGGCATCTTGAAGCGGACGCCGAGCGCCTGCAGCGGGTCGCGAAGCGCTTCGAGCGCATCGGCCGTCCCTCGCGCCGTGAGCCCGTCGGGTTGGGCACGGTGGCCGAGCGCGTGGTGGCGTACTTCCGGCCGCGGCTGCCGACGCTCGCCCATTCGGTAACGATCACGCTGAGCTCGCCGCGGGCCGGGCCGACCGCGACCGGCGACCCCGTGCTGATTGAATGGGCCCTCGAGGTGATCGTGAAGAACGCCGTCGACGCGTTGAGCGGCCGCGGCGGACGGATCGACGTCGAGGTAGAGGGCAGCGACTCCTTGGGCCGGGTCACCGTGCGGGACGATGGTCCGGGCGTCGCGCCCGAAATGCAGCGTCAGCTGTTCGAGCCGGGCGTTTCCAGCAAGACCGGGGGCTGGGGGATGGGCCTGGCGCTGGCCCGCCGCATCGTCGAGCAGCAGCATGACGGCCGGGTGGCGTTTCGACCCGGCGCGCAGGGCAGGGGGTCGGTATTCGTGCTCGAATTTCCGCTGACCAAGACGTGACCGCGACGCATCCATTGCCGTTGAATCCCGCCCAACGGGAGGCGGTCGAGCATCCCGGTGGGCCGCTGCTCGTGCTCGCGGGGGCAGGCTCCGGAAAAACCCGCGTCCTGACGGCGCGGATCGCGCACCTGATCACGACGCTGCATGTGGCGCCCCAACGAATTTTCGCCGTCACGTTTACCAACAAGGCGGCGGGGGAAATGCGCACCCGCATCGCCCAGTTGCTGGGTGCCGATCCACGCGGGCTTTGGATCGGCACGTTCCACTCGCTGTCGGCTCGTCTGCTACGCCGCGAAGCGCCGTTGCTTGGATTTGGGTCGAACTTCACGATCTACGACTCGGACGACTCCGAGGCGCTGGTCAAGCGCCTGCTCGAGACACGGCAGCTCTCGACGAAGGTCTATTCGCCGCGGACGGTCCATGCGGTGATCTCGAGCGCGAAAAATCGCATGCTGACGCCGGAGGAGCTGGGCCAGCAGGCGGATACGCCGTTGATCAAGGTTGCCGCTGATATCTACGCCGACTTGGCGCGCGCGCTGAAGCAGGCGAACGCCATGGACTTCGACGATCTCCTGCTCCATCCTCTGACGCTGTTCCGCGAGCATCCCGAACGGCTCGCGTATTGGCAGGATCGCTTTCAGCACGTGCTGGTGGACGAGTTCCAGGACACGAATGCCGCGCAGTATCTGCTGGTGAGGCATCTCGCGAAGCAGCACGGCAATCTCTGTGTGGTGGGGGACGACGATCAGGCCATTTACGGGTGGCGCGGCGCCGACGTCCGGCACATGCTCTCGTTCCAGAACGACTTTCCCGGCACAAAGCTCGTGCGGCTGGAGGAGAACTACCGGTCCACGCAGATCATCCTCGATGCCGCCAACGGCATCATCGCCGAGAACACGGCGCGCCTAGGCAAGACGCTCTTTACGGAGAAGAAGGGCGGCGAGCCCGTGACGCTGCTGAGGACGGCCGACGAGCGCGATGAAGCGGAATGGCTGGCGAATGAGTTCGCCCGCCGCGCCGCGGAGGGGGACGTCGCCTACGAGGGGATGGCGATCCTTTACCGTACCAACGCCCAGTCCCGGCCGCTCGAAGAGGCGTTTCGGTTTCGTGGCATTCCGTACCGGCTGATCGGTGCGATCAGCTTCTACGAACGGCGCGAGGTAAAGGATCTCCTCGCGTACCTGCGGCTGATCGCCAATCCGGCCGACGATGAGGCTTTCCTCAGGGTGGTGAACGTCCCCCGGCGCGGCATCGGCGACGCCTCGCTCGCGGTGCTCGGCAAGGCGGCAGCAGGGTGGCAGAAGCCGCTGCCCGAGGCGGCGCGCCGCGCCGGCAGCGTGAATGACCTGCGGCCGAACGTGCGGGAGGCGCTCACCAGCCTGGCAGCGCTGCTCGATCGGCTGCGCGAGGCGGTGGGACACGCGGACCCGGCTACCGCGCTCGAAACCATCCTCGCCACCACCGGCTACGAGCAGTATCTAGCCGAAGAGGGCGCCGAGGGGCTGGAGCGGATCGAGAACGTCCGCGAGCTGGTCGCCGGCGCGGCGGCGTGGGCGGAGGTCCAGGATCCCGACGCGGCCGAGGGCACCGGCACTCCCGTCGAGCGCTACCTCACCCAGGCTGCGCTCGTCACGCCGGCCGACGAGGAGAAGGGTGAGGGCGGTGTCACGCTCACCACCACGCACATGGCGAAGGGACTCGAGTGGCCGATCGTCGCGCTCGCGGGTCTGGAGGATGGATTATTTCCACTCGGTCGCTCCACCGAACAGCCGGGCGGCGTCGAAGAGGAGCGACGACTCTGTTACGTGGGTCTCACGCGCGCACGCGAAAGGTTGTATCTCTCATGGGCGCGCACGCGGTACCGCAACGGGCGGCTGGAGCTCGCGGAGCCGTCTCGCTTTCTCGACGCGCTGCCGCCGCATGTCGTCGAGGAGCGGAGTACGACGCCCTCCTGGCGGCCCTTGCGCTCGTCAGGCGCGATGCCGCCGCGGCCGTCACGGCCTCGTGGCGCCGCGGCGCGGCGGCTGCCGGACATCGGATTTCCTGAGGAAGTCTCCCAGGACGCGCCGCGATACGTCAAAGGCGAGCGAGTGCGCCACCGCAAGTTCGGCGGTGGTATCGTGCGCGCGGTGTCGGGCGAAGGCCGCGACCTCCGCGTGAGCGTGGACTTCGACGATCCGGACATCGGCACGAAGCAACTGCTCGTCGCCTATGCCGGCCTCGAGCGTGAGTGGGAAGGAGAAGGGGCATGAGTGTGTCGCGGGAAGAGGTGCTCCGCATCGCCCAGTTGGCGGAGCTCGACGTCGACGACGAGACGCTGCCGACGCTCGCCGAGCAGATGTCGCGGATTCTCGATTACGTGGCGCAGCTGAGTGCCGTGCCGGCGAATGGGACGGTCAAGGTCTTTGTGCCGGGTCCCGACGCGATCCGATTCCGTGCCGACGAAGTCACGCCGTCCCAGCTCGCGTTTGGTCCCGACGAGTTCGCCCCTGACTTTAAGGAGGGCTTCTTCGTCGTGCCGAAGCTTGGCCAGTTCGAGTGAGTGACGCAAAAGCGGTCGCCGACCGCCTGGTGAAAGCAAAGCGCCTCAACGCGCTGCTCACCGCTCCCAAGGATCTTCGCAAGTCGCTCACCACGCAGGTCGCCGCGGCGCGCCCGACCGGCGTGCTCTACGGCATGCCGGTCGCCGTGAAAGACAACATTTGTACGCTGGAATTCACGACGAGCTGCGGCTCCCGCATTCTCGAAGGGTATCGCTCGCCGTATGAAGCCACCGCCGTCGCGAAGCTCAAGGCCGCCGGAGCGCTGATCGCGGGCAAGACGAATTGCGACGAGTTCGCGATGGGTTCCTCGACCGAGCATTCCGCCTACGGTCGTGTGCTGCACCCGCTCGACAAGACGCGTGTGCCCGGCGGTTCGTCGGGCGGATCCGCGGCGCTCGTGGGCGCGGGAGCGGTGCCCGCTGCGCTTGGCTCGGAGACGGGTGGGTCGGTGCGGCAGCCGGCCGCCTTCTGCGGCGTCGTCGGCATCAAGCCCACGTACGGCCGCGTCAGCCGGTACGGCCTCGTCGCATTCGGATCGTCGCTCGATCAGATCGGGGTGTTTGGGCGCAGCGTCCACGATGCCGCGCGGGTGCTGTCGGTCATCAGCGGGCGCGATCCCAGGGATGCGACCTGCGAGGACCGGGATCCGCTGCGGCTGCCCACGGTCCCGGAGTCGTTGCAAGGCTTCGTGATTGGCCTGCCGAAGGAGTACTTCCCGCCGGAGCTCGATCCGGCCGTGCGGCGTGCGTGCGACCGCGCCATCAGGATAATGAAGGAGCTGGGGGCCGCCGTCCGCGAGGTCTCCCTGCCGCACACGCCGTACGCGGTGCCCACCTATTACGTCATCGCGCCGGCGGAAGCGTCATCCAACCTGGCCCGCTACGATGGGGTCCGGTACGGGCCACGGTTCAACGGGGCCACGGATCTGCGCGGCCTGTATCGCGCGACGCGCGGCCAGGGGTTCGGACCGGAAGTGCGTCGCCGCATTCTCGTGGGCACGTACGTCCTGTCGTCCGGTTACTACGACGCCTATTACCGGCGTGCCCAACAGATGCGTGCCCTGATCGCTCAGGACTTCCGGAATGTGTTCGATCGCGGCGTAGACTTGCTGTTTACGCCGACGGTGCCGACTCCGGCGTTCAAGGCGGGGGAGAAGCTCGCGGATCCGATCGCGATGTACATGTCCGACATCTTCACGGTGACCGCGAATCTTGCCGGTCTTCCGGCGATCTCGCTGCCGATCGGACGGGTGAAGGGATTGCCAATCGGCGGTCAATTGATCGGCCAGGCGTTCCTCGAGGACGAAATGATCGAGGCCGCGTACGCGCTCGAGCGCGTCGTCCCGGCGACGGACGAAGCCTGATGAGCCCCCCTTGGGAAACAATCATCGGGCTCGAGACGCACGTGCAGCTGCGTACCAAGTCCAAGATGTTCTGCGGCTGCTCGACCGCGTTCGGCGCGCCCCCCAACACGCAGGTGTGCCCCGTCTGCCTGGGACTGCCGGGGGCGCTGCCGGTGGCGAACGGCGCTGCGATCGGCCTCGCCGTGCGCGCAGCGCTCGCGCTCGGCTGCACGGTCCAACCCAAGAGCATCTTCGCGCGCAAGAACTATTTCTATCCGGATCTTCCCAAGGGATACCAGATCTCGCAGTTCGATCAGCCGCTGGCGACGAATGGTACACTGACGTTCGTCTCGCCCGACCGGGGGATCGTGGACGCCACGATCGTGCGGCTGCACCTGGAGGAGGACGCCGGCAAATCGATTCACGATCGTTTTGCCAAATCGACCGCGGTCGATCTCAATCGCTCGGGAGTTCCGCTCATCGAGATCGTCGGCGGCCCTGATCTGCGCTCGCCGGCGGAAGCGCGCGCGTACCTCCAGACCCTGAAGCAGCTGCTCGAGTACATCGGCATCTCGGATTGCGATATGGAGAAGGGTAGTTTGCGGGTCGACGCGAACCTCTCCGTGCGCCGTGCCGGTGAGACGGCGCTCAGTACGCGCACCGAGGTCAAGAACATCAACTCCTTCGCGTTCGTCGAAAAAGCGCTGACCGTGGAGCGCGACCGGCAGATCGCGTTGCTCGAATCGGGCGGTACCGTGATGCAGCAGACGATGCTGTACGACTCCAAAGAAAACAGCGTTCGCTCCCAACGCTCGAAGGAAGAGAGCCACGACTACCGGTATTTCCCCGAGCCCGATCTGCCGCCGCTCGTCCTGACGCCGGAGTTCGTCGCCGAGCAGCAGAGCGAGCTCCCGGAGCTGCCTGGGGCCAAGCGCGACCGATTCGTGGCGAGCTACGGCCTCAGCCGTGAGCATGCCACCGTCGTCGCCGCAACGCGTGCCGTGGCGGAATATTTCGAGACGGTTGCGAAGACCAGCACGGAGCCCCAGGCCGCCGCGAACTGGGTCATGACGGAGGCGCTCGCTGACGCGAAGGATCACGGTGATCAGCTGCGCGTGACACCGGACGCGCTCTCGCAAATCATCGGGTTGGTCAAGGGCGGCACCCTGAGCCATCAGGCGGCGAAGCGGGTGTTCACGGAGGTCGCCGCCAAGGGCGGTGATCCCCGGGCCATCGCGGAGTCACTCGGTCTCGTCCAGGTTGGCGACACCAACGTCATCGCAGGTTGGGTGACGGACGTGCTCGGCGCACATCCGACGGAAGTCGCCCGGTACAAGAAAGGCGAGGTGAAGCTGCTGCCGTTTTTTGTTGGAAGAGTGATGCGACTTTCGAACGGCAAGGCCGATCCGAAACTGGCGCAGCGCGTGCTCGAGGAGAAGCTCGCCCCTTAGCTCTCCCGCCAGGGACGCTGCGCGCGCGACTGCTTCCAGTAATCGAGCGCCGGCGTCGGCAATCCAAAATGCTGTTGCGCCGTTTCTTCGACGCGCTCGGGTTCGTGCCGCCCGCCTTCGCGCAGTGCCTGACGCCGCATGCGCTTCGCCAATCCCAACGCTTTCTCGCCGGCGGGATCCAGCCGGCGGGCTGCCGCGTCGCTCGCGTCGGCGCCCAGCGTTTCCATGACGTATTCGAAGGCGACTGCCATGTGCTTTTCGATATCGGAATCGGCGAGGTCCCACCGGCTCGTGCCCGCGATCACCTGGAACACCCACTGCCAGCTCTGACTCTCGGTGAGATGCACCATCCCGCGAAACAGCCGGCGATTGGTACGGACGCTGAACAGCGTGGGCGACAGAATCTCGTCGAGATGGGCATCGCTCGCGGCGTGGTCCTTCAGGATGACGTCGCGGGCCTCGCGCGCGTACGCGTCGCCCAGGTGCGTCTCGAAGCGGCTCTCCCAGTAGGAGTGGCCCAACGCGACCGTACTCGACGTGAGCACCAGCTGACGCGGGACGAAGAAGTTGTGGGCGATCGTGTCGGCCGCGAGGTGTGACAGGTAGCCCAGACCAAAGGCCCGCAGCGCGTCGCTCGGCGCGAGATCGAAGATCTCCTGACCCACGTG
>WNFU01008945.1_pt1 | contig 11430 bp, 8 predicted proteins | sample 5400121 | NCBI WGS metagenome assembly WNFU01 (sample SAMN13153360, study PRJNA577476) | soil metagenome | isolation source: 100 cm soil or saprolite under grassland replicate 1 | place: USA:California | collected 2016-06-15 | reverse complement strand
CTTAGCTCCGCACGTCGATCGCTGGCTGGAGCAACCGGAGGTCGTTGCTCTTCGCACTGACCTCCGGGGACTACTGACTGGAGCAGTCGGCGGTCCCTCGAACGACCGGGAATGCGTTTCCTGGCCCGGCCTCCCCGTGACGCCAACGCTCACAGCAGGCTATGTGACCACCTCTCATTGAGAGGGGTGGTCATCGGCTCTGCTCGACACGCGGTGTGATTCCTCGATTCGACGGTCGATCGAGGAGGTTCGTGATGTTCCAGCAGGGTCAGGTGTTCAAGCTGAAGGCGAGGTGCGCGGATGGGGAGCCGTTGTGGGCCTACCGGTATCGCGTTGCGGGTCGCGGTTCGGCGAGGCTGCAGGTGGGCGGGTTCAGCAGCAGGGCTGAGGCGCAGCGGGCGCTTCAGAACAAGCTGGCCCGGCTCGTGCCCGGCGGCCGTTCGGCGACGCTGACGCTCGGTGAGTGGGTCGAGGAGTACCTGGAGGCGCATCAGGGTGAACGGGTCACGGTCGCGAAGCTCCGCTGGCTGCTCGGGAAGGCGACCGCCGAGCTGGGTGAAGTGCGCCTTGCTGAGCTCTCGCCGGAGCAGGTCTGCGTGTGGCGGCTGACTGTTCCGGAGGGGCATCGCTTCGAAGCGACGCAGGCGCTGCGCCAGGTGCTGAATCGGGCGGTGGCGTGGAAGCTGATCGACGAGAACCCGGCCAAGCGCGGGGTGCCGAATCCCGGCCGGCGCTGCCGGGAGCAGCGGCCGTTCGATTCCTGGGCGCAGATCCGGTCGGTCGCCGAGCGGCTCGGGATGTTCGGGCCGATGGTCGTGTTCGCGGCCGCCACTGGGCTTCGACCCTCGGAGTTGTTCGCGCTCGAGCAGGGCGACGTCGATCGTGCCGCCGGTGTCGTCCAGATCCGACGGGCGTATGCGAACGGGCGGGTGAAGCAGACCAAGACGCGGCTGAGCAGACGCGCGGTTCCGTTGCAGGCGATCGCACTCGAGGCGCTCGACCAGCTACGGTCGCGGGAAGACAGCCCGCTGCTGTTCCCGAACGCACGCGGCGGCTACCTCGACTTCCGCAACTTCAACCGCCGCCACTGGAAGCCCGTCCAGAAAGCAGTCGGGATCGAGCCGCTGCGCGACCTCTACGACCTGCGCCACACCTACGCCACCTTCGCGCTCCGCGCCGGCGTCCCGGTGTTCGCGCTCTCGCGGTTCATGGGCACGAGCATCGCGATGATCGACCTCCACTACGGGCACCTCGCAGTCGACAGCTACCAGCACGCCGTCTCGCTCCTCGACGCGTTGGCGCTCGAGCGGGCCGTGGACGCTGGGTGGACGTCGGCCCGCAGGCCCGCAAAGCCGCACAGCGACACGGTTTCCAGACCTCACCGAAGGCGCCTCTCGGCGGGCGGTGGACGCTCGGTGGACGTCAAGACCCGAAGCCGTCGCTACCAGGGCTCGTAGAAGGGCCTGATTAGCAGCAACTTCGCAGAGCCCTCTGACGGACTCGAACCGTCGACCCCCTCCTTACCATGGAGGTGCTCTACCAACTGAGCTAAGAGGGCGAGGCCGCTAGGTTAGCCACTTTCGGGCGGCGTGAGCACGCGCGCTCTGGCTCATTGGCAAGTGGGTTGGCAAGTACAGGCTTGAGGACGCACGATCGACGGGTCCGGGTCCCGCGGTCGCCGGCGCAACCGGAGGTCACGGCGGATACTCCGCCTCGTCGCTACGAACGGCTAGCGGATCGTCGTTGAGAACGACCTCTTCGCCTCAACGCCCTGGAATGTCACAGCGACGGTGCCCAAGAGCCGCTTGCTGCGAGTGCTTTTCGCCAGGCGCCAGGTGCAGGCGACTCTGCCGCCGGCGAACCTCCCAGTCCCGACCAAGTTCTTCGCGCCGACCTTCGCGGAGCAGACGATCGCGCCCTGGTCGAGCGGCGCGTCGAGGTCGCTCCGGACAACGGCCATCCGTGCGGTGAAGGACCGACCGGCCTTGGCACGGTCGACCGTCATCCCCGTGATCCCGAGCTCGAGCGGCGCCAGCTGGTACGACCAGGCGCCGCGGTTCGGTGCGAGATCGACGTTCACACCGTCCGTCGAAAAGAACGAGAAGCCGAAGCTTTGAACGCCGCCGAGGTCGTTGGCATTGAGCCGGAACACCGGGCCGTAGCCCGGCACCCAGGTCGCGGGCTCCAGCGTCGACAGCGGGGCGAACTTGGTTCCATCCCATTTGCCCAAGACAGTGCCTTCGCTGGAGAGGCGGACGCGATAATCGGCGCCCAACCCGCCCGTCGCCGGATTGAGGTCGCTGTCGAGAAAGACACCGTACGCTTCGTTCGGAGCGAAACCCGTGCGGTTGTGGATGTGCAGTCCGAACGTGATCGTGCCCTCATTGTCGTTCGTGACCGTGTTCTGACCACAGATATCCGGTCCGCTGGTGTCCTCGATGAAATCGTCGAAGGTCCTAATCGACTTGGCCCCGTTGTGCACAGCGAGCGTCCGTTTCGCACTCGAGCAGCCCCCGCCCGGGGTGGCTCGAGTTGCTTCGTGCCGATCGGCGATCGCGTCAGCACCCGGTGCAAACGCGACGCACCACACGGCGCTGCACAAGAGCACGAACAGGGTCCGGACTGACATGGGTGACCTCCTCGGGGGACGGCCCAGAGGGCCCAGGCGACGAATACCTCATCCCCATCGGAGTCCAAGGCGGCCGAAGTCGATCACTCAAATGGGTGAGCAGTGCGATTGGTTTCTCGCGGAAGGTACCCGGCGCCCCAAGCCTCGAGTCTCTGTTGTCTTGGGGAGATCGGCCCTAAGCCGCGCGCGCTCTTACCATGGAGGTGCTCTACCAACTGAGCTAAGAGGGCGGGATGAGAGGAGGATGGTAGCCGTGACCGAGGGCCGGGAGGGGTACGTCCACTATCTGGGCTACCGCACCTGGGTCCGCGTCGCCGGCGATCCCGCCTCCCAAGCCACCCCGCTCCTCGTCCTGCACGGCGGCCCCGGGTCGACGCACAACTACTTCGGCCCGCTCGAAGGGCTCGCGGACGAGCGTCCCGTCGTCCTGTACGACCAGATCGGATGCGGCAACTCGGATCGCCCGACCGACATCGAATGGAGCGTCGCCGTCTTCCGCGAGGAGGTGGCGGCGGTGCGGGACCAGCTGGGCCTCGAGCGGATCCACCTGCTCGGCACCTCCTGGGGAGGGATGCTCGCGCTGGAGCACGTCCTCTCCGGCGCCGCCGGAATTCTCAGCCTCGTCCTCAGCTCCACGCTTGCGAGCATCGACCAGTGGGCGGAGGAGCAGCTGCGCCTGCGCGCTCAGCTGCCGCCCGACGTCATCGAGGTCATGGGCCGTCATGAACGCGCCGGGACGTACGACGATCCGGAGTACGAGCGCGCAATGGACGTGTACTTCGACCGCCACTTCTATCGCGGGCCGAAGCCCCGCGTCGAGCTCGAGCGCATGGCGGCGGGGAAGGCGACGGACGTGTACCGCGCGATGCAGGGACCGAACGAGTGGACGACGACCGGTGCTCTCAAGGGCTGGGACGTGCGCGACCGCCTGCACGAGATCCATGTCCCGACGCTCGTCGTCCGCGGGCGGTACGACATGTCCACCGCTGCGATCTCGGCGGAGCTCGTCGACGGCATACGCGGTGCCCGCGAGGTCGTGCTCGAGCACAGCTCGCACACGCCCGTGCTCGAGGAGACCGACCGCTACCTCGCAGCCGTCGGCAGCTTTCTCGGCGACGCAGAGGAGAAGACTCAGACGCGGTAGAGAGCCGCGGCGTTCTCACGCAAGATCTGCCGTCCCGCGACCTCGGCTTCGTCGGGCGGAAGCGCCTGTGCCAAGACCGTCGCCAGCGCCTCGCGCCACCACTTCGCCGCGAGGTAGTACAGCTCCGGCGTGCGTGCCGCGTCGGACGCGTACAGCAGCTTCGAGACCGGCGCGAGCTCGAGCGCTTCCCTCACCATCTCCTCAGGTCGAGCCACGTGAGGGATCGTCAGCGACAGATCGAACCACACGTTTCCGTAGACGTGTGCGAGCCACCCCGCCTCGCGGACGAATGGATAGCAGTGGAGTAGCACGAACGGCGTCTCGCGGAAGCGTTCGATCAGCGGCTTTAGGTGCCCTGGATCCGCCCGCGGCAGATACAGATCCGAGTCGCCGAAGCCGCAGTGGATCTGCACGGGCAGGGGTGCTGTTGTCTCCGCGTTCGCTTCCAACGCGGCGACGACGAAATCGTGGATCCGCTCTGACTCGAGACCTGTGCGATACGCGGAGATCGTCTTCAGTCCGACGAACCCGTGCTCCCGCGCGCCGGCGACTTCGCGCCGCACCGCCTCGAGGCCGCCTTCCTCCGCGACACGCTCGATTCGCATGACGGGCCGCGCTTCGCAACCTGCGAGCTGGCCCAGTTCGGGCCAGTCGGTACCGCTCCCCGGCGCGGGAAAGCCGTCGTCGACGAGCAGCGTCTCGGTCCTGGTCGCACGCAGGAGCGTCGACGCGTACTCCGCGGGATCGGTCGCCATCCGATACTCGTAGACAGCGTCCTCCGTCGGTGCACACTCGAAGAAGCTCGCGAGCTCGCGGATCGCGCGGCGGTACGTAAGCCCGGTCGCCACATGCGGCCACTGCCTCGGATCGGGGCTCTCGGAGAACAACCCGCGGAACTCGTCGAGCGACGGCCGTGCGCGGAGGATTCCATGCGCGTGGTGGTCGACGAGTCCGACCGCGTTCAGTACTTCAAGAAGTGGCCCTGCTGCTCGAATGCCTCGTCCCCCGAGGAGTAGGCCGCCCACTCGGAGCGGCGGACGGCGAGATAGGACTCCGTCAGGACCGGCCCGAGTGCATCGGTCAGCACCTCGTCCGCCTCCAGCGCGTCGAGTGCCTCCTCCTGCGTCGTCGGCAGCCGCACGATGCCACGGCCGGCCCGCTCCTGCTCGTCGATCGTCGCCGGGTCGACCTCGACCGGCTCCGGTGGCTCGAGGCCGCGCGCGAGCCCGTCGAGTCCGGCGGCGATCAGGCCGCCGACCGCGAGGTACGGGTTCGAGCTCGCGTCCGCGGCCTTGAGCTCGACGTTCGTCGACGCTTCCTCCATGCCCCAGAACACGGACGGCACCCGCAACGGCGCCTCGCGATTGTCGTGGCCCCAGCACGCGAACGCGCCCGCCCAGTACTGCGGCAGGATCCGGTGGTAGGAGTTGAAGCTCGGCGCGGTCAGCCCGCACAGACCGGGCAGGTGTGCGAGCACGCCGGCGATGAACGACCGCGCTTCCGCGGACAGCCTGTCGGGCGCGGAACCGTCGTGGAATCGATTCCGGTTCGCGCCGGCGTCCCAAAGCGAGAAGTGAATGTGTCCGCCGTTGCCGGCGTTCTCGGGCCAGGGTTTCGGCGCGAGCGACGCGACGAGTCCGTTCTGGGCCGCGACGCCGCGAATCGTCTCACGCACGAAGAGCTGGTCGTCCGCCGCACGGAGGGCCGGCGCGTGCTGCGTCGAGATCTCGTGCTGGCCGTGGCCGAGCTCGGAGTAGTACTGCTCGAGGACGATGCTCTGCGTCTCGAGCGCGGCGACGAGCTGGTCGAGATAGTCCTGCGCCGCGGTTGCGCTGATCGTCGAGAAGCAGAGTCCGGAGTCGATCGGCACGAACGTCCCGTCGACCTGTGTCGCGAGCGAGAACTCGTTTTCGAACGCCACCTCGAGCCTCGTCCCGCGGTCCGCGAGCCGGTTTTCCATTCGCCTGAGGAACGTGCGCTGGCACACCGGCGCCGGGTCGCCGTCGAGCTGTAACTGGTCGACGAGCATCCCGCCGGTATGCGGCGCGTACGGCAGGACGCGGAACGTCTCCGGGTCGGGCACGAGGCGGATCTCACCGACGGGCCCCATGCCGTCGACCGGCTGCAGCTGGTCGAGTGCGTTCATGGCCTGCATCGCGACAGTGAGGCCGATGCCGCTCTGGATACGCCCTTCGAGCCCGTGCAGCGAGCTCGCCTTCGCGCGCACGGTGCCATCGTTGCCGCACCAGAGGAAGCGGACGAGGCGGAGACCCGCCTCGTCCGCGTGCTTTACAACGTCACTCGCCTCCACTTACCCCACAGGCGTCGGAGTCGGTGACGGCACTTCCCGTCGGTGCGTGTACTCGCTGATCGAATAGATCGCGATTGCGACCGCGGCAGAGAGCCCGACGATGATCGCGAGCCACACCCTCCAGCTGTGCGTCGTCCACTGCGTGACCCACGGGGTCTTGAACGTCACAACCGCGCCGAGGATCGACGAGCCGATCCCGATGATCCCGGAAGCGAAGAGCACGGGCGTCGGTGCGACGCGCACCTCCTCGAACTTCTCCGGAAAGGCGCGCTTCACGAGGAAGATGTCCGCGAAGAGGAGGACCATCGAGATGCACCAGATCACCGTCACGGCGGCCTGGAGCATCCAGAAGAGCTTGTTCGTGTTGCCGCTTCCGAACCAGGGACCAAACGCGGCGATCGTGACCGCAGACGCGAGGATTGTCTGCGCCATGATCGCCGCGACGGGGACCCTGGTCTTCTCGTTGACGCGACCCATTGCCGCCGGCATTCGCCGCTCGAGACCCGATACGAACAACAGTCGACTGAACGAGTAGTTGTAGACGACCGTGTTCGAAACGAAGAACCAGAGCGCGATCAGCGCGATGACGACGGCCCACGCGTGCGAACCCCAGAACGCGTTCTGCACGGCGGTGAAGATGTCGGAGAGGCCGCCGGTGCTCTTCGACGCCGGCAGGTTCATCATCGTTCCAAACGTCGCCCAGAGGTACCCGATCATCACGACGATCGAGCCCCAGAACAGGTACTTCTTGATCGCACGCAGGTCCACGATCTCCACGCCCATGTTGAGCGGGACCTCGATTCCGAGCAGCGCCAGGATGACGAGCCCGAACAGGGTCCAGGTCCCGCCGTGCGGCACCCAGTTGTCGAACGTCCCGAAGCCGCCGGTTGCCGAGTGGCCGTCGCCGATCAGCCACAGGATTCCGGCCAGGCCGATCACGAAGATCGCGGCGCCGTAGAAGATCACGGCGACGTTGGCGTAGTTCTGCGTCATCCGCAGTCGTAGCACCGAGAGCAAGGCAGAGAACCAGAGAACAGCGAGGATCACCAGTCCCTGCTGCCAGTTCTTCGGTAAGCCGCCGGTGTCGATGAACTGCCAGATCGTCACAACGGCATCGCCTGTGGCGGCCATGACGAGGATCCCGGGCCACCACGCACAGAAGCCTGCGAAGAACCCCCAGAAGGGACCCAACGCCTTCTGCGTCCAGACGTACAGCGATCCTTCCTGCGGGAACATCAAACCCAGCTGCGCGGTCACGAGCGCACCGGGAATCAGGAAGGCGACGAAGCCGAGGATCCAGTACGTATACGCCGAGGGACCTGCTCGCTGGATCGCCGACGCGTTCACGATGAACAGGACGATCGCAACGAAGATGATCGTCATGTCCAGGGAGTTCAGAACCCTTGGCAGCATCCCCGGAGCGACGCGCTCCGAGAGCATCACCCGCTCATCCGCACGGGCAGCCATGCACCACCTCCAGAACTCGGGGATCTGAGGGGATTCTGGCGCTAAAGGGCAGGGTCAAGCAAGAGCAGCGACACCGAGCGCGCAGCGGGATCGCCTCGCGCTTCCTCGGGAGAGACGGAGAGTGGGGGCGGGAGGATTCGAACCTCCGTAGGCTGAGCCGACGGGTTTACAGCCCGTTCCCTTTGGCCGCTCGGGCACACCCCCTTGAGCGGATCGCCATTGTAGCCTTGGCCCTGTGGAACGCTTTGAAGTCGCCGTGGTCGGCGCCGGTCCGGACGGAGCCACGACGGCGTACCGCCTCGCGCGCGCGCACGCGCGCGTGTTACTCGTAGACAAAGTGCGCTTCCCGCGCGACAAGCCCTGCGGCGGCGGCCTGACGATGCGCGCCGTGCGGCAGCTTCCGTTCTCCGTCGAGCCGGTCATCGAGGACCGGATCACGCGCGCGCGCTGCCGGCTGCGCTACGGGTCGGTGATCGAGCGCCAATCCGATCGGGTTCTCTGCCTGATGACGCAGCGCCGCCGCCTCGACGCGTTCCTCGTCGAGCGCGCGGTGGAGGCCGGCGCGGAGTTCCGGGACGGCGTGCGCGTGACCGTCGACTCGGACACCGAGATCCGGATCGACGGCGCGCCGGTGCGCGTCGACGCACTCATCGGCGCCGACGGCGCGAACGGGGTCACCGCGAAGACCCTCGGTCTCGGTGGCGGCATCGTCAACGGCGTCGCGCTCGAAGGGAACCTCCCGTACGAGCGGCTGCCTGCGAACGGCTGGCACGGACTGCTCGTGCTCGAGCTGGCGACGGTGCCCGGTGGCTACGGCTGGATCTTTCCCAAGGCCGATCACGTGAACGTCGGCGTCGGTGGGTGGGGTTCGGAAGGCCCGCGCCTCCGCGAGCACCTGCGTGTGCTTTGTGAGCACTACGGGATCGCACTCGGCGATCTCAGCGACTTGCGCGGCCACCGTTTGCCGATGCGTCGCCCGGAGACGCTGCTTGCGCGCGGCCGCGCGCTCCTCGTCGGAGATGCGGCCGGCGTGCTCGACCCGGTCTCGGGCGACGGGATCTACGAGGCTTTCGTGACGTCACGGCTCGCTGCGGAGCACGTCGTCCAGGAGAAGCTCGAGGCCTACCACGACGCCGTCCACCGCGAGCTCGACCCGCTCTCGACCGCGGGCTGGGGCGCCAAGCTCGCGCTCGACCGCTTTCCCCGCGCCGTGTTCGCGATCATGCGGCTCCCGGTCACCTGGCGCGTGCTCGAGAAGCTCATGCTGGGCGAGGTCGCCCATCCCGGAGAGGCCCGAGGGGCGGGCCGGACGGCGATGAAGATGATCCAGGCTCTGGCGCACGCCGCCTAAAGACCCCGGGGCGCACTGCCGATGGCAGGTGTGTCCGCCATGGAACTCAATCCCCTGCTCAGGCGCGCCGTCGAGCTCGGCGCCAGCGACATCCACCTGAAGGTCGGCGTCCCGCCGATCCTGCGGCGCGACGGCGCACTCGGGCCGCTCGAAGACTCCCCGCTCGTGACCGACCGCGACACCGAGTCAGTCCTCGGGCTGGTCGGGAAGCGTTCGCCTGAGCGCCTCGCCGTATTCAACGACACCGGCGACCTGGACGTCGCCTACCAGGAGGAGGACCTGCCGCGATTCCGCGTCAACGCCTTCAGGCAGCGCGGGCACATCTCCGTCGCCTTCCGCGTCATCCCGAAGAACGTCCCCAACTTCGAGATGCTCGGCCTTCCACCCGGAATCCGCCGTCTCGCCGACGAGCATCGCGGTCTGGTGCTCGTGACGGGCGCGACCGGTTCCGGGAAGACGACGACGCTCGCCGCGATGATCGATCACATCAACCGATCGCGGCAGCAGCACATCGTCACGATCGAAGATCCGATCGAGATCCTCCACAGCGATCACTCGTGCATCGTCAACCAGCGCGAGATCGGTCTCGACACGAGAGACTTCACGCAGGCACTCCGCCGGGCGCTTCGCCAGGACCCCGACGTGATCCTCATCGGCGAGCTCCGCGACGCCGAGAGCGCCCAGACCGCGCTGCAGGCCGCCGAGTCGGGCCATCTCGTGCTCTCGACGCTTCATACGGTGGACGCGGCCGAGACGATCGGCCGCATGGTCGAGTTCTTCCCGGAAGCGAAGCAGCAGATGATCCGATCGATCATGGCCGGCGTCCTGCGGGGCGTCGTCAGCCAGCGCCTGCTTCCCCGTATCGACGGCGGCCGGATCGCCGCGGTCGAGGTGATGGTCACGAACGCGCGGATCGCGGACCTCATCCGCGAGAACAAGCCGGAGTCGATCACGGACGCACTCGAGGAAGGCTCCTTCTTCGACATGCAGTCGTTCACGAAGGCCCTCATCGACCTGGTCGTCGACGAAAAGGTCGATCAGGAGGTTGCCGCCAACGCGGCCACGAACCGCCACGACTTCCTCGTTGCTCTCGAGCGCGCGCTGAAGCAGAAGAAAGCCAACGTCGCCGCCGAGGAAAAGCAGAAGGTCGAGGAAGCGGAGCGCGGCTCCGAACCGGAGCTTCCGACGCTCCGCCTCGCGCAAGCCGGAGAGTGATGCGCCCCCTCGTCGTTGCGGCCGTCGGGCTCGCACTGCTCGCAGGCTCGGCGCGCGCCGCCGGCCCGCCCGTGCTCGGCTTTTCCGTCTCGCAGGGGCGCCAGACGGCAGCGCCGGTGTCGCTTCCGAGAGCCTCGACGCCCAACGCTCCCGGCGCGATCTCGATCCCGGTCTCGTTCACGACCCCGCCGGCAAACCCGCAGCAACTCTCGCTGCCAGCGCTCCACCAGCTCTGGCAGCGCGCCGGCTACGCCTACGGCATCCCCTGGAACGTGCTCGCCGCCATCAACAAGATCGAGTCCAACTTCGGCCAGAACATGGGGCCGAGCTCCGCGGGCGCGATCGGCTGGATGCAGTTCATGCCGTCGACCTGGCTGCGCTGGGGCGTGGACGCGGACGGCGACGGCCTCGCCGACCCGTGGAACCCGACCGACGCGATCTATGCCGCCGCGCGCTATCTCGCCGCAGCCGGAGGCCAGACAGACATCTCAGGCGGCGTCTTCAGCTACAACCACGCCGACTGGTACGTCCGCGAAGTGCTCGACCTGGCGCAGGTCTACGGCCAGGGCGGGATGGCCCAGACCGCTGACCTCGAGCAGCTTCAGGCCCGCCTCGACGCGGCGCGCGCCCAGGTCGTGAGCGCGAACGAGGAGCTCCTCGCCGCGCAGTCGCGCGAGGGTCGTGTCCGCGAGGTCTCACAGAAGCTGCGTGCCACGGTCGCCGCAACGGACCTCCTCTCGGATCGTCTCGCGGCCGAGAGACGCGCCGTCCTTTACGACGTCAGGGTCGACGCGGCGCACGCCGCGACCGATGCGGCGCGCGCACGGGTCCAGCAGGCGCGGGCCGTGCTCGGGAGCGCGCGCCAGAGCGCCCAGGCACCGTCGTTCGCCGCGGGCGTCGGGACGCTCATGGGCGCACCGTCATACCAGGGCAACTACGTCTTTCCGGTCGGCGGCGGACCGCAGCTCGTCTCCGTCGGCCACACGCATCACGACTATCCGGCCGCGGACATCGCGGCCCCGGCCGGGTCTCCCGTCTACGCCATCTCGAACGCGGTCGTGCTCAACGCCTGGCACAACCCGGATCCCCGCTGCGGCATCGGCATGACCATCCGCACCGAGGACGGACAGGTCTGGACGTACTGCCACCTCGCCTTCCTGGAGCCGTCCGTGAGGGACGGTGTCTCCCTCTCGGCGGGGACCCAGATCGGTCTCGTCGGCTCGACCGGCCACGCGACCGGGCCGCACCTCCATCTCCAGCTTCAGCCCGCGACGTCGTACCCCCAGAACCAGCCCTGGTTCGAGAGCTTCGCC
>WNFU01008941.1_pt1 | contig 11433 bp, 8 predicted proteins | sample 5400121 | NCBI WGS metagenome assembly WNFU01 (sample SAMN13153360, study PRJNA577476) | soil metagenome | isolation source: 100 cm soil or saprolite under grassland replicate 1 | place: USA:California | collected 2016-06-15 | reverse complement strand
TCGCTGGGGCGATGACGGCGGCGCACCGAGATTATGCGGACAACAACACGAGCTCCGCCGCCCTTACCAGCGGCTACGCCGCGGCGCGGCGCATAACCCAGCCGTCCGCCTAATGCCGCTTATGGGGAATTCCCCATAAGCGGCATAGCTTTGCGGTCCGAACACTGCTGCGCTGGTATCGCGACGGCGGCGACGTGCAGTCCCGCATACCGTTGCTGTCGACCTACATGGGCCACGTCAAGCCCGCCGCCACCTACTGGTACCTGTCCGCCGCCCCAGAACTGATGGCACTGGCCGCCGACCGGTTGGAACTGGCCGCCGGAGCACGGCCATGAGCGCGCTCGCCCCCACCCTGCAGGCATTCTTCACCGACCGGCTCATCGGGCAAAGACATGCCAGCCCCCACACCGTTTCTGCGTATCGCGACGCGTTCCGGCTGCTGCTCAGCTTCGCCCAACAGCGCACCGGCAAGACACCCGCCAGCCTCGACTTCGCCGACCTCGACGCCCCACTCATCGGCGCGTTCCTCGACCACCTGGAACACGAACGGGGCAACAGCGCGCAGAGCCGAAACGCCCGACTGGCCGCGATCCACTCGCTGTTCCGGTTCGCCGCACTACGCCAGCCCGAGCACGCCGCGCTCATCGCCCGGGTCCTCGCCATTCCCGCCAAACGTTTCGATCGAAGCATCGTGTCGTTCCTCGACCCGGACGAGGTCAACGCGCTCCTCGCCGCCCCCGACCGCACCCGCTGGATCGGCCGACGCGACCACGCGTTGCTGGCCGTGGCAGTCCAAACCGGCCTGCGCGTCTCCGAGCTCACCGCACTGCAGTGCCAGGATGCCCAACTCGGCACCGGAGCGCACATCCGATGCACCGGGAAGGGACGAAAGGAGCGTTGCACACCCCTGACCACACAGTCCGCCGCCGTACTTCGCGTCTGGATGCGCGAGCGGGCCGGCCAACCCACCGACCCGCTGTTCCCAACCAGTCGAGGGCGGCCTCTCACCCGAGACGCTGTCGCGCTGCTCCTGGTCAAATACGCCAGATCCGCAGCACAGAACTGCCCGACACTGCACAACAAGACGATATCTCCGCACGCACTACGTCACTCGGCAGCGATGCGCCTTCTCCGCGCCGGCGTGGATACCACGGTGATCGCCCTATGGCTCGGCCACCAGTCGCTCCGCAGCACCGAAATCTATGTCCACGCGGACCTCGCCCTCAAGGAACAAGCCCTCGCCCGTACCACGCCAGTCCACACCAAACCCGGACGCTACCGCGCACCAGATACCCTGATCGCCTTCCTCGAAGCCCTGTAATTATGCCGAACGTTGAAGGCCGGTCGCCGACCACAGGCCGACCTTCAACGCTCGCTACTCGGCATAATCGCCCGGTCGGCATAATTGCCGAACTTGCCGTAACGGATCAGCAGCCGCCCCGCGGTCGGATCGAGGTCGCCGCGGTCGAGCGCGATTGCTCACCGACCCGAATCCCGGTCACCGCCAGCAGCCCGATCAGCGTGGCGAACGTCGCCTGCCGCAGCGGAGTGCGCAGCGTGCTGGTGGCGGTGATCAGCGCGGCGATGTCGGCATCGGAGTACAAGTACGGACTGGCCCGCTGCGGTCGATGCGGCAACAGATCCGCGGCCGGAACCTCATGCGCCGGGTCGAGCCCGTGCAGGTAGATCGCGAAGCCACGCACCGCCGCGAGCCGGTAGGCCCACCAGTTCAAACTGCCAACGGGCAGCCGGGCCCAGTCCAGCGCTGTCTTCACGGTGATACGTGCTTCGCCGAGGAGGTTGAGGTGATCGAGGAACTGGCCGAGCAGCTTCTCCGGGCGTGCCAGCCGGTAACCCAGCGCGCGGCGCAGCGCCAGGTAGTCGGCCAATTCGTCGCGCAGCGGCCCGGTCACGACGCACCATCCGTGGCCCGCACCGGCCACGGCCTGGCCAGCACCGCGAGCGCGTCGCGGTCGACCTTGGCGTAGATCGCAGTCGACAGCGGCGAGCGGTGTCGCAGCACCTGCCCGACCTCGGCCAGCGGGCTGCCCGCGCGCAACATCGCAGTCGCGGCCGTATGCCGCAGTCGGTGCGCGTGCATCCGGCCCAGGCCGGCGCGCTGCGCGGCGTCGAAGACGACCATGGTCACCCCGCTGGTCGTCAACGCCCGGTGCGGTGCGTGCACGCGCACGAACACGGTCCGGCCCTCGGCGGTGTCTGGGCGGCCTCGACGCAGGTATGACGAGATCGCGGCACCCAGGTCGGCGGGCAGCGGGAGTCGTTCGGCACGACTGCCCTTTCCCACAACGGCGATCTCGCCGCGGCGCCAGTCGATGTCGTCCAGCCCGAGGCAGGCGACCTCTCCGGCGCGCAGCCCCAACCGGGACAGCAGCAGCATGATCGCGTAGTCCCGGGCGTCCGGTCGGCGTGCGCCGGTCACAGGCGGCCAGCAGCCTGCGCAGCTGGCCCGCCTCCAGGGCCTTCGGCAGGCCGCTCAGCCGCCAGCCCGCCACCGATGGGACCATGGCCGCAAGGGGCGTCGCGATGACACCGGTCAGATGCAGCCACCGCAGCAGCGACCGCAACGCGCAGACGATCAGCTTCGCCGACCCGACAGCGCGGCCGGGGCAGGTGGCCAGCACGAACCCGGTGACATCGGCCGTCCTCATCCCTGCCAGATCGAGGACGTCGCCACGCAGCCGGGTCGCGACGAACGGCCGCACGAAGTCCACGTAACCGCGCACCGTTCCGGCGGTCAGGCCACGCTCGACGAGTAGGTAATCGCGGTAGCGACCCAACAGTTCCTCGACCGCGTCGGGCCGAACCTCCGCCGGGACGGGTAGCACGCCCAGCGGCGCGAGGTAGTCCAACAGCGGCCGCAGCGCCTTCATCGACCGGTACTCCGCATACCTCGCCGCGCGCCGCTGAGCCAGATAGTCCTCGATCACCGGCCCGCTCAGGCCGTCCAGCCCGACACCCTCGGCGCTCATCCAACGGTCCAGATGCGCGAGGAAGCACACGTGCTGCGCGGCCGACGTCCGCGAGTACCCCTGCCGCAGCAACCCCTCGGCGAACCCGGCGATATACGGCTCCAGCGGTCCCCGCACGAAAGATCGCAACACCTTGACCATGACGCTCTCCTCTCCATGACGAAGAGACAAAGCGTCGAACATGTCTTCGGATTATGCCGACCTCGCCAACCCAAAACCTTCCCAGCAACGGAACCCGCGTCAACATCGGCATAATCCAGAGGTCGGCATAATGTTCCTGGCAGCGTTGGATGATCGGCTTGTCGAACACGTCGCGTACCGCGCGCGCCAGCGCCTTGGACCCGTCCAGCACGGCCAGGATCGGGTGGGTGACGTCCAGGTTCCGCTCGCGCAGCCCGACCAGCAGGTCCCGTACCAGGGTCGCGTTCTCCGTGCTGCCTTCGACCAGGGCCAGTGGGTGCTTGGTGCCGTCGATGCCGATGCCCAACGCCACCACACACAGGTGCTCGGCGAAGCCAACCCCGTCGACCATCACCGCGACCAGGTCAAGGCCGGCCAGGTCGGCGGCCATCAGCTGCGCCAACGCTCGTTCCGTGGCGGCCACGAAGCGGCGGGAGACCGCCGAGCGGCTGGTCGAGGCCGCCGCCGCATCGACCTGGTCCCCGACCGGCTCAAGCCCGTGCCCGTAGCGGCGGGTGGGCAGCCCGGCCAGCATGCGTTCCAGCGCCATGCGGCCCAGCACCTCGGTCGAGGAGAACAGCTCGTAGGACGGCAGGCGCACCTCACCGTCGCCGTCGGCGGCGCGTACCCGTGGTCGGCGTACCGGCACCCGCCGGCCGCCCAACGTCACAGAGCCGTCCTCGTGACCGTGGCGCACCGCGGCCCGGTCGGGCACGTGCTTGCCCTTCGGCCCGACCAGCGCCGCGACGTCGGCGTCCATCATCGCGTGCATCACCTGCATGCCGCGCCGACCGCGAGGGCCAGCAAGCCTTCCTTCGCCGACTCGGCGATCTGGCCCAACGAGATCAGTACCTCGTCCGGTACGGCCGGCGTGGGGCTCGTGTCCCCGGCCTTGTTCTGGTAGATGTTGCTCACGGCGGTCCCCTTTCCTGGTCGACGGTGCGACTTGGCAGTTGCCCGACACCTACCACTCGGCAGGCTCCGGGCGGGGGACCGCCACTCTCAAACTTCTACGGAGATCGAGACATCCTCCGGCCGATGCGGCGCCGCAGCTGGTGGTCCGGCTGGCTACTACTCTCGCGTTGTGGCCGACCGCCCGTCTCCGCGTGCTTAAGCGGGAGGTCACCGATGCAGTTATCCGGACGCTGCGGGAGTCGGCGCTGCATAGCGACATGGATTTCCACCGCTTCATGGAGGCGGCCCACCTCGGCGCCCATCAGGTGGGTGAGGTCATCCCGGCTGTGATCGAGTGGGACATCGACCGCCGCTACGCCACCTCGGTCCAGCAGTGCATCACCTTCGGCGCCGGTACCGCCGAGCAACCGGCCCGGCCGGGCATCCGCGCCAACTGCACCCTCATTCACCACGGTGACCGTCTCGACATTGTGCTCGACGTGCTGTTCTGGCTGCGGCCCGAGCTGGTCCCCGCCACCTCCGAGGACCACCCCGAACGAGATACCGGCCCCGCCGCCAGATCGGTCGCGTTGACGCCGCTGCTGATCGCCGGAGCACTGACCGGCCAGATCAAGGTCATGTACCAGGGACTCCTCCCGACCCTCGCCCGCCATTTGGTCGGCCAAGGTGCCGGCTACCCGCCGCCGGCTGTCGAGTATCACCTGTCCGCCGGCACCGCCAGCGACGGCATGTCGCCGTTGACCATCGACCGGGTCATGGACTTCACCGACGTGGGCGAGCGGATCGGGCGGCAACCCTATCTTCAGTACTACAGCGGCTTCCTCGACCCCGACGAGATCCCTGAGATCACGGCGATCGAGGCCGTCCAAAAGATCATGATGGACTGCGGGTACCTCGGACCCTTCGCCTTTCACGACCTTGCGTCGGCGACCTGACCCTGGCGACAGGGCAACAGGGCATCAGCGCCAACAAACCGTTTGTGGACAATTGCCTCGCCATTTCGAGACAACAAGATCGACCAGCGGTTGGTGGCAACACCGACGCCACCGACCACACCAGCCAGCTGCGACGCCCACGCTCCGACACCGACCCTCGACGACGCGGCGTCGCCGAGGTCCGTCGGGACATCGGCGAAATAGTGCGTCGGGTGTTGGTGCGGAGGCCACATCGTCGATCTGTGCCGGAACCGCGCGGTTACGCTGGGGGCAAACAATGCCAGATCAGCGACGCGGACCGACCGCGGGACAGGCGTAGTGGTAGAGGCCCCCGACCCGAGGCATCGGACGCGCTCATCGCCCCAGATGAACGCGAGACATTCCGCTGAAAGTCAGGGCTAATGCTGTCCGGCTATTCGATTGAAACGGATGGTCCACCGTCATCGTCGAGACCGAATCGCCGCAGCCGCTGGCTGACGGTCGCATCGCTGTTGGTTTCTCGTAGCCGGGCGATATGGCGCAGCGCCCGGGTGTCGCCGCGGTTGAGAGCTTCGAGGTAGAGCGCGGCTGCGGCGTCCGTGTCACCGGCTTCTTCCCGCGCCCTTGCCAGCATTCGCAGTGCGATGTGATCGCCGGCGTCGGCGGCTTGCCGGTACATCACCTCGGCGGTGTGCCGGTCACCCGCGTGTGCTCGAAGCTCGGCCCGGTACCGCAATACCGTGGGAACGTGGTGGCCGGTCGCATTGAGGACGAGTAGTTCCGCAGCGGACAGGTCGCCGGCGTGTTGCCTGATCCGGATCAATGACCGCAGCGCCACCATGTCTCCCAGCGTCATCGCGCGGCGGTAGACTGCTTCGGCTCCGTGAAGGTCGCCACGCCGTTCGCGGAAGCGTCCAACGTGCCGCAGGCCGACCGCGTCGCCGCGGTCGGCGGCCCGCTGCGCCCACGCTTCCGCGGCTTGTCGGTCGCCGGCCCGCTCGCGCAGTTCAGCTAAGTAGCGCATGGCCACGGTGTCGCCCAGGTCGGCGGCCTGCCGGTAGAGGGTGTCGGCCGCGGCTAGATCACCGGCGCGTTCGCGGAGTTGAGCCAGGCCCCGCACGGCAACCGCGTCGCCGAGATCGGCAGCCTGCTGGTAGAGGGCTTCCGCCTCACTCCGGTCACCGCGACGCTGACGCAGCTCGGCCAGGCTGCGCAGGGCTACCGTGACGCCCCGCTCGGCGGCCTGGCGGGCCAGCGCGTCGGCGCCGGTCGAGTCGCCGGCCTGTTCCCGCCACCGCGACAGCGACCACAGCGCACCGGGATCTCCGCGGTCGGCGGCCTCGATGATGAGCTGCTCAGCGCGGTGAGTGTTGCCTGCACGGCGGTACACGTAGGCCAGGGCGATCAGGGCCAGTGTGCTGCCGGTCTGGGCAGCCATGCGGTAGAGCTGCGCCGCGCGGCGGTGGCGACCACGGCGGCTGGCGTGATCGGCGATGATGCGCAGCACGTCGGGGTCACTGACCGTCGTGGCGACGGCGTCCCAGAACGAGTCGGGCGGATAGCTGCCGGCGCGGTCGTGGCGGCCGGTCTGCTCCAGGTAGTCCGAGAGCCGGTAGCAGGGCTGTGCCGGCGAGGACGGGGTGCCGGGGCGGGGACGGATCCGAACGAGCGGTCCCGGCGTGCCGTGACACGGCTTCGCGGTGTAGGCCAGCGCCTCCTCCAACCAGTCCTCGCCAGCCTGCTCCCATTCGTGATCGGTGAGGTACCCGGGTGCGGCACATTCCAGCAGCATGTGGGGAATGGCGATGGGGTGACCCATCCGGCGCGCATCGATAGCGGCGTCGATCACGGCGCGTGCGGCCGGTGGCGCGTTGCGGTACCGCTGCAGAAGTTCTGGAACTCCGGCCAAGTGCTGGGTAATCCGGCCGGACTCGGCGTGCCGGAGGGCGTGGCGCAGCCGCGGGTCCGCAGCGGCGGCGCCCATGACCGATTCGAGATCCTTGCCGGTGAACGCGTCGGGCACCCGGATGTCGCTACCGGCCAGCAGTTCTCGTGCGTGGGCGAACCGGTCCGGTGCGCTGGGCGCCGGGGGTGAGGTGAGCGTAGACCAGTACTGCGGCCACAGAGTGGCCATGATCAGCACGGGTGCGCGACGCGCGCTCGCCAACACCGTTCGCAGCCCGGCGGCGATACGTTCGCCCAGTTCAGGATCTGCCGTCAGCAGGTAGTGCTGAACTTCGTTCAGCCAGACCACAGTGTGCGGTCCGAGCTGGTCCATCACCTGGGCCGCCGCCTGCGGCCCGCCCTGGTCGATGGGATGCCACAGCCGCCACTGCACGGGTAGCCGCTGAATCGCTTCCCAGCAGGCGCGGGTCTTGCCGGTCGATGATCCTCCGACGAGCGTGACGATTGCACTCTGCCCGCCGACGGCGGCGTCAACGACTTCCCGAAGCCGGTCATCATGTTCCCGGCGCACATAGGCGGGCAGGGTCGGAAGGCCCGCACGACTCCCGTCGAGTTCGATGGCGCGGTGAACCTCCAGAGCCAGCGGTGTGTATCCGCTGATCGGGTTGCCCAGCCTCGGCCGCGGTTGCTGCGCTGTGGCGACCCGTTCCCACGCCGCCAGCCACGGTTGCTGGACGTCCTCGTCCAGCCCGCACGCGGTCAAGAACCTGACGACGGTCTCGCGTGTGGGCACGGATTTGCCGTGCAGCAGGTTGTTTAGTGTCGACGGAGGCAGCACCCGTGGACCCTGCCGTCCGCGGTTTGGTTTGAGGGCGTTGTCCAGCTCGGCGTACGACCGCCGACCGCGAAGCCGCTGGAATGCTTCGGCGAGATCGGGCAGGGTGTGGACCGTCGCGGGATCGACACCGCTGGCGTTGCCGGCGTCGCCGACCGCCGGGGCGCCGCTCACCGCGACTTCCATCCTGTTCGGCGGGCCGTCGCCGAACACCACCGAACCAGCGTAGAGCGCCCACGAATCTGCCAACGTTCCCGCTGGTCGCTCGTTCGGGTACCAGGCGCTCGCGTTCGGCTTGTTCCCAACCCGATGCCGAACCCGCCGACCAGGGACTTTCCTCGAAGGCGTCCTCAAGGGAGAACCGGCCGGCTCCTCCCGCCTTAACTCGCGACGGGAGTACACCGATGACACCGCAGCCCACCGAGAAGACCTGGCAACAGAAGATCATCCTCGCTGTCGTCACGGGCCTCATCTCCGGCACCGCCCGAGCCATCATCGCCAAGATCCTCGACCACCTGATCTTGAACTGACCAACCCGGCCACGGGCCCGGCCGATCTCGGCAGGGCCCGTGGCCCCCCTTGATCAGGGAATAGCGCAGGTTTCGAATACCTGCACTCCACCGGTTCCGCCCGGTTGCCATGGAGGATCTTGTTATCAGACCAGCCGAGTTACCTATCGTTCGGTACGCGGCAATCCAAATCGTCTTACATGGTCGGCCTGTTTGGGATCGTTTTCTTGCAGCCACGAGATCCAGCTTTCTGCAGCGCCAGGAGTGCCAGCGCCGACTTCCTTTCGCAAGTCGACAACTCGTCCTGTCGCCGCCAGCAAGTCAGTGAAACGGTGCGCCGCATCGACGTCGCCCGCCACAGCGCGAGCTCTTAACTCGTCGACGTGGCCCTGCGCGTGAAGCAAGTCGACTAGCTGCAAGCGCACGTTCCAGCTTCCTTGGTTGGCGAATGCGCGCAGGTCGTCCGTTCGTCCTTGTTGGCGTAGCAGCTCGATAAGCCGCCTCTCGGCATAGGGGTCACCGGCCTCGGCGCGTTCGCTTAGTGCGTCAACAGCGCCTTCCTGGGCCAACAGATCCGCGAGGCGACGGGCGGCATCGTCGTCACCGGCATCGGCCCAGGCGGCAAGGTCCTTGACCTCGCCATGGTCGGCCAGCATATCGATCAACGCGCGTCGGGCGTCACTATCGCCGGAAGCGGCGCGAGTTCTCAGCTCGCTAACGCAACCTTGCTCAGTTAGGAGCCCCGCCAAACGTCGTGCGGCCTTCCAATCGCCGCCGTCGGCACGAGCGCGCAGTAGATCAACGGCTTTGTCTCGGTATCCCTGGTCGACCAGGACGTCAGCGAGTCGGCGTGCCGCGTGCCCGTCGCCGGCGGCGGCGCGGGCGTGTAGCGCCTCGATGTCATGTTCCTGTTCCAACAGGTCGGCGAGGCGATTGGCGGCATCACCGTCGCCGGCGTCTGCGCGGGTCCGCAGCTCGTCTATCCGGCCGTATTCGACCAGCAGGCTGGCTAGCTGTTCGCTGGCGAAAAGGTCGTTAGCGTTGATGCGGGCTTGAAGGGCGTTGATCGCTTCGTTGATGTGGCCTTGTTTGATCAAAAGGCTGCAGAGCTGTTCCGACGGACTTCCAACCAAAGTGGCGACCTTATCGAGCACCTTGATCGCCTCGCTGACTCGACCCCGCCTGGTTAGTAGGTCAACCTGGGCCCAGGCGAAAGCCAAATCGTCGAGGTGTGCGAGAGAGTCCAGCAACTCGGCCGCCTCTTCGAGGCGGTCTTTCCCCCTCAACAGCTCGACTAGGGCCCACATTGCGATCAGATCACCCGAATGGGCGCGACTGCGTAGCTCATCTTCCCTGCCTTGATCGGCCAGCAGGCGAACGAGCCGTTCGCTCACCGATTCGCCCCAGTACTCGTCCGAGTATTCGTCGCCGTCTGAACCCTCGGTAACCTTCTCGATCTTCTTGTAGAAGGGTTCGGCGTAGCAGAACAGCAATCGGAGGTCTGCTGCGTAAGCGACCTCACGGAGCTCATCCCGGTCATTCAGATGATCGACGAGTGCCTGCCAGACGATGCCGGGTAGCGGCGTTCCGCGACGGGCGTGGCGGGCATGTTGGTGGAGGTAGTCCGCCGCGGTGTAGCCGACAACACGGCCCATGCCGGCGGCCACTGGGGTGAGGGCGGCGGTCGCGCCATGCAATTGAGTGATGGCGTAGGCGACGGCTCGGTCGAGCCAGTCGGCGGGGGCAGTGGCCTGTTCGTGGTTGGTGAGGTAGCCGGAAGCGGCGTCCGCGAGGAAGTCGCGGGTAAGGGGCGCGGTTGCGCCGATCCGGCGGGCGTCCAACGCTGCCGTAATGACGGCCTTTCCGTAGGGGTCGGAGGCGTTTTCCCACCAGCGCACGAGTTCCGGGCCGGCGGCCAGAGTCTGGGTGAAGCCGGCATCCGCGGCGTCCAGTGCGATTCGGATGCGAGGATCCGCGGCTACCTCCTCGGCGCGGCGCCGCTCGACCGACGATAAGTCGGCGGGGACGTCCACAACACGAGCCAGGCCAAGCAACTGCCGGTCGTCGGCGTGAGGGTTGGGTTGGCCAGTTGCACGCGGTGGCGAGATCCGAGTGCCGTACTCATCGGGCCACATAGTCGCTGTGAGAACGGTGCCTGCGGCGATCAGCCGGCGGGCGACCCCTGCGGACAGGCCGCTCGGGGTGGCGCCCAGGTACCGCTGCAGCTCGTCCAGCCAGACTACCGTCCGTGGTGTTGGCGCGGCGGCTAGACCGGCCACGACGTCGGCATCTGCTGGGTCTGGGTGGATCAGCCACCATTCGGGTAGCACGTCCCGTACCGCCTCGTACAGGCTGCGGGTCTTGCCGACCGAGGAGCCGCCGATCAGGAGGACGAACCCGCCGTGTTCGGCTGCGGCGTTGATCGCGCTGCGAAGGTTGGCGTCCAGATCGCGGGGCACGTAGGCGGGCAGGTCGGTGGTGGCGGGGTCGACCTGGATCGAGGCGTGTACCCCCAACAGGCGGGGCCGGGACTCGCGCACCCGTATCGCGCCGACCGGGCGACGCAGATCCGCGGTGGCGACTCGCCCCCACGCGGCCAGCCATGGTCCGCGCGCACACTCGTTGAGGCCGCACACGGTTAGGAAGGTGCCGAGGCTTTCGCGGGTCGGCAGGGACCTGCCGGACAACCAGTCACTCAACGTGCTCGACGGCAGCGTCCTGGCACCAGGAGGGGACAGCTTCTTCGCCGCCGCGTTCAACTGCGCGTAGGAGCGACCGCCGCGCAGCAGGTTCAGCGCCCGGGCGAACTCTGCCAGCGTATCCACGCCCCACGGGTCGACGTCGGCGTCCATCGCGGTCCTCCCGCCTGTCCGGTGCAACAGCGCCGGATACCACCGGACCAGCGTAGAAGCCCCAGCCACACCCCGCGTTACAGCTGCTCACCCAATCGAGGCACTGGGGCGGGACGCTTCGTCGGTCTGATCTGACTCAGCTTGCGGCCGAGGCTGAGCTTTCGGCCGACGCCGCCTTCGCCCTGCTCAGGGTGGCAGGTCATCCCTGAAAGGGGCGGGGCCGGTCAACCCCTTGTGGTCAGGAATTTGTGACCGGTCTGTCCTGGTTCCCGGCTCGGTGCAGACAAACGCCGATGAGGGGTCGGGGTCCAGGCTCGACCGTAGGTCGACCCG
>WNFU01011761.1_pt1 | contig 11437 bp, 14 predicted proteins | sample 5400121 | NCBI WGS metagenome assembly WNFU01 (sample SAMN13153360, study PRJNA577476) | soil metagenome | isolation source: 100 cm soil or saprolite under grassland replicate 1 | place: USA:California | collected 2016-06-15 | reverse complement strand
CCCTCGACCTCCTCCGCGACGTCGAGGAGGAGCGCGCCCTCCTTCACGAGCCCCACGGCGTGCTCGCGCGCCTCCCGCGAGACCCGTCCGGCTCGCAGCAGGGAATCGCGCGCGGAGGCGTCCATGGAGTTACGCTCCCGTCGGAAGGACCCCTTGCCTAAGGACCTTTGGCCGATTCCCGGAGAGGTCGACGAGCGTCGGCTCGCCACCGAGCGGCGTCGGGCCTCCGTCCAAGTAGACGTCGACGCGATCGCCGAGCTGCTCGTGCGCCTCGGGGCACGTCACCGGGGACGGTCGACCGTGGAGGTTCGCGCTCGTCGAGGTGATGGGGCCGTACGCCTTCGCGAGGAGGCGCGGGATCGGGTGAGCCGGGACGCGAATCGCGATCCGGCCGTCCGTCGCGACGACGGGCGCCGGCGCGTCCTTCGTCGCGCGCAGGACGACCGTGAAGGGACCCGGGAGATTCTTCGTGCAGAACGCCTCGGCGATGGCCGACTTGATACCGAACCGGAATACGTCGGCGGGTTCGGCGATCGCAATGGAGATCGGCTGGTCCCGAGGACGGCCTTTCGCGGCGAAGACGCGATCCACGGCCGCCTCTTGGAACGGGTCCCCTCCGAGGCCGTACACCGTGTCCGTCGGATGCACGACGAGCCCGCCGGTCCGCAAGACCTCCCGGAGGCGATGGAGCGCCCCCGCGTCAAGGACGTACTTCGTTCCGAGGGATTGCGCCACGATCGTGATGGCCACGGCTGCGCGAACGGCGGTCCGCCTAAAGGCTTTCTCGCCTAGAGATACAGCAGGTATGCGTGCGTTCCCGAGCCGTCTCGGGGCGGAGCGTACGCATCGAGGCGCATGCCTTGAGCCCGCACAAGTCTCGGGACGATGGCGCGCGTGAACGGCGCCGAGCCTTCGGATTGCGATAGCTCCTCGAGCGGTCGGAAGGCGGCCTCGCTCACCTCCCGGCCATCGGGCCGCGGCTCTCCGGATTCGTAGGTCATCGCGAAGATCAGGAAGGTATCGTTAGCCGTCGCGGTGACCCGGTTCCGGACGCCGACAATCGCCTCCGCGCGGGCCGCGACCGCCGTCTCCTCGCGGACCTCCCGCTCGACCGCCTGCGCGACCGACTCGCGGGCCTCGACATAGCCCGCCGGGATAGTCCACAGCCCTTTCGAGGGGCCGTACGTCCTCCGCACGACGAGGAGTCCGCCATCTCGGATCACAAACGCGCCGACGCCGACCGTGATGGGAAGGGATGCCACGTCCAGGGCCATGCGGCCGGCGAAGGGCCGCGGCGAGATGGCTTTATGCTTGGCCTGTCTTCCCGCCTCCCGGTAGGACGATGGGGCGGACCGTCACCTTCACCCCGCGCCGCTTCTTGCGCAAGATCTTGCAGCTCGGCAACTTCGACGTCTCGCCGGATGGCCGGACCCTCGCCTACGCCGCGAACAAGGGGGACCAGTGGTCGGTCTACTTGCTGGATTTGCGGACGAAGCGCGCGAAGACGCTTCTGAAGTCCGAGCAGTCCGTCGTGAATCCGGAGTTCTCGCCCGACGGCCGCTCGCTCGCGGTGCAGTCGGACTTCGAGGGGGATGAGAACTACAACGTCTACGTCGTGGCGGCGAGGGGGACGAGCGTCCGGAAGATCACGGACACGCGGTTCGACAGCTCGTTTCCTCGGTGGTCGCCCGACGGCGGCAAGATCGCGTTCATCTCGAATCGGGACGGGGACCGGGACAACGTGTTTGTCGTCGACGCCTCCGGAGGAGCGGCGAAGCAACTCACGGCCGTGGACGACATCGTAACGGAAATCGCATGGCGCCCGGACGGCCAGAGCCTGGCGTTCTCCGCGGGAGTGGGACTTCACGACTACGTCGGGCTCGTCGACCTCGCCGGGCACATGGACAAGATCGTCGCCTTCCCGGAGTCCGAGAGTTCGATCGGCGGCGATGTCGGTCGTCCACGCCCCTGGTCGCCCGACGGGCGGGAGCTCGCGTTCGTCTCGAACGTCCACCTCGAGACCCGCGCGGTGCGGTGGCTCGTCGATAACCGCTGGGACAAGACGATGCCCATCTGGTCCCCGGATGGCCGACGCATCGCGTTCCTCGAGAACCACGACGGGAACATCCAGTTGAAGTCCGTGAGCCGCGACAGCGGAAGAACCGTCGCTGTGTCGTCAGCGAAGGGATCCTCGAACCGGCCGCTCTGGTCGCCGGACGGAGGGACGCTGTTCTACGCTGAGTCAGCCTTCCTGTCGCCGGAGCGGCTCGTCGCACGGCAGCGAGCACGGACGACACGCCTCATCGACAGCGGCCGTGCGAAGCTTCCTCGAGGAGAACTCGCGGACGGGAAACTCGTCCGGTACCCGACCTTCGACGGCCGCAAGATCCCCGCATGGCTGTTCGTGCCACCGAAGGACCGCTCCCGCCACGCGGCCCTCGTGTGGCCGCACGGCGGCCCGGAGGCCCAGACCGTGAACGAATGGTACGTCCGGCCGCAGTTCCTCGTCGCCCAAGGCTTCACGGTCCTCGCCCCGAACTACCGCGGCGGCACGGGGTACGGGCGCGCGTGGCGTCGGATCAGCGACCGGGATCTCGGCGGCGGTGACATGCAAGACATCATCGCCGGAGGCCGGTGGCTCGTGAAGAACGGATATTGTCCTCCCGACCGACTCGGGATCATCGGGGGGAGTTACGGCGGATACGCGGTCGCCCATTGCCTCGAACAGGCCCCCGAGCTGTGGCGGGTCGGCGTCAGCATCGTCGGCTACTTCAACTGGACCACCGCGACGACGAACGAGCGAGGGTACCTCCAGCGGTATGACCGACAGAAGATGGGCCACCCGGACAAGGACGCGGATCTCTTCCGCAAGCTCTCCCCGATCTTCTACCTGGAGCGGATCCGCGTGCCCGTGCTCTTCACCGGGGGCGCTCACGATCCCCGCTGTCCCGTGACGGAAGCGCGGGCGATGGTCGAGGCGATGAAGCGGATGGGTAAGGTCGTCGACTATCTCGAGTTCGCCGACGAGGGACATGCGCCCCGCAAGGTCTCGAACCAGATAGTGCTGTACGAACGCGCGATCGGCTGGCTGACGCGGTATCTGCCGGATGCGTGACGCGGTCAGACGAGGGACCGCACGGCATCGAGCAGCCGATCGACGACGTCCGGCTCTGCCTGCGTGCCCATCGTGCCGATGCGGACGGTCTTGCCGCGAAGCGGCCCGAGCCCACCCGAGATCGTGATATTGTGCTCCAGCCGGAGGCGCTTCACCAGCGTGTTCGCGTCGATCCCCGCGGGCGGCGACATGCACGTGACAGTATTCGAGACGAGGTCCGGCGCCGCAAGCGCCGCGAACCCGAGACCCGCGAGGCCGTCGCGGAGTCGGGCGGACGCCTTCGCGTGGCGGGCGTACCGAGCCTCCAGGCCTTCCTCCTTGACCAGCAAGAGCGCACGGTGGAACGCGTAGAACAGGTTCGAGGAGATCGTCGTCGGCGTCGGGTGCCACTCGCCCCACTCGCGCGCGTACCGTTCCCAGGTGAAGAGGTTCAGGTACCAGCCGTCCGCCCCTTTCGGATCGGTGGCCTCCCAGAGCGAGGGGGTGACGGCGACCGGGGTGATCCCCGCCGGCGCCGCGAGGCACTTCTGGGACGCGCCGAACGCGGCGTCGATGCCGACTGCCGCCGTCGGAAGGCGAATGCCTCCGAGCGAAGAGACCGCGTCGACGACGACGAACGCTCCGACCGCGTGCGCGGCCTCGACGATCGGCTCGAGCGGGTTCGTGACCCCGGTCGAAGTCTCGTTATGGACGACCGCGACGGCCTTCGTCGGCCGCTTCAACGCGTTCCGGAGGCCGTCAAGATCCGGCCCGGCGCCCCACGGCGATGCGACGACGTCCGCCTTGAGTCGATGGGTCAAGAGGACCTCTCGGATTCGGTCCCCGAAGAAGCCGTTCGAGAGGACGACGATCCGATCGCCCGGACGCAGGAACGTGTACGCGACCGACTCGAGGCCCGTGTGGCCGGGTCCGGCGAGCGGGAAGACGTGGTGGTCCGGCGCGGACCAGAGGTACCGCATCAGGGAGACGGTCTCGGTGTACGCCTGGACCCACGCGTCGCCGTAATGCGGGAGCGCCGGCTTCGCGAATTCCTCGAGGACCCGGGGATGCAGCGGCACGGGACCCGGAATCAATAGGAGACCCGGATCCATTGGAACCGCGCCAATCATGGGTTCGACGCTACTTCAATCTGTCCCGACACGCCGTGTCACGCGTCGCCGCCGGCTCAGTCGCGGATTCCGTCCTCCGAGACGCTGAAGACCGCCTCGGCCTCGGGGAGATTGGGGGAGTCGATCAGACGAGCGATCCGCTTGCCGCCCTTCGACTTGCGGAGGTAGACGCGGAACGTCGCGCTGTGGCCGACGATGTGACCGCCGACCGGCCTCGTGGGGTCGCCGAAGAACGCATCGGGCTTCGCATGCACTTGGTTCGTCACATAGATGACGGCGTTGTGGATGTCCCCGAACCGCATCAGCTCGTGGATGTGCTTGTTCAGGAGTTGCTGCCGCTCCGCGAGCACGCCCCGGCCAATGTATTCCGCGCGGAAGTGCGCCGTAAGGGAATCGATGACGATCAGCCGAACCGGGAAGTCTTGAGCGAGTTCCTGGGCTTTTTCTACGAGGAGCATTTGGTGGTGGCTGTTGAATGCCCGCGCGATATGGATGCGCTTCAAGATGGCATCCGTGTCGAGGTCCAGTGCCGCTGACATCTGGCGGATCCGCTCCGGCCGGAACGTCTGCTCCGTGTCGATCCAGACCGTATCCCCATCGAGGCCGCCATCGTCCTCGGGCCGGGTGACGTTCACCGCGAGCTGGTGGCCGAGCTGGCTCTTCCCGGCCGAAAATTCACCATACATCTCCGTGATCGCCTGCGTCTCGAGCCCACCGCCGAGCAGCTCGTCGAGGGCCTTCGAGCACGTCGTGAGCTTCGCGACGGACTTGCGCCGCTCGAGGATCACGTCACCGGTCTCGAAGCCGCCGATGTCGACCGCCTCGCGGGCCGCGATGATGATTTTCTGGGCCACGTTCGTCCCGAGTTCCGCGGCATCCGCGATCATCTGCGGCGAGGCCACGGCCAGCCCCATGAGGTCCGTGAACCCGGCCTCGCGCAGCTTCTCCGCCGTCGCGGGGCCCACGCCAGCGAGTTCCTCGATCGACTTGACCGCCTTGACCGTAATGGCCACCTTTTCACCCTTCTTCTCATCCCTGGCCATGCTTAAGGCGGTAACACAGGGGGGTGTGTGAAACTATCGCTATTCCCGCGAGGGCCGCCCCGCCCCCGGTCCCGCAAATCCATCCCTCCCGGTCGAGGCGAACACGTTTTTCCACCGCAACGCCATGCTCCGCGCGGATGCCGGACCGCCTCTCGTTCGACCGCGTCGCCCCGATCTACGATGAGACGCGGGGCCTGCCGCCTCGGATCCTGTCGCGAGTCCTCGGCGTCCTCGTCGACGAGCTCCGTGGCAAGCGCGTCTTGGAAGTCGGCGTGGGGACGGGCCGGTTCGCGGTGCCGCTCCAGAAGAGCGGCATCGAGGTCGTCGGCATCGACATCTCCCACGCGATGGTCGAGCTGGGCCTCGCGAAAGGCTTGCGGAACGTCGTCTTCGCGGACGCGGTCCGGCTTCCCTTCCCCGCGAGGGCGTTCGATGTCACGACGTCGAATCACGTGCTCCATCTCGTCCCGGACTGGAGGGATGCTCTCCGAGAGATCGCGCGGGTCACCGCCGAGACGTACTTCAGCGTCATCGGCCGCTCCAACGGTCCCGACCTGAACCGGGAGTACCACGCCCTCGTCGAGCAAGGCGGTTTCCATTGGCAGCCCCCGGGGCTTCACGAGCGTAAGCTCGCCGACCTCCTGAGGCCCGACGTAATCATGCCGGTCGGACCGTTCCCGGAGAGCCTCCCGGCGGACCGCGCCATCGCGGAGATCGAGCGACGGGCCTACACGTCTCAGTGGGAGGTCCCGGAGGAGATGCACCGCAACGCCGTGCGTGCGCTGCGGGAGCGGTGGGGCGGGAAGGAACTCTCGTGGTCCACGACGTACGAGATCACGTCGTGGGACGTCTCCCGCCTCCCGGAACTCGCCGCGGCGGAGGGCGGTCAGACCACCTGAGCCCCCGCGAAGACAGCGAGCGCTTCCTTCTCGAGGAAGTGCAACGCCCCGGGGATCACGAGGCAGTGCGGCGGCGGTCCCGGGTTCCGCCGGGGCAGCGATTCGAGTGGGCCCGCGAGGGCGACGGCATCGGGCGAGCCGACCCGACCGAGGACGCAGGTCAGAGTCTCCGGTCCGAACGCATCCGTGCGGAGGTCCGCAGCCATACGCAGTAGGGCCGCCATCGCGTCGTTCGGCGGGAGGAAGGTCCCGTCCTCCCGGACGTCGAGCAGGACGAGCGTGTGGAGGCCCCCGCGAAGGTTCTCCATGATCGCCTCAAGGGGGCTCGTCGGCGTGAACCCGGACACCGGCCACGGCACGGTCGTCGTGCGGCCGAACTTGTACGCCTGGAGTCCGAGCGCCCCCGAGGCCGCCGTCAGGATCGAGACGCCATGGACGATCCGCGTCGGGATGCCGGCCTTTGCGGCCCGCAATCGGAGGTCGACGTGGGTCGTCGCCGCCATCGGATCTCCGACGACGAGGAATGCGACCCGCCGGGTCGCCGCGGCCTCGAGGAGGAGCGTCCCATCCTCGACATCGGTGCGCGAGACCTTTCGGATCGGCCGGCCGACGAGCCGTTCGATCGCCTCGAGCGACGCCCCCGCCAGCCCGGACGTGTAGAGCTCGGCGAATCGGACGTCTGCGGCCCGGGCCTCTTCCAGCCCACGGAGGGTGATGCTTTTCTCGTCGTGGAGGCCGAGGCCGATGAACACGATTTCCCCCATCGGGGCCGGGAGGAAGCTCCCGGCGGCTATACCTTTTCCTCGATTTCGGAGGCGGGCTCGGCACGGGCCGTGCGGACCTCGAGGAAATACGCGCGGGCCGCCCAGACGACCATCAAGGCCCCGACCGCGGCGACGAGGACGACGAGGTGCTCATGGTGCAGGCTCGTCGCATCGAAGAAATCGGCGGAGTTGAAGCAGTCCTCGTCCATCGCCGCCCCGACCCCGGCGGCGAGGAACAGCGCGAGTGCGGCGAGGGAGAACGCCATCCAACGCGCCACGGGCGGGGCGAAGCGAGCCGCGTTCATGAACGTTTTCTCAAGACGCGAAAACGCTTAACCGCCGGAGGCGGCATCGCCGCGACGTGCGAGCCTGGTGCGTCGCGGTCCCTAAGGCGCAAGGCGAGGGGATTCGCAAGCAACTCGTCGAGCGCGGCCTCCTCTTGAAGCACCTTCGCATCGTGAGAGACGACGACCTCCTGTTGTTGCCGACGGTGCGGCGCGTGGACCTGGGTTTCCCGGTCGACCAGCGCGAGTTCTCCGAGGAATTCGTTGCGATCAGGAGCTATAAGGACGTGGCCGACGTGCCGCCCGCGCTCCGACAGTCCCTGCCGAGTTCGTTCGACGTCGTCGGCGATATCGCTGTGATCAAAATCCCAGTGGGCCTGCGGTCCCATCGTGAGGCAATCGGGCGCGCCATGCTCCGATGGAACCCAAAGATCCGGGTTGCGGCCGAGGATCGCGGGGTCAGAGGAGAGCGCCGCGTCCGCGAGATCGGGATCATCGCGGGAGAGCGACGGACGACGACGGTCCATGTGGAGCACGGGCTGCGGTATCGGGTCGACCTCGCGGCGGCGTACTTCAGCCCGCGGCTCGCCTCCGAGCGGAGGCGGATCGCGGACCTCGTGCATGAAGGGGAGGTCGCCGCGGATCCCTTCGCCGGCGTCGGCCCGTACGCGATCTTGATCGCGAAACGACGGCGGCCCCGGCTCGTCCATGCATCCGATGCGAATCCAATCGCGGTGGAGCTGCTCCGGACGAACGTCGCGGCGAACCGGGCGGAGCGCGTGGACGTCCGCGAGGGGGACGCTCGCACGGTCCTGCGCGAAATCGCCCCGGTCGATCGGGTCATCCTGGACCTCCCCCATTCCGCGCTGCGGTTCCTACCCGACGCCCTGGCGGCTTGCGGGAGCCGCGGCACGATCCACCTGTACCGAATCCTCGAAGAGGCGGAAGCGGCGGACACCGAGCGGCGAATCCGCTCCGTCGCCCATGCCGCGGGATTCCGGGTGGTGGACCTTCGACGTCATCACGTCCGAGCGTATTCGCCGACGCAACACCATGTTGCATTCGACGTCACGGTCGTTCGAGGGTCACGCCCTTCTGGCCCTGGTACGTCCCGGACCGACGGTCGTACGTCTCGGACGCGGGCGAATCGAGGGTCAGGAAGACCACCTGGGCGAAGCGGTCTCCAATCGGGACATCGAGCGTCTCAGACGATCCATTGAACGCGCCGAAAGTGAGGGTCCCCGAGAAGCCCGCGTCGATCATCCCGAACGCCGCGATGACGCCGCGACGCGCCCATGTCGTTCGAAGCCAGATCTGGCCCGCCACGTGCCGCCCGAGCCGAATCGATTCGAGCGTGCTCACCGCGAAGCGGGTCGCGGGCGGGATTCGGACCGGCCCGGTTTCGGACCGTCCCGGCACGGTCGGAATGACGACCTCCGCGATCGAGACGTCATAGCCGTTCGGGGTCAGATTCCTCTCGTCGAACGGATCGATCAGGATCTCGCCCTTGGCGAGATACCGCCGGATGTCCGCATCAGCCAGCAGGGCCACGGCCGTGGTAACCCGCGGCGCGGAATAATCCTTCCTCCGATAATCAGCACTGGTATGATGGAGGGAGGATACTTAAGAGGGGCGCACCGAAGGCGAGTCGTCAAAACAGATAGGAGAAATTCCAATGTGCGCCATGTTCCGAGAACGAAAGCCCGAAAAGAAGAACGGTCGTCACGCCGGATTGAAGGCCACCGGCGCCCATGCGGCTGCGGTCCCGCAATCGACCGCTTGGGAACACTTCGTCGGGCTTCAGGCCGCGCGCCTTTGGATGCTCCGCTGAGTCAGCGACGCCGTCGGATTCCCTGAGCCTTCCGGGCCCTTGGCTCCGAAGGTTTAAGCGATTTGTCCAGTTAGACGGCGGGAGGTCGTCCCGAGATGGACTTTCGGCTCACGGACGAGCAGAAGCTCGTCCAGGAAACCGCCCGCGATTTCGTCGACGGCGAGCTCGTCCCGCACGTGCGGGAGTGGGAGGACAAGGGAGAGATCCCGCGGAGCTTCTACGTCAAGATGGCGGGCCTCGGGTTCCTCGGCGCGCCCGTGCCGGAGAAGTACGGCGGCGCCGGAATGGATTATGTCTCGTTCATGCTCCTCATGGAGGAAATCAGTCGCGGATCCTCCTCTGTCCGCACGACGGTCTCCGTGCAGACCTCGCTGTCCGAGACGTCCCTGATGTGGTTTGCGAACGAGGAGCAGAAACGGCGCTGGCTCGTGCCCCTCGCGAAAGGCGAGAAGTTCGGCGCATGGGCGTTGACGGAACCGGAGGCGGGCAGCGATGCGGGGAATCTGCAGACGATCGCCCGCCATGAGCGAGATGAATGGGTCTTGAACGGACAGAAGCGGTTCATCTCGAACGGCAGCATCGCCGATTTCATCCAAGTCTACGCCCGGGACCCGGGGTCGAAGCGCCACGAAGGGATCTCCCTCTTCCTCGTCCCGAAGGATGCCCCTGGGTTCAAGGTCACCCACGTCGAGACGAAGTCGAAACTGGGTTTGCGGGCGAGCCCGACCGCGGACCTCGCCTTCGAGGACTGCCGGATCCCAGATGAGAATCTAATCGGCAAGAAAGGGGACGGCTGGACGCAGGCGATGAGGACGCTGAACAGCGGTCGGATCGGAATTGCCGCCGGGGCCGTGGGCGTGGCGCGGGCGGCCCTCGAGGCGGCAACGAAATACGTGAAGGAACGGAAGGCGTTCGGCCGGCCGATCGGGGACTTCCAGCTCATCCGCGAGATGATCGCGCAATCCGCGGTCGAGATCGATGCCGCTCGGCTGCTCACGCTCCGGGCGGCGCACATGCGCGACCGGGGCCTCGACAACACACTCGAGGTCTCGATGGCGAAGCTCTTCGGAGCGCAAATGGCGCAGCGCGTGACCGATTGGGCCGTCCAGGTGCATGGCGGGTACGGTTTCAGCGGCGAATTCGATGTCGAGCGGTACTACCGGGACGCCCGCATCCTCGGCCTCTACGAGGGGACGAACGAGATCCAGAAACTCATCATCGCGGAGCGGATCCTCGGGCCCGCGGCGAAGCAGTGAGGTCCGACGGATGGCCGCCTCGGCCGGAGACTGCATTTTCTGCAAGATCGTCCGCCGGGAGGTGCCCGCGAGCGTCGTCCGGGAGGACGACTCTACCCTCGCGTTCATGGACATCCGGCCGATGAACCCCGGGCACGTCCTCGTGATCCCGAAAGCCCATGCCGTCTACGTCGAGGACCTTCCGCACGGAGCCGCAGGACCCGTCCTCGAAGCCGCCAAGGAAGTTTCACGTGCGCTGCGCTCGAGTGGAATCCGGTGCGAGGCCGTGAGCTTCTACCTGGCGAACGGGAGCGAAGCGGGACAGGAAGTCCGCCACGCACATCTCCACCTCATCCCGCGGTGGCGGGGAGACGGATTTGGATTGCGGACCGCGCCGGGCTACGGAAGGATTGCGGGACGCGAAGAGCTCGACGACATCGCTGCGAAGATCCGCGGGGCCATTGGGGCTCAGTGAGCGAAGCGCTTCCGAATCACTTCGAGGTCGGATGCCGTCAGCCGCTGCCGCGCGGTGGGGTACAGGCTCGTCCTTTCCTTGCGGAAGTGGTCCCAGAGGAACTGCACGAGGAAGATTCCGTGGCGGTTCGCCTCCTGAATCGCCGACCAAGAGGGTTGTCGGCCCAAGGCCCGGCGGGCGTCCTTGAATTTCTCGACGCCCCGTCGGATTTCGGCATGCTCGTACCCGACGACGTTCACGAGCGTCCCGTATCGACCGATCGCCGCTTCCAGCCTGGGGAGGATCGTCTCGTCCTCGGCCACGAGGAACGGCAGCAGCTCGTCGTCGAAGAACCGGATCGCCTCGTCGAGGAGGATCCCGTTCTCTTCGCTGGCGTCCCGCGTTGCCATCATCTCGTCGAGGGTCGCCTCGAGCTCCGTGAGCTTGTCGACGAAGTCCGCGTGGTCCACGAGGACCGCGGAGAACGGATCGTCGTCCGGGACGTCCCCCATCGACGAAGGCTAGTCGACTTCCGCCGTAAAAGGATACGCTCTAAGGCGCGAAGCGGGCGGGCGTCCTCGGGAACGGCACGGCGTCACGGATGTGATCGAGCTTGCAGATCCACTGGATGAGACGCTCCATCCCCATGCCGAAGCCGGCGTGCTGAACGCTGCCGAAGCGGCGGGAGTCCAGATACCAATCA
>WNFU01014919.1_pt1 | contig 11438 bp, 9 predicted proteins | sample 5400121 | NCBI WGS metagenome assembly WNFU01 (sample SAMN13153360, study PRJNA577476) | soil metagenome | isolation source: 100 cm soil or saprolite under grassland replicate 1 | place: USA:California | collected 2016-06-15 | reverse complement strand
AAGATCCGCAGCGAGCTGTCCCTGCTGCAGCGCGGCCCAGTTTTGGAACGTCGCGCGCGTGATTTCGGTGAGCTGCGGTGGGAACTGATACGCACTGAGCCGGCCCAGAGCCGCGGCCAGGCGGTAAATCGCGTTGTCTTTGGTGGGCAGCGAGCTGTGACCGCCGGCATTGTGAACTTCGAGCTTGAAGGTGACGTACACCTTTTCAGCCGCCTGCACGGTGCGCATCAGGCGTTTGCCGTTCATCATGACTGGGTCGCCGCCGTCCATGTTGATCACGTACGCCGCATCGATCAGGTCACGATGACTCTTGAGCAGCCAGTCCACGCCGTTGTAGTCGCTGCCGCCTTCCTCGCCGGTCGTGAGGGCGAGAATCAGGTCGCGATTCGGCCGATAGCCTTCCTGCTTGAGGCGCACGAGTGTGGCGACGAGAATAGCGTCGCCGTCCTTGACGTCGAGGGTCCCCCGGCCGTAGAAGAACCCGTCCTTTTCAAGGAAGGTGAACGGGTCCATCGACCAGTCTTCCCGTTTGGCTTCGACCACGTCGAGGTGGGAGAGCAGCAGGATCGGCTTCTGCGGTCCCGTCCCGCGAAAGCGGGCGATCAGGTTGAAATTCTTCGACCCTTCCGGCCCGATGACCTGGACGTCGGCTGCGGGGAAGCCCGCGTCGAGTAGTCGTCTCGCCATGGCGTTGGCGGCGACGGTCGTGCTGCCGCTCGAGCCCGTGGTATTGATGTTGATCAGCTGCTCGAAGATGTCGCGCGCGCGCTGGTCGTTCGCGGACAGGGTCCGCGGAGTTTGGGCGCGCAACGGCACGGTCAACGTGATGAGGGCTGCCAACAGGCCAGCAGGCTTCATGTGTTTCTCCCAGGTGCGCGGTTGCGCCACGCCAGCGTCAGCGCCTCGCGCACGACGGCTCCTGCTGCTCAGGCGTCAGCGACACCATGGCAAAGTCGGGATGGCCCATGTGCGCGGCTTCGATCGCATCGGGGAAGCTAAGCGCCATCCGTCGAAATTCGTTCGCGGTCATTGCCCTACCATCAGAAAGAAAGCAGCGATGGCGCGGTGAGTCCCGTATTGTTGCCCGCAAGGGTCGCAACGGGCGCCACGTTGCCATTTGCGCCGGCGCCGTACACGGTGATGCGATATTGGTGACTCGTAAACGCGCTGTTCACGACGTAGATGCGCCCTGCCGGATCCAGAGCGACACCCTGGGGCTGATCGAGACCCGTATTCGGACCGGTGATGGTCGCAACGGGCACGGCGTTCCCATGCGCCATCGGCGCGTAGACGGTGATACTCGAGCTGCTCGGCCCGGTGCCTGAGTTCGCCACATACAGCCGTCCAGCCGGATCCAACGCGATCCCCAGCGGGATATTGAGCCCCGTGCTGGCGCCCTGAATGGTATCGACTGGACTGATATTCCCGGTCGCTCCCGTAGAGTAGACGGTTATGCGATCGGCGCTCGCGTTCGCGACGTATAGTCGCCCTCGCACGTCGAAGCACAGGCCTGATGGTCCGCTCAGTCCCGTGTTCGCGCCGCCGATCGTGCCGAGCGGAGCCACGTTTCCCGAAGCGCCCTTCGCGAAGATCAAGATGCCGTTCAATCCTGAGTTGGCGACGTAGAGTCGACCGGACGGATCCAACCCAAGACCCTTCGGCTGCGAGAGTCCCGTATTGGCACCTACGATGCTTTCGATGGGCGCTTGATCTCCTACCGTGTTGGCGGCGAACACCAGAATCCGCGCGGGATTGGCGCTCGTGACCAACAGAATGCCTGTCGGATCGCGGACGATGCCTTGGGGCTGATCCAGTGTGGTGTTTGTCCCGCTGATCGTGAGCGTGGGTGCCGCGTTCCCGGTGTCGCCCACCGCATATGTCGTGATCGTACTGCTGCCGGTGTTCGTCACGTAGAACAGTGGCGGCGGTGGGGGTGGCGGCGGCGGGCCGCTGCCTTCGGACGAGCAGGCCGCTATGCAGGCAACGAAGATGAGTAATGAACGCATTGGTCTCAGCGCAGGTTGCGCAGCTCCACCTCGGACACGATGAACCCGAACGCCGGCCACCCGCCCGAGGCGACGGACCGTTCAAACCATTTTCGGGCCTGCACGCGATCGCCGCGCACCAAGTACCAGTTGCCAATGCCGTAGCTCAGCGTCGCGACCTGGATGTCGGCGGTGTCGGCGGGCGTGAAGACGGAGTCGGGAGCGATCTCGCCGCGATAGAGCCGCAGGCGCTGCGTATACGCGTTGCCCGCGTTCGGGGTGTCGGTGTGGCGATCCAACAGAGCTTGCGCGTCCTCTTTTCGCCCGGCCCGTGACAGCGACATCCACAGCCAGTCGGTCGCGCCTGCCCGCTCGGCCGAATCGGGCGCGATTGGCAACGCACGTGTGAACGCATCCGCGGCGCCCGCAAAATCGCGCCGCACGAAGCGCACGATGCCGAAATGATACCAAATGCCATAAATCGTGCTGTCGAGACCTGCGCCGCGGCGCAAATCGTCCATCGCCCGATCGAATTGCCGCGTGGAGAGATAGCGGTGCCCACGCCAGCGATACAGCAGGGCGTTGTTGGGCGCGATCTGCAGCCCGCGCGTGAACGTCGCGATCGCCTCGCGGTATTGGCGGACGCCCGACTGCGCGACGCCGAGCGCGATGATGCGGTCGACGTTCCGCGGATCGGCCGCCAGCGCACTCTCGGCACGCGCGATCGCACCGGTATCGCGCTGCGATCGATAGTCCAGACCGGCCGGCGAGTGGTATTCGACCGACTGCAACAGGCAGAGCGGCGCGAGCAGACTTAGGAGAGCGGGCATGAGTTCCTCATTGTAGTCAGCTAGGAGCGATAGCGCACCCGGCACACCTGCGAGGCCGACACCTCCGATTCCTCACTGACTCGGAGCACGTAGATACCCGAATCGGTGAAGACTGGCTCGGGCTGCGAGCCAGGCGTGATTCGCCCGGCAACGGTGTCTGTTGCGAGCGTGAGGCGCTCGACGTACCCGAATCCCGATCGCGGCGCCTCGGTTCCCTTCCTGACGTAGGGGACGATCACGAGCGAGCGGCCGCGGGGCGTGAACACGCTGAGCTCAGCGCCGTGCGGCACATTCATCCGCACGGTCAGCGTCTCCCCTTCACGGATCTGTTCGGGCGCACACGCGATCGGCGACCGCGGATTGGGAAACGGCCACGCCCCCGGCGCGAGCAGCTCGAAGAACAGAAAGCCTCCCGCCAGTACCGCCGGCATGACAAAGCCGAACGACCAGACCGTCCCGTAGACTCGCAAGGCGTCGTCAACCCACGACTCGTTCGTTTCGTTGGCGGACGCGGCCCGGCGGTTGTCGAGGAACCGGGTGGTCTCCCAGTAGAGCACGAAGAGCAGGAGTGGGATCACCAGCACGCCCACATCATCACGAATGTCGGGGTTGACGTAGGCGAGGAGAAAGGCGGCGCAGGAGAGATCGGAGACGACTTGGCCGCCGGCGTAGAACGCGCCGACTCGGCGCCGCAGCAGCAGGGCGATCATCGCTCCGGCGAGAGCGTGCGCGCGCCGACGTACACCAGCGTGCTATTCCATATTCCCATGGGGACGGACAGGGAGGGATTCGAACCCTCGATACCCTTGCGGGCATACCGGTTTTCGAGACCGGCGGTTTCAACCGCTCACCCACCTGTCCTGACAGGCTAGACTCCTAGACGCCGAGACACCTAGGGAAAGCGGACAGGGTGGGATTCGAACCCACGTAACGGTTGCCCGTTAACACGCTTTCCAAGCGTGCGCCTTAAGCCACTCGGCCACCCGTCCGGGCACCCCAAACTAATCGGTACAGAGCCCTCATTGAAGCCGGAGCTTGCCACGATCGACCTTGCCGAGGTGAGTGCGCGGTAACGCTTCCAGGAACCGTACCGTCCGCGGTGCCTTGTAGGGCTCGAGCCGCTCGCGCGCAAACGCCTGGAGTTCTTCGGCGAGACCCGGACGTTGGTCCGTTGCAACGACGAAAGCATGTGGCTTCGTCAAACCGTTCGCGTCCTCGACACCGACGACGGCGACTTCTTTCACGAGCGGATGCTGGAGCAAGCATCCCTCCACCTCCTGCGGCGCGAGCCATTTGCCGCCGACCTTGAGCAACTCGTCGGCGCGGCCGCAGTACGTGAAGTAGCCGTCCGCATCACGACAGACCAAATCGCCCGAGACGTACCACTCGCCGCGAAACGCGGCCTTCGTCTTCTCCAACTGCTGCCAGTAGCCGATGGCCCGCGAGTCGCCGCGCACCCACAGCATGCCGACCTCGCCATCTGGCAGATCGTGTCCAAGATCGTCCCGTACCCGAACATCGAAGCCCGGCACGACCGTGCCGAGCGTCCCCGGCTTCACCGCGCCGGGCTTGTTCGAGATGAAGATATGCCACATCTCGGCGGTCCCGAGGCCGTCGAGCAGCTCGACACCAAACGTCGTCTTCCAGCGCTCGTACAATTCAACCGGCAATGCTTCCCCGGCGGATGTCGCGAGTCGCACGGACGACAGGTCTTGCTGCGCCGCATCGGGATGCGCGACCATCTGATTCACCATCGTCGGCACGTTCACCAGCACCGTCGGCCGAAACTTGCGGATCTTGGCAAAGAGCGTCTCGGCGGTGCTCTTTTCGGGGAACAGCGCGGCGGCAGCACCCACCGAAAACGGAAAGAACAGATTCGAGCCGGTCGCGTAGCCAAAGAACAGCTTCGGCACCCCCAGCGTGATGTCGCGCTCCGTGAGCCCGAGCACTCCCTGACCATAACACACGGTGGTGTTGGCGAACGAGCCGTGACTCTGCACGACCGCCTTCGGCTTCCCCGTCGTTCCGCCGGAGAAGAGCCAGATCGCCGCGTCGTCACGGTGAGTACGGAACGTCTCGAGCTCGGGAGAGGCGCCGTCGATGGCCCGCGTCGTTGCCGCCTCGCCTACGACGATGAGCTGTTTGAGATGGATGCCCCCCCCCTCCCCCGTGGCGCTGCGCGCGGCTTGAAATGGCGGTGCCGTGTGACGGTGCACCAGCGCCACCGTCGCCCGTGTGTAGGAGTAGAAGTACTCGATCGCATCCACGGCGAGCTGTGGGTTGACCATCACCACGACCGCGCCAACTTTGAGTATGCCGAACAGCGCCGCCACGAACTCCGGCCCGTCGGGCAGCGCGATGATGACGCGTTGCTCGGGCTCGACGCCGGCGCTCTCGAGCAGATGGCCGAAACGGTTGGCGAGCGCCTGCACCTCGCGGTAGGTGAGCGTGCCCTGGTCTGTCAGCAGTGCCGGCCGGTCTCCCCTTCCCTCGCGGACCCGCGCGTCCAACAGCCAATCTGCGATGTTTAAGCGCTCCGGAAGCACGGGTGCCATGGGAAAGGATGATGATGCCGGTACATGAGCTGGCGCAACTCACGTGGGAAGAGGTCCGCGACTTGGATCGGGAGCACACGGTCGTCGTGCTCCCGGTCGGCGCCATCGAAGCCCACGGACCGCATCTGCCGCTCGATACCGACGTCGTGATCGCCACGACCATGGCGCGAGCCGGCGCCCGTAAGCTCGCTGCCCACGGCCGGTTCGTGCTGATTCTGCCGGCGCTCGCCTACACGGCGGCGCCGTTTGGCTCAACTTTCCACGGCACACTCTCCATTTCAGGCGGTGCCGTCACCACGATCATCCTGGATCTCGCGCGCAGCCTGTCGCACCAGGGCTTCCGCCTCCTCGCCGTCGCGAATGCGCATCTCGATCCCGCGCACCTCACCGCGTTGCATGAAGCGGTGCAGCGGGGTCGGGCGGACGGTCTGCTGCCGATCGTCTTTCCCGACCTGACGCGCCGGCCGTGGGCCAGCCGGCTCGGCGATGAGTTCAAGAGCGGCGCCTGTCACGCCGGACAGTTCGAAACGTCGATTGTCCTGCGCGAAAGGGCGGATGCCGTCCGCGATGAAGTTCGCCAGTCCCTAGCGCCCAACCCCCAGTCCCTCTCACAGGCGATCAAGGCGGGTAAGCGAACGTTTGTCGAAGCCGGGGGTGCACGGGCCTACTTCGGCGATCCGGCGGCGGCGACCGCGGACGAAGGCTCTCGCCTGGTCGAGACATTGGGTTCGATCCTCGAGGAGGCTGTGATTGCGGAGCTTTGACGGCGCGGTTGCGGTCGTGACCGGTGGCGGTCAGGGGATCGGCGCGGCGGTGGCCCACGCGCTCGCGACCGAAGGAGCGGCCGTCGTCGTCGCGGCGCGTAGCGGCGATCGCATCGAGAAGGTGGCGGCGGAGGTTCGCAACGCCGGCGGCAAGGCGTGGGCGGTGCAGTGCGATGTGACGGATCCCGCCAGTGTCCACAACCTCGCCCAGGCCGCAGCTCGGCGGGCCGGAGTGGTCGACATCCTCGTCAACAATGCCGGCGCCGCGCACAGCGCACCGCTCGTCAAGATCACGCTCGAAGACTGGAATCGCGTGCTCGCGGTGAACGCGACCGGTACGTTTCTGTGTACCCAGGCGTTCGTCCCGGCGATGCTCATGCGCAAGAAGGGAGCGATCGTCAACGTCGCATCGGTCGCCGAACTGGCGGGTGCCCGTTATATAGCGGCATACGGGGCCGCCAAGCATGCCGTCATCGGCTTGATGCGAAGCGTCGCGGCCGAGCTCGAGGGGACTGGTGTTACGTGCAACGCCGTCTGTCCGGGCTACGTCGACACCGAAATGACCACAGAGTCCGTCGCGCGTGTCGTCGCCAAGACCGGGAAGGACTCAGGTGATGCACTGGCGGCGATGCTCGCCTCGGCGGGACAGAAGCGACTGATTACGGTGGAGGAAGTGGCGCAGGCGGTGCTCAGGCTGGCTGACCCGCGCGGCGCGCGTCCCAACGGCAAGGCGGTCACGATCGCAGGGTGAGGAGCACACTGCATGGCGTTCGAGATCATCAATCCTGAAAGCTTTGGCGCCCGGCCGAGTGGCTGGAATCACGGCATGTTGGGGGAGCAGGGCGGGCGGATCCTCTTTGTCGCCGGCCAGATCGTCCCCGTCGGTGATTTTGTCAAACAATGGGACGGCGCCCTGGGCCGCGTGATGGAGGTCGTGCGCGCGGCGGGTGGCAAGCCGGAGAATGTGGGCCGGATGGTCGTCTATCTCACCGATCGCCCCGCGTACCTCGCCAACCTCACCCCGCTCGGCGAAGTTCACCGCAAACATATGGGCCGCCACTACCCTGCCATGGCAGTCGTCGAAGTGAAGTCGCTCATCGATTCCAAAGCCCTGGTGGAGATAGAAGCGGTGGCGGTGCTATGAGCCTTCAGCCGTCGGCCTTCGGCTATCAGCAAGACAAGCAAACATCCGTCGCGACGATTACGCTCAATCGCCCCGAACGCCTCAATGCCCTGACGTTTGAGGTCTACACACAACTCCGCGACACCTTTCGCGCCCTGGACACCGAACCTGGCGTTCGCGCCATCGTAATTACCGGCGCCGGTCGGGCGTTCTGCTCGGGCGGCGATGTCGAAGACATCATCGGCGCGCTGCTGGACCGCGATCTCAAGGCACTCCAGGAGTTCACACGCCTCACGTGCGACCTCATCCTCGCGATGCGCCACTGCCGCCGCCCGATCGTCGGCGCGCTGAACGGCACGGTGGCCGGCGCGGGCGCGGTGATCGCGGCGGCATGCGACATCCGCGTCGCCGCGGAGTCGGCCAAGATTGCGTTTCTCTTTACGAAGGTCGGGCTGTCGGGCGCCGACATGGGGGCGGCCTGGCTGCTGCCGCGCATCGTCGGGTACGGCCACGGGACGGAGATGCTGCTCACGGGCGACTTTGTGGACGCCAGGCGTGCGTATGAGATCGGCCTCTACAATCGCGTCGTGCCGCAAACGCAGGTGCTTCCCGAAGCGCGCACGATCGCTGAAAGGCTCGCGCGCGGACCGTCAGCGGCGCTCGGCGTGACAAAGCAGGCGCTCGAGGCCGAGGCGGCACTCGACTTCGAGGCGGCGCTGGCGTACGAAGCCGAAGTCCAGGCGCAGCTCATGCAGGGACCGAACTTCCGCGAGGCGCACGAGGCATTCCGCGCCAAGCGCGACCCCAAGTTCACTTGATGGTCCCCCTCGACACCGCGCCGGTCCGCGCCTTTCTCGACGACAAGCACGTGACGCTGGCCGAGCGCGTGAGCGAATTCGCCACACGCGTGCTCGCGCCGCTCGCCGAGCCGCAGGACGATGCCACCGCGCGCCATCAGGCCCGCGAGCTGCTCGGCAAACTCGGCGCCGCCGGCTGGCTTCAGCCAATTCGCGACCAGGATTGGCGCGCCTGTTGCATCGTGCGCGAAGCGCTCGCTGCCGCCTCGCCGCTGGCCGACGCCGTCTTCGCGCTGCAAGCGCTCGGCGTAGTGCCGATGCTCCTTTCCGCCAACGACGCGATGCGCAACCGCTGGCTCGAGCCCGCCATTCAGGGTCGCGCTATGGCGTCATTCGCGATGACCGAACCGGATGCGGGGTCCGATGTCGCGTCGCTCGGCGCCACCGCGGAACCGGACGGCGACGGGGGGGGCTACGTCGTCTCCGGCACGAAGACGTTCATCTCAAATGCCGGGATCGCCGATTTCTACACGGTGTTCGCGACCACCGACCGTGCCAAGAAGGACAAGGGCATCGGCTGCTTCGTGGTCCCCGCGGACACGGCCGGCGTCCGCATGGTGCGGCCGCTCGTGCTCTCTGCCCCACATCCCCTAGGTGAAGTCGCGTTCGAGAAGGCCCGCGTCTCGAGCGACTGCCGGCTCGATGCCGCCGGCGAAGGATTCAAGCTCGGTCTCGCCACGCTCGATCGCGTGCGTGCCACCGTGGGCGCCGCCGCGTGCGGAATGGCGGCGCGCGCGCTTGCCGAGGCACTGGCGCACGCCAAGTCGCGTCACCAATTCGGCAAGCCGCTGGCCGACTTTCAGCTGATCCAAGAGAAGCTGGCCCGTATGGCAACCGATCTGACCGCCGCGCGTCTGCTCGTCTATCGGGCGGCGTGGGAGAAGGACCGCGGCGCGCCGCGCGTCACGCTGGAGGCGGCGATGGCGAAGGCATTCGCTACCGAAGCCGCACAGCGGATCGTGGACGACGCAGTCCAGATCCTGGGCGGCCGCGGCGTGCTCGCCGATCATCCCGTGGACCGGCTGTATCGGTCCGTTCGCGCATTGCGGATTTACGAAGGGACGACCGAGATCCAGCACCTCATTATCGCGGGGCAGCTCATCAAGTGAAGATCGTCGCGATCGGCGGCGGACCGGCCGCGCTGTACTTCGGGATCCTGATGAAGGAAGCCGATCCCGCTCACGAGATGACGATCCTCGAGCGCAACCGCCTCGACGACACGTTCGGATTCGGCGTGGTCTTCTCCGACGCGACGCAGAACAACCTCGCGGCCGCGGACCCGGCGACGTATGACGCCATGGCGCGCGAGTTCTTCCATTGGGACGACATCAGCATTCACCACCGCGGCCACGTTATTCGTTCGGGAGGCCACGGATTCAGTGGGATATCCCGTCGCAAACTCCTGTCGGTGCTGGGACAGCGTTGCGCCGCCCTCGGAGTGTGTGTGGAGGTTGGCAAGGACGTGAAGGATGTCGAGGTCTATCGGCAACGGGCTGATCTGGTCGTCGGCGCCGATGGCTTCAATAGCACCGTCCGGGAGCGCTACGCCGAGCACTTCCAGCCCAGCTTCGATGAACGGCCAAATCGCTTCGTCTGGCTCGGCACGACCTGTCCCTTCCCTGCCTTCACATTCTATTTCAAGCGCGACGCGCACGGATTGTGGCGCGTGCATGCGTATCAGTACGAGCCGGGACACTCGACGTTCATCGTGGAAGCGACCGAATCAACCTGGCGCAGCGCTGGTCTCGACCAGGCGACTGAGGACGATACCGTCGCCTTCTGCGAAGCGCTTTTCAAGGAAGAGCTGCAGGGCCACCGCCTCCTCAAGAACCGCTCACTGTGGCGCAACTTCGTCACGATCAAGAACGGGAGATGGTCGCACGGCAACGTCGTGCTCCTGGGCGACGCCGCGCACACAGCGCATTTCTCCGTGGGTTCTGGCACCAAGCTGGCGATTGAAGACGCGATTGCGTTGGCGGGCGCGCTGCGACGCGAACATGACGTGCCGGCGGCGCTTGCCGCCTATGAAGCGGAGCGCCGCCCCGCCGTCGAGAGCCTGCAGCGCGCGGCCCAGGTGAGCCTGCAGTGGTTCGAGGACACCGAGCGCTACATGAGTCTCGACCCGCTGCAGTTCGCGTTCAATCTGTTGACGCGGAGCCTGCGGATCACCCACGACAACCTGAGGACAAGAGATCCGCAATTCGTTACAGAGGTGGATCGCTGGTTTGCGAGGTCGGCGGAGGGTGTGAAGGTTGTCGAGGAACCACCCCCACCGCCGATGTTCGTGCCCTTCAAGCTGCGCGATCTCGTGCTCAGCAATCGCGTCGTCGTCTCACCGATGTGCCAGTACGTCGCCGAGGATGGCATGCCGAACGAGTGGCATCTCGTCCATCTCGGTAGCCGAGCGGTTGGGGGCGCGGGGTTGGTGTTCACGGAAATGACCGACGTCTCACGCGAGGGACGCATTTCACCGGGCTGCACCGGCATGTACAAAGTGGAGCACGTCGCCACCTGGAAGCGGATCGTCGATTTCGTCCACGTGAACAGCAAGGCCAAGATCGCCATGCAACTGGGCCACGCGGGTCGGAAAGGCTCGACGCAGCGCATGTGGGAGGGGATGGACGAGCCGCTGCCTGACGGCAACTGGCCCATCATCTCGGCGTCGCCCCTGCCCTACTTCCCTCACAGTCAGGTCCCGAAGGAGATGACGCGGGCCGACATGGACGAGGTGAAGGAGGATTTCGTTCGTGCCGCGCAGCTATCGGATGAGGCGGGCTTCGATCTGCTCGAGCTGCACTTCGCGCACGGCTATCTGCTCGCGAGCTTCATTTCGCCGCTCACGAATAAGCGGACCGATACGTATGGCGGCTCGCTCGAGAACCGCATGCGGTTTCCGTTGGAGGTGTTCGACGCCGTGCGGGGCGCGTGGCCTGATCACAAGCCGATGTCCGTGCGAATTTCGGCCGTCGACTGGGCGCCGGGTGGGATGGAGCCGGCCGACGCGGTCGAAGTCGCGCGGTTGCTCAAAGCGCATTCCTGCGACATCACGGATGTCTCCGCCGGCCAGACCGTCGCCGACGCGAAGCCGCAGTATGGCCGCCAGTTTCAGACACCGTTTGCCGACCGGATCCGCCACGAAGTCGGGATCGCCACGATGGCGGTCGGCAACATCTCGTCGTATCAGGATGTGAACACGATTCTCGCAGCCGGCCGAGCCGATCTTTGTGTACTCGCTCGTGCGCACCTGTGGGATCCGTACTGGACGAGGCATGCCGCTTACGAGCAGGGCTACGCGCTCCCTTGGCCGGATCCGTACGCGACATT
>WNFU01015848.1_pt1 | contig 11439 bp, 9 predicted proteins | sample 5400121 | NCBI WGS metagenome assembly WNFU01 (sample SAMN13153360, study PRJNA577476) | soil metagenome | isolation source: 100 cm soil or saprolite under grassland replicate 1 | place: USA:California | collected 2016-06-15 | reverse complement strand
AAGCGGGAAGAAGGTGGAAGGCAAATACGAGCGCCACTCCGAAGTTTTCATTCATACGGAGATCATGAAGGCGCGCCCCGATGTAAACTGCGTCGTCCACTCTCATCCGCCGTACGCGACCGCATTTGGCTCACTGGGCCAACGGTTGCGGCCGGTTAGCCACGAGGGGGTAATCTTTCATGAGGGCCTGCCGACGTTTGACTACACGACGCAGCTAATTAGGACGCCAGAGTTGGGCGTTCAAGTTGCCAAGAGCTTAGGCCAATGCCGCGGCGTGCTGATGAAAAACCATGGTTCAACGGTGGTGGGGGAAACGATCGAGGTTGCGACGCTCTACGCGATCTTCCTGGAAAAGGCCGCGCGCATTCAGCTTTTAGCGACCGCTTCGGGCGATCCATCATGGACCAGCGATGAAGAGGCCGCGCTCAAGTACGAACAGATTTACACCCCGCACCGGCTCGGAACGATGTGGGATTACTTCGTCAGGCGCGCCAAGAAATTTCGTAAGACCGGTTAGTCCCGAATCCGCATCCTTCATACCTAATCATGCTCGAACCCCGGTTCTCTCGATACGATCCGACGCGTTACTTGTATCCATCATCATTCGGTAATAAATCCCTACCAGGATCGGCGCGTGTACGCTTCGGCGAATCATGTCAGAGGAGGAAAGGATGAAAAATAAGGAAAAGGTCGCTCAGCGACTGGCGCTGTTAGAAGGGATAAATCTTTCTCCGGCGGATCTCGAATGGATCGCCAGCGAGATCGAGGATTTTGAGCGAGTGGTGACTGAACTTGAAGAGTTCGGCCAAGACACGCCGTGGACGGCGTTGCAAGTTCAGCCTCGGGACAAAAAGGTTTGATCATGGCAGCCGCTGATATATGTGAATTGAATTTGACCGAACTTTCGAGGCTTATTGCTGCTCGCGACCTATCGTCGTCAGAGGTCGTGAGCGCGACTCTCGCGCATCTGGAGCGCCTCGAAGATAAACTCAATGCCTTCATCACAGTTCTTCGCGAGCCAGCGCTCGCCGCCGCAAAAAAGGCGGATGAAGACATCACGCGCGGACAAAATCGCGGCCCGCTACACGGCGTGCCCGTGACAATCAAGGATATGTTTGAGACCGCTGGCGTGCGCACCACGGGAGGTTCAAAAATTTTGGCCGACTGGATCCCGGAAACGGACGCGGCCCTAGTAGAACGATTGAACGCAGCTGGAGCGATTATCATCGGAAAAACCAATCTGGATGAGTTCGGCCATGGCGGCACATCGACACTCTCCCACTTTGGCCCGGTCCACAATCCTTGGAATTTAGATCGCATCGCCGGTGGATCAAGCGGCGGCTCAGCGGCCGCCGTCGCGTCAGGTATCGGACCGCTCTCTTACGGCACCGAAACCGGCTCATCGGTGCGACGCCCGGCGTCTTATTGCGGCATCACCGGCTTTAAGCCTACTTTCGGCGTCATCAGCCGGCAGGGCTCGTTTCGCGGCGCCTGGAGCCAAGATCACGTCGGCCTGTTTGCTCGTTCGGTAAAAGATATCACGCTGGGTTTGGACACGGTGGCTGGCTTCGACGCTCGCGACCCGGCGAGCGTGCATCAAGAAAATCCGGCTTACGCAGCTCGGCTCGATGCCAACGTGAAAGGACTCAGAGTCGGTGTGCTGGGACGCTTTCTCGATGAAGTGAACCCTGAAGTGAGGCAGGCGTTTGATGCTGCGCTCAAAGTCCTTGCCGGCACAGGATGCGAGCTCATCGACTTGGATGTTCCCGAGGTAAGTTACGCGGCGATGACCTCGATGATGACCAGCTCGGCCGAGAGCGCCGGCATAAACCGCCGCTGGTTCCGCGAGCGGCACCAAGACTTTGTGCCGCACGTGAGCCGGGGTATAGCCGCGGGGATGACCATCACAGCCTCGGAGTACCTCACCATCCAGCGGGCGCGACACCGTATTCGCGAAGCGCTGCGCGCAACGTACGAAAGGGTCGATATCATCGCCTCACCGACGACAGCCAGAGTCGCGCCGCTGCTCACGGACGGCGTCAAGGGCAATGGCGACGACACCCGCCACGCGAGCTACAATCATTCGAACCTTTTGCGCTTTCCCAGCATGCTCGGCTTACCCGGCTGCTCGCTTCCCTGCGGCTTCAATGCTGAAGGCATGCCGATCGGCATGCAACTCATCGGTAATTGGTTCACCGATCAGACTGTCTTGAATACGGCCTTCGCCTACGAGAGGACAACGGATTGGCACACGCGGAGGCCTGCGCTGGTGCGCACGTAGAACAGAAAGAGATTGCATCACCAACGGCGCAAAGAGCACGCCCCACCTTCGATCCTCCCTACCTCGATCCGAGAGCCGTCGAAGCTTGACAAGTAGATCAGCAGTTGATTAGCGTCCTTTACCTGAGGTCGCGTCGACGCTCGTAATCTCACGTCTATGTCGTCATACGCGAGAGGGTTTAAATATGCGGATTTTCCTACTCGTACTGTTTCTGCTGTTCGCTTACCTCCAATTAGCACTTGCGGCTCCGCTGGACGATTTAGTGGCGGCGGCGAAGAAAGATGGCGAGATCGAGCTTCTTGCCCCTTCCACGACAGGACAAAAGGGAGCCCAGGCGCTGGGCAACGCCTTCAACAAGAAGTACGGTCTCAACATAAAAATGAATTACACGCCGTCATCCAACATGACCGGCGACGTTGCCAAATTGGTGATGGGAGCCGCCTCGCGTGCCACCCCGGAATGGGACCTCATGCTCGTCACCGACGCGCACCACGCCACGTTGTGGGGAAGAAAGCTGCATCAGCCATTCGATTACGCAAAACTAGGCGTCGCTCCGGAATTAATACAGTATGATAACGGGGTCGTCAGCTTAGCCAACCAATTCGTCCTTCCTGCTTACAATAAGAACATCTTACCCGCGCAAGAGGTGCCGAAACGCTGGGAAGATCTTCTCGATGCGAAATGGAAAGGAGGAAAGCTCGGTGTCTCGACCGCGACCCATCATTTGTCCCGCTTGGCGGTAGGACCATGGGGCGAAGCTAAGACCTCGGAATTTGTCACTGCGATCTCAAAACAGGATCCGATTCTGGGAACGCTCGCGAATCTTTATAGCCGACTTCAGGTCGGTGAAATTTTACTGGCCGTGACCCTCACCGATAGTTTCATCTCCCAAGCGAGGAAGGATGGCGCGCCCATCGTATTTGCGGAAGGTTTGGATCCGGTGATCTCGCCCACTTACAATGCCGGCGTGCCCAAAGGCGCGCGCCATCCCAATGTGGGACATCTTTTCGCGGTTTATCTTACACAGTTGGAAGCACAAGAAGTTTGGGAAAAATTCAATGGTCAAACGTCAGCGCTCATTCCCGGCACCACCGCTTACAAGTATGCCCAGGGTAAGCGCCTTCTACAGATGAATCAGAATCAAGCGCAAACCGTGGACCGACTGGCTCGCCAGTACGGAAAAATTCTAGGTTTCGAAAGGTAGCGGCGACGCGCGCCCTGATCTCGCCGTACTCACCCTTACACGGAAGTCAGCAAGGCAAGCGTGTCCTGAGTCCTTTTAGGAGATCGTGTGGCTGGTCGTTTTAGACCAAACCCGTTTTATCAGACCATTGCTGCCGCGCCATCATCAAACTTGATTGCTTCCCGTCTTTAGAGATAAAACACTATTCGTTAGGCCACATACCTCATGACAAGTTCTGAGCTATCGTTGCGCTTGGCGCGACCAGCAGAAGCTACCACCATTGCCAATTTGTCGCGGGATTTAATTGAATACGGTCTGCGCTGGCGTTGGACACCTATGCGAGTAGCAGCGAGTATTCGCGCTCCCGATATTAACGTACTCGTCGCATGCGTTCAGCAGAACATTGCCGGGTTTGCGCCTATAGACGATTAGGCGTCGGACGCCAACTTCTTGAGTGGCTCGAGAAATGCGCCGTCGTAGCGGGCATATTCAGCGTCGCTCTGGAAGTACGCGCCGGGAATGAAGGAGCTCAACTCTTCTATAAGCGTATGGGCTACCGCATGCTCGTTGACCTTCCCGGCTACTACCAAGGTGTTGAGGCAGCGCTCCGGATGGGCCGAGATTTGTCGTGCCGATCTCTGGACCACAGAATTCAGGGCCCCCAATACTAATCGGGAGTCGGATCTTGTCTCTTTCGATCCACCAATGCGACCGCGTTGCGAGGATGAGAATCCGCCCGTCCACGAAGGAGGCGGCATCATGGTGCGAAGACCGGGTGTGAGGAAGGGGGCAATATGACTCGGAGTGGCGACGGGTATGTGCGCGGCCTGCGTGATGGCCGGACAGTGCTGTTGAACGGTGAACGAGTCGCCGATGTAACCACGCATCCGGCCTTCGCCGCCGCGGTGCGTACCATCGCGCAGCTCTACGATCCCGCCCACGATCCCGCCAACCGCGAGTTGATGACTTACCCCTCACCGCGCGACGGCCGCCCCATCAACAAGTGCTGGTTGGTACCGCGCAGCCGCGAGGACTTAGCGGTGCGGCGGCGCGCGATCAAATTCTGGGCGGATGCCAGCTATGGATTTCTAGGGCGCTCGCCTGATCATGTCGCGTCGTTTTTCGCGGGCTTCGCGGGTTCGCCCGCGTTCTACGCGCGGGGCGGGCAACAGTTCGCCGACAACCTTTCGCGCTTCGCTGCCAAGGCCGCTGACGAGGACCTGTACATCAGCTACGTCATCGTCCATCCCACCGTCGACCGCGCCAAACCGGCGCACCAGCAGGCCGAGCCATACCTTTACGCCGGCGCCGCCGCTGAGCGTGATAACGGCATCATCCTTCGTGGGGCACAGATGCTCGGGACCGGCTCCGTGATGTCCGACTACGTGCTGGTCACAGTGATTTTGCCGCTCAAGCCCGGCGACGAAGACTACGCGATCTCCTGTGTCGTGCCGAACGGTGCACCTGGCCTGAAGCTCTACCCGCGGCGGCCCTATGCGCTCGGACCCACCAGCGTGTTCGATTACCCCCTGTCCAGCCGCTTCGACGAGACCGATTCGCTGGTCGTGTTCGACGATGTCTTCGTGCCGTGGGAAAACGTGTTCATCTACAAGAGCTTGGAGCTGACGGCCGGTCAGTTCAGCGTGACCGCGGCGCACGTGTTGGGCAACACCCAGTCGCACATCCGATCGTGGGCCAAGCTCGAGTTCCTGGTAGGGCTGGTCAAGCGCTGTATGGACCGTAGCGGGCGTTCGGTCGCCAGCGAGACCGTCGCCCAACTCGGCGACCTTGCCACTCGTGTCTCGCTCGTGGAGGGCATGATCCTTGGTGCCGAGGCCGCGGCGGAGCTCGATCAGTTTGGCGTGATGCGGCCCAAGGATGCACTGCTCTACGCCAGTCAGGTGTTACAGCAGGCGATGTATCCAGCGCTGCTCAACCAGATCCGCGGGCTGATGGGCGGTAGCCTGATCCAGTTGCCGGCGACGGTGGATGAGCTGCGCACGCCCGGCTCGGCGGCCGACATCGAGCGTTACGTGTGCTGGCCCAAAGCGGGCGGCGGCGAGCGAGTGAAGCTCCTGAAGCTCTTGTGGGACGCTCTTGGCTCGGAGTTCGGCTCGCGTCATCTCCAGTACGAAATGTTCTACGCGGGCGAGCCTACAGCTATCCAGGGACGCGAGTTCCGCAACTTCGATTGGGCGGCTGCGGAAGCCCTGGTCGATCGTTGCCTCGCGAGTTACGACGTCACTACCCAGTAGCTCGGCGTAGTTTAAAATGGATAGAACGAAATACGGAATCGTGTTCGTCAGCGCGTCGCCGCGCATATTTAGATGCGGCCTCGGTTCTACGAGAAACTGTCCCGCATATCATCAGCGAGTCTGACGACGGATTTCCGCTTCGATCTCGAGCACGGCGTCGGGACAATGCTTGGAGGCGACCATCAAGAGCTCCTGGCAATCCGTGTCACTGCACTCTATTTCGTAAAGACCACCCGGCGGGTCGCCAGGCCTGCTGATAACGGGAGCTCCCGCGAGAACATCGTGCACAAGAGATCCGGGTTGGGTGCTGTCAAGCAAGCAGGCGCGAGACTCGGTTTTTAAACGAATCGTCATTACTTCACTCTTAAAAATTAGACGATCACACCGGCATTGTCTGGAATGCCCGTTTAAGCGATCGGTCCTATGAATTCGATCGCGCTACGCTTGATAAAGTATCAGACTGCCAAAGTCATCGATCGCTAATAAAAAAATAGGACGAACATAACCTCAATACAAGCAAACGCTGCGACAGCCGGACTTATCCAACCGGGAAATTGAGCAGCGATTTCGCAAAATCCTGCTCAACGCAAAAGCAGTTGGTTCTAGCGCTCACCGGGTCGAGTGAATCGAGAGTTTCCGCTCCAGTTGTCAGCTCTTCAGCCGGTAACCGGTCCGGAAAATCCATCCCACTACCGCCAGGCAGATTACAAAAAAACCCAGCGTCATTGCCAGGCTCACTCCCACGCTCACGTCGGACGACTCGTAGAAGCTCCAGCGGAAACCGCTGATAAGATAAACGACCGGGTTAAACAGCGTGACCGTGCGCCACGCCGGCGGCAGCATGTCGATCGAATAGAAAGCGCCGCCCAAAAAGGTCAGGGGCGTCACAATCAGCATGGGAATAAACTGCAACTGCTCGAAGCCGTTCGCCCAAATGCCAATGATGAAGCCGAACAGGCTGAAAGTCGTCGCCGTCAATACCAAAAAGGCGATCATCCAGATCGGGTGTAGAATTTTGATCGGCACAAACAGGGATGCCGTGGCCAGGATAATCAGCCCCAGAACGATCGACTTGGTCGCCGCTGCCCCGACGTAGGCGATGACGATCTCCAGATAAGACACCGGCGCGGACAGCAGCTCGTAGATCGTGCCGGTGAACTTTGGGAAATAGATGCCGAACGAGGCATTGGAGATGCTTTCGGTGAACAGCGCCAGCATGATCAAACCGGGCACGATGAAAGCGCCGTAGGCCACGCCGTCCACCTCGCTCATACGCGAGCCGATCGCAGCGCCAAAGACCACAAAATAGAGCGATGTGGTGATCACGGGCGCTACCACGCTCTGGAACAAAGTACGCAGGGCCCGCGCCATCTCGAACTTGTAGATGGCCCACACGCCGTGTCTATTAAATGCCGCTGGGTTCGCTGCCGAGCTCATTTGCGGTCGCTCACCAGGCTGACGAAGATGTCCTCGAGCGAGCTCTGTTGAGTGTTCAGATCCTTGAACCCAATTCGCAGTTGGCTCAACCGCTCGAGCAATGTCGGAATGCCCGTGCGCTCGTCGTTGGCGTGAAAGGTGTATTCCAGCTCGTGCCCGTCGGCCTTCAGTGCCAGGCGCCAGTCGCTTAGCTCAAGGGGGATCGTCGCCAGCGGTTTCAGCAGATTGAGCGTGAGCTGTTTCTTGCCGAGCTTTTTCATCAGCTCGATTTTCTGCTCGACCACGATCAGCTCGCCTTTGTTGATCACCCCGATCCGGTCTGCCATCTCCTCCGCCTCGTCGATGTAGTGGGTGGTCAGGATAATAGTCACGCCGCTTTCGCGCAGGCCACGCACCAGCGCCCACATGTCGCGGCGCAACTCCACGTCCACGCCGGCCGTCGGCTCGTCCAAGAAGAGAATCTCCGGCTCGTGCGCCAGCGCCTTGGCGATCAGCACGCGCCGTTTCATGCCGCCCGATAACGTCATGATCTTGTCTTTGCGCTTCTCCCACAAAGACAGGTCGCGCAGCACTTTTTCGATGTAAGCCGGGTTGGGGGCACGTCCGAACAAGCCACGGCTGAAGCTCACCGTTGCCCACACCGACTCGAACGCGTCAGTGGTGAGCTCCTGCGGCACCAGACCGATCTTCGACCGCGCCGCGCGGTAGTCACGCGCAATGTCGTGGCCGTCTGCGAGCACGACGCCCTCGGTCGGCGTGACGATGCCGCAGACGATGCTGATCAGCGTGGTCTTGCCCGCGCCGTTGGGACCGAGCAGAGCAAAGATTTCACCCTTGCGGATATCGAGGTCAACCCTCTTCAGCGCCAGATGGCCCGAAGCGTAGGTCTTGGTCAAGTTTGAGATGGAAATAATCGGCGGCATTGGCTCGATTCAGGCGCAATCACACGACGAATCGCAGGCGAGCGAAGTCGCCAGACATATCCCAGTCTGTGAAACAAACTTGACTAAATCAACTCCATCGCTGAAAAGTTAACACTGCTGGTCTCGGTCCGCGGGGCTCTTTGCGGCGCAGCTTTGTCGTCGCCCGGCCGCCGCGCGGTAAGCCAACCATACTTTGATTATGTGACTGTTCTCCGTTTACTGTGAAATATTCACGACAAAGACGCAGAGTTCACAGAGTTATTTTCGCCGCACCCGTAAGGCTTTGGTCTGTCGTAAGACCTGATAAGATGAATTTAGTATTGGTCCGAGGGACATTAGAAATAGAGGAAAATGTCCATGCACCTGCGAAACAGGTTTTTAATCGTTCTTACGTTGTCTGCTTGTGCCGGAGTCAGTTTGATTGCGCCTCCGGGTTGGGCTGATCTGCAAAAATATGTCGGTAAGCCTGAGGCTGCGTTCGAGTGGAAACTGAAAAGCAAGATCGACGGCGAGCAGTCGGGAGACCGGATTTACGATTTCCAGTTCGTCTCACAGATTTGGCAGGGGAACAAATGGCAGCACCAATTGCAAGTTTATCTGCCGCGAAGTGTGGCGCCCAACTCGACGATGTTTCTTTGGGTCACGGGTGGTTCCGCTAGAGCCGAATATGTTGCGCTGGGCATGGAGCTGGCCCGAAAGATCAGAGCTCCGGTCGCTTTTCTCTATCATGTTCCGAATCAGCCGTTACTCGAGGGTAACTTGCGCGAAGACGACCTGATCGCCGAGACCTTTGTCCGTTACCTCAAAACCAAGGATGAAAATTGGCCGCTGCTCTTCCCAATGGTGAAGAGCGTCATCAAGGCCATGGACGTTTTGCAGGCGTTCGGCAAGAAAGAATGGAGCGAACCGATCGATAAGTTTATCGTCGCAGGCGCGTCGAAGCGCGGTTGGACAACGTGGCTCACGGCTGCCGTTGACCAGCGGATCAAAGCGATCGCCCCCATCGTCATCGATACGCTCAACATGGGTGAGCAGATGCCGCGGCAGCTCCAAGCCTTCGGCGCCTACAGCTCCCGGCTCGCGCCCTACAGCAGCCGAGGACTGCTGCCGATTCCCGAAACAACGGAAGGTCAGCGCCTCTTGAGCATGGTCGATCCCTGGGTGTACCGCGACAAACTGACGATGCCTAAGTTGATCATCAATGGAACCAATGATTTTTACTGGGCCACTGACGCTCTCAATCTTTATTGGAACGGCATCCCGCCCGACAAATGGGTGCTTTATGTTCCCAACGCCGGCCATAACCTGAGACGGCAAGACCGGCCTCAACCGGATCAGTTGAATGATCTTATCAACGGCCTTGCCGCTTTCTCACGCCATCAAATCGACGGCATCCCCATGCCGAAGTTGAGCTGGAAACATGAAAGCGTGAACGACAAACTGCGCCTGACCATCGCTGCCACGCCCGCGCCGATAGGCGCGAGGCTCTGGATTGCGCAGACAGTGACGACGGATTTTCGAACGGCTAAATGGAGTCAGCAGGCGGTAAACGCGTCGAACGGCAAAATCGTCGGCGAGGTGACTCCGCCCGACACCGGCCACCTCGCGTTTTTCGGCGAGCTTGATTACGAGATCGACGGCCTACCCTACCACCTCTCTACTCAGATGCGGACGACGGAAGCATTGGGGCAATAGACGATAGCAAGATAAGAAATCCGTCGAACGGCTAAGAAGTTGGTGCGTCGTCTAACCAGATTCGAACACTATTTTGGTTTCAAAAGAGCCTTTTCAAATAAGAGCGCCAGGTTTTTGTAATTCCGGCCGGTTTCAAGCGGGTTCGGCATAAGGAATTGCAGTCCATCGTGCAGTTCACGATCGTCGGTCTGGACGTCTCTTCGGGCCGGCAGACGGCTGCTGCTTGCGAGCAGGTTTTGGCCGTCTTTCGACAGCAAGAAATCGAGATAGAGCATGGCGGCGTGGGGGTGAGGAGCGTTGGCGGCGAGCAGTAGCAAGCTTGGTCGTAAAAGAACAGGCGAAATCCGAATCGGTTCGATGGGCGCGCCGGCCTTCTTGAGATCGAGAATAAGATTCGCATTGGAAACCATAGTGATCGGGAATTCGCCGGCTGCCAGGAGTTGCAGTTGGAGAGAACGGCCTCTGAGAAATTTGACATCCTGTTTGGTCAGTCTTTCGAAGTATCTCAGAGCCCTCTGCTCTCCCATATGCTTGAGCAAAAATCCCATCCATTCGAAGGCTTCCGTGTCCAGGGACAGCTTGCCCTTCCATTTGGGGTCCAAAAAATCTTCCCAGCTTCTCGGGACTTCATCCGCTTTAACGAGTTTTCTGTTGAAGGCGGCGAAGAGTAATGTCGCGTGTTGGACCGTCCACAAACCTTCTTTGTCGGCGAATCCTTCCCGAAGGTTCTCCCGCATGGGAGAGACGTATTTTGCCATCACTCCGCGATCGACAAGGCTTACGATACCCAACTCGCCCGTTCCAATGACATCCACGGCGTGGAGTCCCGCCTTAGCTTCGGTCTCGGCTCTTTGAATGATCTTACTGCCGCCGATGCGCGCCAGTTTTACCGAGATGAAAGGATATTTTTTTTCGAAGAGTTTGACTAAAGGCCCGCTCATCTGGTGATTGACCGAAGTGTAGTCCGCCACTTCGCCCTCTCGCTTGGCCCCGGCCACGAGAAATTCCTCTCGCGCTCGACCCGAGAGGGATTGAGTTTTCATTAAGAGCTCTTCGTTGCCGGCGCCGGCGATGTTTGGAGCCAGCAAAAAGAATGCAAAGAGGCCGTGACGCCAGGTTTTCATCGCGGGCGGATGTAACATCGGCAAAATGAAATGAGCGAATGTCATCGTCGAAGTACCATATCTTTGAACAGTTTGTCCGCGGTCGCGCGCAGACGCTGGGCGTCTTCCGGGGTAAGCACCTGGATGGGCACCGCTCCACTTGCCAGTTGACTGAGTGTCTCGAACTTAGGTTTTACGCCGCTGCGCGCCGGTATCCGTCCGTGTTCTGCAACCAGTTCGGCGCCCTCGGCGCTCAGCAGGAAATCCAGCAAGAGCGCGGCAGCGTGCGGGCGGGGAGCGGCAACCGGAATGGCCCACGACTGGGCGGAGGCAACGGTGGTGGGATTGGGATAAACAATGTTGATCGGACATCCCGTGCGTTGCATCTGCGCCGCCGTGTACAAGTAGAGCTCGATCCCGACCTTGTATTCTCCGGCGCACAGGAGCTGCGTCTGGAGTGTATGACCCCGAGTGACTGTCACCCCGTTTCGCGTGAGTCCGTCGAGATATTTGCGCGTTTTTTCCACGCCCCAGGCTTTGAGCCATCCAATTAGAGCTCGCG
>WNFU01011642.1_pt1 | contig 11445 bp, 13 predicted proteins | sample 5400121 | NCBI WGS metagenome assembly WNFU01 (sample SAMN13153360, study PRJNA577476) | soil metagenome | isolation source: 100 cm soil or saprolite under grassland replicate 1 | place: USA:California | collected 2016-06-15 | reverse complement strand
CTGGCCGCCATCCCCGCCGCCCAAGGCGTGAGCGCCGACGGCACCACCGGCCCCGACGCCGGCACCGGCCCAGACGCGGCCGTGCTGCCCGCCATCCAGCGGCTGGATGAGGTCCCCGGCATTGGCGTCAAGGCCGCCCAGGTCCTCCTCGCCGAGGTGGGGCTGAACATGGCCCAGTTCCCCACCCCCGCCCAGCTGGTGTCATGGACCAAGATCTGCCCACGCACCATCCAGTCCGGGACCAAGCACCGCGCCGGCACCACCGGCAAGGGCAACCCCTACCTCAAAGGGATCCTCGGCGAGGCCGCCGCCGCAGCCGCCAAGACCGACACCTTCCTCGGCGAGCGCTACCGGCGCATCGTCAAACGCCGCGGCAAGCGCAAGGCCCTAGTCGCCGTCGCCCGCTCCATCCTGGTCATCATCTGGCACCTGCTCGCCGACCCCACCACCCGCTACCACGACCTGGGCGCCGGCTACTACGCCAGCCGCATCGACAAAGCCAAGAAGGCCCGCAACCACATCAGCTGGAAGCCCTCGGCTTCACCGTCACCCTCGCCCCCGCAGCCTGACCCCGCCCCCACCACCACATCCCGAACGCAGAGGAGCCGGCTTCGCCGGCTGCTGCCGCCTGCCCGGCTCAGGTAGCTATTTTCGGTTCAGAGCACGGGTGCGAAGCAGGCGGGGACCTGGCGGCTGGCGGTGGACCCGGACGCCGGCACAAGGACGCCGCCGACCGATGGCCGGTCGGCGGCTGGACGCCCCGCGGCGCTGCCTACCCGCCGGTCCGCACGCCGGTTGGACGGTAGGCCGCGCCCTGCTCGGTGATCGCGGTGATGTTGCCGCGGTCCATGCGCACCCGGTCCCCGAGGTTCATGCCGCCGATGAAGATCGCCCGGTCGCCCGTCCAGACGGCCAGCGGCCACGCGCGGCCGGGGACCGGCGCCTTCGCGAGCGGGTGCCACCGGTTGCTGCGGGGGTCGTAGGCGGCACCGTCATCAGGGTAGGCGAGCCTGTCGTCGGGAAGATTCCGGATACCGCCCCAGACCAGCAGCCGATCGCCGGCCCACACGGCCGCTGCCAGCCGGCGAGGGGTGATGGGGGCGGGAGGGAGCGTGCGCCACCGCTTGGTGAGCGGGTTGTAGGCGCTGGCGGCATTGCTGGTGGACCGCCCGTCCTTGCTCGTCGTGGAGGACCAGATGATCAGCTCGCTGCCGGTCCAGGCCGTCGCCGCCTCGGGCGCGATCCCCCACCGGCCAGCGCCGGGATCGGTGTCCAGGTGTTGGCGGCTGGATCGTAGGCGGCGCCGTCCTGGCAGCGGGCGCGCCCCTCATCGCCACACGCTCCTGCGATGACCAGCAGCAGCCTGCCGGTCCAGGCCACGATCGCCCAGGTCCGGTAGCTGAGCGGCGAGCGGGGCAGTCGCCGCCAGCGGCCGGTCGCCGGGTTGTAGGCGGCGCCACGGCCACCGTCGATTGGCTTCCATGAGGCCTGGTCGCGGTGCGTGGTGTCCCAGGCCAGCACCTCTTTACCGGTCCAGACCAGTGCGGGATCCGCGGTGTGCGAGAGGAACCCTGTGGGTAGCGGGGCAAACCGGCGCCAGGCGTTGGCGTCCGGGTCGTAGGCCAAGCCGCCGGTGACCAGGATCAGCTCCTTGCCCGTCCACACAGGGGCCCCGCCCCCGCCCTCATTTGGCTGGAGGGGCGGGTCCGGAAGCACCCGCCAGCGGCCGGTCGCGGGTTGTACGCAAGCCCGTCGGGCGGCCTCCTCGGCGAGCGTGGGGGGTCGTACGCGGAATGGGCGAGCAGGATCAGCTCCGTGCCCGTCCACACCGCCGAGCCCTGCTCAGGGCCGCGCAGCACGTCATTGGCCGGCGGCCTGGGAAGCCGCTCCCAGGTGTCACCGTGGATCGGCGTGTCGGACTCGTCGTCCAGCAGCCCACGGGCGACCGGGACCGCGAAGCCGACCGCCACCAAGATGACGATCGCCGCTGCGATGGCGCCGGCGGACCGCCGCCAGCTCCGCCCCCGCCCGCGCTCCTGCGGCCCGACTGGCAACGGCATCCGGTCGCCCACTGGCTGTAGCCTTCCTGGCCAAGGTCCCCAGCACGCAAAGCTTACGAGGAAGGCAGGGCGCGTGGAACTGGGCAGGTCCACGCCATCTTCCGGGCTCGCAGCGCGCACAGGCGGCTGGCGAGCGCACGCTCACCCTGGCCCCGCCCAGGGTTACGCGCAGAACCCTTCGAGAGGCCGCTTAGGAGAGAAACTCGTCAGCCGCGTACTGATCCTCGGAGTACATCCACGTCTCACCGAATTTGCCGTTGCGAACATGGCTCACGAGCACGCTCTTGTCCTCAAGAGTCCGTCCCTCGCGCTCGCCGCGGGCGACGTACAGTGAGACGGCATGCTCGTCGTTGGCCACGACGTCGTGGAGCTCCACCCGGAAGGTGCCCCCGGTGCGCTCCATCGTCTGGGCGAAGAAGCCGAGGATCGCGTCCACACCGCGATGGTCACCCGCCAGGGGACCCCGACCCGGCGTATGCCAGACGGCGTCTTGATCAAACAGCCCCCGGAGGGTCTCAACGTCGCCCTTGGAGAACGCGTCGAAGCCTCTGCGGACAAGCTCCTCGTTCGGATGGGCCATGACTCCTCCCTTCCCTCGACGGCAGGGGGAGCCTACGGCTTCCTCATCCCGCTCACAAGGATCGAGCGACGCATGCCCTCCACGTGCCCTACATCACGGGCAACAGCGGTCACTCACGAGTGATCATACGGGCTCACACACCAGTCCTGACTTGGGCATCTCGGAACCACCGTTGCTTCCCAAGCTCGCAGTGGGGGTTCGATTCCCCTCGCCCGCTCACTGCTCCGCCCGTGGCGCGAGCCTCAGGTCCCCTCCCTCGCGGTTTGACGGTCTTCCGGGGAGGAGAAACACCCAGCAAAGGAGGCTCACCATGCGACGAACGATCCTCGTCATCATGCTTGCCGCGGTCGTGCTCGCGATGATCGCCGCGGGGTGCCGCAAGTCGGGAGGCGGCGGCGACGACGGTGGCGGTTACCTCGGGACGCCGGGCGGCACCGCGGTGGCCGCCGCGCTGCACTGACCACCGCGACCCGGCCGGCACGCCGAGGCCGCGGTCGGGTCACTTCCCGGTCCGCTCGCGCCCGCACTCGCCGCCGACGTCAGCCTCGGCTGATCAGGGCCGCCAGCGACGCCACGGTGACCGCCAGGCCGACGACGACGTTGACCAGCACCCGTGTCCTGGAAGGCACCGGCCCGGCCCTGCCGCTGTCAGCCCTGGTGCCAGTGGTCCTGCCGCTCGCGGCCTTGCCGGCCGCGCTGTCGCCGGCGGCGGTGTCGCCATCCCTCCCGCCGCGCGCCGCCCTTGGCTGCCTGGCCTCTCTCCAGACCGGGCGCAGCCGCACGTAGGCCGCCAGGTTGCCGAGCAGGAAGGCAGCCCCGAGCGCCAGCAGCAACTCGGGAATCAGCTGGTCCAGCGGGATCAGGGCAGCCTCCCAGCGGCGCGGATGGACATCGCCCCAAGGCTACTACGGCGCCGCTGGCGTGGTCGGGCCCGCGCCAGCGGTGAGCACGCGCACCCTGCGCGCGGCGCGCAGCGCCGGCCGCACGAGCAGCGCCACGGCTCCGACCGGCAGCAGCCAGACGAAAATCACCAGCGCGGCCGCGCCCATCATGCTGAGCCCGTCGACCGCGGTCGCCCAGGCGCGCGCGAAGCGGTTGGTGGGCTGGCTCTGTCCCGCCGGTCCCGGCTCGGTCAGGTCCAGCTGGATGGTCGAGTACGAGGACTGGTCCCGCAGGAAGTCGACCTGGCCCTGGAGCCGGTTGATGTTCGACTGCACCTGCTCGAGCTGGTTCTGCACCGAGATGACCTCGGAGATCGACTTGGCCCGGTCCAGCAGGCGCAGGTAGACGCGTTCCTGCGCGCGCCACGCGGCCAGCTGCGCGCTCAGGTCGACGTACTGGCTGGTGACGTCTTCGCTGCTGGACTGCTCACCCCGGTAGGTGCCCAGGCCCTTCAGCTCCCGCAGCGTCGTCTCGAACGCGTCGACCGGCACGCGGAAGGTCACCTGGCCGTTGGCCCGCCCGTCGTCGGGGACCGAGGTCGAGGCGTTGACGTAGATGCCGCGGTGACGCGTCACCACGTCGGTGGCGCGCGAGATGGTGTCGTTGAGCTTGCCGTCGCCCACCCGGAGGCTGACGGTGGCTTTGCGCACGATCCGGTTGCCCAGGTCGACGAGCTTGATGGTGCTAGCCTGGCCGGTGGCGCCGGCGTTTCCCGACGCCGCGCCGCCGGGCGCGGCCGGCGACGAGCCGCTCTGGCCCGGGGCCTTGCTGTCGCTGGCGCCGCCGGAACCGGAGCTCGACCTGTTCCCTTCCGCACCGCAACCGGCGACCAGCAGCGCGGCCAGCGCGATGCCGGCCAGCGCCCAACGCGCGGACCTGAGACTGACCATCGTGACCATCTCCTCCCCGCGAGGCCCCGCGCGGAGCCCGCGTCCCACCTGGGCGGGCGAGCGCCCGCCAGCTACCGAGCCCTCTTCGAGGCTCGCCCTCTTCGGACGATCTCCACCGGCCCGCCGGTTCCCGTGTAGACAACCGTTTGCCCGACGGAGGTGGTTTCTGGAAGCCTTCGGACGGCATTTCCCCGCTGAGCGATCGAGGAGCATCCCGTGGCCGTAGCGGTCTCCGCCGCCCGGACGTCGACCCAGATCGGCCCCGCGCGCCGGGGCCTGGTCCTCGCCCTGTTCATCGGCTCGGGCGCGGCCGGTCTCGTCTATCAGGTGGTCTGGTCGCGCGAGCTGGTGCTGGTGTTCGGCAACACCACGCAGGCCGTGGCCACCATCGTGACGGCGTTCATGGCGGGTCTCGGCTTCGGCAGCCTGGCCGGCGGCCGCTGGGCCGACCGCAGCGCTGGGCCGCTGCGGCTGTACGGCTCGCTGGAGCTGGGCGTAGCGGCCTTCGCGGTGCTCCTGCCGTTTGCCTTCGACGACCTGGCCCAGGTCTACCGCGGCCTGTACCCCGGGCTCGTCGGCCACGCCACCGCGCTGACGGCGGTGCGGTTCGCGCTGGCGCTGGCCGCGGTCGCGCCCGCGACCTTCCTCATGGGCGCGACCCTGCCGCTGCTCGTTCGTCACCTGGTGCGCACGCTTGACGAGGCCGGCGCTCGCCTCGGCGAGCTGTATGCCGCCAACACCGCTGGCGCGGTCACCGGCACCGTGGTGGCCGGCTTCGTGCTGATCGAGTTCCTGGGTCTGCGGCTCACCAGCTACGTGGCGGTCGCCCTGAACCTGCTCGCCGGCATGGGCGCGCTCGCCCTTGCCAGGCAGGATGCCGCGTCCAGGCGCGCCAGAGCCTCCACCGCCGAGGTCGTCGAGCGGCGGCCTGACGACGGCGCGGCGCATGCGGCCGGCGACCTGCCGCCGCGCTGGCTGATCCTGTTGGCCACCTTCGTCTCGGGCTTCGTCTCCCTCGCCCTCGAGGTGCTGTGGACCAGGATGCTGGCGGAGGGGACCGGCTCGAGCATCTACATCTTCACCGCGATCCTGGCGATCTTCCTGGCCGGCATCGCGATCGGCAGCGCCCTCTACCGGCGCCGGTCCAGCGGCCGCCGGGATCGGGTCGCGACCCTCGGGCTCTGCCTGGCCGCGATCGGCGCGCTCGCCCAGGCCACGGTGGTTCTCGGCAGCGGAGTGGTCGGCACCGTGCCGTTCCTGGTCCGCACCGTGGTCGTGCTGCTGCCGGCAACCATCCTCATGGGCTACGCCTTCCCCCTCGCGGGGCGCCTGGCGACCCCGTCGGCGCGGGCGGCGGGCGGCAGTGTCGGGCTTCTCTATGCCGCCAACACCGCCGGCTCGATCCTGGGCTCCTTCAGCGCCGCGTTCATCCTCGCGGGCACGCTGGGCACCAACGGCTCCGTGCTCCTGCTCGGCGGGCTGAATCTGCTGTTCGGCGCCGTGCTGATCGCCGCCGGTCCGGCCTGGCGGGCATTGCCCTCCACCGCCCGGCGGCGGAGCGCCGCCGGGCCGCTGGCCGCGGGCGGCCTCGCCGCGCTGGCCGTGCTGGGTCTCGTTGCCTCGTCGTTGGATCTGCCGGTCACCCGCACGGCGACGCAGAACCGGCTCCGGGCGACGGGGCAGCCGGTCACCCATGCCGAGGACGAGCTGGCGACCGTCGACACGGTGGGCGGCCCCGCCGCCGGGCGGCGGCTGCTGATCGGCGGCGTCGGCGTCACCTCGCTCACGGTGGACACCAAGCTGATGGGCTACCTGTCGAACGCGCTGCGACCGCGGGCGGAGGACTTCCTGGTCATCGCGTTCGGGATGGGCAGCACCTACCGCTCCGGGCTGCGGATCGGCATGCGCACCGACGCGGTCGAGCTCTCGCCCACGGTGCCGAGCCGCATGCCCATCTTCTTCCCCGACGGCAACGGGTTCCTCGACCACCCGAAGGGCCATGTGATCACCAGCGACGGCCGCAATTACGTGCGGCTCGCGCGCAACCGGTACGACCTCATCGCGGTCGACCCGGCCCCTCCGATCGAGAGCGCGGGCTCGGTGGTCCTCTACACGCACGAGTTCCTCGCGGAGGGAAAGGCGCGCCTGCGCCCCGGCGGGGTGTTCCTGTTGTGGATGCCCTACGCGCTGCCGATGGAGGACCTGAAGGCGCACGTGCGCACGTTCCGGAACCTGTTCCCCCACGTCAGCCTGCTGCTCTCGCCCGGTGGGCATGGCATGTTCATGTTCGGCTCCGACGCTCCGCTCGAATTCAGCGACCAGGCGATCCTGCGGGCGCTCGGTAACGAGGAGGCACTGCGGGACCTCGCCGACTCGCCCGACTTCCCGCCGACCGACGGGCCCGGCTGGGTCCGGGCGGTCCGCCGCGCCGAGTGGCTCGCCGACGAGCGGGTGAGCGCCTTCACCGGCCCGGGGCCGGAGATCACCGATGACCGCCCGCGGTCCGAGTACTTCCTCTGGCGGCGGGCGTTCATGCCCGACAAGGCCTACGTCAACGAGTCGATGCTCCGGGCGGCGACCCCCTGAGTCCTCCGGCATCGGCCCGGCCTCCTCTCGCCATCACGGCCCCGATGGCAGGCAACCGCGCGCTATGCATAGCAAGGGCTCGATGGCGGGACAAGGCACTCTGGGCAGATCTAAGCTGTTTATCACGAGATCCCTACGTCCCTCTCAGGTCACTCCGCAGCCCGCGGCCTGACCGGCGCACCACCGGCACTGCTGGACCCGGCTCCGCTGCGCCCCGCCGGGTGCTGCCGCCTACCTACGCACCATCGATGTTCGGATCAGGTTCGGGCTTGAGCGTGCGCGCCGACCACCAGAGCATGCCGGGGTTGACGCGTTCGGGGTACAGGGCGAGGACCTGGTCGTAGAGCTCTCGGGCGGTCTCCGTCGTCTCGACGAGGCGGTCGAAGTCGCGGATGTATTGGCGGGTCTCCTCGATGATCTCGGGGCCGTCGTGGCGGCCGGCGCGCTGGTGGCCGGCGATCACGGCGCGTGGGTGCAGCGATTCGATGGTGTCGAGGGCGGCGATCCACTCGCGCCGGCCCTGGGGGCTGGACTCACGAAGGTATTGATGGACGTCGTTGTAGACGGCGTCGCCGGCGACCACCAGGCCGATCTCGGGCACCTGCAGGCAGGTCGTGTCGTCGGTGTCGGTGTGCCCAAGCTGCACCGCGACCAGGTCGTGTCCTCCAGCTCTATGGTGTGATCGGGAAGCGGATCGGCGAGGACGAGGTCCTGGGGGATCTTGCCGGGGAAGAGCCCGTTCCAGAGGGCGAGAGCCTCTGGCGTGGAGCCTTGCCGCATCGCCTCGATCACCGCGGGCAGGGCGAGCGCTCGCGCTTGGGGGAAGCGCTCGAGGATCACGCGCAGGCCGAACCAGTGGTCGCCGTGGCCGTGGGTGACGTAGACCGCCGTCAGGTTCTTGCCGTGGGCGGCGACCCAGTCGGCGAGGTCCCGTGCTTGGTGAACGAGCAGCGGGTCGACGAGGACGGCGTCCTGCTGGCCGGAGATGAGCGTCGCCGACGTCGGTTGCCACAGCAACTCCTGGGCGCCGGGAGGCGGGTCGTCGCTGGCCGTTGGCTCGAGTGCCGTCACGTACACATCCCAGGTGAGCGGAGCCGGTTGGTCGGTCATCGGAACTCCTTCGTGTCGGCGCAGGAAGGACAGGACCTGGCGGCCGAAGTCGTTGGCGTGCCGGAAGCGGAAGGCGTGTCCCGCGTCGCTGTAGACGAAGGATGCGTTGCAACTGGGTCATTGGACCGGTTAGAGGAGCTGGTCGATGGTGATGGGCAGGGAGCGGATGCGCCGGCCGGTGGCGTGGTAGACCGCGTTGGCGATGGCGGCGGCGATGCCGACCAGGCCGATCTCGCCGACGCCCTTGACGCCGATGGCGTCGTGGCGGAGGAACGCTTCCTGCAGCGGGTGACGGGCCCCGTCGGCGGCGGCCAGGCCCTCGATCGTCACCACCTCGCGACCCTCACACTGCGCTGCCAAGGTCAGGCACGACAGCACGCGCTTGCCGTCCACCAGCACGGTGCACGCCCCGCAGGCGCCCTGGTCGCAGCCCTTCCTGGTACCGGTCAGCGCCAGGTGGTCGCCCAGCGCGTCCAGCAGCGTGACCCGCGCGTCCACCTAGAGCTGCTGAGGGGCGCCGTTGACCCGCATGGCCACGGCGACCTCCGCGACCGCGCCCGGGATATCGCCTGGTGGACGTGCCGGGTCGGTGGCCTGCTCCATCCGCTCGCGGCAAACAGGCCACATACTGCCCGCATGCCACGCGACTCCAGCGCGACCAGGCGCGCATCCTCCGGGCGGCGTTACCGAGTCCGCAGCCCCAGGTGTCGAGGGCCCGTACTGCGCCGCGCCAGTCGCCAGAACTGGGCGGCCAGACAGGTGTCGCGGGTGTGGGCGGCGGCCCAGGCGCACTGGTTGAGGATCTCGCCCAGCCAGCAGTTGCCGTGGTTGGTGGTACCCGAGCGGCGCTTGCCGCCGGTGACGATGTTGCCGGAGCACACCACAGCACAGGAGGCCAGCTGCGCAGGGGTCGGGAAACGGCCCATAAAAAGAGCGCGCCGGTGTCCAGAAAAACCTGGACCCTACACTCGTTGTAGGTTCTCAATCTTCTTGGCGACCGACGACGCGCTGAGCTGGCGTTTCGTTCGATGTCTCATGGCTGCACCGGCGTGAGTGTCTCAGTCCCGTGGCGAACTGCGCCCCGCCGAGCTCAGCCATCGCACACGAATGACGCTGCGTCATTGCGCAAGCTGGATGTCTAATTGGCCGATTGCGCCTTTCGGGCGCCTCCGGCTGTCGGCGGAGCGGAATGCCAGCGGCCTTGACGATGCGCGACAGGGTGGATGGGGCTGTCCCAGCCTGCACCGCTAACTCAGCGAGCGTCCGCTCGTTAGGGAAGAACCGGAAGAAGGACGATTCGTGCCGGCCCGGGAGGGAGCTGCGGATCAGCACTGGACCACCTGGTGCCAGGACCCGTCGAAGCTCGAGGGCGCAGCGGGCCAGGTCACCGATGTGGTGGATGACGGTGGACAACCACGCACCGCCGCAGCATCGGTCACACAGCGGAAGGCGGGTCCGACGAGCCGGCGAAGTCGGTAGCGTTCAATCCTGTTCGCCTGCTCGTCGGACCCCGAGGCTAACCGTTCAATCCTTCGGCGAAAGCTAGCGCGTGCAGTCCCGCGAGGAGCGCCTCCACCTGGGGCCCGCCGGCCAGCCCGCGCACCGCGTTGACCATCGGCGTGAGCGGCTGGTGTTGGGCGAAGGGCTGCATCCATCCCTGCATGCTGCTGACGGGCACGTAGGCGCTGGAGACGAACGTGAGCGGCGCCACCAGGATGGAGAACCCCTGGGCTGCCTGCGCGGTCCCTGCGACCAGCCCAATGGTGATGAACAGCCATTCGAAGGCGAAGCTGAACAGCACGCACAGCCCGAACGCCGCCAGGCCGGCGGTAACCGACCCGTGCATGCGGAATCCGACGGCAAAGCCCAGGGCCGTGCCGACCACCAGGCTCCAGGTCACCAGGGCCGTGTCGGCCAGGCAGCGTCCGGCCATCACCGCCGCACGGGGGATCGGCAGGGAACGCAGCCGGTCGAACAAGCCCTGTTCGAGGTCCTCGGCCACCCCGGCCGCGGCGCCCATGCCCGACAACAGGACGGCTGTGGTGACGAACCCGGGCACCAGAAAGTCGACGTAGGACAGCCCCTCGACGCTGATGGCGCCGCCGAAGATGTACCGGAAGATGAGCAGGAAGATCGCGCTCTGGACGGTGGCCAGGACGAGGAGCTGCGGGGTGCGGACGAACTTGCGGACCGTCCGCCGCGCCACGGCGGCGGCGCTCGGCCAGAACCCCGCCCCGGAATTGGCCCGTGCCTGCACCGGCCTGGGGGGCGGACCGGTGATCACAGATGCGTCGGTCATGGCGATCCTTTCGGTTCAGGCGGCCTGGGGCCGGTCGACTGCTCGGCGGTGCCGGTCGGCTTGCCGGTGAGGGTGAGGAAGACCTCATCAAGGGTGGGGCGCCGCAGCGAGATGTCCTGGACGGCGACGCCGACGCCGTCCAGGGCACGCACGGCCTCCAGCAACCGGTGCGTCCCGTCCACCGCGACGGACGCTCGGTGCGTGGCGAGGTCGACCCGGGGGTCACCGCCGACGGTCGACAGCACCTTCGCCGCGCCCGCCAGTGCGTCGGCGTCGCGGACGTGCACCTCGACCACGTCATCGCCGGCGAGGGTCTTCAACTCCGCCGGCGTGCCGGCGCGATCACCCGGCCGTGGTCGATGATGACGATGTCTGCTGCAAGCTGATCGGCCTCGTCGAGGTACTGGGTGGTCAACAGCACGTCGGTGCCGGCGGCGATAAGCTGGCGGATCGCGTCCCACAGCTGCACGCGGCTGCCGGGGTCAAGGCCCGTGGTCGGCTCGTCCAGCAGCAGCAGCCGCGGCGCGCCGACCAGGCTGACGCCCAGGTCCAGCTGCCGGCGCATCCCGCCGGAGTAGGCGCGGACCAGCCGGTCGGCGTCGCTGGTGAGCTGTAGCTGGTCCAGGACCGCCGCGGCGGCCGCCCGCGCCCGCTTGTGATTGAGCCCGAACAGGCGGCCGACCATCTCCAGGTTCTCGCGCCCGGTCATTGCCGGTTCCACCGCCGCGAACTGGCCGGCCAGCCCGATCACCCGCCGGACCTGCGCCGGGTGGCGCAGCGCGTCGATCCCGGCGACGTGCAGTGTGCCCGCGTCGGGGCGCAGCAGGGTGGCCACTGCCCGCACGAGGGTGGTCTTCCCCGCGCCGTTGGGCCCCAGCAGCGCAACCACCCGGCCGGGGCTGGCCACCAGGTCCAGCCCGGCCAGGGCCTGCGTCCGGCCGAAGCGCTTGGTGAGGCCGCGAGCCTCAAGGATCGAGG
>WNFU01016814.1_pt1 | contig 11446 bp, 12 predicted proteins | sample 5400121 | NCBI WGS metagenome assembly WNFU01 (sample SAMN13153360, study PRJNA577476) | soil metagenome | isolation source: 100 cm soil or saprolite under grassland replicate 1 | place: USA:California | collected 2016-06-15 | reverse complement strand
GTACACGGCCGCCACACCTTCGCCGAGCCACGACCGTTGGTGGCCATCGGTTCGGCGAGTGCCTGGCGCAAGCTGGCATGGGGCAACACGAAGTTGTGATAGACATGGAACAGGGCCAACTGATCCCGCACGCCCGCTTCGCCTTGGCATAAGGTGTTCACCCGGCGCCCAATCGCCGCCACCCGCTGACGGATGTCGAGGTTGAGGCGCTCGACAAATGCCGTATTGAAGGTCCAGCCACAGGCCGCCAGGACCTGCTCGATGGCCAGCTGGGTGCCGAACACCACGCGGTGCTTGACCCCCACGATGCGTCGGCGCCGGTATGATTTCACGATCTGCGCGTAGAGCAGCGCGGGCAGCGGCATCCACCGCGGCTTGGGCATCGGGCCTTTGTCCTGGCGCCGTTCGGGTTGAATCCAGTAGCCAAAATGCGTCAGGATGGCCGTCCGATATTCTTTGAAGCCGTCGGTCAAAAACAGCAGCACACAGCCTGGCGCCAACACCTGGGTGACCTGATGCACGACGCGCTGCGCCATGGCCAGGGTACGGCTGCCGACATCGACCACCACCAGCAACTTACTCGTGGGGTCCATCGCCGTCCACACCCAGCAGGGCGAGCGCTCCAGACGTTTGATCGCCTCCTCGTCGCTGATTTCACTCGCTTTGAGCTCTCGCAGCACCGCGTACAACTCGTCGAGTTGTAGCTGCTCCACGTGCAGATCACACAAGAAATACGCGGAAAAGGCGCGCAGCTGCTCGGCGGCTGCGACCAGCCAGTGCAGGACCGTCTGGGCATCGCCCTCGAAGACCCGAGCCGTGGCGCGGATACCGAGACCTTCAGCTCAACACGCCAAGACCCGTACAATCAGCTCCACCGCGGCCTGTTTGCCGTGGAAGATCGTGCCATGAGTCTCCAGAAAGTATCCCTGACAAGAGGTACAGTGGAACTGGCGCCAGGGGCCGCCACTGGGATGACCGTTGGCGCGCAGATTCCCTAGCCCGAGCCAGCCCCGATGGTCACAATCGCTGTGCGGACAAAAGTGCCTAGAGGTGTCGACCTCACGGGGCCGCCGGTGGGTCGGCGCCATGGGGGCGGGCGGCCCCGCAGAAGGCGCTTTGGGATACGCGGTGTCTCGTGCACACAGGGCGCAATGAGGTTTCTGTGTCAAGCCCTCGAAGGGTTTGGGCTCGTTGGAGCGAGGGCGCTTGGGTTTGAGGGGCTCGGGCAGAGCTGGCGCGGCCGGAGCCGTCACCGCGCGCTTGGGCCGGGAAAGGTGCAAGATGACAAAAAGCCAGAGGAGTGCGAACAGGATCATCTGAGAGAAAAAATGATGTGACACCATGGTGTTGCCCCCTCCAACATGTGTTGAGATGGGGGCATTGTACCCGGTTTCGGGGGCAATGGAATTAACCGCAGAGTTCGGGTACGCGACCACCTGGCGTGCATGCGCTGTATACCGTATTTCTCTTCAGACTATCACCAAAAGCGGGCAAGAATCCACATTATGGTTGAAACAGCCTCTGCCAGTCCCTGTCCCCTGGGAGGGCGGCTGCAGTGCGCCACCCCGCACTCTGCCCACGATGCCTGGGGAGTGTGCTAACCCAATGAAACCTCCCCGCAGCAAGCTGCGGGGTATCAGAAGGAAGGGCATTGGAGATGAGACACCACGGTTTCTCATGCTCTTCCCTTTATACGGTAACCCCTGAGCAAGCTCAGGAGAATCTCCTGATTGAAATGCTGAGACTGACTCGCTTACGGGTTTTCAACCATATCATGGCAATAGAGGCATTCAACCATATCATGGCAGTTTTTGCCAAATTATGATTGAAAGCACACAAGGACAGCCTCACATGCCCGTGGGTATACGCGATCCCTCCATGCGTGACGCATGATTGCTTGGCTGGCTATGGATCTCTCGTCCTGGCACAAAACGAGGGGTTTGTCACTTTTGCCCTTCAGGGCCTTTAACTCCCGTCAATTCAAGCGCTACTTTTTCTCCTTTTTGAGGGGATTTTGTGTCACCACTTGGGTATAAGAAGGAGAGGCACATGCAAGGGAAGAAAACAGAGAAGTTGGTATAATCCTTGTGAACAAGGCAGCCAATGGAGATAGGGACACGAGGAGACCGATGGAAACGATCCATGGTGCAGAGCTTGTCGTGCTGTCTTTTCCAGAACACCATGCAGGCGAATATCTCGGTGGCCTGTTCACCCTGGTGACCCCTCTGGAAAAAACTGGCACTGGGTGCGTGCAGCAGATTATGTGACCATGGATACCATGCTCTTACGAGCGTTAGACGACGCCAAGCGTGTCGGGCTGGACCATGGGCATGTCATGGCATGGACCATGGTCGAAGCATATCGGGTGGCGAAGGCAGACGAGGAGGACGACGAAGACGCAGAAGGTGACGTCGAGCTGGAATCGCCGTGCGAGGGAGTCGCGCCATTGCTCACCTGTTGTCGCGCGTCACATCTGGCGGAGGTGCGGTGTCTCTCCTCTCTCTGGGAGGGCGCATCGCCTGCAAAGACGCACGCGTCTTCGAGGCCTTCTCGTGCCTATGGATACCACCTGCGACCTGCGACAAACGGCGAGTCATTGCGTGAGGCGTGTTGCAGCACGACCACGCGCCTACATGGGCCGGCCACGTGGTACTCGTTCTGCAGTGCGAACGGCCTGACCCCATGCAGAAAACCCGGGGCTTAGAGTCTATCCGGAAACATGACTTGGCAAAAGAGTAGATTTGTTAGATAGTTAGCGCATATTCCCTCAGCAGAGGAGTGCGCGCATATGGGACAAGAAGGTCTTTCTCGAAAGGTATATCCTTCGGATCTCACGGACGAGCAATGGGCCATCGTGGAACCGATGATCCCGCCTGCCAAGCAGAGCCCACGCGGAGGGCGCCCGCGTGAGGTCGACATGCGGGAAGTCCTCAATACGATTTTCTATCTCAACCGGAGCGGTTGCCAATGGGACATGCTGCCGCATGATTTGCTGCCCAAGAGCACGGTCTATGACTACTTTGCCCAGTGGCGCGACGACGGGACCTGGGCCAAGATGGTCAAGGCCTTGCGCGAACGCACGCGCGTGGAAGCGGGGCGCGAGCCCACCCCCAGTGCCGTGTGCATCGATAGCCAATCGGTCAAGACCACCGAGATCGGGGGCCCTGAGCGCGGGTATGATGGCGGCAAAAAAATCAAAGGGCGCAAGCGGCATCTGTTGGTGGATACGTTGGGGTTGTTGATCGCCGTTCTCATTACCAGCGCCGGTCTGGATGACGGAGTGGCGGCCCCGCTCCTGCTCGGCCACGTCCAGGCGCACGATTTTCCGCGTCTCGTCACGATTTTTGCGGATGCGAAGTATCACAATCACGCCCTCGACGCCTGGATGGCAGCGCATCGGGCGGGGTGGCACCTCGAAGTCAAGACACGTCCAGAGGGTACGAAAGGCTTCACGCCACTGGAGAAACGCTGGGTGGTTGAGCGCACGAACACTTGGAATGGTCGGCCCCGTAGAAATAGTAAGGACTATGAGAGAAGTGTAGAATCCAGTACTGCTATGATCCAGATCAGTAACATTAATCTTATGCTTAATAAGCTTGATCCTTGTGGTCGCCCTGCGTTTCATTACCGCAAGAATGCTGCTTGATATCGCTGCGATAGGGCGACAAGGTTTCCGGATAGCCTCTTAGATCCCGACCGTGTCACTCTCTCCTGAGGAGGTCACATCCTATGAGCGCCTGCCCGCATCGCCAGCTCGTGCTCGTGCGGGAGACACACACCCGGCTCCGCTGTCGCCACTGCCATTTGACCCTCACCGCTGCGGACCTGTCTGGGCGTTATTGTCCAGAATGTTTTGAGACGACGCACACGAAGCGGTACGATTTTGACGAGGTGAGGCTGGCGGACTCCGGCCGCGTCTCCTACCGCTGTGAAGCATGTGGGAGTCTGATCGCCGTGTGACGCGTGCAGGAGGTGACCTGCTGGCATTGGGGCCAAGCCGCGGCCTTCTCCCGTCCGTGTTCTCTCCCGTTGCCATCCCCGCTCCGCAGGTCGTGCACCTCCAGGCGGCGGCTCATTGTCCTATCCCGAACGCGCAATGTAGTGGAAGTTGCCGTTGGTTGCAGGTGGCATACAGGTGCACGAGTGGGCCGGGATAAGGCTCCCCTCTTTGCACGAGATTGACGCCGCAACAGGGAGGAGATACTCCGCTTTTCCGCCAGTGTTGAGATACTCCGCTTTTCCGCCAGTGTTGACGCGCGACAAACTGTTCTACATTGCGCGCATCGGGATAGACTCTCTCGAGCCCTCAGAGACCCCAATGTGACGCAGTGCAGAGAAGGACAACAGAGAGTGGCACAATACGCCTATGGTGAGCGCATCGGGCGCACGGCGCAGCTGAAGCTGGGCTGTGCGGCCATCATCCCGGATGACACTGGGAAGCACATTGTCCTGACCCGTCGCATGGATAACGGCCGCTGGTGTTTACCGGGAGGCGCCATGGATCCCGGCGAGAGCCTGGAAGAGTGCTGTAGACGGGAAGTGTGGGAAGAAACCGGGCTGATCGTCCGTGTGGTGCGCCTGATCGGCATCTATTCGACGCCGCACCGCGTGACCTATTACGCGGATGGCAATCGGTGGCAAACGGTATCCGTGAGCTTCCTGACCGCCATAATGGGTGGTACGCTGGGGCTCAGCGACGAAACGACCGACGCCGGCTTTTTCTCCCTGGAGGAGATGGCGCAGCTGGACCTGATTGACCCGCATAGGGAACGCGTGCAGGATTTTTTTGTCGGGCAAGAGGCAGCGTTTGTTCGCTAGGATGGCCATAGCGTCACCAGAGGCCTCCCAGGAGCACGTGCCGGAGAATGCAACATGTGCCATTATCCGGCATGCGCTCCTGGAGGGCCGGATTGCGGGTTGGTGGCAACACCGCACCGTGCTGCGCGCATGCCCCCGCTGGTCCCTGGTGTGCCCTGCACCATGTCCGGGTGCGTCTCCCCCCGTGACTACCGAGGCGTACATCGCGAGGCACGCCACCGTGTCCTGCCGGCATCGCACCCGCCCATACCCTGTGACCCGCCTTGCCTGGGTGTACGGCCTTGCCTATACTCTGCACGGGAGGCATGTCAGCCCAGGCCATCCTGAGGCATGTCAGCCCAGGCCATCCTGCGGTCGCGCGCCAGCGCGCGCCGCAGGCCTGTTCGTCCCAAACGCTCGCTGCAGCCCAGGAGACCGCCCATGGCCGAGACCCCCACGTTCGGACGCTATGCTGAGATTCCCTATGAGCAGATGACACCGGAGCAGCAGGACGCCTATCGCTCCCTGATCGAGACGCGCGGTCGGCTGCCCGGCCCGAACAAGATCTATGTGCACAACCCCAAGCTGGCGAAGGTGATGGGGCCGCTCGGGGCGCATTTCCGCACCGGCTACTCACTCAGCGAGCGCGAGCGCGAGATCGCCGTCTGCATCATCACCAGCACGTTTCATGCGGCCTACCCGACCAATGCGCACGAACGGGCCGCCAAGGCGGCCGGGCTGCCGCCCGACACGGTCGAAGCGCTCCTCGCGGGCCTGCCGACCGCGTTCGCCGACACGCGCGAGCAGGTCGTCTACGAGATGGCGACGTGCCTCGCCCATGCGCGCTGGGTGTCAAAGGGGCTCTATGACCGCGCGGTCGACGCCCTCGGCCACGTCGGCATCACGGACGTGATCACCCTGATGGGCTATTACACGAGCGTCGCGATGACGCTCGCCTTCTACGATGTGCCGGCCGACGCGCCTGGCATGGCGCGGTGAGCCCCGCTGTCCATGGCAGCAGTGGCGTGCACCAGGCGTGCCCCGCAGGGACACCTCCAGGCGGTCTACGCCGCGGGGACCGCCTGGAGCGCCGGGACTCTCCCTCCCATCAGGAGAGGCGCATCGCTGTCAGGGCACGCTTCTGCTGGTCGAGGCGACGCGCCTGGCAGGGGAGGCGTGGTGCAGTGCGTGACCACAAGGCGTGTGCCATGCGGCAGCAAGACCAGAGGACTGGTGCACACGACTGCGGACAATGACCCCAGCGGTATGCTCCGTATCAGCATGAGGGGCAGGCGCACCGGACGCACACAACACATCGGCCCATCTCACCACCTAAGCACGACGCATGCCCCGGACGTGCGACGCGCATGACGGCGCCCATGGTCGGCGCGTGTGAGCGCGAGGGGCGTGAGAGGCTCACCGCATCTGTGCTGAGCAGGTGCAGGGTTATCCAGGAGACGCTGTGATGTTCCTGCACTGCTACACGGAGTGCTCACGGGAGCACAAGGAGACGAAGGCATGGACACCTCGTCGGGTGCACCACAGGCGTATCCCTCGACACCGGGCATGTATAACCTGACGACGCAGGCGGATGGGCACACCGTCTCTTATACCCTCCGCATTCCGGCAGGCTACAATGGGCACACGGCACTCCCGGTGATCCTCTGCCTGCACTTTGGGGGACAGCCGAACGAGTTTTATGGCGGGAGATTTCTTGGCCTGATTCCCATCCCCGGCTTCGGGAGTCTCTCCGCCCTGCTGGTGGCCCCCACGACCGCGCAGAGCGGCTGGGCCACGCCCACTGGAGAAGCCGCGGCCTTTGCGGCCCTGGCCGCGGTGGAGCAGCACCTCAGGGTCGATACCCGGCGGCGCGTGGTGATGGGCTACAGCATGGGCGGCAGGGGAACCTGGCATCTGGCCGCCACGTTCCGCCCGCACTTTGTGGCGGCGATTCCCATCGCGGGCACGCCCGGGGAGATCGAGCTCGACACCCTGCGGGACCTGCCACTCTTTGTCATGCACAGCGAGGCCGACCGGCGGGTGCCCATCGAGGGCGCTGCCCAGGCGGTCGCGCGGCTCCAGGCCATGCGCGCCCCCGTCGCGTTTGCCCGCCTGCCCAGCGGGGATCACTTTGAGTACCGCCTCGTCATTGCCGCACTGCGCAACAAGGTGTGTCCCTGGCTGGAGACCATATGGCAGCACCCGTGAGGTCGCTTCCGACCACCCCCTCCGGTATGATGCACCCGGCGCATGGACTCTCCACAGTCCCCCGCCACACTGGCGGGGGTAACGAACCAATGGGGTGAGTCTCTTCCAAACTCGACGCAGTAAAGGCGACGGTCACGAAGCCACACGCGTTAGGCCGTGGGCCATACCCCATGCCACCACGCCATCGGGTGGCATGGGTGCTGGAGCACGACTCGCCTGCAATGCGCGTCTCATCTCTCAGAAGAAGCCTGCACCAACAGACAGGATCATGTCCCAATGGGCGAGAGAGACCCAAGGCTCCAGGTGGTCACCTCCAGGGATGCAGACTGAAGGTGTCCCTCTGGGAAGGCCTGCTGAAGCCTCCTTCAGCAATGACTGCAGGTCACTCCTGAAAAGGACACCCCACGAGGTCAACCTATGCTTTGGGGGTCCCTCTGGATGTGTCTGCTGAAGGCGACTGCTGAACATGACAGTTCGTGTCGCACCAAGGGTAAGTGCTGCGACGTGATTTTGAGTCAGCAAAACCAAGGGAGAGCTTGTCGCGTATCTCTGTTGCAGCACGCGGCATAATCGTGCACAGCTCACGGCCATATGTCGGTCAACTCGGGACAGTTTGCCGGCTTTTATCCAGAGTTGCCCCCACAGAGAACATGAGACCGTCTGATGTCTCGTGTCTCATGTCAGATGATGGTTAGGCTGGTTGCCATCATGATGTCGGTCAGCTCTCACATTCCTGTGAGGTGTAACGGCGTGCGCATAGGACAGCACGGGCGTGCACACAACGACACGTTTCGACCAGCGCTGGGTGCCCATACGCCGGCCCGTGGGCCAGCCCTGTGTGCCCATGAGCCCACACTGTGCTGCGAAGGGCTTGCACACAGCCCCGTGGGGCAGCACGGCGGGCCCACAGGCTCACGACGGCCCTCTCCAGCCCTGACGCGCGGCTGCAGGCGCGCTAAAACAGGGACTCCTGGGGCTCCAGCCCCAGCAAGACCCGCCCCACATCCTGCCGGTACCGATCGGCGACCATCATATGCTGCCGCACGGCATGGACATCGCGCAGCGCGCGCTGCAGCGGGCTGGCGTCGAACAGCGAGACACTCCCCGCGGCGTGGTACGCGAGTTCCACCACCTCGCAGGCGGCCCGGGTGGCATGCACGCTCGCGAGGCGCAGCAGGGCACTTTCCCGGGTGGTGACGGGCCGGCCACACGCGGCCGCGTGCCAGGCGTCCGCCAGCGCGTCGTACAGGAAGGCGCGGGCCGCGCGGAGGCTCGCCTCGGCATCCGCGATCTGCAACTGCATGCGCACTGGACCTGCTCACATGACACAGGACACATGTGGGAAGCAAGTTCTCCCCACCTCCTCCAGAACCTGTAAGTAGAAGAAAATCAACGCTGAAGTTCCCAAACCCACGAAAGCCAGTTGCTCCCCTCTAGCCGTTATCCGTTGCGTCCGCCTTGTAAAAGAACGCTGCTGGACTTTGATCCATTGTGCATCATCGAGTTCGATCAGCTCCAGCTGGGGCGACGCGAACACCGTGTGGTATAACATCGGATGACTGACCTCGCGTAGGCGCTTCTGGCGCGGATCGTATGCACAGCGATACCGCGCAACGAGTGTCTCCCGATATTCGATCCGCAGTTGTCCTTCATAGATCCAGACCGCGACACGTTGCCGTGACAGTCCCTGCTCGGCGTAGATGTAAAAGCGTGGGATACTGACAAATCCATACGGATTCACGGTCCGCAGGAACTGCACCCGGCCAAAGAGGTTCCGCAGACGCTCAGCGTCGACGACCCGCCCGCGGACCCAGCCCAACACCTCCACCGGTGTCCAGCGGCCATCGGCACGAGCCTGATGCGCCCCGTGCCGCGTGGTATTAAAGGTTTCAATGAACGCTGCGTGTAAGCGCTGCACCTCCTCCACCGTGCCAGCCTGCTCGAACTTAAAGTCGGCCAGGCGGAGTTGCACCTTACACTGAGCTTCAATGAGGTTCTGCCACGGCTTGCGCAGCTCGATATACTTGGGTTCGATCTCCAATGCTTTCAGGATGGCCACGTAATCATGGGCCTGAAACACCGCGCCATGATCGGAGACGATGCCCTCCGGGCACCCATAGGTCGAGAGGGCGGCAAACAGCAGTTGCAGGAGTGCGGGCAGATCTTGATGTTCGGAGGCCATCCCCGCCAGAATCGTGCGTGAGTAGCCTTCCAAAATACAGAGACTATAGACCCAGTGCCCCTCGAGCTTTACGAGATACCGAATATCCACAAACCAGAGGTGATGCCGATAGTGGGGACGATAGGGCAAGTGGCGGGGCTCGGTCGCGGGCTCGTGCTCATCGCGGGCGCTGGACCACGGGCCGGGGGCCCCATGCATGCGGCGATTGATCGCCATGGCCCGCCCGACGGTGGCTTCACTCGGGAGGTCCGCCCCATACTGGGGTTCCAGGAGCCCATGAATCCGAAAGCGCCCCACCCGCGGGTACTCCTGTTGCCAATCCAACACCTCTTTGAGCAACGGCAGAGTCAACTGGTCGTCGGGATGGGGGACGGGGCGCGTCCGTTGGTCTTCGAGGCCTTCAAACCCATCCCGTTCAAAGGCCGCAATAATCGCATACACATGTGACCGGGCCATCTGCAGACAGCCGGCAATGCTCTGTTTGTTCCACCCTTCGTACCACATCCGGACGACGGTCCAGCGCGCCTGATAGGCATCGGCAAACTCGGCAAAGGCCCGCAGGTTGAGCTCCAGCTGCACGGGGAGGGCAAAGCGCGCGAGGAAGTGTTTGACGGTGTGGTGATTGGTCTTATAGCCAAATTTCCGCTGCACAATGCGGACGATTTCGCGGTCGTGAATGGGCGGATAGAGCTGTTTTACATAGAGAATATGCGCTGCGACCGCCTCGGGAGAGACATGGTCTTGCCGCCCCAGGTTCCCCAGCCGTTGATCGACCAGGCCAAGCATGCCTGCTGTGGCAAAACGGCGGGCTTTCGCACCCACCACGGTCCGCTCAATGCCCGTCTGCCGACTGCGTTCGGCCACGGTTTCCGCAAACAGCACAATCGGCCGAATCACTTCATAATCATGTTGAATATCGTCGACAAAGTGGAGTTTGTACTGGGCAAAGTCCTCCGCAGCAGACACACCAACCCTCCTTCCGCACGCGTCAGCAGACGCATCACGGCGTCTCCCCGCGCCAGCTTTTAGGGCTCTTCAGGTCTATAGTATCAACACAGAGAGGAAACAGAGGAGGTCAGAACTATTATATACTACAAAAATAGGGCCTATTGCAGAGGCGAGGTGGGGAAGATGACCGCAATTATGTAGGAGGAAGACGGCATGGCTACACCCCGGAGACGGCCCCGCAGCACCCACGCGGGCGCCCCAACACCGCGTCGTGAGGAGCCCACGCCCCGCAAAAAAGCGGGACGTCCGAAAGGCCCACCCTCGACCATCGTCAATCAGGAGATTCTCCTGAGCTTGCTCAGGGGTTACCGTATAAAGGGAAGAGCATGAGAAACCGTGGTGTCTCATCTCCAATGCCCTTCCTTCTGATACCCCGCAGCTTGCTGCGGGGAGGTTTCATTCTGCGGCTCCCCCTGGAGCTCCTGGCACGCCTTGATCGCTATATCGATCGGTTGGAGAGCCACACCGGGCTCAAGGCGCATCGCGGGATGATTGCCCGCCGGGCATTAGAGCTCTTTTTAGAGACGCATGAGGCCAGCTAAAACCGGCTGGGGAGAACTTGCTTCCCACATGTGTCCTGTGTCATGTGAGCAGATGCATGCATGCGCACTTCCTCGCGGAGCATGGTCGTCGCAAACGCCGGCGTGCGGGTGGCCAGCGTGAGACATTCCTCAAGCGCGCCTCGGGCGATGCCGGTGGCCACGGCCGCCTTGCCCATCGCCAACCAGGGACCAAACGGCAACCGAAACATGGTGGTCGGCTGCAGCGGGGCCTGCCCGAGCGTCGCCACCATCTCCGGTTGGACGGCGACGGCCCGGGCGGTGAAGTCTACCGACCCGGTGCCACGGAGACCGGAGACCTGCCACGTATCCTCAAAGGCGAGGTCCTCCCGGGCCATGAAGGGCATGAGCATGGTGGGCGCGTTGTCCTGCATCACGGGCTGCCCGGCGGCGCACAACGGGGCGAAGGCAAAGAGATAGGCGGAGTGCTGGCAGCCACTCGCGAACCGCCAGCGCCCGGAGACCCGGTACTGGTCGCCCGTCCGTTCGATGCTCGCCGGGCCATCCTGGATGGCCGAGCCGGCGCAGCAGATAGGCCCATGCTGGAACAGCATACCACGGGCCACGTCGGCAGGCAGGTTGACGCCCACCATGCCGTTCACCTCGGCCCCGATCATGACGCACCACCCGGTCGAGCCGTCCGCCGCCGCGAGGGCTTCGACCACCTCCAGATACGTGCGGCCGTCGACCT
>WNFU01019203.1_pt1 | contig 11447 bp, 12 predicted proteins | sample 5400121 | NCBI WGS metagenome assembly WNFU01 (sample SAMN13153360, study PRJNA577476) | soil metagenome | isolation source: 100 cm soil or saprolite under grassland replicate 1 | place: USA:California | collected 2016-06-15 | reverse complement strand
CCCATCTGACGGACGGTCGCGAATCAGGGTGGCTCACGCTATTTCCCGCAGGGCCCTTCGCAGCACCCCGACGCGCGGTCGTCGAGGGCCTGCCGTCCGGAATGGAGCGCGCATGAGGACCGTCGAAAGAGCTAGAGCATGTATCAGCTGTACGCGATGGTGAGCGGCACCGTCATCGCCATGAGGCCGCCGCCGAACGGGAACTCCACGCGAGGCGTCACCGCGAACGAGACGTTGTGGTCCGAGACCGCCCACTCGACCCCCGCGAGCCCCACGACGACGAGGTGATCCATGGAGCGGGAGCCGAGACCGAGCCCGAAGCTGCGGAGCACCGATGGTGCCGTATCGACGAGATCCAGGCGGTCCGACATCAACCGGTCCAGCGGATGGCCAAAGCGCCCGTGAGCTGAGCCGACACCGCGCGAGAATGAACGCGCAGCGGCGCCATGAGGGTGGCGCCCCACGGCAGTTATCACAATCGAAGGGCGCCACCCTCATGGCGCCGCTGCGTTCCGTCCAGGCGCGGGTCGCGGAGGCGCGCGCGCGGCGCGAGCGCATCGAGCACCTGGATCGCGATACGGGTCTTCCCGGGATCAAGTGGGTCTTCTGAGGGCTGCGTGATGCAGGAAACCAGCATCTGATGCTGTTTCCCGGTGTTCAGTTGATGCTTGGAAGTGGTGCAGCTTCCGGGACATCCTGCACCGGTGAAGGCCCCCGGGACGATCCGCGCTCTCTTCTCGCTGCCTGGCTTCGTTGCCCAGGCGCAGCTCGCCGGGGTCTTCGGTGACCGGTACGCCCGAGTCATCCGACTTCGGCGCCGAAAAAAACTGCGCGCTGCGGTCAGTGTGGTCGGCGGTGCCGGAGCCGGTACGACCAGCGGCCCTGCCGCGCTCGCGACCTCTCGGGCTGCTCCGTCGAGAGGAGGACCACCCGCGTCGTCGGGATGCGGCCCGGACGCGATATCGGGGTACTCATGAACAGCCACAACCCGATCATGGGCTCAAGATCTCTGCCGGGCGGACTAGTCCTTCGAACCGCGCATGGCGATCGAAAGCACCTCCTCGATCTCGCGCGCGGACGCTGGCTTCGAGAGATGGCGGTCGAATCCTGCTTCTACGGCCCGGCGCCGATCCTCCGGCAGCGCGTACCCTGTGAGGGCGACGAGGACGGTCCCGGCTAGCGTCGGGTCGGACCGGATCGCGCCGGCGACCGCATATCCGTCCATGTCAGGGAGCCCGACGTCGCACAAAATGATCTCTGGTCGGAACGCGCGCGCCTTCTCGATGCCCTCTCTGCCGTTGTGAGCGACCTCGGCGTGGTGCCTGCCGATCTCCAGCACGTCCCGGAGAGTTTCGGCCGCATCCGGATTGTCCTCGATGACGAGCACACGCCGTGGCGAGGCACGAGCTGGTCCCACGGAAGCCGGGCGCGACGCTTCTTCCTGCGCGGTGATGAGAGGCAGCCGCACGATGAGCTCGGTCCCGTGGCCGACCCCCTCGCTCCTCACCGCAGCGGTGCCTCCGTGAAGCTCGACGAGGCCCTTCACGAGCGAGAGCCCGAGACCGAGGCCGCCGCGAGTGCGGTGCAGGCTGTCGTCGGCCTGCGCGAACGGCTCGAAGACCCGGCCCAGCATCTCGGGCGCGATTCCGGAGCCTGTATCCCGAACGCTGATCGCCGCCACGTCGCCATCGCGCTCGACGGACACGCTGACGCAACCACCGCGATCCGTGAACTTCACGCTGTTCAGCAGGACGTTTCCGAGGACCTGGGCGATGCGCGTCTCATCCGCGTCGACGGGGAGCGCGCCAGTCGCGGTGCGAACGTCGAGCGCGATCTCGCGATCTGCGAAGAGCGCCCTGTAATCTTCCACCGTGCGCAGCACCAGCTTGGCGAGATCGAACCGGCTGCGCTGGAGCTGGATCTTCCCTCGCGAGACGCGGGTCACGTCGAGCAGATCATCCACGAGCAGCGCCAGGTGATTCACTTGGCGCCGCATGACCGCCTTGGTGCGTTCGGCCTGCTCTCCACCCGGCTCGACGTGATCGAGGATGTGCAGCGCGTTCCGGATGGGAGCGAGCGGGTTGCGTAGCTCGTGAGAGAGGACGCCCAGGAACTCGTTCTTGCGGCGGTCGGCTTCGCGAAGCGCCTGCTCTGCGCGCTTGCGCCGCGTGACGTCGATGATGACGGTAAGGGAGCGAACGAAGCGCCCGGCGGCGTCCTTGTCGTTTATCGCCGAGAGAAGGACGTCGATCACCTCGCCGTTCTTCTTCACGAACTGGTACGGCACGTCCCGGCAGGCCCCAGTCCTGAAGTACTCCGGGAGCACGTTCTCTTTCGCGTACTTGCGAGACTCCGGCGTGAGGAACTCGACCGATTCGCGGCCGATGACCTCACCTCGATCGTAGCCCAGCGTCTCGAGCCAGCAATCGCTCACGCTCACGAGCCGACCGTCCCGGTCGATGGAGTGCATCATCACGGGCGTGTTCTCGTAGAGCGATCGGTAGTGGCTTTCGCTCGCCCGGAGGGCTTCCTCCGCCTGCTTGCGCTCGGTGATGTCCCGCCCCTCGGGAACGAGGAGGACGACGCGGCCGCCCTCGTCCCTCACCGGCGTGAGCGAAAAGTCGACCGTCACCGTTCGTCCGCCGGCGCCGGGGTGAGTCGCCTCGAACCGCGCGAAGTGCCCCTGGGCCGCGTCGCGGATCGCGTTCTTCAGCCGCTGCTGGAGCACGGGATTTCCTTGCCACCAGGGTGTGTCCCAGAAAGGCCGGCCGACCACGTCCTCGCGGCGCGCTCCGATGAGCTCCATCGCGCTCCGGTTCACTTCCAGAAGGACGCCGTCCGGCGCGAGCACCCCGATGAACTCGAACGTGTGCTCCAGGATCGCGCGAACGCATTGCTGGCCCTGGCGCAGGGCGTCTTCCGAGGCTCGGCGTTCCGTGACGTCGACGCCGGTGCTGACGACGTATTCGACTGTACCGTCATCATGAGCACCGAGAAGGACGTCGTTCGTCCACGCGATGAGCCGCCGGGCTCCGTTCTTCGCGACCCAGTGCTGCTCGTGCTCGTTCGGAAACTGCCCGGCAACGATCGCTGCGAAAGCTGCTTTTCCGCTGTCGGCCTCTTCCGGGACGAGAAGGAAGTCCCAGGAACGCCTTCCCTTCACTTCTTCCCAGGAATAGCCGGTCACCCGCTCACAGGCTCGATTGAATCGGACAATGCGCCCATCGCGATCGAAGACGACGACGGGCGCAGATATCTTTCCAAGGATTCTCTCGCCGATGCCTGTGGAAGGAGCGACGAGCAGCTCACCGGCTCGTGACGTGCGGGAGACGCTTCGGTTGGAATCAGAGGTAGTGATGGAACCACCGAAGCGGCGGCGCAAGCAGCGCGGACGCCGCCAGGGATCGTCTCGACGATGATCTGTGGAAACGACCCCCCTGTCGAGAGGATATTCGCTCGCGTCGCCCCAGTGTCCATCGCATTGCGGCCGGCGCGACTCACCTTCCCATTAGGGGGTCTCCGACCCAACGCCGCCGGCGAACGGCAGGCAACTCGCCGCCACACCGTGGAAGCCGTCGAGCACTCGCGGGCCGGAGGCGGCCGGCCTCTCCCGCGTCGTGGCTCTGGGTGGCGACGTGATGATCGAGCTCGAGCAAGGCACCGCCGATGCGCTGAGCGTGCCGACGAGCCGCTCCTCCATCGCGACGGCTCCGCCATCCGGCGCATCGTCTTGTCTTTCGGACCGCCTGACCAGGCTGGCGGGAGGGCGCCCCTTTCCCTCAGCGCGGTGCGAGGCTCAGGACTGTTGGTTTTCACCGCTCCTCGCGAACCGGATCAGTTCGCTGCGCAGTTGCACGCGCGCTGACGGGCTGCCCCACGAACCTGTCTACGTCGACGGGCGGACGCGGATCGTATTCATCACTCGGATGTGCGGCAGCGCGCTTTTCGCGCACAACATCTCGGCCGCGCCGGGCGGAGGCTGGGCGGTCATGAGCGGCACGAGCATGGCGACGCCGCAGGGTGCCGGGGTCGCGGCGCTCTGGACCGAGAAGCTTCGCAACGAGGGCGTGCTCCAGGTGCCGGAGTCTGTGCGCTCTGCGATGAGGGCGCGCGGTGAGACAGCCCCTGCTCACGAAGGACCTGGGCGCGATCGGCGCCGGGATGGTCCAGGCACCTCAGGCGTAGTGCGCGCCGGTGGCGGCTCGTCGAGTGGAGCGATGCGACTCTCCCGCGCACAGGCCGAGATCCCGAGCGCGGAGAGGTACTGGGAGAACAGCACCGACGCGAGCGAGTCCGTCTCGAGCGCGCCGGCGATCGCCATCCTGCACAGCAACATGTACGGGAACAGCTTCGACGAGGGCGTGGAGAAGGTGCGGCAGCAATTGGCCGACGCCGAGCTGAGCGGCGGGCTGGCGCGCCGGGCCCTCCGGACCCTGACCGGACTCGACGCCGAGGGCGAGGCGGAGGATCTCGCCGACGACCTCCACCCGGAGGCACCGCTCGCGGGGTGGGAAGAGGCGGCGCGAACGCGTCCGCCTGGCAGCGGGTCACCACCGGCATCGTCAAGAGCCGCTCCGCCCGCACGCAGGCGGCGGCCGCCGCGGCGGTCACGCAGTTGGAGCTGGTCCAGGCCGAGCGCGACCGGCTCGACGCGGAGGCCGCCGCGCATGTCGGACACGTCGAGGTGCCCGCAGGTATGCTGCACTTCGGGCAGCGCCCAGCGTCGCTGGTGGGCTCCAGCTTCTTGAACCCGCACCCCTTCCGCCGGCACCGATGTTCGTACCCGGTCACCACCCCAGCCCGCCGGAGCGCCCGCCGGAGGATGCGGTCGATGTCGCGCCGGTGCATCGAGCCGTCCGGGCGCGGGAAGACGAGCTTCGACGGGGAGCGGCGGACGGCCTCCTCCAGCCACGGGACGAGTTCGTCCGCGACGGGGAGGAGGTCGGCGTGACCGCCCTTCGTCGTGTCGGCCTCGTAGGAGCGGGCCACCATGATGGGAGTGAGACGCCGGCAGGCGAAGTAGGCCGCGCGCTGTTTGCCGATGACATCGCCATCACCGTGTGTGATGGTCCACCCCCAGTCCAAGGGGGCCACACATGCGAACCACGTCGTGGCCGGCGCTCGTCGCCGCCTGCGTCACCGTCACCGTCACCTTCGCCTTCCCGGCGCGCGCCGCTCCGCTGCAGGTCGATCTCGGCACGCTCGGCGGCGCCGACACCATCGCGGCAGACCTCAACGTGCAGGGCCAGATCGTCGGCTGCAGCACGGACGCCGCGGGCTCGTGGCACGCCTTCCTGTGGGACCTCGCGCACGGCATGACCGAGCTCCCGATCGCGGCGGAGATGAGCTGCGCGACCGGAATCAACGACGCCGGGCAGGTGGTCGGGTACGGTTCGGACGCGTCCGGCAGGTCGTCGTTCGCGTTCCTGTGGGACGCCGGAAACGTCACGGTCCTCGGCCCCGGCCAGGCGTTCGACGTCAACGACGTCGGCCAGGTCCTCGGCGTGACGTACCCCTCGGACGGCGCGTTCTGGGGCGACGAGACGGCATGGGTGTGGGAGGCGGGAACTTCGCGCGCTCTGCCGAAGCCGTCCGGGCAGTTCCTGCCGGTCGGGATCAACGACGCGGGCCGCGTCGCGGCGAGCGTGTGGGGCGCCGACGTGATTCCGATGGTGTGGGACCTCTCGCCGGAGGGCATCACCTCGACGACGCTCGACTTCGGTTTGTCCGGGCAATTCGTGAACGCGCTGAACGCGAACGGCCAGGTCCTCGCGGAGGCGTACCGCAGCGACGAGCGCGGCATCAACGAGTACTCCGCCTGGCTGTGGGATCCGGCCTCGGTGGTCTCGCTCGGCACCCTCGGCGGCAAGCAGACGTGGATCATCTCCTGGTACCACCCGGGAGCGCTGAACGACCGGGGCGAGGTCGTGGGCATCTCCCAGCGAGCCGACGGGGAACCGCGTGCGTTCGTGTGGAGCGCGGGTCGGATGCTCGAGCTCGACGGACTGGTCGAGCCCTTCGCGATCAACAACGCAGGGGACGTCGTCGGTGGCCGCGAGACGCCCATGTCGGCCGGCTGGAACGCGTTCGTCTGGCACGACGGGACGTTCGTCGACCTCGGGTACCCGAAGATGACGTCGTTCGCGCACATGGTGAACGACCGCGGCCAGGTGCTCGCGGCGTACAGCCTGAACGACGGCACGATATTTAGGAGCCGCGCCTTCGCGTGGTTTCCCTCGGTCGCCGACGACGTCGCGGCGTTCGGGACGATCGTCGATCGGCTCGTCTACGCGAGGATCACGGGCGAGCTCTCCTCGAGCACGGTCACGGCGCTCGAGGCGTCGGTGAAGGCGGCGGCGGCGCAGTCCGCCGCCGGCGACGCGTGCAGCGCCGCCCGAGTGCTCGGCTCGTTCCAGAACAAGGTCGCCGCGCTCGTGCGCTCGGGCAGGCTCTCCGCGGAGTCCGGTCAGCGCCTCGCCGCCGAGGCCGCACAGGCCATCGCGGCGCTCGGCGACGGCTGCTGAAGCCGAGCGCCCGTCCAGGGGCCGTGAGCTACGGCCAGGCGACCGGGCTGCCGAGGCGCTCGCCGTCGTCGGCCGCCTCGGCGTCCGGCATCGATCCCTCGCGCGCCTGGATGCAGAGGTAGCGGAGCTCCGCACCCGCCGCGGGCGCGGAGCGTGCGCGCGCCGCCCCAGCCCTCCGCTCCACCTGCTTGCCGCGGTCCATGCGGCGCGCTCCGTCGCGAGCCTCGTCGTGCGTTCGAGACGCGAACGCACGGAAGCTCGCCCCGCTCGACCATCGCGTACACCGTCGCGCGGCAGACGCCGAGGCGCGCGGCCACCTCGCGCACGGTGAGGAGCTTCTCCGGGAGCACGACGCGCGTCGGACCCGGAGCTTCTCCGGGAGCACGACGCGCGTCGGACCCCGGAGTCCCGTCCTCGGGCCCGGTTTCATGGCGTCGTAGGGTTTCCGTAGGGCGCGCGCCCGAAACCCGCAAAGACGAAGCCCGCGGCCCCTCGGATTTCTCCTGGGATGCCGCGGGCTTCTGATGGTCGGGGCGACTGGATTTGAACCAGCGACCACTTGCACCCCAACGATGCCTCCTGCGGACGCACCGGTTTCCACTGGCCGCACGGAGTCGCAAGGGCTCGGAATCACGCAGGCGCAGGATTCTTCTCCCGGCGCACAAGGCGCACCGGCCGCACCGCGTGGCATGGGAAATGGGGCGCATATGGGGCGCGGAAAGTCGCCTGGCGGTGAAGCCAGCACGGCCGTCGCGCTGGAGAAGTTCGGCAGGCAGGTGGCCCGAGGCGGTCGCTATGGGCGAGTTCGAGCGGGCGCGCCAGCTTACCGAGGCGGCCATCCGGCTCAGGGCCAGCGAAGCGGTCCAGTCCCACGAAGACGTGCTCGCCCCCATCCGAGCCCCTGGTGAGTGAGTGGGCGGGCGGCGCCGAGAGGCGGAAGCGTGACCTATGGTTGACACCGATGCGGCCGCGGCTTTAGTCCCCGAACTCCGTCCGCACCCCCGGCGGCGTAAGCGCCGCGATGTAGTGCTGCGGCCCGTGGTCGTCGAGCGAGTACTGGAAGGGAATGTCCCGGAGCGGCCGGATCTGCCGGGCGAGGAACGCGCTCGCCGCGAGCGGAAGCTCGTACAGGTGGCCGACCTGGCCCATCGGCACGCGGTTGTGCTGCGGCGTCTTCCAGGTGCGGTCGGCGGCGCGGAAGAGCTGGTACTCCTCCCCGAAGTGCGCGAACGGGCCGGAGATCTTGGGCGGCAGCGCGGCCACCATGTCGTGCGCGTGGATAAACCGGAAGGTCTTCTTTCCGATGAGCCTCGAGCACCCCGCGGCGAACGCCGGGTCCCCGATCATCGGCTGGCCGTAGGTGTAAACGGCCCTCATCCGGCTGCGGACCTCGGCGTACGCGGGGTTCGACTCCATCATCACGCCGAACATCGCCGCCATCGCCGCGCCCAGGCTGTGGCCCGTGACGTACAGGGCCTCGAGCTTCGCGATGTCGGGTTCCGGACGATCGTCATCGACGATAGGCCGTCCCTGGATGGCGAGGTGCAGCTTCTCGCCGATCGCGTAGCGCGTCGCCCGGACGTTCCGGTAGAAGCCGCCGTGCACGGCGTGGACGGTCGGCTCGGCGCCGAACCGCCACGGCACCATCTCCGGGTTCACGTCGGCATCGGTGAGCCAGTTGATGAAGTTGTCCGGCTCCGTCCCGCGGTACGCGAGGATTGCCACCCGCCCGCACCGGCTCTGGACGACGAACGCCGTCGAGCAGATGAACATCGCGTCGACGCTCTGCGCCACCATCGCGCAGCGGTTGTCGATGAGCCCGAGCCGGGCCGCGATCATCGCGACGGTCTCGGCGTCGGAGTAGGCGTAGCCGGCGATCGTCGCGAGCACGTGCGCGACGACCGGATCCCAACTCGGTGCGTCGGACGGAGCCGTGTGGGCCCTGAGGAGCGTGTCGATGAGGCCGTCGTAGACCGGGAACGTCGGCGAGGTGACGCTCTCGGGGGTGCGGAAGGGCCTGAGCCGCGGGTACGAGGGAGCGCGGGCCTGGGCGAATCGCGTGCCGGACATTTGAGCCTCCTGCCAGGGGAGGACTCTCCTTTACCGCGCGTGCGGGCTTCGGCCCGTCGGCCTTGCAGGGCCCCTCGGAAGGCGACGCGCGGTCCCGCGCGCCGACTACAGGACGTACGCGGGGGGTCGGCCGATCAGCGGCTCCTCCTCTGCCTTCCGATGAAGGTACTCTATCAGCTCAGGGAGATGGTTTTGGACCGAGGGCTGCGTCAGCGTCGCGCCCGCGTCAGGGAAGCGTGCACCGAGGCGGCGCCCGGGAGCCACGGACGGTTTGCGATCGGATGCGTCCGCCCTGCTTTCCGCGATCCACCTGTTCACCTCGTCGCAGGCCTCGGGCTCGAACGAGTAGATGGTGTGGTCGGACATGAGGTTGCGGTCGGGTTCCGCAGGATCACGTCCTTCCACATTTCCTTCCACGCCTGCCACTCCGTCTCCGAGATGAGGCCACGCTGGCGAGACAGCAAGCAGCACTCGAGGATGTTGGCGATCGACCACCTGCTGGGGACGGTGTTCGTGGATCACCTCTCGAGCATCAAGCGCGAGTTCATCCGCAAGCGGATGAAGAAGCTCAAGGTCGAGCGCGCCTCCGAGGTGGCGGACGAGGTCCCCGGGGCGCCGCGCCACGAGTCGGCGCTGTAGCGACCCGCCGCGAAATCCGCGCGGAGGCGAGACGGGCGGCTCAGCCCCGTCTCGCCTACCGGTCGCGGCGCCTAGGGCTGCCCGGACGGCGTGCCCACGAGGAGCTTCTCGGACGGCACGCACAGATACTGCGACGGTCCGATCGTGAGCGTGTCTCCCCTCGGCTCGAACTGGTTGAAGATGTTGACCGACTCGACCGGGGGCTGCTCGCTCGGCGTGATTTTGTAGCAGGCGAGGTGAGCCTCGAGCGGCTCGGGGAAGGTCGGGACTCCTTCGACGATCTTCACGGCGGGGTTGCAGAAGAAGGTCGCGGCGAGGACGCGGACTCCCTCCTCGATGCCGAACTGGTCCCTGAGGGTCACCGGCTCGTTGAGCGCAGGGCTGCGCGCCTCGTAGCACTTGAAGTAGCTGATGTCGCGGAATGGTGGGAAGGGGACCTTCGTGGTCGGAATGGCGAGCAGCCTGGGCGCGGTCACCACGAGATCCTGGATGCCGAACTGGTTGCTGATGGTGACGAGCCTGGCCGGGTCGGGGTTCGTGCTCAGAGTCGGTTCGGGGTTGGTGTTCGAGATTGGATACAGGGTGAGGTGGTTCTCGAACTCCGTGATGGGCGTCATCACCCCGCCGTGGATCTTCGTGACCGGGTTGCAGAACCAGCGGGCGTTCTCGACCATCACGTCGGGCTCCACGCCGAACTGGTCCGTGAGCGTGACGGTGGTGGGCTGCTCGAGCGTCGCCTCGGTGGCGCCGTAGCACTTGAAGTGGTCCGTCGGAGACGGCCCCTGCGCGAGGGCGGGCGGGGCGGAGAAGACGAGCGCCGCGGTCACCAGACCGAAGAGCGCCGGTCCGGCCATTCGAGCGTGGTTCGCTTGCATGATTCACCTCTGGTGTAAGTGGCGAACAGCACACGACCGCCCAGGGGTCAGGTGGCGATCGCTCGTTGCGGGAGGTCGTGCGGCGCGGAACCTGGCACTCGGCGTCGACGCGATCAATTGCCCTTCGAGATTCCTGTCGGTCGCCAGAATTCGATCCGGTATCGTGAACGAGGATCGGGCGACGCGAGCGAAGGACGAGTTCAGGGCCGGTAAGTGACATGCGCGGCAAGGACTGGCCAGAGCGGACGCGCGGGCCCCGAGGTCGTCGGGCCGCAGGAACCTGGCGGTCCGGTCGCGGGACTCGGCCTACGCGGCCGCGCGCCAGCAATAGCGATGGTGGAGCCCACCGACCCGCGGTCGGGCGTGCACAGCCGCCGGCCTCGCTGGGCGCGGCTCGACGGGACGAGCCCAAGGCGCATCTTTGTCGAGCCCGAGATGCGTGCGGTCCGTGAGGTAGTACCCGATGTACTCGCCGAGAAGGCGACGGAGGTGCCGATCGTCGAGCACGACGATGTGGTTGAGCAGCTCACGGCGCAGGGTGCCGACAAAGCGCTCCGCCACCCCGTTCTGCCAGGGGCTTCGGTAGCTGGTACGGGTGGGTTCGATGTTCATCGACCGCACCGCGGTGGCGACCTGCGCGGAGAAGATCGCGTCGCGGTCGAAGACCAGGTACCGCGACGCGCTGTCATACGGAAACGCCTCCCGCAGCTGCTGGATGACCCACCGTGCCGATGGATGCTCGGTGATGTTCCAATGGACGATGTCGCGCCGGCCGTGCCGGATCACGAACAGCACGTAGAGCAAGCGAAAGCTCGCCGTCGGCACGGTGAAGAAGTCCATCGCGGCGATGACCTCGCGATGATTCTTCATGAAGGTGCGCCAGTTCGCGGCGACGCTCCGGCCGTGAGGGCAACCCGCGCAGGTAGCGAGACACGGTGCGTTCGGAGACGCTGAAGCCGAGGCGCAGCAACTCGCCGTGGATCCTCGGCGCACGCCACTGGTTCTCGGCGGCCATCCGGCGGATGAGATCGCGCACTTCGCCCGGCGCCACGGGTCGGCCGCGCCTCAGGCCGCGTCGAGAGAGACGCTGCCAGTAGAGCCGGAAACCGGCCCGATGCCAGCCGACCACTGTCTCGGGCTTCACGATGACGAGGACCTCTGCCCAGCGCGCCCAGAGGCGACGAAGGGCGATCCAGAAGACACGATCGGCGAACCGGATGCGGGGCCGGTTCCTCTGGACCATCGTGGCGAGTTGCTGCCGAAGGGCGATGTTCTCGAGGAGGAGCTCCCGCCGCGAACGGCCCACTGAAGCGAGCCACCGGATGACCACCGCTGCAAG
>WNFU01011012.1_pt1 | contig 11449 bp, 12 predicted proteins | sample 5400121 | NCBI WGS metagenome assembly WNFU01 (sample SAMN13153360, study PRJNA577476) | soil metagenome | isolation source: 100 cm soil or saprolite under grassland replicate 1 | place: USA:California | collected 2016-06-15 | reverse complement strand
CGCGGCTTCGTCGTCGACCCCGCCGTCGTCCGCCACGCCACGGGGAAACCCAAAGTGGAGCGCGGCATTCCCTACTGCCGCGAGGATTTCTTCCGCGGGGAGACCTTCCGGGACCTGGCCGAGATGCGGGCGCGGGCGGTCGTGTGGGCCCGCGACCTGGCCGGCACGCGCGTGCACGGCACCACGCGCCAGGTCCCACGCGTCGTGTTCGAGACGATCGAACAGCCCGTGCTCCTGCCGCTCGCGCCCGAGCCCTTCGATCGCCCCACGTGGGCGCGCGCCACCGTCCACCCCGATCACCACATCCAGTTCCGCCACGCGCTCTACTCGGTGTCCACCCGCTACCTCGGCCATCGCGTCGAGGTCCGCGGCGATTCTCGCCTCGTGCGCATCTACCATCGGGGCGCGCTCATCAAGGTCCACCCGCCGCAGCCGCCGGGCGGGCGGTCGACCGACTACACCGACTACCCGGCCGAGCGCGCCCCCTACGCGATGCGCGCTCCGGACGCCTGCGTCCGCCAGGCCGAGCAAGTCGGGCCCGCCGTCGGGCAGTTCGTGGGCGTGCTCTTGAGCGGAACCTTCCCCTGGGCGCGGCTGCGGCAAGCCCAGAAGCTCCTACGCTTGGCGGAGCGCTACGGCGCCGCGCGCGTCAACGCGGCCTGTGCCCGCGCCCTGGCCTTCGAGCTGCTCGACCTTCGCCGCGTGGAGCGGATCCTCCGCACCGCCTTGGAGCGCGAGCCCGGCCCCACCGAGCGCGGCGCCCTCCGCCCGCTGCCCGCGCGCTTCGCGCGGGCCCCGGAGAGCTTTGCCCATCACCCCACCGAGGAGGACACCGATGGAAATCGCCCCTGATCTGGTCCGCCGCCTCAAGCGCCTGCGCCTGGGCGGCCTCGTGCCCACGCTGCCCGACCGCGCCACCCACGCGCGCCAGGCCTAGCTCAGCCCGGTCGAGTTTCTCGAGCTGCTGCTCCAGGACGAGATCGACCGCCGCGACAGCCAGAGCCTAGCCCGCCGCGTCGAGGCCGCCGGCTTTGACGAGGTCGTGCCCTACGAGCAGCTCGTGTGGGACACCCCGGTGAGCTACGATCGCGCCCGTGTGCGTGAGCTCTTCGCGCTGCACTGGCTCGCGGCCAAGGAGAACGTGATCTTCTGCGGACCCGTCGGCGTGGGCAAGAGCTGGTTCGCCCAGGCCCTCGGCCACAGCGCCTGCCGAGCGGGGCACCACGTCCGCTACAGCAAGGTCGCCAAGCTGCTGCACGCCCTGCACGCCTCGCGCGCCGACAACTCCTTCGAGCGCGAACTGCGGAGCTGGCTCGCCTGGGATCTGCTCCTCCTGGACGACTTAGGCCTCCGACAGCTCACCGCCCAGCAGTCCAGCGACCTCTACGACGTCCTCGTCGAGCGCGACCGTCGCGTGGCCACGGTGATCACCAGCAACCGCGCCGTGGAGGAATGGGTCGCCCTCTTCGACGACCCCATCCTCGCCAACAGCGCCCTCGATCGCTTCGCCCATCGCGCCCATCAGATCGTCATGGAGGGTCCGAGCCTGCGCGCCGCCCGTGCGCCGAGCCCCGCCAAGACCCGACGCCCATCGAAAAACGCGCCCGAGGAGGGATAGCACGATATGGCTGGACTCGAGAACGCAGCGCTACGAGGCTCTACGGCCCTCGCGCTCGCGCCCGCGTCGCCCAAAACCTGGCGTCAGTCCGAAAAGGCCTTGCGCCGAGGGCTCAGAATGCCGTAAGCAGAGAACGCTGACGCGCCCTCAGGGGGCGGGGGAATGGGGGTGAAAAACCCCTGGGGGAATGCCGCTGAAAAATGACACAGGGCGGCTCGCGCCTTCGGACCGGCGGGTAATCCAGACGATTTCTTCAGATCTGAAGGCGCTCGCGTCCTCGCATGCGGACTACATCAAAGGACCGTTTCCTCGATATTGGGCTGAGGGCCGGGCCCTGTTGCGACAGTTGACTGAGCACGTCAAGCACCGAGACAGATTTCAAGGGCGTTGAGACCCTAGAAACAGGGCGTGGGTGCTAACATGAAGTGTCTCGGCCGGTTGGGGGTTGCGGGGAGTGGCCGCTCTTCCTGCTGCATGTGTACGAGCTGGTTGACTGGTTCACTCACAACCCCGACTGGAGGTGGTGGCTCATGATGAACATCAGATCGATGCTCCGGAGGTTGAAGTCGAGCGCGATTCCGATGGTAGTCGGAGCGGCCCTTCTCCTTCCGTGGGTTGTGGGGGACGTAAAAAGTGTTCTCCACAGCCCCCGATCGGCCGAGACGTAGCCTCTAACCCTCGTCGAAGCCACAGAGCCGCCATTCCTCTGTGCCCGTTCACCGCTGTACTCTCCGACTTCTTTCCGAGTACGTGCGCCAAGCTGCCCCAACGAGCGCCAAGAGCCGACGAGCGAAAAGGCACATCTCTCTTGGGTTTCGTTGGGGGGCGTCGGTGCACGTGAGGGCCTAAATCCCCCTCATGACCCAATGGTCGTCGGTTTAAATCCGATCCGTGCAACCCGCAGGGATTGGCTCGGCTCAGCCATGAGTGGTCCGGACTGGCGCTACGCTACATGGTCGGCGCGCGCTGAAGGCTCTCGAACAAGCCGTTCAGCGTCGTGGCCTTCTCCAGATTCCACACCTCCGCCAGCACCCGATCGCACCGCTTGGCGCCCAGCGTTCCCGAGGTCAGCCCTCGGAACTTGAGCTCGACCTCGCCATCCGTCAGCGGGTTCCGGCGATGCCCCTTCGGGTGGCTCGTCTCCGCCACGATGTGCCGACCGTCCGTGGTTGTCACCTCGACGCGCGTGCAGGCTTCGGCCGGGTAGCGCCGCGTGAACTCGGGCTCCTCGACCACGGTCAGCTTCTTGATGAGCGGGCGCAGCGCGGGATCCTGGATCCGCGACGGCGCGAAGGTCGCCGGCGTGACTGCGCCGTCGGCAAAGGCGGCCGCCACCAGGTACGGGATGCTGTGGTCCGCCGTCTCCCGCGTCGCGGGATCCCACTTCTCTGCCTCCGCGGCGGTCCGCCGCACGGCCTCCCCGTACGTCGCCACGCGCACCGACTCGATCTGAGCCGCCGCGACCTGCTGGCGTAGCTCCAGCACGAGCCCGATGGGCCCCTGAGTGTGGACGACAGCGGGATATGCCTTGAAACTGGTGGAGATGATGCTGAACGGCTCGCCGCCGCCACCAAAGCGCTCCCACTTCGGTGCGTCCACCGCCAGGTGCTGCCAGAGTCCGTCCCGTCCCTCGAAGGGATGGCCCGGTCCCGTCATTCCTTCCGCCGCCAGCTCGGCCGCGAACACTCCCGTGCGGATGGCGGCCGCCGTCGCGCAGCCCTTCCACATCGAGAGCTCGCCGATTCGCGTGACTCCGAGCGGCACACCGGACGTGATCGCGATGGAAATGGCGTTCCCGATCGCCGCCTGGTCGAGCCCGAGGATCTTGCCGGCGCCGCAAGCCGCGCCGATGGCGGCGAACATGCCCTGATCCCATCCCTTCAAGGGGATTCTGTCCGCGAAACGGCAGAACACTTCGTACGCGGCGGCGATCGCCGTGATGACCGCTCGCCCACCCGCTCCGTGTCCATCGCCCGCGGCCAGCATGGCGGGAATCATGTCACTCGGGTGGCCCGTCCCCCGGGCTGCGTAGGTGTCGTTACAGTCCAGATAGCGGACGAGGACCGTGTTGGCGAACGCCGCAAAGTCCGTGGACGTCGTCTGCGATGAGCCCAGGATGCGAGCTGCGGGGTCTCCCTGAACTCGCGACGCGACGCGCAGCGCGATGACTGCCGGCTCGCCATCGAACGCGCCGGCCGCGCACCCGAGGGTGTCGACCAGCGTTCGCTTCACCTGGTGGACCGCTTCAGGGGACAGATCGGCATAGGCCAGTCGATGCGCGTAGTCGCTCAGGAATTCGGTCGTCGCGTCCATGAACCCCTCCCGCCGTACGGATTGGCGCCATTGTACGACCGAGCCGCGTTGACGCTGCCCGCGGGTCCCGCTAAGCTCTGCCCACTCGTCGAGCGCTGGGGTCTGGGACCATCTCGGGTCCCTGAAAGGACAATCCGATGGCGCGCGTGAAGCTCATCGTCAACAAGGAAGACATCGCCCCCGAGCACCACGCTCTCTTCGACAAGCTGGCGGCGCTTCGGGGCCGTATCAGCGGCCCTTCCACCGTCGTCTTGCACAGCCCCGGCCTGGCGCGGCCCTGGAACGAGATCAGCGAGTATCTCCACCGGGAGAGCATCGTCGAGCCGGAGCATGCCGAGCTGGCCGTCTGCGCGACGGCTCGTGAGAAGGACTGCGGCTACGTCTGGAACGCCCATGTGTCGCAGGCTCGGAAGGCCGGGATCGCCGCGGAAACCATCGACGCAGTCCGCGACCGCCGGCCCGTCGACGGCTTGCCGGGTCCGGAGCGGGCGGTCGTCCTCTACGTCCGGCAGCTGCTCCAGGACAATCGCGTCGAGAGCGGAGTGTTCGATCAACTTCTCAAGGCCCATGACCCCAAATGGCTGGTCGAGCTGACGAGCTGGATCGGTCGCTACGCTGCGCTGTCCGGAATTCTGAACGCGTTCGAAGTCACACCCGGCGCTCCCGTGGACGCGCTACCAGCCGTTCCAAGGTCTGCGGCGGCATCGACGAAGGCTCGCCCTCCGCTCGCCGTGCCCCGCATCACGCCCATCACGCGGCGGGACCAGGTTCCCGAGGAGCATCGATCCATCTTCGACGCGGTCGCCGAAGGCCGCGGCAGCGTGCGCGGGCCGTTCAGCATCTTGATGCAGAGCCCGGAGCTCTGCCGGCGGCATCTCGACGTGGGCACCTATCTGCGCTTCAACTCCCAGGTGAAGCCCGAGTCGCGGGAGCTGGCCATCATCGCCACCGCCCGCGAGAAGGATTGCCCTTACGTCTGGGCGGCCCATGCTCCGGCGGCGCGGAACGCGGGCGTCAGCGAGGCAGCCGCCACCGTCGTGCGCGACCGTGGAAATCTCGCGAGCCTGCCGGCCGGCGAGCGGGACACCGTCGATTACGTGCGGCAGCTTTCGAGAACGAATGCCGTGACCCAGGCGTTGTTCGACCGGCTCCGCGGCCAGCACGGCGTGCCCTGGCTCGTGGAGCTCACGGCTCTCATCGGCCACTACGGCATCGTCTGCGGCATCCTGAACGCGTTCGAGGTCGCTCCGGCGCCGGATGCCGAGCAGCTTCCCCTGGCATGATTCCCACGGAAAGGTAGACCACACATGCTGCTCTCTGAACGCCGGAAACAGTATCGCCGGATACTCGAAGGCAACGTCTGCATTCACCCGGCGTCGGTGTTTGACGCGATGTCGGCGCGCATGGCGGCGTCACTCGGGTTCGAGGTGGGAATGTTCGCCGGCTCGATCGCCTCGGGGACCGTGCTCGGGGCGCCGGATCTCGTCGTGCTGACGTTGACGGAGTTCGCCGAGCAGATTCGACGCATCACCCGTGGAAGCGATCTTCCCCTCATGGTGGACGCGGATCACGGATACGGGAACGCGCTGAACGTCATGCGCACGGTGGAAGAGCTCGAGACGTCGGGGGTCGCCGCGCTGACGATCGAAGATACCGTGCTGCCGATGCCCTTTGGTGGACAGGACGAGGGTCTGGTGCCCGTCGGGGAGATGCTGGGAAAACTCCGGGCTGCCGTGGCGGCACGCCAGGATCCGTCACTGGTCGTCATTGGCCGCACCGGCGCCTTGCGCCGCGGGGGAATCGCCGAAGCCGAGAAGCGCCTCAAGGTCTATCAGGACACCGGGATCGACGCGGTCTTTCTGGCGGGCGCCAGCCGGCGCGAGGAAGTCGAGGCGATGCATCGGGTCACCCGACTGCCTCTGATGCTGGGGGGAGCACCTCCCGCCTTGGCTGACCGCACTTTCCTGGCGGCCAACGGCGTGCGGATCGCCTTGCAGGGGCATCATCCCTTCTACGCCGCGGCCAAGGCCGTGTACGACACGCTCAAGTATCTCCGCGAGGGAGGTGCGCCGGCGGACCTCAAAGACCGCGTCGCCTCGGAGGAGCTGCTGGCCATCGCCCTCAAGCAGAACGACTACAAGCGCCGGCAAGGCGACTTCTTGCGGTGACGAGCACGTGAACGACGACCTGTGCTTCCTCTCGATCGCCGAGCTCGCCGGTCTGATGCGCGCGCGGACGGTGTCTCCGGTGGTGGTGCGCCAATCCGGACTGTCACTCTATCCCGTTCCCTCCTGCCCGGAGCCGGCGCGGAGGTCCGTGGAGGAGACATCGAAGCGGAAGCGGCTCTCCGGGATCTCCGTGAACAGACCGGCGAAGCGCGCCGGCACGACGCAGTCGGCCAGCGAGCGGACGCGCCCCGCCTCGTCGCGCCGCACCGCGACGAGGAAGTGCGCTCCGCCCTCGGCCATTTCCTGCAGGGCTGCGTGCATCCGCGCCTCGCTGTCGCCATAGTATCGCGCGGCGACAAGCCGCTCCGCCGTATCGGCGCCGATCACGAAGGTGACGTCCTGGAAGAGACGCGACTTCTCCAGGAAGGTCGGGGCCCGCGTCAACTCCACCGTGGCCTGCCACGCGAACTGGGCGAGGCGCCGCCGTACCTCCCGGGCGGTGAGGGTCGGTTTGTCCACGTTGAGCACGGAGAGCTCGAAGTGGACCGGCGTCCCGAGGATCTGCGCAGCCATCCGCGCCAGGCCGACGTGTCCAGCATGCCTCGGGTTGAAGGAGCCGGGAAGCACCGCGGAGGGTGTGGGTGCCGACGCCGTCAGCTGGCCGTCCGGACACACGGTGACCCGGGCGAGCGCACCGGAGAGCAGCCGGTCGATCGGCGAGCTGGACGGAAGCGAACGCCGCGTGCAACGATCGCCCGGTGCCAGCTCCGTCTCGAGGGGTAGCGCCGCGACTCCGCACCCCTGCGCCAGACACAGCACGATGGCCCTGGCCACGAGGTCTTCCTCGGCCGGCCGGTCGCGCCGGCCCTTGTCGAGGACGATCGAGGTGAGCTCCGTTCCCGTATCCGTCGCCACCGCGATGTGACAGCGATGGTCGCCCTGCTTGGGTCGATCGCTGACGAGGCTGGCCGTCGCCCCGAGCCCGATTGGCACCGCCTCGGGCCGGGCTATCGCAGCCGCGCGCCCGCGCGCGCGCTCGGCCATGGCGACCGCGGTCTCTGCGCTGCAGGCCTGCTCCGGGGCCTGCCCGAGGAACTCCGCGAGCGACCGCGGGTCGTAGGGCACGATGGCCTCGAGCAGCAGACGCGACCCACCGGGCACGCGGAGCAACTCCGCGATCGCCGCGGTCCCCCCGCCGGTGACGGCGAGGACGGCCTGGCGCCCGGAGCCCTGCACGTCGGCGATCAGCCGCGCCCACGCCACGTCCATGTGCGTCGTGGGCGGCATTATCCCAGATCGGCGACGATCCCGACCTTCGACCTTCGATCCGAGCCCTCTATGTCTTCGACGCCAATCGGCGTCACCGCGTCTTGAATCCTGCGGGCGCGAGTGCCAGACTCTCCCGGTGCGTGAGCTCACCGAGGTGGAGTATCGCACCGTGCTCCAGGCCTGGGGCGCGCTCCGCGAGCGTCGCGTGCTCGGCCGGGACGAGCACGGCCGCTATCGGATCCGCCCGTCGTAGGCGCCCGGGGCCGTTACTTCGAAAAACCGGGATCTCCGTCAACATGTGCGGCCCGGTGCGCAAGCCGCCATCCCGTGTGTGTCTTGCGCCATTGGTCGTGATACACCCCCGAGATGATCGGACGCGGTGCAGCCTCAGCCACACCCTGGTGCGTCACGAGCACCATGGTTCGTGTCAGGGCCGAATCCGAGGTCAGCTCATCAAACAGAATGCCGGATTGGTGGTGGCGGCTGGTGAATCGCCCGGTACGCTCGCGCAGTCGTTGTGTCGCCCACTCGAGAATCTCCGTTCTCGACTGAAGTCGGACCGAGGCGGTGGTCTTGCCGGCGATGAAGACTTCGAACACGCCGTCCTCGACGAACAGCTGGGTAAAGCCTTCAGCGTCCTTGCCGTCGTATGTGTACGAGTACTGAGCGATGATCTCCTGGATGGCAAGCTTGTCTTCGATGCTCATCGTCGTCCCCTCGCGAAGGGCCAAGCGTCCCCCGCTCAATAGCGGAGTGCAGTGCTGAACGATGCCGCTGCGGCAAGCGCCGCGCCCGCGCGAACGTGGTTCCAGGCCGTCCAGCTAGCGACGTAGCCGGCCCACAGGCTCGCGCCAGCGGGAAGGCGCGAGTCCGCTCGACCATGTCGTTGGACGTGGCCGTTGCGGGCACTCCGTCATGGCATACCAAGGACTTCGCGGACTCGCGCCGCGAGCGCTTGTAGCGCTCGGGTGCTGTGCCCGCCAGCGCTTCATCCCGGTTGGACGGGATGTCGAGATAGGCCGGAGGCACAGAGAACTGTTCTGCGCTCAGGTCGTAGGCCGTCCCAACCACACGGTTATAGAAGTGCCAGTCGTCCTCGACCGGTGTCTTGAGAATCTCCCCGCCGAAGCGGTCGTAGAAAACGAGGGCGGTCACGTTGCACTGGCCGCGCGCAGGATTCTCGGGCAACCATAGCGAACTGGTCTCCACGGACCAACAACGACGAAGAGCCCCGCGGAACTCGTTCAGGTCTGCTTCAGTCATTTCGTCCTGGTTGCCACTCGTAGAGGATGTCCGCACACTGCTCTTCGTTGCCGGATCCGTCTCCGAAGGCGATCGCTCGGAATCCCCGGCGTTCATAGAAATACCGGGCCGGCTGGTTGCACTGAAAAGTGTACAGGCGAATGGGCGGCAGGAGTTCGCGCCGCGCGAGGTCCAACAACCGTGTGCCAATGCCGCGCCCCACCCAAGCAGGAAGCAGGTAAAGCTGATCTATCCAGCTGCAGTCGGTACCTTTCGACACAGCCAAAAGCCCGACCACCAGACCATCGATGACGGCGACCGTGGTCTGTCCCGCGGGAATCAGATGCCGGCGGATCCACTCGCGAACGGCGTCATCGGAGTGGACCAGCGGCGCACACGCGACAAGTTCCTTACGAGAGCGGAGATAGACATCCGCCACGGGGTCGGCGTCATCCAGCGTGGCCGCCCGAAAGCCGAGGACCACCTCTCGTACCACGCTCTACGCGGGGACCTCGCCTCCCCGAGAGCCGTAGAAGACCACCCACACGGCGAGGTCCTCGCTGAAGTCCTCGAAACGATGCTCGGTCCCGGCAGCCACGAACAGAAGATCGCCTGACTCGAATGGGTCCCTCTCGCCATCGTGCAGCAGGATGCCCCGGCCGCGGATGACGACGTAGACCTCGTCCTGTGCATGCGGCGTCTGTTGGTTCGGGCGCGTAGGGAGGGAGAGCTTCACGTCGAGAGTGCCGCGTTGCAGAACACTGACGGAGTGCTCACCGGCGGGACCAGGGATGCGCGCTTGAGCTCGCGCAAGACGGATCACGCAGCTGCGGTCTGGCTTGCTCATGCTGCACTCCTCGTATCGTCTAACTCTCAGGCTGACCTGCGTCCCGTACGGGCCGGCCAAGATCGGCTGCCCCTGCGGCTTACCGAAGGTACTTCGCCGGCCAGCCATCCACCGTCGAGGCGACCAACTCGATCATGTTACCGTCCGGATCTTCGAAGTACAGATATCGGTCCTGGTCTTCCTTGTGAGTCAAGGGGCCCTTGAGAACCTTGACGCCTTTGGAGTGAAGATACTCGGCTGCCCGGTGTGATTCATCCCAGCGCGCCTTCTTCGGTCCTCAGGGGCGGGGTTGGCCACCTTGTAGAGGGCCACATCATGAAAGCCCTGGCCGAGGCCTCCTACGTCGTCCCGATATTGTCCGAAGTTGAGCCACACGACGGCATCCCCATACTGAAAGGCGATCTTGAACCCGAGGATCTGCGTATAGAAGCGAATTGCGCGGTTCAAGTCGGTAACGTTCAGATTGACGTGGGCCACATCACACGGTCGGATCATTTTCCCCAGCCTCGGTCAAACTGTGTCCGGCGCTTTCGGCGCCCAATAAGTCAAAGCGTTGTAAGGATGCCAAGGTGGCTCGGCTCCGGCCCATTGAGTCTCCTCACGTTCTCGATACCAGTGGAGATACGCCAGGATTGCCGCCCGCTGCGCTTCAGAGAATCCAGTCGCGCGCTCCTCGAACCACTCTGGAACGCCGCGGCCTTCGGCTGGCGGCTCAACCTGGTACACCAGATTGTCTTGGATCATGTCGACGGCATCGGGGGCACGAATGCACCAGGTCATCAAAGCGGGCAAATAATAGCGCCATGCCGCGGCGGTCAGAAGCGCCGTCTCACGGCCAGCCAGAATGTCATCAAGGGAGATGTCCATCCAGCGCTTGCCTCCGTAGGCCGCTGAGACCTCGACGCACTCACAGCAGTGATCATTGAACAGCGCCTCGGGTCCAGGCTGTGTCGTTTCAGAAAAGGCCCGGCTAATGATCTGGATCATGTCGTCCGCGTCGCGCATTCGCGCTCCCCCGAATCGTCCGGCGAACGGCGGTTAGCCGACGCCCCCCTTGGTCACCTGTTCAGCATACGCTTTCAGGTCTCGCTGCTTATTGCTCACGAAATCGCGCATGTGCCTTTCGAGGAAAAGCTTGTCGGCGATGATGCCCAGTAACCCGAGAGGAGACCGCCAGACTAGGGTGTCACGCATGAGAGTGATCGCTCCCTCGGTACCGAACTCGTGGAGATGCCAGAGACTTGCGAAAGCCCCCTTGATCATCTCGTCGACGAAGCGCCTCGGCCGATCGAACTCTACGATCTTCGACGTCAGCCGCTGTCTCACACCGAAGTGCACGGCCTCGAACGTGACGACGTCGCCGAGGTCGAGCAACCCCGATGTTTTTCCCGCGACGGCTCGCTCTCCGGTTCGTGCCGACGTGCGAAGATGTGCATCGACATCGCGAGCGAGGTCGAAGCACAGGTCGATCGGCGCGGCGATCCGAGTCTCGATCACGACGGTAGTCATTCGACGTTCCGGTCAATCGCAAGTCGGCTAACGTGCAGCATCACCCCCCACGGGCATAGCCCGTCGCCTCAGTCGAGGCGAGGCGGTTGGGACATAGCGGGCCTCGCGCTGTGTCTACCCTACCGAGGGCGGTCTCACGCGGTCATCGCAACAGCGCGCGCAAACGCTTCGGATGGTGTGCGCCAGCCGAGCGTTTGGCGAGGTCGTCCGTTCAACTCAGCGGCGATCTCGTCGAGGCGCGTTTGATTGTACCCGGACAGGTCCGTGCCTTTGGGGAAGTATTGGCGCAGGAGCCCGTTGCTGTTCTCGTTCGTCGCGCGTTGCCACGGGCTGCGCGGATCGCAGAAGTAGACCTGCACGCCGGTGTCGAGCGTGAAGCGGACGTGCTCACCCGTCTCCTTGCCGCGATCCCAGGTCAACGAGCGGCGGAGATGGTCAGGGAGGGCACGGATCGTGTCCGCCAGCGCGTCCTTCACGTGTTCG
>WNFU01010029.1_pt1 | contig 11449 bp, 12 predicted proteins | sample 5400121 | NCBI WGS metagenome assembly WNFU01 (sample SAMN13153360, study PRJNA577476) | soil metagenome | isolation source: 100 cm soil or saprolite under grassland replicate 1 | place: USA:California | collected 2016-06-15 | reverse complement strand
CCCGGACGGGCACGGCGCCGCGTGAGCCGCGGTGAGCAGGACACGTTCGGCCCAGAAGCCGCTTGCACCGGGCAGCGGAGCCTCGTGCGCGAGCACCCGGTCGCCGACGGCGAACTCATCGACACCGGCGCCGACCGCCAGCACCCGGCCCGCACCCTCCACGCCCAGCGCCGCCGGGGGGCGCAGCCCCACGTCCCAGCCGGCGCCGTTGAGCAGCCGATCCCACGCTCCGACTCCGGCCGCCTCGACCGCCACCAGGATCTGACCCGGACCGGGAGACGGTGGATCGGGCAGCTCCAGCAGGACGACGTCCCCATCCGCCCCGGACACCCCGCACGCCCTCATGACCATCCCTTCGTTCGCTCCCGCCGACCGGCAGGTGCAGGCCGGAATCCCCGATGCCGGGAACAGCGCCGAGCGGGAGACGCCAAGCGAGACACCCACACCTCCCCTTCCCGCGCCATGACCCGCGTTCCCCCGATCGCACCCCGTCACGGCGGCGGCACGACCGTGAAACACGAACTCACTCTCGAAGCCCACCGCACCCGCAAGAGTTAGAGAGCAAGCTCAGGCGCCGTCGACACGGATGCGGGAGGCGCCGGGGTTGACCACAGAGAGGTCGACATCGACCGCGGTCTCGGCCCACCGCTCGCGAGCGTGGACGCACGGTCAGGTGGAACCGGCGCCGCGAGCCGGCCTCACCTGATTGGTCCTTCACCCGATCGCTGCCAGCACCTCCTCGCAGACCTGTTGGCATCGACGGCACACCTCGGCGCACACGCGGCAATGCTCATGCATCTGCGCGTGTCGCTCACACTCGTCACCGCATACCTTGCACGCTTGCGCGCACGCCTGTACGACCGCTCGGGTCAGGTCCCGGTCGTACCCGGTCTGCCGGGACAGCACCCGGGCCGTCGTCTGGCACATGTCGGCGCAGTCCAGGTTCAACCGCGCGCACTTGACCAGGTCGGCGACCATCTGCTCGCCCAGGTCCGCGTCCGCGCATGCGGTGCATGCCTGCCCGCACTCCAGGCAGGTGTCGATACAACGCGCCAACAGCTGCTTGTCCAACAGTGGTTGGCTTGGATCCGTGTCCAGCATCGCCATCGTCTTTGTCATCAGGACCCCTCAACTCCCGGCAACTCGGTTACCCGGCATACCCCGTGCGGCACCCCTGTAACGCGCCACGCGCCTGTCGGTCAGGCTGGCGCGGCGAAGCGGTGCGCCGGCACCGTTCTCCGCGCGAGGCGGCCCCGGTCCGTGGCGGCTGTCGTCCGGGTGATTGTGGTGGAACGCGCCGGCGAGACACCGGACCAGCACATGATCCAGACAACCACCGCACACAGCGCAAGATCAACGTGGTTGAGTCTGATGACCCGTAGACCTCGACGCGGGCCACCGGCCTACCTCCACGAAAGGCGGCGTTGTCCTGCCGGTTCTGGAGCCGTGGCGGGTTCGGGGGTCTGGCCGATCTGGTCGCTGACGTTCGCCGGGTGGCCGGCTCGCCGTCGCCGGCGGGGCCGATTGGCGGCGTGGTAGCCGCGGGCTGCGGCGGAACTGGCCGCTGGCCCACCGGTTCGTCTCCTCGCCTGCCGGTGGGCGGGGCATGCCGTCCCCGACGTTGGTGCTGCGGGCGGTGACCGTGGCGAGCGTGGCCGACATGGGCAGGCCCATATCGGCCACGCGGCGCACGGCGCGGACCTGCCGGCCGGTGGCGGCGTGGCGGATCAGTTCGGCGAGGGCGTCTTCCAGGCTCTGGTCGGGGTGCGGGGCGGGGACGGTGCTGGCCAGCGTCGCTGAGGGCGCTGCGGTGGGCGTTGGGCCAGGCCAAGGCGACCGGCGGGGTGGTGGAGGCGGTCATCGCCTGGGACATCCCGGCCAGCTACGGGGCGGGCCCGACGGTGCGCGATGGTGAAGACCTGGCCGGCGCGGCGGAGCAGTCCTTGGCCGCCGCGGTCGACGAGGTGCCCGCCGCCTTTGCCGGTGTGCCGGTGCGGCGGCAGGTGCTGCGCGGCCATCCGGCCGCGGTGCTGGTCGATCGGGCCAAGGACGCGGACCTGCTCGTGGTGGGCAGCCACGGGCATGGCGGTTTCGTCGGCGCGCTGCTGGGCTCGGTCAGCCAGCACTGCGTCCAGCACGCCACCTGCCCGGTCGTGGTGATCCGCACCGGTTGAGGTACCTGCGGGTGACCGGTCGGCAGGCACGGCGCGGCTGGTACTCGCGCAGCCGGTCACGCCGCGCGGTCCAGCTGTGTGGCCGCTGTCTATGGCCCGGCACGGGCGACATCAGGGCGGATCCTGCGTGGTGTCGCCCCGGGGTTGTGTCATGCCGGATCGGTGTCGTCGTCGCTGTGGGCCCAGCCGAGCCACCACTCCTGTTCGGGTACCTCGCCGGCGGCGGTGGCGAAGGCGCGTAGCGCGGCGATGACCGGGGCGCGCTGGTGGTCGGGCATGTCGGCGACGATGCGGGCCAGTTCGGTACGGCGGCGGGTGGTGACCTCTTCGACCAGGCGGCGGCCGGCGGGGGTGAGGGTCAGCCGGACCGCGCGGCGGTCGCCCGCGGTGCGGTAGCGGCGGGCGAGGCCCTTGCGGACCAGCCGGTCGCACATGCGGGTGCCGGTGGACGGGTTGACCTGCAGCTCGGTGGAGATGTCGACCATCCGTTGCGGACCGCGGGAGGCCAACACGACGAGGGCCCGGTACTGCGGCAGGGTCACCTCGGCGTCCAGGTCGGCCAGCGAGCGGGCGGCCAGGCCCACCATGGCGCGGCTGGCCGACAGCAGCGCGTCGACCAGCTCGTCATGCCCGGCCGGCGCGGCGGGCGGCACCGTGGGTGTGTGCATGGTGCAATTATTGCTGCTGGCCAGGTCTCGCCCTGGCGGGCGCGCTACGACGATGGACCAGCGGGCCCGGCGATCGGCTTCGGACTCCGGCAAATTCGCCGCGCGCGTTGGTTCGAGGTGGCAGCAACGCGATCCATTGCCCAACCTTGTACAGGCCGGGACGGCACCGGCCGCGGCGGCGCATCGGCGACCCCGAGGCGGCGACGCTCACGTCGAGCGCCGAACCGACCGGCACCACCGACCACCTCGTCGTGGGTGCCGGCCCGCACGCTACGTCCACCATCGTGACTGAAGTGGGCACCGGCGTACCGGGCTCCCGTGGCCGGGCGACCGCCGGCCACGGGCGAACACCCCGGTCTGGCGGTCGGGGTGCCTGATCGGGCCCAATGTCGTCAACCCGCCGCTGCCTTCGGGGCCGCGCGGTCGCTACGCCGGGCCATCTCACGCTGCGACGGCCAGGGCGGCCGACGGTTCGGGCCGGCGGCCACGGCCCAGGTAGCGGCCTAGGATCGGGGCCGTGCCCGAGCCGGTGTTCCTCCGACCGTTGAAGGTCGGTGTGGTGGTGTTGCTGCTGGCCGGGGTGGTGATGGCGGCGACGGGGGCGGTGGCGGCGCTAGCTCACGGTCAGTCCGGTCAGGTGTGGCCGTTTCTGGCGGTGGGCGTGGTGCTGGCTGGCGCGGCCGGCTTGGTGGTACGGGGTGTCCGGTGGGTCGTTGTGGTGTGCTTCGTGGTCTTCGCCGCGCAGGTGGGCGCGATCGTCGGTACCGTGGCGGAACTTTCCTTCGGGGTGGCCGAGGTGAGGCAGCGGCAGCTGCGTAGCCTGGGTTCGATCCGACGATCGCGGTCGTGGTGAAACTGGTCTACTCGACCCTCGGGTTCGGGCTGTTCTGCTGGCTCGTCGTGCGTTGGTGGACGCGCCGCCGCCGCACGGGCGCCTCGTGATGCCGCCCGGTTGGCCCTGGGCGTTTCTGGTCCGGGATGGCCGCGGCATTGACCCTTGGGACGGGGCTCTGTGCGGCGCGGACGACGGGGTGACCGGGACGAGGCGGGGAGGGGCGGTCATGGGGTCGCCGCAAGGGATTGCTCTGCTCGACCGGCCGGGTGCTGCTCTGGCCGGGCGCGCGGCCGGCCAGGCTGGCCGGGGGCGGGTTAGTCCCCGGCGGGGAAGGTGTACGAGGCGGGTGGGTTGGTCTGCTGGTCGGTGGTGCCGTACACCAGGGCGATCTCGTCGTGTGCCTTGAGGACGATGCCGGTCGGGTTGCCCGGGTAGGGCTGGCCGTTGATGTAGGCCTTGGACAGGTGGGTCGGGTCGGCGGTCAGGCCGCCGATGTTGGTCGCGGACAGGGTTACCTGCCATTCGGCGAAGAACTGGCCGAGGGTGAACTGGGCCTGGGTCGGGGACTCGATGTGGATGATCCCGGTGGTGTCGTGGGTGTGCAGCGGGCTGATCTTCTGGGTTGACTCGTCGATGCCGATCTGGGCCGGTACCGTGACCGGTTTCCCGTCGACGATGACGTCGAGGTGGGTGTGGATGTGCAGGGCGCTGCCCTCCTCGCCAAGCATGGGCAGGCCGGCCGCGGCGACCAGCTCGGCGGGGTTGGCCGGGGCGGGCCAGGGCGGGGCGCTGGTGCGGCCCGGGGCGGCGGTGGGGGCGGTGCTGGTGGCCGCGGCGGTGGGTACCGCTGCGGGGGTCGGGCTCTTCGACCCGCGCAACGCGACCACGGCAACGACAACGATTGCGATGACCATCACCACGGCCGCGGCGGTCAGGCCTAGCCGCAGATTGCGCCGACGCCGCTGTGCCCGGGCGAGCGCTGCCCGGGCCGCCTCGATGCGCTGGCGCTTCTGTTCTGCCTTGGTCAGCCTGGGCTTGGTCGCCATGTCTGGTGAGTCCTCGGGTTTCGATGGGAGGTGGGCTCAGGGGCTGCGGCCGATGAGGCTACTCCGGCGTGCCTGGTGCCGGGCGGGCCGCGACCTGGTAGGTCGGGCCCGCTGTGCGGGTGTCTTGTCGGGACGCGGGCACGGGATCGTCGTCGATGTCGTCACGGCGGTCGCCTGGGCGCGCGGTCGGGGTCAGCCGGCGCGTTCGCGGACGGTGGCGGCGAGGTCGAGGCGGGCGATGGCGCGCAGGCCGGGGCGTTGGGACGCGAGGGCGACGAGCAGGATGGCGGCGGCGGACACGGCCAGGGTCAGCGGGCGGACGGCGAGTTCGAGGCGGAACTGGTCGTTGGCGTAGGTGGCCAGGAACGCCCGGCCGGCCAGGACGCCGAGGATCAGGCCGGGGATGACGCCGAGCAGGGTGAGCAGCAGGTTTTCGCCGGTGATGATGCGGGCGACGGTGGTCTGGGGGACGCCGCCGATGCGTAGGGTGGCCATTTCGCGTTGGCGTTCGAGGATGTTGACCGACATGGTGGTGAAGATGATGGCGAACGCCATCAGCGCGCCGAGGACGAGCATGGCGGCGATGAAGGTGTAGAACAGGCCGGTGAAGCTGCGGTACAGGCGGGCCAGTGCCTTGCTGTCCTGGAACGCGGCGACCGTCGGCAGGGCGGTGACGGTGCGGCGGACGGTGTCGCGGTCCGCGCCGGGGTTCAGGCGGAGCAGGGCCGAGGTGACCGGCGCGTCGGGCGCCTGGTCGTGCAGTCGCTCGGTGGAGATGTAGGCGAAGGTACCCATCGGCTCGTCGAGCAGCCCGGCGATGCGCGCCGTCACGGGTGGGGCGTCGCCGACGCGCAGGGTGACGGTGTCCCCGGTGCCGGTGTGGAGTTGGTCGCGGATGGTCTGCCCGACCAGGATGCCCTGCCCGGGTAGGGTGGTGAGGGTACCGCCGGGTACCCGGAAGCCGTGCATGGTGGTGTGTTGCGGCAGGGCGATCAGCGCGGTGGCGTACGAGTGGTCCCCGGCCGACAGGGTGACCGGCAGCTGGGTCATCAGTTCCACCGCGGCCACGCCCGGCACCCGCCGGATCGCGTCGAGGTCGGCGGTGGTGGCCGGCGCGGTGAAGTCGACCTGGGCGTCCTGCTTCTGCACGGTGTCGAACTGGGTGCGCATGGCCGCGTCTATCGTGTCGATCATCGTCCAGGAGCTGAGGATCAGCAGCAGCGCGAGCACCGTACCGAGCGCGGTGAACGCGGTGCGGCGGCGGTTGCGGCCGATGCCGCGCAGCACGTACCGCCAGCGGGCCGGCAGCCGCCGCAGCGGCGGCACCAACCGCTCCAGCAGACTGGTCCGGCCGCGGGCCACCGGGACCGCGCCGCGCATCGCCTCGGCCGGCGGGATCCGGGAGGCGTGCCGCGCCGGGCCATAGGCGGCCAGCAGCCCAGCCGCGATGCCGAAGGCCACCCCGATGGCGGCGGTGTCCAGCCGCAGGGCGGGGATGACGGCCGAGACGCCGGGCAGGCCGATGGCGTGCAGGTACAGCCGGCTCAGGGTGCGTGCGGCCAGCGCGCCGGTGGCGGCGCCGAGCAGGCCGCCGGTGGCGCCGGCGACCAGCCCGTAGCCGAGGTAGTGGCGCAGCACCTGGCGGCGGGGGAGCCCGGCGGCGAGCATGGTGCCGATGACTGGCTGTTCGGCCTGGACCCGCCGGGTGAGCAGGATGTAGGTGGCCAACCCGGCCGCGGTCAGAAACAGCAACGGGAACAGGTAGGACAGTTCGCTGAAGCCGTTGATGTCCTCGTGCAGCAGCGAGTTGGACGGCTGCTGGTCGCGGGTGACCACGTCGGTGGCGCCGGCCGCGGCGGCCTGCCGGCGCAGCGTGTCCAGCGTGCCCGCCGGGGCATTGCGGCTGAGGCGGACGAGGGCCTGGTTGGGGCCGGCACCGGCGGCCCGGGCGACAAGGGGCTCGGGGACGTAGAGCACGCCGAACTGGTCGGGCAGGGTGATCGGTTCCTGGCGGCTGCGGGCCGGCCACAGGTACTCGCCGGCCGACACGACACCGGCGACCGGCACGGCCTGCCACCCAGCCGGGGTGTGGATGGAGACGGTGGCGCCGGGGTGCAGCCGGAAGTGGTCGGCCATGTGGTGTTCGACGAGTACGCCGTCGGCGGTGCTTGTCGGGTAGTGCCCGGCGAGCAGGGTCAGCGCGTTGATCGCGGGTTGGGTACCGGTCGGGATGCTCACGATCCGGCCGCGTAGCTTGTCGGCGCCGACCTGCAGCGGCAAATCGGTCTGGGTACGGGTGGTCACCGCGGCCACGCCCGGGACCGCGCGGGCCTGGTCGGCCAGGCTGGTGGTGTTGCCGCCGGTGATCCACAGGTCGGCGAAGCCCTGGTCGGTGAACACCTTGTCGTAGGAGGCGCCCAGGTTGCGGTAGGCGTCGTAGGAGGCGCCGAACAGGGCCACCCCCAGCAGGATGGTCAGGGTGACGGCGGCCAGTTGTGGCCACTGGCGGCGCAGGTCGCGGCGCAGCTTGGTCCGCAGGGTGCGGCTCACCAGGACACCTCGCTCGCGTCGACCGGGTGCGGGTTGGGCTGGTCGTCGACGATGCGGCCGGAGCGCATCCGGACCACCCGGTCCGCGGCCGCGGTGAGGGCCTGGTTGTGGGTGACCACGACCACCGCCCGGCCGCCGCTGTGCGCCAGGCGTTGCAGCAGGGCGAGCACGGTCCGCCCGGTCGGCGGATCAAGGGCCCCGGTCGGTTCGTCGCACAGCAGCAGCCGGGGTTGTTTGACCAGGGCCCGGGCGATGGCCACCCGCTGCTGCTGGCCGCCGGACAGCTGCCCCGGGAAGTGGTCGGCCCGGTCAGCCAACCCCACCTCACCGAGCACCTGGGCCACCCGCCGGTGTACCTGGTCGCGGCCGCTGTCGCCGGTCAGTTCGGCGAGCAGAGCGACGTTCTCCTGCGCGGTGAGGGTGGGGATGAGGTTGAAGAACTGGAACACGAACCCGACCGTGGTGCGCCGCACCCGCGACAGGGCCTCGGCGTCCAGCCCGGCCAGGTCCCGGCCGCCGACGCTGATCCGGCCGCTTGTCGGTGTCTCGATCCCGCCGATCACATTGAGCAGGGTGGTCTTACCCGACCCCGACGGGCCGAGCACCACCAGCAGCCGCCCGGCGTCGATACGCAGATCCACGTCCTGCAGCGCGGCGACCGCGGCCGGGCCCGAGCCATACACCTTCCCCACCCCATGCGCCTGCACCAGACCCGTGTCGCCAGGCGTGGTCTCGTCCGGTCGTGTGCCGCCGGCGGTGGCGAACCCGGTATCGGCCGGTGCTGGTTGTTGGCTCATCGACGCCTCTCCCCTTGTTCCATCTGCCCCGTGACGAACAACCCGCCCTGATACACCGCGAGGACCTCGCCGGCCCAGCGGGTCATCCCGTCGCGACCCAGCGGGTCCACACCGAGTACGGCCGCGATCTGGTCGCGGAGCAGCAGCACGGCCAGGTCGTTGACCATCAGGAACGCGGTGCGCACCGCCGGGTCACCGGCCGGGCGCACCTGCCCCGCCGCCGCCAACCGGTCCAGCACCACCCGGCTCGCCTCGTACCAGCGACCGAACAGCCGCTGCCCGGCCGGATCACCGGACAGCAGCAGCCTGCGCAGGTACACCGGGATCGGCGAGTCCGGCGGCAGCGCCGACACGAACACCTCCGCCAACGACCCCGCCAACGACCCGGCCGGCGAGCCGTCCGACGGCCCCGCGCTCCAGTCGGTGTCGTCCAGCGCCGCGAACAGCGCGTCGAACACCCGCTCCACATGTGCCTCCACCGCCTCCCGCAGGCCCGCCTTCGACCCGAAGTGGTGCGCCACCAGACCCGGCGACGCCCCGGCCGCCGCCGCGACCCGCCGCAGCGACACCGCCTCCGGCCCGTACTCGGCGAACAGCCGAAGCGCCTCGTCGCGGATCACCGCGCGGGTGGTCAGATCCTCCCGGGCTGAACACATGTTCCACTTCCTGAACGCACGATCGGCATGGGCGACCCGACGGTACCGCAGACACATGCAATATGCAATGGTTGCTCTAGGCGGCCCGGATCGGCCCGCCGCCGGATCGAGGAGGTGCTGCGTGGACATCGCAACCGGCCCGCCGGTCGCCGGCCCGGCCTCGTCCTGCCCGGCCCGCAAGGAATCGGCCCGCAGCGCGCCGTTCCGGACCAGTCGTCGGGCCCTTGCGGGCGGTGGATACGGCGGCCGTGGCGACGACGCCGACATGAGGACCGCGGACGGGCCGCGGTGTCGCAGGCGAGGTCACCGACAATCGCACCACCGGGCAGCACTGCGGCTCGGAATCATCGGGCTGACCCTTGTGGTCTCCGGATGCGCCACGCCCAGCCGGTCGGTGAGGCCCCCGCCGGCCGCCGTGGGAACCTGGCGGCGGGCACTGACCACCGGCGCGGCCGCGATTGGACGGGCGTCCCGCGCCAACCAGGTCGCCGACCCCGACGGTGCTGAAGGGGATGATTGACCGACTCCATCGCGTCGATGCGCGACGGCTGGTCACCGGGGAGGACAAGAAGGCGCCGCTGGCCAAGCTCCTCGCGGGTGACCGGTCGATTCCGGCGGGCTGGTCAAGACCGCGGCACTCGCTGGTATTCGCCGACCCGGCGGCAGCCTGAGTTCGGGGCGCCTGCGGCGTATTACCCGCCGAGCCGGGTACGGGAAGTCGTGCGACACCAGATTTGCCGGGAGTGACGAGACATCATGCACGTACGGCACGGAGCACCCGGCTCCGATACCACGAAATCCGCCACGGCGCGGCGCGAGAGCATCGCACCCTCCGATGATCATGTGATCGTGGTCTTCGGCGCGACCGGGGATCTGTCCAGACGCAAGCTGCTGCCCGGGCTGTTCCACCTGGCACGGGCGGGCCTGCTACCGGCCAGGTACCGGATCATCGGCTCGGCCAGGTCCGCGCTGACCGACGACGAGTTCCGCCGACGCGCGAAGGACGCTGTGACCGAGTTCGGGCGGGCGAAGCCGACCGGCGAGGCGTGGCGTGCGTTCGCGAACTCGCTGTTCTTCGCCGCCGCCGAGCCGACGCAGCCGCAACCGTTGCTCGACGCGGTGGCGGCGGCCGAGAAGGCGATCGGCGGGCACCCGCGCCGGCTGTTTCACCTGGCCGTACCGCCGGCTGGCTTCGGGCCGACGGTCGGCATGCTCGGCGGTACGGATCTGGCGCGAAACGCCAATGTCATCATCGAAAAGCCGTTCGGTACGGACCTCGCGTCGGCCCGTGCGCTCAATGAGACCATCCACGCCACATTCGACGAGTCGCAGGTGTTCCGCATCGACCACTTCCTCGGCAGGGAGTCGGTCGACAACATCCTTGCGCTGCGGTTCGCGAACGGCCTGTTCGAGCCAATCTGGAACCGGGAGCACGTCAGCCACGTGCAGATCGACGTACCGGAGACGATCGGCATCGAGGGCCGCGCCGGATTCTTCGAAGCCGTAGGCGCCGGCGAACTGCCCGGGGCGTTGGACGACATCCGCGCGGGTGGTCGCGCTGACGGCCTGGACATCAGGACGCAGGTGCTGGACCCGGCCGAGTTGCGCTGGTACGTCGAGGAGGCCCTGGACGTGCGGGCCGTGCACGACGAGGAGGGGCCCGCTGACGCGGCTTCCGCGATGTTCGACGAGGAGGAAGGGTCCGCCGTACCCGGTGCTGGCGCTGCTGGTGCGCGCCAGGCTGGCTGCCCTGCCGCAGGGACGTAGGCCGGCCGGTGCGCGTGGGCACGCGGACGCTGACGCGCACGCGGCAACCGTGTTGGAGACCGGCCGGCCCGGCGCCGATCTACCAGGCCAAGGTGGGGTTGCGGGGCGCGAAGCCGCCGATCTGGCGGCGCCTGCTGGTACCGGCGGACGTGAGCCTGGCCCGCCTGCACGACGTCATCCAAACAGCGTTCGGTTGGGAAGACAGCCACATGCACATGTTCGAGACGCCGTACGGTGAAGTTCGGGCGTGCGGACCGGGAGTTGGGGCACCGGGCTGAGACGCCGGTGACGTTGGAGCAGGTAGCGGCACAGGCCGCGGACAAGATTCGGTACACCTACGACTTCGGCGACGACTGGGTGCACGAGATCGTGGTGGAAAAGATCCTCGACCGGGACCCTGTGCTGGACTACCCGTGCTGTACGGGCGGGCGCCGGGCGGCGCCGCCGGACGACTGCGGCGGCATCTGGGGATACGACGAGTTGGTGGAGGTGCTCGCCGACCCGGACCACCCGGAACACAAGGAGCGGCTGGAGTGGCTGGGGCTGGACGATGCCAGCCAGCTCGACCCGGCCGCATTCGACCAGGACGTAGTGAACCGGGCACTGGCCAAGCTACGCTGACCGCCCGGACCGGCCGGCAGCCGGGTTGCGCCGGAGTCCCATTGCTGGGCGGGCGAGAGCGGGCTAATGCCATCAGGTCGTGATGGTGCGCAGGAGTGCGGCCAGTTCGCGGTCGGGACTGACGTTCGTGCGGTAGAGGGGGCCGCAGGGCGTCGTGGCCAGCCGTAGCGCGAGATCGAGCAGATCGTGGCCGGGCTCGGTGTCGCGGTATGCCTCGGCGAGGTGGGTGAACTCGTTCATCACGCCGAGGACGCTGCGGTTGGCGGTCTTGGCGGTGCGGCAATCCCGCATGTGCTGCCGTTCCTCATCGAGGATCGTGTCTGGTACTCCGTGCG
>WNFU01016723.1_pt1 | contig 11450 bp, 8 predicted proteins | sample 5400121 | NCBI WGS metagenome assembly WNFU01 (sample SAMN13153360, study PRJNA577476) | soil metagenome | isolation source: 100 cm soil or saprolite under grassland replicate 1 | place: USA:California | collected 2016-06-15 | reverse complement strand
TTCCGTCGTGAAGACGGATATTTGCGCATTCATGTTCCAATGCGCGGCAAGATATTTGGTAACCTCAAGGATGTTACCCCATTCGCTTCTTTCAGGAGCGAACTCCTGTGCTTGCCGCAAGAATTGATGGATTTGAGCACTGGTCCCGTGCATCCCTAAGTTGTCGCCGACTTCGCGGGCTTTTTCCGATACGTGCTCAAACATTTCATGACTGAAAAATACGTGGAATGCTGAAGCCAGCGGGTTCTGTTGATAAATACGCTCGCAGTCGAGCGCGAGGGCCTTAATTTCCGGGTCCTCCTCAAAATTCACGTGCCAGTCCCAAAGACGCCGTGCCGCTCTTAACTCGGTAGGTGCAATGGCCCTCGCCCGCAACGTGTCTATGGCCCAGCGCAAATCTGCTTTGATATCCTCTGCAATCTCGGAAAGAAAGGCCTGTGGAAGCCCTTTGTCCGATCCGAGTCTAGTCCGATTCGCGCTGGACTCCGCATGACACAAGAGTGTCCAGGAAACTAATCGGCAACGTTCGGCGGCGTCATTCGCCGACAGGCATTCCCGAATCGTTGAGCGTAAAGCTCTCCGTTTAGCACCCTCTTCTGAATTGAGCAGGATGAAGACTCTATGAACGGTAAATGCATGTTGTTTGAACGTGGTTCTCTCCCTTTCCACTGAAAGGAATGGATTACACAAAACCCTGGTCAGATTAAGCGACGGTTCATCGAGTCCAGCCGGTTCTTTCAGCTTCGAAGCAAGTTTCATCGCCATTCCAAACGCTTCCTTGGCGAAACCTGAATACCAGTTATTCTCGCCGGAGATCATCCGAGGGATAAGTGCGTCAGCGCGTTTGCCATCATTGTGAGGCAAGCCGGGAATTCTTGCCTCCGCAGTCGAGAGTTCAGTCATTTCATTCATGACTGCTTGTATTTCCGGCTGCGTGCGGGCATATCGCGCTGCATTGAACAAGGGCCAAGCGAGGCCGGAGACGATTTCCAAGTGTGTCACTTGATGTTTGTGGCCAAAGAAGTCTGCGAACTCTGCTGGTGGCCGCTCAAACAGTCGTAAAATGCGGATGATGTCCAAAACATCGGTGAGCCGAGCAAAATCAAAGCTGCTGACTAAGCTGATGACGGCCTGTTGCTGAAGTGTTGTGCCGCCTTGTGCCAGACGCTTGATCTCCGCAACGAGTGGCGACAAGAAGTCGAGTTTCGTCTCCTGAAAATTCGTGAGGAACTCGGCCTTAGCCAATCCTCTAATAAGAGAATGGACCTTCGGCACAGGTTTATTCTCGTGCCCCTGGATGATTAAATTAACCAGCTTCTTCGCAGCGGGGGTTGGTTCGGTAGTTCCATCTAGGCTCAGTATCAACCAGTTCCGCACGATGTGTTCGCGCATCACGTCAGGCTTGATGGAATAAAGTCTTTGATTCACTCCTCGACGGATGACAAATTTGCGCCTGACAAGGGAATTTAGACATTCAAGAAACCGCGTGGAGTCCGGGAATCCTGATTCCCTGGAAAGAAACTGCACCAAAGGAGGGTCTTCGACATCAATTTCCTCGTAGATCGCCAGCCAGTGCAGCGTCTCCAAAAGTTGCTGTGGGGAGCAGACATGGGTTGTCCCGAGCTGGACGACCTCGTCCAGGTACTTCGTTGCGATATCATTGGCATCGGTGGGAAAAGAGGAAAGGTCGCCGTGCTTGGCGAGAACCTTCACAGCCATCGCAATCCAAATTGGATAGCGATCCGCAAGATGTGACAGGCGCTCTGCAATATTTTGCTTTTGATCTTGCGACAGCGATGCCAAGGTGCCGCCGTTTATCAGTTCCAGAGCTAGTGTTTTTGATTGGTCGGGAGTAAGCGGCGGCAGAATCAGTGCGTCCTCCTTTAAGGTCGCTGACATATTTGACACGGCTTTCAACACCGGATCCTTCGGAGAGCGCACTGCCAGAACTACCTTCCAAGTCTGCGCTTGCCCATTCGGGATTCTGAGTTGTTCCGCGAGAACATCAACGAGGTCTGGGTCCTGAGGTTCGTCCAGAAGCAAAACGGTGGGCAAAGTGTATTGGATGGCCGAGAACCATTGCGAGTTGGTGCTCATCGTAGCCTCAACTCCCCAGAGGACTTGAAACCCGTTGCTCTCGGCCTTTGCGCCAAACTCAAGCAAAAGTCGAGACTTGCCGATTCCCCCCGGCCCATGGACGCAGAGCAATTTTTTGTTTCCCGCTAGGAAGGCTTCGACTTTGGTAAGCTCGGATTCGCGCCCTACCAAAGCAACCTTCAGACCGCTGTCGCCAATCTCATCTGCGCTCGTGAACTCATACGCCTCGTTCAGCGATAAAAAGCACCGATTTTGGCCTTCAAAATAAGCGTCAGCCACGTGCGGATGCTTCGTCAGCAACGCGTTGAGCTGTTCTATGCTCCACAGCGTGGCCTTGAGTCCGATCTTTGCGAAAGCGGGTACAATCTCGTTGCCCCAACGCGCTAAATCGTTCGGGTTGACACTGACATTCGTTACAAGAATCCATTCGGCCGCATGTTCCCAATGCGCGAATCGCTTGTCGGTCGGCTGGCGGTAGCTTGTGATCTTTGACAGCTCTCTGTCTGCAGCGGTTATGGTTTTTGCGAACGACGGCTCCGAGTGGTGTTTATATTGATAAACTATTTTTGCGTCTTTCGACCTGGCATCAAGTCCTGCATCTTTCCCAGCTCTTCCAAAAACTCGAGTTCCTGGGCGCTCGAATTGTAAGAGGGAGTTCACCAGCGATTGGAATACCTCGCCGGTTCGTATCATTCTCCAATTGAGATTTGCAGCCATGACCGTCGAAAAAGATTAGATCAATTTGCGTTCAAGAGAACCAGGCAGATCTGGTCGCGGACGTTTTGCAACGACTCGATACGATCTGCGACCGCTTTTTGCCTGCTCAATTTCTCGCATTGGAGGTGGAGTTTTTGATGAGACGCATGTTGACGATGATGCCACGGAAGACCGGCCTCCGGCAATTTCCTTTCGTCCTTGCGCTTGAGCTTCGCCGGGAACCTCTTTGTCGCATCGAATCAGAAATGGGTACTGACGGTCATGTCGCCGGTTCTGTCGCTGACGATGACCGGATTCATCGTGCCCATTTCTTTTTCGCCGCCCGGACTTTCTTGTACGTTGTGCGCATGATACACCGCACCTTCTTCAGTTGGTAGTAAATCCTTTCTCGTGATTGGCGGCGTGTCGCTGCCATCGTGAGCGAAACACTCCATTACGCCGCGAAGAAGCAGGCCGATAGGGCCTACGCCACCGGTTACGACAAAGGCAAGAGCGACGCCGTGAAGCAGCAATATTTGCTTTACGTGTCCATGCAGAAGCAGCGCAACCAGGTCAGCAACGTCCGCCACACAACCAAGTCGGCAACGCTCGCCTTTACCCTGTGCTACTGCCAGAACAGCGGATTGATGGGGTGACGTTCCAACCGTCAACGAAATATCTCCGCATTGAAGAGTGATGATGGAGTAGGTAGCCAGAAGGCGAGATACGGCTCTTGCAACGCACGATCTGCCAAACAGTTCGCGCGAGTCAACGTAGGCATCGATGATGCAAGCGGCGCTGGGCAGAACGGGTCTTGATTCGGGCAGAATATATTCAAGGCTCGGCGATTTTGGAAAAAACATCCAACTGTATTCAGATCAAAGCCAAGCTCGCCAATTCAAACCCGAGGGCTGAGTCGCGTTCAACCAATCGAATGCTCTCTAACTTGGTGGCAAAATCGCGGAGCGTTTCGGGCTGAAACCAATCGCCACGCGCCCTCCGCTGTTGTTCTTCGTTCAGAAGGTCAAAATAAGGACCGAGGTCGATGACCCTCTCCACAGGCAAATCCAGTAATGGATTCTCAGGTGCGGGTTCAACCGCCAAATCGCGGAAAGCATTCAGGCAATCCATCGGCGGAAGACCGCGAAAATGAATACTGAACGACGATGCTTTGGCCGAGACTCCCCGGCGAGTGAGCAGGCCTTCTAACGAAAGATTTTGCAGACGGCCCAGCCAAGTGAATGCGGCACACTTGTCGCCGAGATTGACCAACAAGAGTTCATTTCCTCCGACGCCAAATCGGCGAGCCAACGCAATGCCTACGTCAGCAGAATACGGCAGATTGCGAGCGGCGTAAGTTGGCGCGGGCTGCGCTTCGGAAGTCCCGCGAACTTTTCGCACACGCTGCGCCCGCCTTCAAACCACGAATCCTGGCCAGCCGTTTTCCGCTATCAGCGTCAACCACCGCGACCTCTGAAAATGTCGAGCCGATGTTGTTGTAAATGCGTGTGCTTTCGATAAAGCTCCATCCTTCCGGTCCTGGCTCGGCGACGTTGTTCTGAAGTCGCAGCAAATTTTGCTCAATCATCGCTTCGAGAACTTCAACAACTCGCTCCGCTGGAAACTCCGGCGCGGCTGGAAGCGCCAGCGTCTTTCGGAACTGTTCGACGGTTCGCGAATGCTTGTCCACTTGTTTCAGGTAGGCGAGCGACTGTTGCACCAAAACCGACCGCCGTATCGGGGCGGCGGGTATTGATGGAACGCCAATAGTCGCTTGCGACACGAGGGCCTCAAAGATGAGTTCGCTGGCTTTATCTTGCGCAATGCACAGCACCCGCGTCTTTCCCTCCAGCCTTCGACACCCGCGACCAATGCGTTGAAGAAAGCTGCTCAAGCTGAAGGGCGGATCAATACAGATGACCAAATCCACGTCGCCGATGTCGATACCGACTTCCAACGTCATCGTCGCGAGACATACCGCCCTTCTGTCAGATTTGAAGCGAAGCTCCGTTTCCTCCCGGCGATGCTTCGACAGGTTTCCGTGATGACCATAAACAGGCACGTGTTTGAACGGACCGTGCTGATAGAGTCCGGCAAGGTCCGCCTGTCGGCGGCTATTCACAAACACCAAGACTTTGCGAACATCGGCGAAAGCTACAGTGGCGAGCATCGCTTCCCGCGCACGAGTTTCATCATTGCCCTCAACGACCAGAATTTTGGACTCGATGGCTCTTTGGCCTGGAACGGTTACAGCGGAGGCGCTTTCGCCGAGGTAAGCCACAGCCGTCTTGTTAGGATTAGGCAATGTAGCCGAGACAGCGATTCTTTGTAGCGAGTCCGCCCTTTCACTCTGTTTGGAACGTAAGTAAATGGCCAACCGACGCAAGAGAAACCGAAGCTGGTCGCCGCGTGGTGTTCCGTCGAGCAAGTGGACTTCGTCGATGACAATCGCCCGCACGCGGGCCAGCCGCTCTCGGTTTCGAGTGAGCAAGGATTCAAGAGACTCCGGCGTCGTGATAACGAATTGCTCGAACGAATGTTCGGGCAGCGGGTGGTCGCCTGTCTTTCGTGCGAGCGCAACGCCGATGTCGTGGCATGGCTTCTCCAAACGATGGAACAAGTCGTTGACCAGTGCGCGAGTCGGAGTGACAAGCAGGATGCTCAAACCAGTCCATCGCTCCGCCTTCAATCGCTCGCACAGAGGAGCGGCAACGGCTTCCGTTTTCCCGCCAGCGGTGGGAGCAGTGATGAGCACATTGCTGCCCTTCAAGATTTCCGGGATTGCTGCCAGTTGGATGGGCCGGAGTCTTCCGAATCGCGCAAAGAACGCGTTCCAAGTATTCGGGAGTCGCTGCCGGATTGTTCGATGCAGCGCAAGCAGTTCATCCACATTTTCTGGTGGCAAGGCGTTTGGCATAATCATCGGCCCAAAGACTCTCGCCATTCGTCGAGCGCTTGAATCGTGGCGCGGACCGCCGTGCGCGTTGAACCGTCGCCGAACTCCCGCCAGAGCAAATGCGCGCGGCGGGAGACGACTCGAATATCGGGTTCAGGAAGTTCATACGCTGTGGCGTAGTGCGCGCTCGCGGTTGCGATGTATATGCTGAACTTTTCTCGCGTGAATTCTGGCAGGTCAAAAATCTCAATCGGGCCAAACTGCCCCCATAATTCTTCCGGCCCTTCGTCGCCGCGCGGCGTCAAGGCGATGATGAGTCCGACATGAGAGCGTCGCAGGGTGGTGAACGGGAATCCGCCCGCCCGCCCGCTGTGCTGCAAAGCTTCCGGCTGATGTATGTTCTGGCGTTGCCATGTGCTGCGCTCGCGGCGGCCCTCTTGCTCCGTCGCTCCCCAAATCAAACCGCCAATCAGATTTCCAGCGCGCGTCTGCTGATTCCAACTGAGGTCTTGCCACTTCTCCATTTCGTCGAGAATCACAACCAAGCCTTTGTCGCCAAGAAGTCGCGCGAGACGACCAAGACCGGAAAGAAGAAAACAGGCGAAGTCGCCCTGGCTGCCCGCGCTGAACTTTGGCCAATCCCTCGCACTGCCCGGAATTATGTGCTGCCTGCGTGAGGCGGTAATGGACCATCCGGCATCACCCTCCAAGAGCCCACGAAGCAACTCCTTGTTTGGAAGGTCGGGGTCGCTGAGTAGCCACGCCAGCGGCGGACATTCCAATTCTTTTTCCAGCCACGCGCGTGTAAGCTTGAGGTTCGCATGGTAATGATTACCATCCACGCCGACTTTTCTTCGTGTGATTGAGGAAATCTTCGTCGTAAATTCGGCAACGCCGCGCATGCGAACGCCAGGAATCCTCAGACTCTGCATCAAGCTCCGGTAAATGTTGCTCGGCCGGTCGAGTCGTCGTTCTGAGGCGTCCACTTCCGTATGCGCGACCCAAAACCCCTTGTGCAGTGCGATCTCCGCCGCGAGATTCAAAGAGAGCGTTTTCCCTTGGCCGTAAGCGCCACGAACAACTTCGACTGCTCCTCCTTCGCCAACGACTTCAGCCAAAAAACCGTCAACCTGGTATTTCAAATCCTCCAATCCGACCGCCAACGTATGAGACTCGATGCTCACAGGCGGCAGGCCGTTGCGCAAAGACTCAATGGCTTTCAGTAGCCGAAGCCTGTCGTGCGGGAGCGTCGCGGAAATCTGAACAGACGCTGCGACTGGTTCAACCAAGGGTGACGACGCTTCAGAAAGCGTCGTTGTAGGAGATTTGATTTCGACGACAATAAACTCAGCGCGGCGCGTGACCGGAATTCGAAGTTGAGTGCGAGTTCTGGCGATTTCAACCACCCAATTCATCCCTTCGACCCGAAGCAACCGGCACAAGCCGTAAATCGGGTGTTCCAGATCAACTGGAAATGAACCAGCGGACATACCATCACTCCCCCTCGGTACTCACCTGCGTTGCATCGGTCTCTCGAAGTTCTTCTCGCACTCCTTCCATCATGCGCTCGGCACTTTCTGGTGTGAGTGGAGCAAGCCCGCTGTCCCGGCCTTCGTTGAGCATCTGAACGCAGGTTTTGACCATAAGCCGTCGTGCTCCTGTTTCCATCGAGCGCTGGATGCAGGCGGAGGCCAGCACTCTTAGATTCTTGTCCAGAAAGTCACTCGGGGCGGAACTCAACTCGTGAGCGACCGCAAAAATCTCGGCAACCTTGTAGCCAATTTGACGAAGCAATTCGCTTTCGGAAATTCCTTGCAAGCTGTTTAGCCGAATTCGCGTGCTCGTGCCGCAACGCTGTTGCAACGCGGGATACTGCGTAGCAAAGTCGGTGAAGAATTCCGGCATTACCGCGTAGAGGAAAACCGTTCCCGGAAAGTCTCCGTTGTTACAGTGGTTGATGACGGAAAGCAGATTCTCGCACGCGACCTTCTGCTGTCTGACCGACATGAGACTCAAGCTGCGACGCGCCTCGTCGAATAACAACACCGTGCCCGTTGCCAATCCCGATCTCTGAAAAAGCTGACATAGAGAGCGAAGCATTCGAAATCCATTGGCTGCGTTGACGGGTTCAGCGATTCCGATTTTCTTCCGCTGTTCTGCAGTTGTTTTCTCTCCTCGGAGATACGTTCCAACCAACTGAGAGATCTCCTCGTTGCCTCCCAATTTAGACGACAAGAACTGAACAGCCGCTCGGCGCACGGATGAATCCTCGACCTCCGTCGTTGCAAGCGTCGCGTTCAGCCATTCTGCTGCCTGCGTTCGCAATGCTGCATCAACTTCAACCCCTGTTAGCACGCCGGGAAACATGCGATCGAAAAGTTGGAAAAGCGCGAAATCGACGCCACGGCTTCTGTCAACGTCGCCCGCCATCAGTGGTTTGGCTTGAATTGAGCGGGCAACCGCTCCATAGACGCTGTCGGCTTTGTCGAGGGGACATTCGCTTTGATGGAGTTCTACGAACGCAACAACGTAGTTGAGGTCCCAAGACTGCTCTTGAAAACAGCGAAGGAACTGGGTCTTGCCATTGCCGTAGTCGCCCTCGACCCACCGACACGTGCCGCTTCCATCTTCTCCGTCCGCAGAAAGACACAACGCTGCGAGATAGTCTTGGCGCAGACGATTGAGCAAAGGTTCAGTCCCGACGTTGAGCAAACTCGCTCCGAGCTTCGGGGGCTGCCCCGATTCGCCTAGGTTATGAATGATGTTCAGGGCTTTCTTCTTGTCGAGTTTCATAAGAATCTTCATTCAAGTGCCGGCTGTCAGGATAATCGCTTGAAAATACGTTCCCTCGCCGTATCCCTTGTTCAGGTCGTTTGGGATAAACACCGACTTTCTTGGGTTCTTTGTGTTCTCGATGACGGCCGTCTCCAATCGGAAACGCCGCTGTCGCGAGGTGTTGAATTCAGACTGCACGAGCGTCTTGATCTCAACGATGAACCTCACAACTGGATAAGGTTCGGAGCGCTTGCTGGCGGACTGCTCGTCGTCCTGCTTGATAAAACGCAGCTCGCGGTGAACTGCCGGCAATTCCGCGCGTAATTCGCCAACCGTTGAGCCGCCGCGTCTCGTCACGCAAACTCGAATCGCCTCCTCTACCTCTTTCGCAAGTATTGGCAGCGAACTCCCGGATGGCGGGGCGAGCAGACGCTTGGAAAGTTCGCCGATTCGTGTAACTAAATCTTTTGGCGTCAGAGGCAGTGCCTTCTCAACCTCAAGTTTGGCGAATTGAGCCGAAGCCAACCCTTTCTTCCAATCCACTTCGATTTGGAAAGGCCCGATGGTCATTGCATCGCCGATGCGCCCGATACTCAAGCCCGCCGATTCTGCGAGACCACGAACCTCTTGGAGAAATGACCCCTCGCCGCGTTCCGTGTATTTGCGCGCTTCCTCCGCCGCTCGGTCGGCAAGCTCTCCCATGTTTGGCAAAGTTGGCTCTGGTGGGAGCGCCCGCAAGTCATCCGCCAATGACTCCAATGCCAAAACCATCTGCTTGCCACTCTCCACTTGCTTGCGGGCGCGGCCCAGACGGTCGCGGACTTTTTGCAACGCTTTGATGCGGTCTGCGATAGCCTTTTCTGCTTGTTCAATTTCTCGCATGGATTGTCACGTCTTGACCAGAAGCACGAAGCGATGATGCCACGAGCGGGCCGCTTCCGGCAATTTCCTTTCTCACTCCGAAAGGAGATTTGAAGCGCTTCCCGGGCAGATTCTTACGCCTGTCGTGATGGAAAATTTGTTGGCGATGGCGATCGCACTGGAGGGGCACGTCAACCCGAACGCTGTGCAGCCATGGTATTGCTCTGGCCAATCGGTTGGGCCGTCGCGGCGCCCATCACGCAGGGGATTTTCGATTTCATGACCCGAGGCATCTCTCCGTTATTCGACCCGACCACGTCACTCTACTCGCGCCAAGAGAACGTTTGGCGTAGCCGTGGCCGACATCTGCATCATGTTCAGCACATGGTGTTCCGGCGCCATATTTGGGGTCCTGAAAGATTCGTGAAAGACCGTTCGTGTCCCCCTTGTATGGAAACAAATACCACAAACGTGGCGGTTGGGGGTCCAGCACGTGGACTTTGGCGAGCATTCTCATGTCTGTTGCCTATCCACTGCCGCGGACTTCTCTGCATTTTGTGTATCACATACATCTTCGGGCCTCTGACCCGTGGTAAATCGTCTCCTGTGATCGGCGGCGTGTCGCCGCTGAAGCAAATAGAACGCAACGAAAGGACACCATGAAAAAATTCACCGCACTCATGCTCGTGACCATCGGCGTCGCGACATCGGCTCGCGCGCAGTGGGTCGTTTACGATCCGACTCTCCATACGCAATCGATCCTGAACACAGCGCAGGAAATCGCGAAGTACATCGAAATGATCAACAATCAGGTGCAGCAAATCCAGGCCCTCACCGATCAACTCAACGAGTTTAAGCACTACGAGGAACTGTTCGGTGATCCGAAAGCGGTCCTGCTTTCGACTATAAAGCCCTTGACCGATGACCTCCGCAAGACCGAGCTCGGCCAAACTCTCACGACTCTCGACAGCGTTGCTAACGGCGCCGAGGCCATGCTCTACAACGCAGACGGCTTGTTTCACAGCGTCGGCACGACCTTCAAAACGGCCAATGGAGCAACGGTGACGCGACTTGAAGCGCCCTATCGGCCCGTGGCGGCTGTGCAGAAGACTACGGACAATTACCTATCGGTGTCCACCGACGCGACAGCCCGCCGCATCGCGTTAAAGGGACAGATCGCCGCGACGACCGACGCGCTCAAAAACGCCACGACCGACGCGGAAGTTCAGAAGCTGTCCGGCGTTCTCGTCGGTCTTTCATCCGCCCTCAACAATACGGACTACGAAATCCATCAAGCCACCGCCTCCGCCATCGTGCAAGACATTGCCAATCGCAATGAAATGCAGCGCCAGATCGAAGCGAAGAAGGAACAACAACACGCCGAGTTCACCGAGGCCGTGCAAAAATACGGACGAACGTTCCGCCTGATGGACGCGCCCACGGACTTCCCGACACGATAAACGGCATCTGGCAACGTTTATGAAACTTTGGGACAGATTACTTGCCCGTCGCGATGTGCGTCTCCCTCTCCTCCCCCGAGGGAGGAGAGGGTTGGGGAGAGGAGGTCTGTGTCTATTGGGATTTCCCCTCTCCCTCGCCCTCTCCCCACTCGCGCGTCGTGGGGCGAGGGAATCCATCGCGTGCTGCCGCGCATCCCGCAATTAACCGACGTATGGCGTCCTTTGAAAGCATCTTTCCGACGTTCCTGCAAAAGTGCGCGGAGCTGCACGAATTGCTGCGCGTCGTGGCTTTCATGCTGTTCATCGTCGGGACGATTCTGTTTGTCCAACACGGATTCTCTGGGAAAACGCTCATCCTGCACATGGTGCGCCTGTTCGTGCTCACCGCGCTGCTCGTGATGGTGCCCCGGTGGGGCAACGAGGCTCAACACATTCTGCAAACGTCCATCCTGGATGGCCTCGGGGTTGACCCATCAAACGTTCACGACCAATACAATCAACTCCTTGCGGTCAAACGCGACACAGGCAGCGACCGTTCCTGGTGGGATATTCTCGGAGACATCACCGGCTTCACCGTTGAAACCCTGATCACCGGTGTCCTGTGGTTGATTGGCCAGTTCGCGTCGTTGCTCCTCTTTTGGGCTTACATCATCCAGAAATTCATC
>WNFU01013933.1_pt1 | contig 11451 bp, 13 predicted proteins | sample 5400121 | NCBI WGS metagenome assembly WNFU01 (sample SAMN13153360, study PRJNA577476) | soil metagenome | isolation source: 100 cm soil or saprolite under grassland replicate 1 | place: USA:California | collected 2016-06-15 | reverse complement strand
CGGCAGGCGGCAGCGACGTCGAGGCGAGCCGCTCGGCGCGTGCAACGGCCGCTGCGAGCTCATCGCGACCCGCGGCGTCGATGCGCATCGATTGCAGCAAAGTACGCCAGTGTCGCGCCGCGGCCGCGAACTCGCGCCGCTCGTATGCTGCGCTGCCGGCCATTTCGAGCGCCTTCGGGTGCGAGGCATCGAGTGCGAGCGCTTTCGCGATCAGCTCGCTCGGCTTGCCGCTGAGCGTGCCGCCCTGCGCCATGCCGAGCGCGTCGGCGTACTCGCACCAGACGCCCGCATCCGCGGCGACCTTGGGTGAAAGGCCGAGCGCGGCTTCGTACGACGCGGCCGCTTCGGCGAAGCGGTCCGCCTGCATTCGGACGCGCGCGAGCATCACGTGGCCGCGCGCGTCGCGCGGGTGCCGCGCGAGGTGGCGTTCGAGCTCGACTTCGATCGACGCGGGCGAATCGTCGGACGCACGAACTTCGGATACGGCGCGCGGATCGCCGACGATCGCGTACAAGCCGAACGCAGCGAGCGGAAGCGCGAGCGCGATCGCGACGGCGGAAGCGACCGTGCGCGACGAACGCCGCGGCGGCAGGTCGTCGGCCTGCTCGGCGAGGAGTCGACGCGCGAGCTCGTCGCGCGCGTCGTCGAACTGCGAGTCGTCGAGCCCTCCGCTGGCATGCTCGCGCTCGAGATCGGCAAGCGCGCTGCGATGGATCGTGACATTGCTCGCGTCGCGCGAGCCGTCGGCGTCAGCGCCCCGGCGCAAAAGAAGGCGCGGTAGCACGAACGTGAGCGCGACCGCGGCCATCGCGGCCGCGATGACGTAGAAGACGATAGGGCCGGCGGCGAGCATTAGCAAAGTATAGGGTCAGAGCCGATACCCAAGAGAAAAAGTAGGGTCACAGAAAAAGTAGGGTCAGACTCGACTTTTCAAAAAGTCGAGTCTGACCCTACTTTCGGCTACTTCGCGGCAGCCGCGGTCGGGACTGGCGTCGGCAGCGCCGCGTTGAGCTTCGCGCGTCGCGCGGCCATCGCGTCGTCGAGCAGCTTGATGCCCTCCTGCGAGATCGCCATCGACTTGTTGAGCGACGCTTCGGCTTGCTGCGGATTGTGGAAGTGGGCGCCGTTCGCCGCGGTCCACCATTCCCAATTGATGTGCGCGTCGTCGTGCTTCGCGCGCACCTGGTTCAGCACACCATCGTCGACGCCGACGCCCTTCGCCTCCTCGAACTTGTCGATCATCCGAGTGAGCCAGAACTCGGCCTTGCGCTTCTTCCCCTCGTAGCGTGCCTTGAGCGAGTCGATCACATAGGTCGCCTGCTTCTCGCTCCACTCGCTGTGGCACGTGAGGCATGTTTCCTTGAGGTAATGCTTCGGGCTCGTCTGCCAGTGCGACGTGTAGAGCTTGCCGGTCTTAGCGTCCTTCACCTTCGGCATATGGCAGGCGCTGCACTCGACGCCCGCCTGCTGGTGCTTCGAGCCGTAGTACGTCTCGACGTCCGGGTGCTGTCCCTTCCACAGCAGCGCGCCGGTGATGGCATGGCGGAAGTCGCGGAACTTGAGGTCGGTGTAGTGCTTGCCGATCTCGTCGACCGGCTTGAAGGGGAAGTGGTTCGTGCGCTGATCGGCCATGCCGATCGGTTGGCCCGTCGTCGGGTCGGTACCCGGGTTGCAGTTGTACTCGACGTGGCACTGGCCGCACTGCAGGTTGGTGTCGTAGCGGTCGAGCACCGCGATCTTGCGCGTGTAGCCGCGCATGCCGAGCTCCTTGACGTCGATCTTCGCGCCGCGGGCGTCGCGGTGCCACAGCGTGTCCTTCTCGGGACGTGTCAGCGCCTGGATCAGCCCGTCGCGGATGATGCGCGGCTTCGCCGAGTGCGGGTCGTGGCAGAAGAAGCAGTTGAGCGAGTGGTTGACGTCCTTTGCGAGCTCCTGGACTTTCGACGTGCGGCTCCACTTCGCGCCGGGGACCGGGTCGCCCATGTACGCCCAGTCGAGGATGTGGTCGGCCGTCTTGCAAGACAGACAGACGGGATTCGCAGCGGCGGCGGTTCCCGGCTTGAACGCCTTGTGGTCCTGGCCCGGATACTTGTCCTCGAGCGTGTCCCAGATCTTGAAGCTCCCCCCGGCGCGCGCGAGCCCGCGCCAGCCTTCCTTGTTCTCGAAGCGCCCGCCAAACGCGCGGTCGACGACGAGCTGGTCGTAGAGCGCAAATGCGTGCGAGCGCGGCTCGTTGTGCTCCTTCGTGAACCCGTGCGGCATCATCAGCTTGTCGAAAGCGGGATCGGGCGACGGGCCGCCGGCCTGCACCTTCTCGCGGCGCGCCTGTTTGTCCCAGTTCATCGTGTACATCGAGCGGAACTGGTTCTGGTGACACGATCCGCATACGGCGGGGTCGGTCTTCGTCACCGGCCGCGCCTTCGAGTCGGCAAGGTGCTTGGCGGTGCCGTCGTGGCACGTCGTGCACGCGAGGCCCTTGTGCTTGCCCGCGTCGTGGAACGCCTTGATCGGCGCGTGACAGCCGAGGCACGGCGAGGCATCGAACGCCGCCGCCTTCTTCGTTTGTGCGAGCGCATCGCCGCCGAACGCGACGAGCGCGACGATCGCTGCCGCGGACGCCGCCTGCAGCAGCCTTTCGACGAAGCCGTGCTTCATGTTCTCTCCCCGAATCGCGATCGCGATATCGGGAAAAGTCTGACCCGCGGCGACGTGCACCTGATTGACGCACGTCAACAGTCGCCGCGAGGTGCGACGCGCCGCCGCAGCCAAATAAGTAGGGTCAGACTCGACTTTTCAAAAAGTCGAGTCTGACCCTACTTTTCAGGGGCGCGGCCTGGCGATGACAACGACTACGCCAGTGGTGTCGAGATCTGAGGAGGTGGAAAGTCGAGTCTGACCCTACTTCTCGAAAAGTCGAGTCTGACCCTACTTTTTTAGGGGAGGGTCTTGTCGATTACGACGGCGACGCCGCTCGCGCCGACCTTGACCGGCGAGGACAGGCCTTCGAGGTCGCCGCTCTGCGGCATCGCCTGTCCGGACTTCGACACGCGCGCGCCGATCACGACCTCGGCCTGGTTCGACAGCTTCATCTCCGGCGTCATCGCCATCGAATCGTCGAACGCGAACTTCGCGGGCAGATCCTTCACCTGCATCTTCACGATCGCGAGCGGCATCTTCGGACCCTGCGCAGCACGCGCGAACACGAACACCGTGTCGGTCGGCGCGGCCTTGCCGGCGAGCGTGGGCACGAGCTTCACTTCGCCGGCGACAGTCGCGCCGGGCAACGTGGCCGGCGCAGCGGCCTTCGTCTCGGCGGCCTTCGGCATCACGCTCTTCGGCGCGGCGGCGACCATCGCCGGCGCCGAAACCGATCCTTTCAAGCCGCCCAATTCGCGTGCTTCGGCGATGCTCGCATCGATCGATTGCGCCATCGGGGATTCGGGCGGCACGACTTGCTTCATGCGGTCCCAATACGAAACGGCCTGCGTGTAGTCCTTGCGGTTGAACGCGGCCGTTCCCGCGAGCGCGAGCGACTTCCAGTGCTTCGGATCGGCTTTGAGCGCGCGTTCGATCAACGGCGCCGACTTGCCGTCCAGACGACCTTCGATGACGCCGACCGCATCCGCGTAATCGGCGAGCAACTCCGCATTGTCGGGAACGAGCTTCGTCGCGTGCTCGAACGCGCGCACGGCCTCCGGCATTCGGCGGAGCGCGTAGTAGCTTCGCGCGAGGATCACCCAGCCTTCGGCGTTGTCCGGCTCCTTCTCCATGCGAGCCGCGAGCTTCGTGACCATCTCGTTCACCTGCTCGCCGGTGAGCTCGTGGTTGGGCGCTTCCGCCGCGACCTGCGCCGCGGGATCGAATGCGGCGCGATTGCCGAGGCCGAAATAGAGCGCCGCCGCGACGATCGGGAATGCGACCGCGACCGCGATGGCGATCTTTGCGCCGCTACGAGATGCAGCCGGTACGCTCGCCGTCGCAGGCGCCGCCTGCGATTCCTCGATCACGCGCTGCTCGAGCTCGCGGCGCGCGACATCGTATTGCTCGCGCGCGATCACGCCTTGCGTGACGTCGCGCTCGAGCTCCGCCAACTGATCGCGCAGGATCGCGACGTTGGACGCTTCGCGGACGATGTCCGGCGTGGAACGCGCGCGCATCAACGGCACGACGACCCACGCGCAGGCGATCACGGCCATCGCCGCGGCAACGATCACGAAAACAGTCACGGTTTGTCTTCCGGTTTGTCGCCGTCGAGCAGGCGCTTCGCACGCGCGCGTTCTTCGTCGGTGAGCGGTGGCGGCTCGCCCACCGTGCGGCGCTTGCGCAGCACGCCGGCGAGCACACCGAAGCCGGCGACGAGCAGCAGTGCGGGACCCGACCACAGCAGCACGGTTGTCGCCTTGAGCGGCGGCTTGTACAACACGAAGTCGCCGTAGCGGGTCGTCATGAAGTCGATGATCTCGGCGTCGGTTTTCCCGGCGGCAATCTGATCGTGCACCTGCCGGCGCAGATCTCCCGCGAGTTCGGCGTTCGATTCCGCGATCGTCTGGTTCTGGCAGACGAGGCAACGCAGCTGCTCGGCGAGCTTGACGGCGCGCGATGCGGCGACCGCATCCTTCTCGGTCGGCACGGCGTCGGCCGCGTGTGCGAGCGGCGCGAACGCGGCGAGCCCGAACATCAACGCGCGAATCACCGCACCGCTCACGATTGCGCCTGCAGCTTGCGCACGAGCGGCACGATCGTCTGCTCGAGCGCTTGCGGCGTGATCGGTCCGATCTGCTTGTAGCGAATCACGCCCTGCTTGTCGACGACGAACGTCTCGGGCACACCGTAGACGCCCCAGTCGATCCCGACACGGCCATCGCGATCGACGACCGACGTCGTGTACGGGTCGCCGTTCTGCGTGAGCCAGCCCTTGCCGGCGACCGGCTCGTCCTTGTAATCGAGGCCGATGATCGGGACGATCTTCTGCTTGCCGAGCTCGACCAGCAGCGGATGCTCCTCGCGGCACGACACGCACCACGACGCCCAGACATTCAGCAGCCACACCTGGCCCTTCATGTCGTCCGTGCCGAGCGCCTTGCCCGGCTGGTGCAGCTCCGTGAGCTTGAACGTGGGCGCCGGCTTGTCGATCAGTGGCGACGGAATCTCGCGCGGGTCGCGCCAGAGCCCGACGAACAGGAACACCGACAGCACGAGAAAGATCGCGAGCGGAATGAGGAGCTTCTTGTTCATCGTCGCGCTCCCGATCCGCCGCCTGTCGTCCCCGCGAAAGCGGGGACCCAGCGTCTTTTGGCGGTCGAAGACAAAGTCACTGGATTCCCGCCTTCGCGGGAATGACGTGTGCCCGTTTCCATGTGCATGGCTGCTTAGTCCGCCGCTTGCGCCGCAACGGCAACCGGCACGCTCGAACGCTGCGTGGCATAGCGATAACGCCGATCGGAGAGCGCGAGGAAGCCGCCGATCGCCATCAGGATGCAGCCGCCCCATATCCATGTGATGAACGGCTTGCGATAGACGCGCACGCTCCATGCGCCCCCGTCGATCGGCTCTCCGAGCGAGACGTAGATGTCGCCGAAGACGCCGCTCGAGATCGCCGCCTCGGTCATCGGCATCTGATTCGAGAAATACATGCGCTTCTCGGGATTGAGCGTCACGACATTCTTGCCGTCGCGACTGACGTCGACGGTGCCGCGTGCCGCGCGATAGTTCGGTCCGGTGCGGTCGGTCACGCCGTCGAAGCGGAACGTGTACCCGCTGACCGTGAGCGTGTCGCCGACGTTCATCTTGACGTCGCGCTCGGCCTGATAGCCGCTCACCAGCGTGACGCCGGTGATGAATACCGCAACGCCCAGATGCGCGACGACCATGCCCCACCAGCCGCGCGGCTGGCGCGCGAGTTGTGCCAGAACGCCACCGCGGACGCCGCGGATGCGATCGCGCACGATGACGAACGTCGACGCGACGATCCACAACGCGAGCAGCAAGCCGAACGACACGCCGAGGCTGAATTCGCCGGCGGTGAGCGGCAGCAGCAGCGCGGTCGCGATCGCGACGACGGCGGCCCACTTCAGGCGTTGTGCGAGCTCGGGCAACGACGCCTGCTTCCAGCGCGCGAGCGGGCCTATGCCCATCATGAACACGAGCGGCGTCATAACCGGCACGAACACGCTGTTGAAGTAGGGCGGGCCGACGGAGATCTTGCCGAGCTTCAGCGCGTCGAGGAACAGCGGGTACAGCGTGCCGAGCAGTACCGAGCCGCACGCGACCAGCAGCATCACGTTGTTCGAGAGCAAAGCGGACTCGCGCGACACGATGTCGAAGCGGCCGCCCACGCCCACCTTGGGCGCCCGTATCGCGAAGAGCGCGAGCGATCCGCCGATGACGATGATGAGGAAGGCGAGTATGAAGATGCCGCGCCGCGGGTCGGTCGCAAACGCGTGCACCGACGTGAGCACGCCGGAGCGCACGAGAAACGTGCCGAGCAGCGACAGCGAGAACGCGCAAATCGCGAGCAACACCGTCCACGCCTTGAACGTGCCACGCTTCTCGGTCACGGCGAGCGAGTGGATCAGCGCGGTGCCGACGAGCCACGGCATGAACGACGCGTTCTCCACCGGATCCCAGAACCACCAGCCGCCCCAGCCCAATTCGTAGTACGCCCACCAGCTTCCGAGCATGATGCCGATCGTGAGGAAGCACCACGCGAGCGTGGTCCACGGCCGCGACCACCGCGCCCACGTCGCGTCGAGCCGGCCGCCCATCAGCGCGCCGATCGCGAACGCGAACGCGACAGAGAATCCGACGTAGCCCATGTAGAGCATCGGCGGATGGATGACCATGCCCGGATCCTGCAGCAGCGGATTCAGATCGCGGCCGTCCGCCGCGGCGGGGAAGAGCCGCTCGAACGGGTTCGACGTCAGCAGCATGAAGAGCAGGAAGCCGACGGACACGAGACCCATCACGCCGAGCACGCGTGCGACCATCTCCTGCGGCAGATGCTTGCTGCGGATCGACACCGCGAGCGTCCACAGGTTGAGCATGAACACCCACAGCAGCATCGAGCCTTCGTGCGAGCCCCAGGTCGCCGCGAACCGGTACTGGATCGGCAGCTGCGAATTCGAGTTGGTCGCGACGTTCAGCACCGAGAAGTCGTTGCTGATGAACGAGTAGGCGAGCGCAAGCCAGGCGAAGATGACGAACACCGCCTGTCCCTGCGCAGCGGGCCGTGCGAGCGCGGTCCACGCCGGAATGCGCTTCGCTGCACCGACGAGCGGCAGCGTCCCTTGAACCGTCGCGAGCAGCAGCGCGAGGATCAGTGCGAAATGACCGAGCTCGGGAATCATGGCTAAGTTACCAATCAGTTAAGTTGCCGACAGTACAGCACGGCGAATGGAGCTTGGTAACTCCACGGGAATGAAGAATTTGCGGGGATACAGGTAATCCTCGCCGGATTCGTCGATGACGCGCAGGTGCGGCATTAAGCAGTGACCTCGACGATCTCGCTTGACGACGTCGGAGGTGGAATAGGCTGTCCATCGCGCTTCAGGCCGTCGAGATGGAATTCAATCGCCTCTTGAATTGAGGCAAGCACTTCTTCGCGCGATTCGCCCACGGCGATACAACCCGGAAGATCCGGAGCATAAGCTCCGAAGGACGTTGGATCCATTTCGACCACAACCAGGTAGCGCATTTCAGTGATTCCTGCCCGCGCCATATCGTAGTTCCTAATACTTCAGCGTCTTCGCGGCTTTTTCCGCAGCCGCTGCCCTGCCGTGCGCATCGGCGACCGCCGCCGCAGCTTCGGGCGGCATGTAGTTCTCGTCGTGCTTCGCGAGCACCTCGGTCGCCTTGAACACGCCGTCGGGACCGATCGAGCCTTGCGCGACCACACCTTTGCCTTCTTTGAACAGATCCGGAAGGATGCCCTTGAAGACGACCGGGATCGTCTGCGCGGTGTCGGTGACGTTGAAGTGCACGGTGAGGCCGTCGCCCTCGCGCTTGAGGCTCCTGTCCTCGACGAGACCGCCGATGCGGAACGCGCGGCCGTGTGGCGCCTCGTTCGCCGCGACCTGCGACGGCGTGAAGAAGAACACCAGGTTCGATTGGAAGGCGTTCAGCACGAGCCCGACCGCGGCGGCGAGCACTGCAACGCCGGCGGCGATCCATGCGAACCTGCGGTGACGCGGTTTCATTTCGATTCTCCTGCCGGCTGCAACGTCGGCATCTCTTTCGTGTCGGGGCCGGACAATGGTCCACACGTAGAAGCCGTAGCCGCCCATGTTGAAGAACTCGCTCATGTCGGTTGTCGTCCCTGCGCAGGCGGGGACCCAGTGGCGTTCGTGAAAAGACGCTGGATTCCCGCCTTCGCGGGAATGACGAAAGCAATCACGCGATCGCCTCTTTGACCCACGCGGTGCCGCGCTCGCGCTCGACCATGATCACGCGCACCCGTGCGAGCGACACCGCGATCGTGTACGCCCACGCGGCAAGCGCCATGATCAGCATGCCGGTCAACATGATTGCCGCCATCTTCGGTGCGGAGGTCGCCGACACCGACGCGCCCTGGTGCAGCGTGTTCCACCACTTGACCGAGAAGTAGATGATCGGCACGTTCACCGCACCGACCAGCGACAGCACCGCGGTCGCCTTGTCGGCGCGACGCGGATCGTCGATCGCGTGTCGCAGCGCGATGATGCCGAGGTAGAGGAACAGCAAAATCAATTCGGACGTCATCCGCGCATCCCACGCCCAGTACGTGCCCCACGTCGGCTTGCCCCACAGCGATCCGGTGAGAAGCGCGATGAAAGTCATCAGCGCGCCGGTGGGCGCCAGCGACTGCGCCATCATCGCGGAGAGCCGCGTGTTGAAGCCGAGCGCAAGCGCGCTCCAGAACGCCATCACCAGGTAGATGAACATGCTCATCCACGCCGCGGGCACGTGGATGAAGATGATCCGGTACGCGTCGCCCTGCTGGAAATCGGTCGGCGCGATCGAAAGCCCGATGTACACGCCGATCGCCGCGAGCACGGCCGCGATCGCCGCGAACCACGGAATCATCTTGCCGGCGACCGGGTAGAACGTCGCGGGTGAAGCGTATCGAAACCAGTTGAGCGTCATGTCAGTCGAGAGCAATGCGCACGGCCGCCGCCGAAGCGAACGGCGCGCCGACGATCGCGATCAGCAATCCGGCGCCGAGCAATGAAAGGTTCGCGCCCGCGCCGAGCCCGTATCGCGCAGCGTCCACCGCGCCCGCGCCGAAGATCAGCACGGGCACGTACAGCGGCAGGATCAGCAGCGCGAGCAGGCTGCCGCCTGCACGCAATCCCAACGTCAGCGCGGCGCCGATTGCGCCGAGCAGCGACAGGATCGGCGTTCCGATCAGCAGCGCCGCTGCGAGAATCAACAGCGACTCCGCCTCCATCTGGTACTGCACGCCCAGAAGCGGCGCCATCAGCGCGACCGGCAGCCCGGTGGTGAGCCAGTGCGCCGCTATTTTACCGGACACGAGCGCCGCCAGCGGCGACGGCGACAACGCAATTTGCTCGAGCGTGCCGTCGGCATAGTCACTTGCAAAAAGCCGCGGCAGCGACAACAGCGAAGCGAGCAGCGCCGCGACCCACAGAACGCCGGGGCCCATCGTGACCAGCAGGGTCTTCTCGGGTGTCGTCGCGAGAGGGAACAGCGCCACGACGATCACGTAGAAAAGCAGTTGCACACCGAGTTCGGCACGCGAGCGCAGCGCGAGCTTCAGGTCGCGCACGAGCGCCCAGCGGAATCCCGGCACCACCGCACCCGCAAGCTCGGCGCCGGGCGCCGTCTGTGCGGCGGGCATCGTCGTGGCGTCCATCACGCGAGTGCGAGCGGGCGAACGCGCGCTTCCGGAAGCCCGAGCGGCGCGTGCGTGGCGGCAACCGCAACGCCGCCGGATTCGAGATGGCGCCGGACCATGTCGGCAAGGAACGCACAGCCCCCGGAGTCGAGCGCGGTGACCGGCTCGTCGAGGATCCACAGCGGGCGCTTGAGCAGCGACAGCCGCGCAAGCCCGATGCGCCTCCGCTGGCCTTGCGACAGCACGCGTGCCGGAAGGCGACGTTGGCGGCCGAGCGCGACAGCGTCGAGCGCTGCAGCCAGCGTCGATTTGTCGGGATGCTCGCCCGCGAGCGCCATCAGCGACTCGAGGTTCTCCTCGGCGGTGAGCTCGTCCTTGAGCGCGGGCAGGTGACCGGCGAACGCGAGAATCGCGCGCATCGCTGCGGAAAACGGCGCCATCGCGACACCGTTCCAGCGCACTTCACCTTCGGAGGGCGCGGAGAGGCCCGCGAGCATCCGCAACAGCGTCGTCTTGCCGGTGCCGTTCGCGCCCGTCACAACCAGCGCCTGACCGCTGTCGACGCGAAACGACAGTCCCGTGAAGAGCAGGGAGAAACCGCGGCGCGCAGCGAGGTCGTGGGCTTCGAGCATGCTCAGGACAGGTCGTATGGGGCAAAGCGCCGGAATCGAGCGATTTCGCCGTAAAAACAGCGCCGATTATAGCTACCCCCTCCGTTACGACCCTTGCGTGCGGTCAAGGGGGCGGCGAGGTCTGGAAGTTGGTTGGCCCTGGATCCACCTTGCAGAAATACTGTCCGGCTCTCGCTAGGCGACTTCCAGTAGCGCCTGCGGGTTCTTTGCGGCGACCATGAGCAACGTCCGAGCGGCACCCGAAGGCGCACGACGGCCTTGTTCCCACTCCTGGAGCGTGCGCACCGAAACACCAAGCAGGGCGGCAAATTTCGCCTGCGAAAGACCGGTGCGTTCGCGGATGGCAGCGACTGAGGGAACGTTCACCACGCGCCCAACCTCGCCACGCTTGAGTTGTCGCAATCCCGCCAGGATTTCCAGTCCAACGTTTCGCTTGGTCGCAATCTTAGCCATCGATTTCGTCCTTGATCTGTTTCAGAACATGGGTAGGAATGTTCTCGGCCACATTCTTCGGGTAGAGGGTGAGCATCCAAATCTGGCCCTGCCGCGTGCGAAGAAAATAGATCACGCGGATGCCTCCGCGCTTGCCCCGTCCGGCGACACCCCATCGGAGCTTGCGGATGCCACCGGAGCCGGGAATGACGGCTCCAGCCTCGGGATCGGTGAGGAGCGCTTGCTGGAGTTTCGCGTATTCATCATCGGACAAGTACTCCTGCACTAGGCGTCTGAAGGGTTTGGTTTCGATGAAGCTGATCATCTCGCTTTATTATACGTCATTGACGGACTACGTCAATGACGGAGTAACCGTCGGCTGAGCGCTTCGGCGGCGCTTCCTTTCGTGCTTGGCTGCCGGCGTATGATTCACCTTCCCTTCCGCAACTCTGAATCAAAATTCCCCATGGGCGACAAGGACATCCGGCAGGCGTCGCTGGAGTATCACCGCCAGTCGCCGCCCGGAAAGATCGCGATCGCGGCAACGAAACAGCT
>WNFU01008921.1_pt1 | contig 11455 bp, 10 predicted proteins | sample 5400121 | NCBI WGS metagenome assembly WNFU01 (sample SAMN13153360, study PRJNA577476) | soil metagenome | isolation source: 100 cm soil or saprolite under grassland replicate 1 | place: USA:California | collected 2016-06-15 | reverse complement strand
TTCAGGCGACGCACGCCGCGCTCGAGACCCCCGGCACCGTCACGCTGCCCCGCGCGCTCCTGCCCGCCTGACGTCGGGCTCCGGGCCAGCCTCACTCGCCCCGTGCCTGCTTCGCTGTGGGGAAACGCGAGGACTTACAGTCTTCCCGCAGGTCGCAGCCAGGAGCACCATCAGCCGGTGCCCGAAGGTGTCGAGGCGGCGCTCGAAGAGAGAGCCGGTGCGGCTCGCGTACCAGGCTTCGAAGCACCGCCGGGCACTGGAGGTCAGCGAGTAGGGCACGGCCCGGAGCCCGGCCTTCGTGTAGTCGTGATCGATGGCCTCGAGGCGAGCTGTGACGAGTCGACGCAGCCGCTCGAGGTCGGCCTCGGGAATGAGGTGCGGCACCGGGATGCTCACGGTGGTCCGATCAGCCACGAGCCAGAGCCGATTCAGGAACCCGATGGCGAAGAACCGCTGATCAAACATCGTGGCGTAAGTCTCGCTCGTACAGGCGGCGATAAGACTCAGCGATGCACCGCGGACCGACAGGCGCTCGGCCTTGACCCGGTTGTCGTAGTCCGCGCCCTCGAAGAGGGTCGTCACCATCGGGAGCACGATCGAGCCCTCGTGCTTCGCCTTGTCGACGAATTGCTTCAGCTCGTCGAAGACGAGCAGGAGGTCCGTGCTCTCCTTCAGCTCGGCGGCGACCCCTTCAGCGCTGCCGACACCGAAGAGGATCCGCGGCTCCCAGCGGCTGCCGAGCGAGCGGAAGAAGTCCGTCGTCTTTCGGACGGCGGTCGACTTGCGGGTGTCGGCCGACTCCCCGATGAGCACAACGTACAGCCTGGGCTCGGGCCGAAGCTCCGTCTCGAGCGTGATCTTCTTCGCCACAAGGGCGCCGAATTGCGCGAGGAAGAGGAAGTAGAAGAACGCGAAAGGCGGCTCGAGGTAGTGCGAGAAGAGCGCGGCGAAGTCTCGCCCGAGGCCGATCATCGCATCGTGTGGTGCCCTGAGGGGCTCGGTCGCTCGTTGCGCCGACTCACTCGCTTCCGGAGCGGGCGTCACGATAGCACCGTGTCCATTGCGCCGGAGCCCGAGCACCTCGAGCACGTCCTTGATGGTCTTATGTGTGCAGTGGGCGTGCTTGCAGTCGAAGCCCCAGGGCTCGCCGGCCATCTTGGGCTCGAACAGACACGACTCGGTAACGCCGGAGTCTCCGGAGTGCGCGGTCTGCCAGGGGCACGTGACAGAGTGCTTCCCGCTGTGAAGCTGGCGCCTGTACCATCCCCGTGCTGTGAAGGCCGCGACGAGGTCGAAGCGCTCGCCGATCGCAGGTCGCGATCCACCAGCAGGCGAGCTCGGCCGCGGCGCCATGGCCGCTAGACGCTCGAGCGCCTCCCGCGACAGATCGACGAGCTTGTCGGGCGCGCTCTCGACCATCGCTCGCCGATGGGGACGATCATCCGTCGCATCCCCCTTGATGGCGACCGTGCCGTAGATCTTCCAGATTCGAGCCGCGTTGAACACCGTTTCGTCGACGTGGACCAGCGGGTCAGAGAACCGATCGTGGAGCGCTTGCAGGGCCCGCTCGAGAAGTCGCGTCGTCTCAGCGTCGTTCGGCAGATCGACGGGCCAGAGAGCATGGGCGCCGTTGCCGCTCATGGCGAGGACCGGATCAGGAAAGTCCAGGTTGCCGACGAAGGAGACCAGCTCATTTCGGCGCACGAGGGCCGCGGTTACTTCGGCTTCGGTCGCCGAGATCCCCGCAGGGCGCACCGGGTCGAGGTCGACGAGGAACCAGGCACGCCGGAGGATGTCGGCATCGCTGGTGGTGACGCGGGCGTATTCCACGAGTCGGTTGTGCGCCCGGGCTAGGAGCGCCGGATTCACCGGGTTCGCAGTCGCGTAGATCGTCGCGATCCCGTCCCACCTGGTGAGCGCTTGCGCGGCGCGCTCGAGGTCGTCGAAGTAGCCCGAAACGGTGCTCTTCTTCGTGTTGAGGATGCGGAGCTCGATGAGACCGCCGTGGCGTCCCAGGAGCCGGAGCCCGCTCAGTGCGTCGCAGATAGTGGTGGTGGCGTTCACGGTCCGAATCGCCGCCCAGTCGAGCATTGGAGCTGCCAGACATCGCGGCTCAGACGCAGGAGCAGGTCCATGACGCACCCTGGGTGAAGCCAGATCTCGCTAGTGGCGCCATGCCAGGTGACCGCCGGGTCCTCAATCAGTTCCCCGCAGTAGAAGCACGTTTCGCGCTTGGCGGTGACGAGCACCGTACTCCCGGGCGACCAGAAGTCAGATCCGGTGAGGCTCACCGCGCCGCCCACCGGAAGGCTGCCCGGCCGCGCTGACCGAGAATCTTGGCCGGGGTGATCTTGCCGCTCGCCTTCTGGCGTAACAGCGTTTTCGAGGACACGCCGAGGCGGGATGCCATCTCGGAGGTGCTCAGGAGCCCGCCGTCCACGCCCGGCACCGTCTGGGGCGCGATCGCGGCTAACACCGTCCCTAGGTGCAGGTACTCGCGCCAGACTTCCGGGTCGCCACCGTCCAGTTGAGGCTCAAGTTTCTCGAGCCGCTCGACGATGTGGTTTGACAAGCGGACGAGCGCGAGATGCGCCGGCGTCACTTGGCCGCCCGCTGAGCCGCGAGCTGTTCGACCTCGCGCCGCTCGAAGATCCGCATCCCTGATGGCGTGCGTACGGCACGGAGAACGCCGGCCGCCTCCAAACGTCGGACGGTATCAGCGCAGCACTCAAGGATGCGCGCGGCTTCAGATATCAGTACTGGATTGCGCGCCTCGCCATTCACTAGAAAAAAACTTTAGAGGACTACCTACAGAGACGTCTACTGTGCGTTGAAGGGTGTGCGCCACATGTGTGCGCGCACACACGAGCGGCCGAGCCTACGTCGTCAGTTGCTTGAGGCGATGGACGAGGGTTGTCCGGTGAATCTTAATGCCTCGTTCCTCCAACCATGCGAGCCGATCTGTTTGAGTAACCGGAGATCCATCGGCCTTGTGCCCGCCGATCGGGAGATGGTCTAGAAGCTTGGTCAGTACATCGGAGGGCAACTTTCCGCGCGCGGCCGGCTGAGTCGGTGCCGGGGCGCTACCGTTTCCGGAGAAGAAACGCTGGAGTAGCGCGCGGTCGTCGTCGCGGCGTCGGACGGCCTTCTCTGGATTGGGGAGACGCTCGATCCGCGGAGTCCAGTGGATCTTGAGGCTCTCCGAAGCAAAGCGGGTCAGACGCCACAGCGCCGCGAGCTCGCCGTTGACCGTAGCGGCTGGTGTGCCTTGATCCTGCCGGCGCAATCCGTACTCGACGATTAGCGGCTCCTGAATGTCCGGGATGAGCCGGTCACCGAAGAACCTTTGAAGGTGGGCCATGTCATAGCCGTTGAGCCGCGTCCGCGCCCATGGGTCCGATCGTTTCATCCTCTCCTGGTCGTGCTGCATCAGGGCCGCCTCGTACTCTCGATGCGCGCGCTGGTAGACTTTGATGATTTCTTTGAATCGAGGGATGCGCGCGCGCGAGGTGCGGCGTTTCTTCCTGACAGCCCGCTGCTTCGCCATCTTCCCCTCCTCATGAGGAAGCGGGCGGGGCCGCGAGGAACGGCCCCATCGGCGACGGTGATCTGCCGGCGCCTTGCCCGCGCTGCTACGCTACCACGCGATCAGGTCCGGCCTCCTTACTCCGGAGTGGTATTCGCTCCCGCGCCGCGACCTGTCCTGACAGCTCGAAGTCTGCTGCCATTCCGCTGCCATTCCCATGTCCGAAAGTGTCCTTTTCTGTCCTCTACGATCCTCTAAAACTCGCGATAACACGCGAAACCCTTGAGAAGTGATATCCGCGTTCCTGCGCTAGAAGGGCAGCGTCACGCCCTGCGAGCGGAAGAAGCTCGCCACCGCAGAGGTCCAGAGTGGCGTGCCCGTCGGGGCGGGGAAGACGCCGTGACCGCGGGCCGCCGGAAACGGCGGTATGACGACGAGCTCGCCGCGGCCGCCCGCCGCCCGGAAGCTCTCGAACCACATGCGCGGCACCCGCGGGCCGAAGTACTGGTCGTTTTCGGCGTAGAACCACAGCACCGGCACGGCGATCCGCGGCGCGATCGACGCGAACATCTCGGCCATGCGCTCCGGCGAGCATGGGTCGCCCGGATGCGTGTCCGGCCTGCCGCCGCGACCCGGCGCGAACGCGAGCACCGCGACGAGTCCGTCGGGACGCTTCGAGGCGGTGTAGATCGAGGCGAACCCGCCGGCGCTCTGGCCGACGAGCAGCCATGGTTGGCCGTCCAGGTCGCGCTGCGCCTTCGCCCATTCGACGGTGGCGAGCAGGTCCAGCGCTGCGCCCTCGCCGGCGCGACGGAAATTCGGGCGCGAGCACGAGCCGTAGGAGTCGCCGAACGTGTCGCCGCCGCTCGCGCCGTAGCCGCGCCGCACCGGCACCATCACCGCGTATCCCCGATGCACCCATTCGCGCACCGGCGCGAGCGGCCGGTAGCGTCCGAGAGCGCGGTTTGCCGCCGCCGTCGGTGCCGTGCCATGGCTCAGGATGATCCACGGGAACGGTCCGGCGCCGCCCGGTCGGAAGGTGGTCACCACGATGGTCGCGTCCGCCTCCGCCACGCGCACGGTGTGGATCTCTTCGCGGAGCGACGTCTCGAGCGTCGCGTCGCGCGCGGCCGGCAGCGCGCAACCGCCGAGGGTGGAGAGGAGCAGCAGAGCGAGCGTCAGGGCGCGCACGGGCTTCAGACTAGTGCTTTCCTCGAGCTCCAACAATCGTCTTGGCTCCCGGTCGAAGGTGGACTAGAGTGGCGCTGCCCCTGAGGAGGAGAGCACATGAGCGCTGAAGGGCATCACACAGCGGCACAGATCCGGTCTCGCCTTGACCATCCGGTGATCGACGGGGACGGCCACTGGGTCGAATTCGACCCCGTCTTCAGCGAGCGCATGCGCAAGGTTGGCGGCGACAAGGCCGCCGAGGGGTTCCTCGCCGCGATGAAGACCACGCACGACGCGCTGAGCATGTCGGTCGCCGAACGGAGGCGCCGGCGTGTCGGCCAGCCGGCCTTCTGGAGCCGTCAGGCGGAAAACACGCTCGATCGCGCAACCGCGATGATGCCGCGCTTGCTCTACGAGCGTCTTGACGAGATCGGCTCGGATTTCGCGATCATCTACCCGACCGCCGGCCTGCGCGTGCCGCGAATCAGCGATGATGCCACCAGGCGCGCGGTCGTTCGCGCGCACAACGTCGTCACCGCGGAATACTTCCGCGACCTGGGCGACCGGATGACCCCGGCCGCGATCATTCCGATGCACACGCCGGACGAGGCCATCGCGGAGCTTGAATTCGTCACGAGGCAGCTCGGGGCGAAGGTGGGCATGTTCGGCAGCGGCATGTCGCGGCGCGTGGCGTCGGTCGAGGCGACCGATCCAGATTCGGCGCGCCTCGCGGTCTGGTATGACGTGCTGGCTCTCGACAGTGACTACGACTACGATCCGGTCTGGGCGAAGTGCCAGGAGCTCGGCATCGCCCCGACCTTCCACAGCGCGAGCAGCAATCAGGGCCTGCGGCTGTCGCCATCCAACTTCGTCTACAACCACATCGGGCATTTCGCGGCCGCCGGCCACGCGGTCTCCAAGGCGATCTTCCTGGGTGGGGTGACCCGGCGCTTCCCGAACCTTCGATTCGCCTTCCTCGAAGGCGGCGTGGGCTGGGCCTGCCAGTTGTTCGGCGACCTGACCGAGCACTGGGAACGGCGCAATCGCAAGGCGCTGGAGCACATGGATCCGCGAAAGCTCGATCGAGCCCTGCTGATGAGCCTGGCTGAGAAGCACGGCGACCCGGACCTGGTGGCGGCCCTGAAGGCGCGGGACGGCTGGCCCGACAACGACGCGAGCCTGACGGGCGGGGTCGACGATCTCGACGATTTCTCCGCCTGCAAGATCACCCGCAAGGAAGACTGGATCGATCTGTATGCCAAGCCGTTCTACTTCGGCTGCGAGGCCGACGACCGGACCAATGCCTGGGCATTCAGTCGGAACAATCCGTTCGGCTCGAAGCTCAACGCGATCTACAGCTCGGACATCGGGCATTTCGACGTGATCGACATGCGCCATCCGCTGCCGGAGGCCTATGAGCTGGTCGAGGAAAATCTGATAACCAAGGACAACTTCCGCGACTTCACCTTCGCGAACTCGGTTCATCTCTGGGGAACGCAGAATCCGCGGTTCTTCGAGGGGACAGCCGTTGCCAAGGCGGCCGCGGCGGAGCTGGCGCGCGCGCCGGTGCAGGTGGCGACGAAGTAGGCACCGTCGCACTCAACCCTCGCCCGCGATTCCGGTCAGCGTCTCGTCGACGATCGGCGCCAGCTCGGTGACGATCGCCGCGAGCGAGAACACGTCGTCGATCTGTCCGGTCAGCGATGGCCGGGCGGCGACGGCGACGTCCCTGAGATGGCGATGCTCCCTGACCGCGACGGCCGACCAGTCGTCGACGAGCATGAGCGCACTGGCGCGATCGGTGTCGCGGGCGACCAGGCGGGCCAGGCGCTCGGAGAACACGAGGCCCTGCAGCGATTCCAGGTTGGCCTTCATCCGATCGGCATTCACCACGAGACCTCCGGCGATCCGCTCGAGCGCATCGAGCGCGCCGCCGGCGGCGTCCACCAGCTCGGGAATGGTCACCAGCTCCGCCTGCCAGCCGCCGAGCGCGCGCTCGTGCTCGCCGACCGAGGCGGAAAGCAGCGTCGCCATCAAGCCGGGCGCGCGAACCGCGGCCGTCAGAGCCTGAAGACAGGCAACAGGATTGCGCTTGTGGGGCATGGCGCTCGAGCCGCCTACGCCCTGCGTCGGCGGCGACTCCAGCATCTCGCCGACCTCGGCCTGCGAGAGCAGGGCCACATCGCGCGCGATCTTGCCCACTGTCTCGGTGACGATCGCCAGCTCGGCCATCAGGCGCAGCAGCTCGTCGCGATGGTCGTGCCACGCGCGCGCCTCGCCCAGGTGCAGGCGCATTGCCACGCCGTGGCGTACGCCGGTGCGCTTGCCGCCGAGGGCGTCCAGCGTGCCGACGGCTCCTCCGAGCTGGACGCAGAGCGCGCGTTCGCGCGCCTCGGCGAGGCGAAGCCCGCAGCGGTGGAGCGCCGCCGCCCAGCGCGCGATCTTCAGGCCCGCCGTGATCGGCGTGGCGGGCTGCATGAGCGTTCGGCCGAGCATCACGACGCCGGCATGGCGCCGCGCATGACCGGCCAGCCGGCTCACCGCCGTGGCGAGGACGCTGTCGGCGTCGGTGAGGCACGGCTTCAGGCACAGGACCAGCGCGGTGTCGAGCACGTCCTGGCTCGTCGAGCCGTAGTGCACGAAGGCCGCCGCGCGCGCGTCCGCGCGAGCGACGTGCTCGGTGAGCGCCTTGACCAGCGGGACCGCCAGCGAGCCCGAGCGCTTGCCCTCGCTGGCCAGCGCCTCGGGCTGTAGGTTCAGGTCGGCACAGGCCTTGGCGATCACCCGCGCCGCGTCCCGGGGAATGACGCCAACATCGCCTTGCGCGCTCGCCAGCGCGCGCTCGAAGTCGAGCATCGCCTGCACGAACGCCCGGGCGGAAAACGCCTGCGCGAACACGTCGCGCGCGAAGCTGCGGCCGACGATGCTCTCGGCCATCGGCCCGCGCGCTAGAACTCGATGAAGACCGCTTCGCCGGCTCCCCGCAGCCGAACGTCCCAGCGATAGACGTTCGGAGCGCCGGGATCGCGAGCCGCGATCAGCGTGCGGAGCCTCTCGGGATCGCCGATGGCGCGCGCCAGGGGATCGTCCTTGATCGCTTCTAGCGGGGCCAGGAACACGCGGGTCTGCACGGCTTTCAAAAGACCGCGCGCGAAGATCGTGACGCTGATCTGGGGCGCGTAGGTCTCGCCGCCCGGGCCCCTGAACGAGCCGGGCATGACCGTGTCGATCGCATAGCGCCCGTCGGCGTCGGTCGAGACGCGCCCGTAGCCGTACGGCCGAGCGCCCTCGCCACCCGAGGGGATCGTGCCGGACGCGTCCGCCTGCCAGGTCTCGACGAGGGCATCGAAGATGGGCGCGCCGGCGCCGTCGAACACGCGTCCCGTCAGCGTGATGCGATCGCCGTGACCAGGGAACAGAACCTTGCCGCCGTCGCTCCAGAGCAACTCGCGCGCGAAGAACGGGCCGACGGTCTGCGAGGGCGTGGGGTTTCCCATGGTCAGACACCAATCGGCGTGGCGCGTGGCCCGCGCAGCACCATGTCGAACCGGTACCCGAGCGCCACGCCCTCGACGCCGTGCTCGAGGTCGAGATCGGCGATCAACAGCCGCCGCCCGGCCTCGGGGACGCTCTGGAAGATCGGATCGATCGCCAGCAGGGGATCGCCGGGGAAGAACATCTGCGTGATGAGCCGCTGGGCGTAGGCGTTCCCGAAGAGCGAGAAGTGGATGTGCGCCGGGCGCCATCCGAACGCATGGTTCTGCCACGGGTAGGCGCCGGGCTTGACCGTCACGATCCGGTAGCGACCTTCGTCGTCCGTGAGCACCTGGCCCTTTCCAAGAAAGTTGGGATCGAGCGGCGCCTCATGGTCGTCCACGGGGTGGGGATATTTGCCCGAGGCGTTGGCCTGCCACACCTCGACGAGCGACCGTCGCACCGGCCGGCCGCCCTCGTCGAGCACGCGACCGACGAGCACCATCTTCTCGCCGAGGGGCGCGCTCTTGCCCCAGGTCGTGAGATCGGCCTCGCTGTCCTTCACGAAGTGCTTCGGGAACGCCGGCCCGGCCGCCTCGAGCGGACTTGGCGCCACACGCACCAGGGGCTGCGCCGGCGCCCGAAGCCGCGTGCTCTTGTAGTCGGGGTAGAGGTACGGCGGGTGGACTTCAACGTCGTGTGTCTCGACCATCCCGGTAGAGTCTACTACTTCTATTTCTCGGGCGGCGGCCACACGAGCGCACCGCCGCGGTTTGTGAAAGAATCTGGGCCGACGATGAAGACCAGCACCGAGCGTATTCTCACTACCCACGTCGGCAGCATCCCCCGTCCGGAGAGCGTCCGGGTTCTCCTCCGGGCGCGTCTGGGCGGTCAGCCGATCGACGAGGCCGAGCTGGCAGCGCGGGCCGCCGAGGCGGTGACCGACGTGGTGCGCCGCCAGGCGCAGGTTGGCCTCGACGTCGTCTCCGACGGCGAGATGAGCAAGACGAGCTTTCTCGCTTACACCGACGACCGGCTCACCGGTTTCGTAACCACCACCGCCGCGACCGACCCGAGCGCCGCGCTGACCGGCGCCGGCGGCGCCTGGGCGCGGCGGGTGGACAGCCGGCGGGAGTGGCGCGCCTTCCGCGAGTACTACACCGAATACTTGCCGCGCGAGATGCCCATGGCCACGCCGCCCACGGTCTGCCAGGGCCCCATCTCCTACAAGGGTCAAGCACTCCTCGAGAAGGACCTGACCGCCTTCAGGGCCGCGCTCGGGGGCGTCGCGGTCGCCGAGGCCTTCGTGCCCGCCATCGCCCCGGCCATGGTCGGCCGCGGCCAGAATCGCTACTACAAGACCGAGGAAGAGTACGTCTTCGCCATCGCCGAGGCCCTGCGCACCGAGTACCGCGCCATCGTCGACGCCGGGTTCATCTTGCAAATCGACGATCCCGGACTCGGTGAGACGTGGGACATGCTGATCCCGGCGCCGCCGATCGAGGACTACCGGAAGATGCAGGCGCGCAACCTCGACGCCCTCAACCACGCGCTGGCCGGCATTCCCGAGGACCGCGTGCGCTACCACCTCTGTTGGGGCAGCTGGCAGGGCCCGCACCTGCACGATCTCGGCCTGCGCGACGTCGTGGACCTCGTGCTGCGCGTCCGAGCCCAGACTTACTCGATCGAGGCCGCCACGCCCCGTCACTCGTACGAGTGGCGGGTGTGGGAGGACGTCAAGCTGCCCGAGGGCAAGGTGCTCATCCCGGGTGTCATCGCTCACACCACCGCGGTGGTCGAGCATCCCGAGACGGTGGCCGAGCGACTCATGGCGTACGCCCGACTCGTCGGGCGCGAGCGCGTCATGGCCGGCGCCGACTGCGGCTTCGCCCAGGGCGCCCTATTCCAGCGTCAGCACCCGACCATCATGTGGGCGAAGTTCGAGGCGCTCGTGCAGGGCGCGCGGCTCGCCTCCGCGCGATTGTGGCGATGATCGGCGGCGCACGCCGGAGTTAGAACCCCACCACATACGGCAGCTTCTTCGCCGTCGTCTCGATGGCCGCGTCAGCCTCAAGCAGCACCGCCATGGAATCCCCCGTGCCTTTCCCCGACGTCCACCGTCACCGACTTCTGAGGCTCACGCCCGATCGCCTTCTGCAACCACTCCAGAATCTCTTGCGCCGCGCGCAGGCACGGGATCCCGAGCATGACGCAGTTACCGAAGAAGATCTCGCCGAGGGAGCGGCCGACGATGGCGCTGACCCCGAGCACCGCTTCAACCAAGCGGTGTACCGCGGTGCTTCGGTGAGGGAGCGCGCGGGGACGATGCGGTCGGTGTCGATGTCGTTGCCGGGTAGGGGAATGCCGAGTCCCGAGAGCTGGCGCCGCTTGTAGTCGGTCGTGGTGCTCATCAAAGGAGCTCAAGTTCCTGCGATTACGAACGAGCGACGGTGCGGCTGCGTGACACTTGACATGCTGGGTTTCCCGGCGCTATGAGTTCGTTCAGATGTTGGCGACTTCAGACGGCCCCTTTCTTAAGCTCCAACGCGAGCGGCCGCCACAGCCTAGCGCGGTCTCGCCGAGTTTCTCAGATACCATCGTGCTGGCGGAAGCCGCATGAATGATACTTGGTGGGTTGGCGAGGAGGAACTGGATGATGATCAGCGGGAGATAATTGAGCTAGAGGCCAACGGCAGCCATCTCATCATTGGCCCACCTGGCTCAGGAAAGACCAATCTCCTTCTGTGTCGCGCTCGATTTCTTGCGCTTGGGGAATCCCCGAATATCGCACTACTCGTTTTCACGCGATCGCTTCAGGAGTTCATTATTAGCGGCACGCAGGAGTACAGCGTGCCGAAGTCACGTATTATGACCTCGCGAAAGTGGCTCGGCGACCTGCTGTATGACGCCGGAGTAGACGACGAGGTCCCCGAGAAGTTTGAGCAACTGCGCCAGTTTCTTATCAAGAAGGTCGGTGCGCTTATCAAAAAGGGAGCTATTACTCAGCGACTGGACGCCATCCTTCTCGATGAGGCACAGGACTACTTGCCTGAAGAGATGAGGTCTTGTCAAGAAGTGTGTAAATGAGATCAGGCGGCGGCCTTCTCATCGCGCCGGTTCACTGCACGTACTCCGTTGACGTACTCGACACCGTGCGCGACATCGGGAAGCAACTCGGGCGCATCGAGACGCCGGAAGGTGTGCTCGGCCACCAGCAGCGTCTTCCAGATCACCGCCGTCGCGTTCTCCACCTTTTTGAACCGCTTGGCCGCCGCCGTCCGCAGC
>WNFU01031870.1_pt1 | contig 11456 bp, 13 predicted proteins | sample 5400121 | NCBI WGS metagenome assembly WNFU01 (sample SAMN13153360, study PRJNA577476) | soil metagenome | isolation source: 100 cm soil or saprolite under grassland replicate 1 | place: USA:California | collected 2016-06-15 | reverse complement strand
CAAATTGTATCAGGTCGTAGTAAGAGCAACGTGATGTGGTAGGAAACTCACGGCAGACCAGCGGCCGTCCATGATAGATTGTGCACTTCCGCGTCTCCTGATCCAAAAACATGCAGGCCTGTCCAAACAATCGATCTGCTTTGCGCCGGAGTATTCGTTCCTTCCCAAATAACTTGGTGAAACGTTGAGTTGCGACTTCAGGCGAAACGCCGAAATGTGCGGCAAGCCGCCTGATATCACGCGGCGTAACCTGGACGCGATCATAGATCGAACAACAGTATGCTACGCACTTATCGCAGTCATACTTTAAAGCCTTGTGGCCGGGGACCGGTGTTAACCCCATGTTCTCTTAGTTACCCCTTCCGCTTCTGGTCCACCCTGTTGCGCGATAGATTTGAGTATGTCGCTGACAACTTAGAACAACTCTAACTCTATCCCTGTAGCACAATCTCACGATCGATGTTAGCGACAGCCTAGTTGTCAATTACAAATCAACGTCGCTTTGATTTCTTATATTCAGAACTCAGCAGTTTCATAAACTCGCCGCGCCGATCATAGAGGCGCTTAGGATCGCGTGGAGCATGCTTCGTCAAAGCATAAGCCGTAATGATCGGGAGCGCCACCGTGGAATCGACATAACAAACAACCGCATCCGGCAAGCGATCCGGATCGACCTTTCCCCATGAGACAGCCTCACCCGGCGTCGCCCCGGACAGACCACCGGTGTCAGGTCGCGAGTCGGTCACCTGCAGAAAATAATCATGTCCCCGTTCGTCGATGCCGAGTACCTCCTGGATCTGAGGTTCCGTTTGCAATAGGAAGTTTTTGGGAGAACCGCCGCCGAGGATAAAACATGCCGAACGGCCTGGTTTCCTTGCGCTCCCGGTTTTCTCCTTACTCCTACCATCATCGGCTCTTCCGGTCTTCGCGTTACGCTTCGCTCCCAATACAATTGCCGCAGTTTCATTTACATCCAAAGATGGGTCAAACGCCAGTTTGTTGCCCTGCAAAGCTTTCGCAGCGATGTTCATGCCGATAGAAGAATCGCCTGGAGATGAAGTGTAGATTGGTACGGCATACTCGTAGGCGACCGCAAGCAACGACTTATCTTTGAGGCCCAGCTTGCGCTCGCGCTCGTGTACATAACGGCCGGCGAGGTAATGAAACTCGGCGGTGGACATCGTCTTCTGAAACTCCGCACCGGAAATTATCCGGCGAAAGAAAGCATCAGTGTCCAGCAAAACTGAATAGTCGAAAAAGATGTCATAAATGCGAACTACTTGCTCTTCACGCAGGATAATATCTGAGATGTCCGACCTACCCTGGTGCATTGACAGGCCAATGCCAAAGTGAGTGTCGTGATAAAGATTGGCGCCCGTCGAAATGATCCAATCAACAAAGCCGGCCTTGATTAACGGAATCAACGCCGAAATTCCCAGACCCGCAGGCGTAAGCGCACCGGTGAGCGATAGGCCGACGGTCACCTCTGGCTCAAGCATCTTTTGCGTGAAGAGCTGACAAGCTTCACGTAAACGCGCGCCGTTGTAAGCAATGAACGCCTCATCTACAAGCTCCGCCAGCGTGGTAGTTGGAGTTATCGGCGCCGGATCGATTCTTCTTCCCTTTAAAAACTTGCTGGTTCGCTTTGCCATTATCCGGTTCTTGTTCTTAACCAATACTCAACGGTTATCCTTCAAGATTCATTTCTGTTCAGTTTTTTGCAATTCTTCAGCCGCAGATTTTTACCGTCTTTGTTCATTAGTATGAGTCGCTGCGCTCCTTCTCAACTTACACCGCCCACACCGCTCACGTTCTCCTCTTCCGCTCGTTTGACGCGCAAACGGCCAATGCGCCGCTCATCGGCCTCCAGTACTTCCAATTCGAGTCCGCGAAAAGTCAAACACTCGCCCGCTTGGGGAACTTTACCCGACTCGCTGATGACCAATCCGGCAATGGTCGTGAAATCGTCAGCCTCTATTTCCATATCGAAAAGTCGCTCGATTTTTCCTATTTCGGTTGAGCCGAGCACCTCATAACATCCCTCACGCTGTTCCACGATGTCGTTTAGTTCATCACCTTCGATGTCTTCGTCTTCGATTTCACCGACGATCTCCTCCAGGATGTCTTCCACCGTGACCAGTCCGCAAACTCCGCCGTACTCATCAATCACCATCGAGAGCTGCACGTGCGCCTTCTGCATTTCTTCCAGGAGCTCGGCAACTGGCTTTGTCTCAGGGATGAAGTAAACCGGACGCACCAGCGGCGAGATCGGTCCGTCTTCACTGCCTTCCGCCCAGTGCTGAAGCAGATCGCGGACGTAGATCAATCCTTCAACGTTGTCGATTTGGTCGCGATACACAGGCAGCCGTGAATACTTCGATTCAATCATGATGTCACGCGCTTCACGCACGGTAGCACCCGCTGCCACAGCAACGATGTCCGGTCGTGGAGTCATCACTTCGCTGACGCGCGTGTCGCCAAACTCGAGTATCGAATGAATCAGCTCGCCCTCTTCTTCTTCCAGTATTCCTTCGGCTTCGCCAACGTCGATGAGCGCCTGAATATCATCACCGGCGTCTTGTTCCTCATCTTCATCTCCGTTTTCCAATTCCTGCTCTTTCCGGCGAGAGCGGTCGAATAGTCTATGAAAAGGATCCGCCGCGAAAGCCATCAGCGGCAATAGTGGACGAATGAGCGGCAGCAGAAAGAGCAGCGTTCCTTCGGGATCAGATAGAAGTTACAAGTACGGCTACCACAACCAGCAGGATCTGAATAGTTGCTGAAATGGCAAAACTAAACCTCGGCCTGTTCTCCAGCACTTGTTTCAGGAATTCAGATGAGCGGAGTTTAGAACGTTCTTCGGCTTCTGTAATCAGACGACGCAGGCCGACATCGCTCAACTGGCCAAAGGCCATATCGACCGTCGCGAGCACGGACAACCCGACCAGCAGAAGGAAAGTTAGAATGAGCTCAGGTTGCATTGTTCAGTAAATAGTAAATCGTAAGTATTGAATAGTTAAACAGCCGCGAGGACCGGAAAATGAGAAATGATTTATGGAAAATCTCCTCACTTCTCCCTCTAGATTCCAAGCTTCCTTCGCAACCGCAGCTCCAAACGATTCATTTCACCGTTATCTGTTTCGTGATCGAAGCCGCAGAGGTGCAGCATGCCATGCAGAATAAGCTGCGCAATCTCCTGTTCGAGAGTGCACTCGTTTTGCTTCGCTTGTCGCGCAGCCTGCTCCAGGGAGATGACCACATCTCCCAACCTTGAGCCCTCTACTTTTTCAAACTCATCCTGATCCGCGGGAAAAGACAACACGTCCGTGGTCCCACGCTTGTGTCGCCACAGTCGATTGAGTTCGCGCATGGCACGGTCGGAAACAAAGGCAACCGTCACACTTGTGACAGAGGTCGGAAGAATGCGCAGAACCTTTGCTGAAAACGCCTGCCAGCTTTCGACATCAATCGGCATTCGGCGCTGTCGGTTAACAACTTCAATCATGATCAAACGGCCGAAGCCCAACCGTCAGGGAGGGCCTCACTGTCGGCCTCTGTTCATACTTAAATGTGACTTTTCTTGTTGGAATGTTCTTCGTAAGCCTTGATGATCATCTGGACGAGCTTGTGGCGCACCACATCTTTCTCAGTGAAATAGATGAATTCGATTCCCTCGAGATTGGCGAGAACGCGTTCAGCTTCAATCAAACCACTGCGTTTCCCCGCTGGCAAATCCACCTGCGTAACGTCGCCGGTGATAACAGCCTTGGAACCAAATCCAATGCGCGTGAGAAACATCTTCATCTGTTCGCTGGTGGTGTTTTGCGCTTCGTCGAGAATTATGAACGCATCGGAAAGAGTGCGACCGCGCATGAATGCCAATGGTGCGACCTCGATCACCTGCTTCTCCAGCAGCTTTGTCACACGTTCGTAGTCGATCAGATCAAACAGTGCGTCATACAGCGGACGAAGATAGGGATCAACTTTCTCCTGCAAATCACCAGGAAGAAAGCCCAGCTTTTCGCCGGCTTCAACCGCGGGCCGGGCCAGCACGATACGGTTGACCTGTTTCTGCATGAGCGCCTGTACGGCCAGCGCGACGGCAAGATAAGTTTTTCCAGTGCCGGCGACGCCGATGCCGAACACCACATCCTGCTCCTGAATTGCCTGGATGTATTTGCGTTGAGTTGCCGACTTCGGCGCGACCTGTTTCTTGCCCGCCGGATTGAATCTTGCCTTGGTGAAATAGTCGCGCAAACTAAACGCGCGATCCTCTGCAATTTGCGCAAAGGCCTCGCGCAGCTCCTTGTCGGTAAAAGAACTGCCCTCGCGGAAAAGTTCGTCCTGGCCGCGCGCGTCAATGCGAACGGCGAGTAGCGACTCGAGGTATTTGATATTTTGATCGTGAACCCCGAAGAGTGTTTCTAACCCGCGCGGTGGCAATTCGATTTGTTTCAAAAGCTGGGGCGATCTCCTTCTGCCGGCGACGGAGTTAAGGCTGCGTTATTAACGGATCGGCGGGGGTGTGAGTCTGTTGAAATTGCCGGCATATGCTGTAGCGTTTGACGCTACTACACCCTCGATTAGCTGTCAAATATGTCTTTAAAGTGCAGCCTTGCCTCCTTGACAGCAAAGGAGGTGGTCCTTATACTCCGTCACTTGCGCAGCGAGCGCTTTCATGTAAACTGAATGTTTCGCGTGGCAGCTAAGAATGCGTTGATGAAGAGAAGACCGGAGAGAGTGAATGCCGAATCATAAATCAGCGGAAAAGAGAATGCGCCAAAGCGAGGCGCGTCGTAAGATCAATCGCGGTAATCGTAGCCGTGTGAGAACTGCGATCAAGAACCTGCGCGGAGCCATCGGCACCGGCGACACCAAGCAGATCAAAGAACTGTTACCGTCGACGATTTCAACGATCGATAAGGCCGTACAAAATGGCGCCTTGCACAAGAATGCGGCGGCTCGCTACAAGTCGCGATTGACCGCGCGTTCCAACGCGGCAGCAGCTAAATAACTTCTGAGACAAAACTACTCGACTAACGAGGCGGATCGATTATTCGGTCCGCCTCGTTTTTTGCTTGCAGTACGACAGACATTCCTGCCTGTCCAACGTTCGGCAAAAGACGTTCGCAGAACTTTTAAGAGAAGTGACAGGCAGGAATGCGTGCCCTACCAAGGAAGAAGTGAAGATGGGAAACCATTACCAAACCGAGCAAGAGATTGAAGCGGTTGTTGCGGGCTTCGAACAGTGCACAACCGGCAAGGACGAATTCACGCATCTAAGCCATTTGACGGTGGGGGTCTACTATCTCCACTGTTCAACTCCTGACGAGGCGTTTCAGAAAATGCGTTCCGGCCTTCTCCACTTTCTCGAGCACCATGGCATCGGCCGCACAAAATATAAGGAGCAGTTGACCCGCTCGTGGATGACGCTGATCCAAAGTGTCATTGAACAAATGGATCGAGACCTCTCTCTTCTGGCAGTCACCAATTCAGTGCTCGAACGTCTGGGTGAATTGAGAATACCCGTTGAAGGTGACGATGAAATTGTCTAATGCTTGTTTGCATTGAGGTTGTTTGATAAGTTTCGCCCGGAGAAACAATCCTCTATGAAAATCCACTGGGTTATTACAGCAGCCTTTTTACTACTGATTCCTGGCGCCAGTTTCGCTCAACTCAAACCGGAACAGACTCTCAACCGCCGTCCAATTTCAGAACTTCGCTTTTCCCCTGATGGTAATCGAGTGGCTTTTACCGTGAGTGAGCCACCAAAAGGTGCGAATCGCAGCCGGCACATCTGGATTCTGGACGTACGAACGCGCGAAGTACGTCAGTTCACAAATTCAGCGAAGTCAGAGTTTGCGCCTCGTTGGTCCCCTGACGGTAGCCATTTAGCTTTTTTATCGGATCGAGAAGATGCAAACCAAATCTACCTCATGCCCACAGATGGCGGCGAGGCAATTCGTTTAACTGAAGGAAAGAACGCCGTGCGCGCGTTCGAATGGTCTCCTGATGGAAAACAGATCTCTCTTTTGGCTCCCGAACTCAAAACCGAGGCAGAAGAAAAAAAAGAAAAGGATAAAGACGACGCCCGAGTGGTTGACCGCGATGACAAGCGCACTCGCCTCTGGCTAATCGATGTCGAAACTAAGAAAGTTCGCCAACTCACTGCGGGAAATTGGGAAATCCGTGAAGCGGATATTCTCAGTCACGACCAGTGATGGTCAGATGAAACAGATTTCCGCTCCGCGCGGTCCTTTTGGGCAGCTGAGCATTTCTCCTGATGGCAATTCGGTTGCTTATCTCGCCGCGCGCGTCGATGGCCCTTCGCCGCATGATCTCTACCTACAACCAGTGACAGGCGGACTGGCGCGAAATTTGACAGCCGTCAGCGTCGATCGTCCAATCGCCGGCTTCGCTTGGCGCGCTGATGGCTCTATCCTGGCGCTCGCCATTAATGGCTTCCGCACGCAGTTTTACATCATCGCGCCCAACGGAAAAGCTGAAGCGCAATCTCAACAGAACGTGAATCCGGGTTCGTTTGACGCTAGTGCAAAGGCCATCGCTTTTGCCGGCGAAACAGCAGTTCAGGCGCCGGAAGTTTGGCTGTCAACTCAACCGACAGCCGCAGAAAGCGTCACCCACTTCAACGAAAGTTGGAAACAGATTCCACTCGTCAAGCCTGAGTTTCTGCGCTACAGGAGCTTTGACGGAACCGAGATTGAGGCGGCGTTATTAAAACCTACCGGATATCAGAGTGGCACAAAAGTACCGCTGGTCGTGATTATTCATGGCGGACCGACATCTCGTTGGACAGATTCGTTTCAGTCCTGGGGACAATTGCTGGCAGCGCGCGGATACGCTGTGCTTTATCCCAACGTGCGTGGTTCGACCGGCTACGGTCACCGCTTCGTGGAGATGAATCGCGCGGACTCACCGCTTCGTGGAGATGAATCGCGCGGACTGGGGTGGCGGTGATTTCAAAGATGTGATCGCTGGCGTTGATTTTCTGATTGCGCGCGGCATTGCCGATCCTGATCGGTTAGGAATAGCTGGGTGGTCTTACGGCGGTTACATGGCATCGTGGGCTATCACTCAAACCAATCGTTTCAAAGCGGCAATGACGGGCGCCGGGCTGAGTGACCTGGCCAGTGAGTTTGGCACTGAGGACGGCTCGAGCTATGACGAGTGGTTTTTTGGGACGCCCTATGAAAAACCGCAGGGGTTCACTAACAGTTCTCCAATCACTTTTATCAAGCATGCCCAAACGCCAACTTTGATCTTGCAAGGCGAAGCCGACGTTACTGATCCGATTGGGCAGAGTCAGCAACTCTATCGCGGTCTGAAGCGTTACGGCGTGGAAACAGATTTCGTGGTTTATCCTCGCGAAGGCCATGGGTTTCGGGAAGAAAAACACCAGCTTGATGTGCTCAATCGGATAGTTGACTGGTTTGAAGGGCACTTGAAGAAGTAACCCAGCAAATGAACCTTGCAAGTCAAAGGAGATGCAAAATGGCAACCCGCAACCTCGGCACGTTTGCACTGATGCTGGCCATCATTTTTTGGGGAACCTTGCTTGGCGGAATTGCTTACTCACACCTGGTCTACTTTCCCGCTTATCTCTCTGCCCTTCCAGATTCGGCCGTCGTGACTAACGGGCCTTATGGATTGAACGACGGAATATTCTGGATAATTATCCACCCGTTGCTAATCATCTCGCTCGTCGCGGCTCTGGTGCTGAATTGGCAATCAAGCGCGCGACGTAAACTCATAGCCATAAGCTTCGCTGTCTACGTTATAGTGTTGCTGATATCTTTTTTCTATTTTGTTCCTGAGCTGGTTCTCTTCAAACACAGTCCTGAGTCGACCGTCCCCGCAACTGAGTGGTTGGTTCGAGGACGGCGTTGGCAGCGGTTAAGTTGGTTGCGCGGACTCACGATGTATGTTGCTTTTGTTCCGTTGCTGTTTGCGCTTACAAGACCTGCGGATGAACCACTCGCGCTGGTCCCATAACAATGTCACTCAAACTTCTACTGATCTTCGCCGTCACTGAATTCCTCCTGTCTTTGACGCCGGGGCCAGCCGTGCTGCTGGTAGTTTCACAAGGAGTCGAGTCAGGTTTTAGGCCAAGCCTGCGAGGCGTCGCCGGGATCTTAACCAGCAACGCGATCTACTTTTTCTTGTCCGCCCTGGGCTTGGGCGCGCTGTTGCTGGCCTCAGCGACTCTTTTCCAAATTATCAAGTGGTTGGGAATCGCTTACTTAATTGTGAGCGGCGTGAAGATGTTGTTTTCGACAAGTCCAACGACGGAGGATGAAGCTACTGTAGCTTTGATAGATACGCGCAAACGGTCGTTAAAATTATTCTCGCAGGGCCTTCTGACTCAGTTGGCAAACCCGAAGGCAATCGTTTTCTTCACCGCGCTGCTGCCGCAGTTCGTTTCTCCGAATGGGCGTGTGGTCGAGCAGTTTGTGTTATTGGGAGTTGTTTCGATCGCCGTGGAGTTTCCGGTTTTGGTAGGTTACGGATGGCTGGCTCAACGAGGCCGCAAGCTCTTTCCTGAAAGATTCTCTTCTTTGCCATCACGGATTGCGGGTGGTTTCCTGATCGGCGCTGGTCTTGGGCTTGCCTCTATGCGCAGACCTTGATTCCCTGCAGTACAGTGAGCAGATATCCTTCGCTCTGATTATTTAAAAAGCGGACCCGTCCTCGCCAATATGGGATAAGTCCCACTCTAAACGAAGCAGGGTGGGATGCTTAGGACAAGGCGGACCAAATCCGCTTTCTAATCGGCAAGCTTTCTCCCAGTGACCACGAGTACCTTCGCCGGGAAATTCATTCCTCCCGCTTTGAAATAACTGCCGACCGCCTTTTGCACGGTGTACTTGATCGCTGCCACCTGATCGGGCACCAGCTTCGCAAGTTTTTTTCTAAACGTATCTGACATTTCCGTGCGCAACTCCCAAAAGCGCTCGACTGTAATCGGAGCTTCAATCGTAAATGCCAACTCGCGCTCTCTTACGTCTGCCGCTCCTGCTTCTCGCAAAGCTGTCGCAAGTTTTCCTGTCGTCGCAAAACGAAAAGCGCCCGGCGCATCTTCATCCTCAGCATCAGCCGGCACAAACCTATCCAGGACCTCGGTAACAACCTTAAAGAACGGGTTTACTTCTCTTGCCGCCCAAACCAGGAAAGAAATATAGCCGCCGGGTTTCACCACTCGCAGCATCTCGCGTTGGCCAGCCAAAACATCCGGGAAAAACATTACCGAGAGCCGGCTGACTGCCGCGTCAAACGAATTATCAGCAAATGGAAGTTGCTCAGCGGGACATTGATGGAAGCTGATATTAGTTAGCCCCCGCCGCGCAGCCTCAGCTCGCGCGGCTCTCACCATGCCTGCAGCGGGATCGGTGTAGGTCACACATCCCGACTCACCAACAATCGCCGCGATCGTCAGCGAGGGTTCGCCGCTGCCACCGCCAACGTCGAGCACTGTCTGCCCTGAAACAATGTGGGCATCCTCGATGAGTGCGCGCGACAAGGGCGCAAACATACTCTCAATTAATGCCTGGTGCTTATTCCAGTATTGGGAAGATGTTTCCCAGGCGGCGAGTACTTCGTTGGCGGTCTCGTTAGCCATTTCTTACCCAAACCGCTAGCGGACCGGGCCCGGGCGGTTCTGACTAATTACGCAAGATCGAACAGCAACACTTCCGCAGGCTCCTTCGCGTTGATGCGAAGGTTTGACTCCTGGGAAACTGAAGCACCGTCGCCCTGCTCGAGGGTAACGTCATTCAAAGCCACGGAGCCGGCTGCAACCTGGAGCCATGCGCTTCGTCCGTTGCCTAAATTGTGATCCACTGCCGCACCCTTATCCAACAGCGACGCATAAATCTTCGCATCCTGATGAATTCTCACTGAGCCATCATCTCCAGCGGGCGAAACAATCAACCGCAAATTGTTGCGCTTCTTGTCGTTGGAAAACTTTTTCTCCTCATACTCAGGCGGCAGGCTTTTCTCGTTTGGCAAAATCCATATCTGCAGCAGATGCACCGGCGCGTCTGACGAAGGATTAGCCTCGCTGTGTCTTACGCCCGTCCCCGCGCTCATACGCTGGGCGTCGCCAGGACGAATAATCGATCCGTTGCCCATGCTGTCGCGATGTTCAAGCGCGCCCTGAAGGATGTAGGTGACGATTTCCATGTCGCGATGTCCATGGGTAGGAAAGCCCTGGCCCGGCTGCACGATATCTTCATTGATCACCCGCAGGCTGCGAAATCCCATGTGATTGGGATCATAATACTGATCGAAAGAGAAGGTATGATAGGTGTTGAGCCAACCGAAATCGAAGTGGCCGCGTTCCTGTCCTTTGCGAATCGTGATCATGATTATTCTTTTCTTGAGTTTAGAGTCCAGCGTTAGCTTGTTGTTAATCGAAGACAGCAACCTAAAGGTCGGACTCTAAACGAATAGAGTCGACAAAAATCTGAGCCAGCTCATTCAATCCCTCCGCATCCTCATCGTCAAACCTGGCAAACAGCGGACTATCGAGATCGAGAACGCCAAGCAAGCGTTCATGCTTGATTATTGGTATTACGATTTCTGAATTGGACGCGCTGTCGCAGGCGATGTGACCGGGAAACTCATGAACGTCAGCGACGAGAATGGTCTGCCGCTGCGCAGCCGCGGTGCCGCAAACTCCCTTGTCCATCGCAATACGCACACAGGCAGGTTCCCCCTGAAACGGGCCAAGCACAAGTTCGACGCCTCTGACAAAATAGAACCCAGCCCAGTTGAGATCAGGCAGTGAGTGATACAGCAACGCGGAAAGGTTTGCTGCGTTGGCAATGAAGTCGCGCTCGCCCTCGAGCAGGCTGCGAAGCTGCGATTGCAAATTTGCGTAGAGCTCAGCCTTGGAAACAGTTTCTGGTTTGGCGAACTGAGAAGTCATACGACGACCATTTAAGCTCAAGCCGTTCTTCAGCCGCATTAGCGGCGAAATGGTTAACGGCAGCCTGGAAGGCTGCACAATAGTAGCCTGCCTGGCCGCTACCTTCTGCCCCCAGAAAAATCCTGCGACGGTCTGATACTGATCACCACAGATTTCGAAACCGGCGTGTTGCTCTTATCCGCTACGCTTCGGATAGGAACAAGCACGTTCGTTTCCGGAAAGTAAGTGGCCGCGCAACGTCGCGGAATGCTGTAGGGCACGACCATAAAGTGGCGCGCAACCCGCTCTTCCCCTTCAAAATGGCTAAAGAGATCGACAGTCTGCCCGTCAATCAAATTTGCTGCGCGCATATCGTCGCTATTAAGAAAGACAACGCGCCTGCCGTTGAAAATCCCACGATAGCGATCGTCCAGTCCATAAATCGATGTGTTGAACTGATCGTGACTGCGGATCGTCATCATCAAGTATTGATCCTGCTTAAGATCATGTTGCGGCAAGGCATGAACGG
>WNFU01014352.1_pt1 | contig 11459 bp, 9 predicted proteins | sample 5400121 | NCBI WGS metagenome assembly WNFU01 (sample SAMN13153360, study PRJNA577476) | soil metagenome | isolation source: 100 cm soil or saprolite under grassland replicate 1 | place: USA:California | collected 2016-06-15 | reverse complement strand
CCGTCCCCGACCGGCGCGCCGACGCCTCTGGCGTTCGTGCAGCGATCGAGCGTCTGTGCGCGCTCGGCGCAGACGTGGCCGTGATCACCGGCACCCACATCGGCAACGTCGATCCGCAGCTCGGCGCGCGACCGGCGGGGCCGAGCCGGCTCTTCCTCTGCCTGAACCGCGGCTCCGAGGTGTTCCGCGTCGACGCGGAAGACGCGCAGCTTGTCGAGCGACGTCAGGCGACTCGATCGGAGGACGCTGCCCTCGACGCTGCGGCGGCAGAGCTGGTCGCTCGCCTGGCCCAAAAGGGCCTCCGCGCGGAGATCGTCTCCCAGCGGCTGAATCGGCGGAAGATCGACCTCATCCCAGAGCCGGAGTGGGCCGACCCACCGAAGGCGCGGATCGACGAGCTGCTGGCCGCGGTCGAGAAGCGGCTCGCGGCAGCCGGGCTCGACCTGCGCACGACGGTAGAGCTCGCCCTCGAGGCCGCGCGTGATGCCGAACTTTCCAACCCGAAGGTGACGACCGACGCCAAGCACGTCGAGATCGGGCTGACCGACAAGGCCGACTCGGCACGGTGGGTCTTCGCGGAGCTCTGGCGCCACGGCATCGGGCCGGGTCTCGTCCTCATCGGCGGCGACGAGTTCGGGCCGCTGGGTGGCCTGCCCGGCAGCGACTCGCTGTTGCTCGTTCCCGAGGCGGCACGGGCGACGGCGGTCTCGGTCGGCCGCGAGCCGGACGGCGTCCCCGAGGGCGTCATCCCGCTCGGCGGCGGGCCGGCGGCATTCATTGCCCTCCTCGATGATCAGATTCGCAGGCGCGAGCAGCAGGTCGTGCCCCGCATCGACGAAGAGGCGGCGTGGACCGTGTCGGTCGCCGGCGTCGATCCCGAGCACGAACGCGCCCACGAGGCGCTGCTCGGCCTCGCCGACGGCCGCGTCGGTTCGAACGCTCCTCCGCTCTGGAGCCATCCGGCCGCCGAGCCGCGCGTGCTGGCGGCCGGCGTCTACACGGGCAGCGGCCCCGATACGACGCTGGTCGAAGCTCCAATCTGGCAGCAGGTCGAGGGCCGCGTGCTGCCGCCTGGGCGGCTCCAGCGCACACTGGACCTGCACACCGGCGTGCTCCGCCACGTGCTCGTGAACAATGGCGGCAGCGCGGAGGCAGCCCTCTTCTCGTCGCTCGCGCACCCGGGAACTGTGGCGCTGCGGCTCTCGGGCCCCGACGTACTCGTGCCCGCGGAGGCGGCGCCGCCGGCCGCGCTCGTGGAGGGGACGCACGGCGGCGTGGCCGTGGCCAGTGCGACGCGCCGACGGGACGACGGCCTCGCTCGCGTCGAGCGCCTCGGCGCCTACGTCACCGATGCGGAGCGCGTTCCGCGCCCCGAGGAGGCGGTCGCCGCGCTTGCAGCGGCTGACAGCGCAGGGTTCGAGACGCTGCTCGCAGAGCACCGCGCCGCCTGGGCCGACCGCTGGGAGGGCGCTGACCTCGTCGTCGACGGCGACGAAGAGCTGACCCGCGCGGTGCGCGTCGCCCTCTTCACCCTGATGGCCAGCGTGCGCGACGACGGCGAGGCCGCCGTCGGCGCGCGCGGGCTCACGGGGCCAGGCTATCGCGGCCACGTCTTCTGGGATGCCGACGTCTTCGTGCTCCCCTTCCTCGCGGCCACCCACCCGCCTGCGGCCCGGGCGATGCTCGAGTACCGGCTGCGGCGGCTTCCGGCCGCGCAGGCCGCCGCGCGCGAGCTGAAACGCGCCGGCGCACGCTTTCCGTGGGAATCGGCGGCGACCGGCGAGGACGTCACGCCGCGGCTTGCGCGGCTGCCCGAGGGCCGTGTCGTCCCTATTCGCACAGGCGAGCTCGAAGAGCACATCACGGCCGACGTCGCCTGGGCGGCCGCCTGTTACCTCGACTGGACCGGCGACGCCTCATTCGAGCCGAGAGCGCGCGATCTGCTGCTCGAGACGGCGCGCTACTGGGCTTCGCGCATCCGAATGGACGGCGAAGGCCGCGCGCACATCTACGGCGTTATCGGGCCAGACGAATACCACGAGCCGGTCGACGACAATGCGTTCACGAACGTGATAGCGCGCTGGAACCTGCGCCGGGCGGCGGCGCTCACGAAGGAACCCGAGCGCGACCGCTGGCTCCAGCTCGCCGACGCGCTGGTCGATGGCTACGACCCGCGCACGGGCCTGTACGAGGAGTTCGCGGGCTTCTTCGGCCTCGAGCCGCTCATCATCGCCGAGGTGGCGCCGCGGCGCCCGATCGTCGCCGACCTGCTGCTCGGTGCCGAGCGAGTTGCCGGCGCGCAGGTGGTCAAGCAGGCAGACGTGCTGATGATGCACCACCTCGTCCCCAGCGAGGTGGCACCGGGCTCGCTCGGGCCGAACCTCGACTTCTACGAGCCGCGCACGGCGCACGGCAGCTCGCTGTCGCCCGCCGTCCACGCAGCCCTGTTCCCGCGGGCGGGACGTCCCGAGGACGCCCTGTCCCTGTTGCACCTGGCCGCGCGGCTCGATCTCGATGACTTGACGGCCACGACCGCCGGCGGGCTCCACCTCGCGACCATGGGCGGGGTCTGGCAGGCGCTCGTGATGGGTTTCGCCGGGGTGCGTCCAGCCGGCGACGCGCTCGCCGTTGACCCGCGGCTACCGGAAGCCTGGAACGGCCTTGACCTGCGCCTGCGCTTCCGTGGTGTGCCGCTGCGCCTCCGCGCCGAGCACGAGCTCGTGGCGGTCGTCGCCGACGCGCCGGTGCAGATCCGCGTCGGCGACGCGCCGGGGGCCACAGGGTCGCGCCTGCGCTGGACGAGAGTAAACGACTCCTGGGAGGTCTCGTCATGAAGGTCCTGGCGGCCCTCGACCAGACCGCTGCCGCGAGCCCTGTGCTCGCGGCCAGCCACGAGATCGCGCGCGTGTTCGGTGCGGACGTCGCGGCTGTGCACGTGCTGCAGGACGGCGCCCAGCGGGTGCGGGAGCTCGCGGCCGGCGAGCGCGTGCCGCTCGTCGAGCTCGAGGGCCCACCCGGACCGCGGCTCGCGCAGGCGCTGGAGGACGACGACGACGCCCTCGCGCTCGTCGTCGGCACGCGGGCGCAACCGCAAGGCGGGCGCGAGATCGGCTCGACGGCCCTCGAGGTGGTCACGACCGCGCACAAGCCGGTGTTCGCAATCCCGCCGGAGTTGCCCCCTGGCTTCGCCGTCCACCGCGTACTCGTGCCGCTCGAGGGCTCGCTACCGACCTCGCATGCGCCGTACGCCGCGCTCGACGTGCCGGGTGCGCAGCACATCGACGTTGTCATCCTGCACGTGCTGGAGGAGGACACGTTGCCGGCGTTCTGCGACCAACCGCAGCACGAATGGGAAGCGTTCGACCGCGAGTTCCTCGCCCGTTACTCCCCCTGGCCGGTGGAGCACGTGCGCCTGGAGACTCGAGTTGGCCGGCCCGACCAGCACATCTTCCCCGTTGCGCGGGAAACGGATTGCGACCTGATCGCCCTCGCGTGGGCGCAGGAGCTGGCGCCGGGGCGAGCGATCATCGTGCGCGAGACGCTTCGGCGCGGAACGATTCCCGTCCTGCTCGTGCCCGAGAAGGCGACCGGTCGTGGGCGCGGGATAGAGCAGGGAGGCAGGAGATGATCTGGAATCCCCTTGGGTTTGACGCGCGCGCGCGATATCAGACAACGCCGGATTTCGCAAGGTGTGGGTACCAGATCGGCCAGCGTCGAAGCTGAGCGCAACGACTCAGGCGATCACGGGGCCGGATCGCGGGGCGCCTTGAACTCGTCGAGCTCCTCCTCCGCCGCCTCGGCTGCCTCGGCGCCCGCGAAAGAACCAAACCTGGCCCGCTCGCGCTCCACCTCGCCGCGATCGGAGGGGCCGTACTCCTCGCGTTCGGCGGCTTCATCGTCCGCCCGACTGGACGAAAAGAGCCTCCGAACCCAATTCCCGACACCCACGATCAGCATCTTAGGCGTCAACGCTCGAGAACCGCTCGAGGCGTCCTTGCGGCGACGGCCCTCGTTCACAACGTCGGTGGGTAGGACAGCTAGCGGATCGAGCCGAGCTACTGCGGCGTGAACGTAAACGCCACCTCGTCGAGATAGCACCAGCTCCAGTCCTCGCCGGGCTCGGCGGAGCGAATGATCGGATGGCTGCTCTCGCGTTCATGCGCGGTTGCGTGCCTGTTCGGCGATGAATCGCAGCAGCCGATCTTCCCGCACGTCATGCACATGCGGAGATGCACCCAGCCGCCTCCGATCTTCAGGCACTCCTCACAGCCATCGATCTTGTCCGGTAGTGCCGTCACCTCGATCTGGTCGAGGTGGCTGCAGATCGAGCCCCCTGCAGACATGCCGTCTCCTCTCACTTTGGCGTGACCTTAGCTTCCGGTGGACGCGTCACGGAGCACGAGGGCACCCGCGAAATCGCCCGCACGGTCGGTCCACCACGACTCGACCCGGAGCCCGGCCTGGGCTGCTTCGAGCTCGAACTGCTCGCGGCGGAACTTCGAGCTGATCTCAACTCGGAGCGGCTCGCACTCTTCGAACGCCACGTCGAGCTCGAAGGCCCGGATCGAGACGGTGTGCGCCTGCCGCGTGCGGAGGGCGATGTCCATCCACTCGTGCTCCGGATCCCAGCGCGCCTCGTAGACAAAGCGCCGCTGATCGAACGTCGCGCCCAGCTCACGATTGAGGGCGGTGAGAGCGTTGCGGACAAACACCTCCGTCACGCCCTGACTGTCGTTATACGCCGCCTCCAATCTGGCGACGTCCTTGACGAGGTCGATGCCGACCAGGAACGCGTCGTCTCGCGCGAGCACGGTAGCCAGTGTTGTCAGGAACCTTCCCCGCTGCCCGGGGTACAGGTTCCCGATCGTGCCTCCCAGGAAGGCGATCAGGCGGCGCCCGGGCGGCGGGAGAGCGTCGAGATCGCGTTCGAAGTCACCGACGATCGCATGGACGAAGACCCGAGGGTAGGCGGCCGCGATCGCCTGCGCGCTCGCTCGCAGGGTCTGCTCGCTCACGTCGAGCGGAACGAAGCGCTCGAGCGTGCCGGCGGTGTCGAGCGCGTCCAGGAGGAGACGCGTGTTCTTCGCGGTCCCGGCGCCGAGCTCGACGAGCGTGCGCGCCTGCGTGCGCTTTGCGATTTCGGCTGACCGAGCGCGCAAGATCTCGTCCTCGCGACGCGTGAGGTAGTACTCCGGGAGCCGCGTGATCTGCTCGTACAGGCGTGAACCCCGCTCGTCGTAGAGCCAGACCGCGGGCAGCCCTTTCACCTCGGCGTGCAAGCTCCGGAAAGTTGCCTCGTACAGGGCCGGGCGACCGTCGGCCTCGTTACGGAGAACATCGACGCGGACGCCCTGCTCGGTCGACGCTCTAGGCATCGCGCGCGCAGCGGAGGCCGGAAAAGATCTGCCGCCGCTGCGGAAGATCCCAATTGCGGAACGTGGGACGGGCGACGAGCGGATCGGTGAACCAGGAGCCGCCGCGCAGCACCCTGTACTCATTGCCGAAGAAGGCCTCGGAGTATTCCGCGTAGGGAAAGGCCGAGAAGCCCGGATAGCCGTCGAAGAACGACGAAGTCCACTGCCAGACCGCCCCCCTCATGTGCTCGAGTTCCCCGGCGACCGTCTTCGCGGCCTTCTCCCACTCGGGCTCGGTCGGCAGGCGCTTGTCCGCCCAGCGCGCGTACGCCTCCGCCTCGTGAAAGGAGACGTGCTGGACAGGGGCGTGCGGGCGCGCGGCGTGATTCCAGAAAAGCGGCCGGTCCGCCGGTTCCGCCCTGCGCCACGCCCAGCCCTCGTCGCTCCAAACGTCACGGTTGCGGTAGCCGCCGGCGTGCACGAAGGCCGCGTACTCCGCATTCATCACGAGCGCGCGGTCGATTCGGAAGGGCGTGAGATCGACTTCGTGCGCAGGCCGTTCGTTGTCGTAGGCCCACGGATCCGTCGCCCCGAACATGAACGTACCGCCGGGGACGATGACGTCGCCGCTCGCCTCGACCTCTGGCGGCCCCTGAGGCGCCGGACCAGGCAAGCCCCCAAGCGTCAGCGTTTGCGCCATCGTCTCGGCGTGCTGCAGCTCGTGCTGGACGACCATCCCCACGACGAACCCCCGCTCGAGCAACGGATCGCCATCGTCGAGCGACAGTTCAGGGAGGAGCGCGAGCACGGCTTCGCGGACATCCCTGACATAGGCGCGTGCCGCTTGCGGCGGCAGGATCGGCATCCGGCCGCGCTCGCCGCGTGCATGAGCGAACGAGTCGTAGAGGTCGTCGTACTCCGGCGACAGTGTGCTCCGTCCGCCGACGCGTCGCAGGAGCCAGAGCTCCTCGAAGTGGCCGATGTGGGCGAGATCCCAGACGAGCGGCGATTGGAGCGGCGAGATCTGGCGCGTCAGCTGCTCATCCGAGAGCGGTTCCAGCAGCTCCTCAGTCCGCCGTCGCGCGTGCTCGAGAGCTACGACGAGCTCAGACGGTGACACCGAGCTCGGCGAGGCGGGTGAAGACGAGCGCGGCGACCATCGAGCCTTCGCCGACCGCGGCGGCGACACGCTTCGTCGAGCCGTGGCGGACGTCGCCTGCGGCGAAGAGCCCCACGCGGCTCGTCTCGAGCGGGAGCGGATCGCGATCGAGCGGCCAGCAGTCGGGCGGGATGTCAGTTGCGAGGAGATCCTGTCCGGTCAGGATGTAGCCGGCGGAATCGGTGAGGACGTGCTCGCGCGAACACCAGTCGGTGTGTGGACGACCGCCGATGCAGAGGAAGACGGCGTCCACCGCGCGCGTCTCATCCTTGCCGGACGCATCGGCGAAGGTCACGGCCGCAATCTTGTCGCCGTTCGGGTGCAGCTCGGTCAGCTGCGTCTCCAGATGGACATCGATCAGTGGGTGCTGTTTGATCCGGTCGATCAGGTAGGCCGACATCGTCGTCCCCAGCCGGTCGCCGCGCACCAGCATGGTTACGCGGGCCGTCGCGTTCGCGAAGTTGAGCACGGCCTGGCCGGCCGAGTTGCCGGCGCCCACGACCACGACGCTCTGCCCAGCGCATTGCGCTGCCTCGCTGCGGCCCGCTCCGTAGTAGACGCCGTGGCCGAGAAGCTCGTCGACGCCGTCGAGGTCGAGCCGCCTCCAATCCATGCCCGTCGCCGCCAGCACAACTGACGCAGTCACCTCGGAGCCGTCGTCGAGGATCAGCTCGACTGGTTCGTCGTGGCCCTTGAGCCGGCTGCCCCGGACGCCACGCAGGAGCATCAGCTCGGCGCCGAAGCGTTCCGCCTGCCGACCGGCCAGCCGCGCCAGCTCGGCGCCGCCGATCCCGTCCGGGAAGCCGAAGAAGTTCTCGATCATGGCCGTGTACGAGGCCTGTCCCCCGGGCACATCCCGGTCGTACACGATTGTCGACAGGCCGTCGGAGGCCGCGTAGACGGCGGCAGCGAGGCCTGCGGGCCCGGCGCCGATGACGACGAAGTCGTAATGCGCCCGCTTCGGCGGCTGCAGGCCACCCCAGGCCGCTGCGATCGTCTCGACGGTCGCCCCCGTGAGAGTTCGGTCGCCTTCGACGAGGACAGGCAGGGTCGCATCGACCAGCCCGAGGCTCGCGAGCAGGAGGTCGGCCTCGGCCGAGCCTGCCTCGTGCCACTCGTACGGCTGCGCGGTGCGCGTGAGGAAATCGCGAAGACGGTAGTGCTCGGCGTCCATCCGCCGACCAACGACCCGCACCATTGGGCGTACCGGGCTCACGTCGTCGATACTAGTGCGGCGCTAAAGGCCTACGGATCGCGGGCCCCATCCGCCGTTGAGAACTGCCGTGACGTGATCGGCGAACATTGTGGGGTATTGGCCCAGGAAGCCGTGGCCGGAATCGGGATAGATCCGAAGCTGAGCGGTAGGCAGGCGGTGTTTCGAACAACATGACCCTGTTTCTGACGGTCGCCGCCGCGTTGGCGCCCGCCCAGCAGAAGTACCTGCTGGAGGCACGCCAGATGCAGGCGCTCTCGTTTGCGGTGCACATCCCGCTCGTGTGTTTCGGGATCGCGTTCCCGGCGCTGCTGCTCTATGTCGAATGGCTGTACCTGCGCACCGGCGACGAGCTCTACCGGACGCTGGCGCGGCGCTGGACGCGGATCATGGTGGCGCTGTTCGCCGCCGGCGTCGTGACCGGCACGATCCTGAGCTTCGAGATGGGTCTGCTGTGGCCGAACTTCACCGGCACCTTCGGCGGTGTCTTCGGGCTCGGCTTCGCCATCGAGGGGTTCTCCTTCTTCATGGAAGCGATCTTCATCGGCATCTACGTCTATGGCTGGAACCGCCTCTCGCCGCGCGCCCACTTCGCGAGCGGGATCCCGATCGCGCTGGCCGGGTTCACCGGCTCGCTGACGGTGATCTCGGTCAACGGCTGGATGAACCATCCGACCGGCTTCCGGCTCAGCCACGGCAGGGCCGTCGACGTGCACCCGTTCCAGGCGCTGTTCGAGAACAGCTACCTGTGGCACGAACTGATCCACATGTACCTGGCCGCGTACATCGTGACCGGCTTCGTGCTCGCCGGCGCCTACGCCTTCGGTCGGCTACGCGGCCGCTGGGGACGCTACGAGCGCACAGCGCTCGCGGTCGCCCTCGCGGCGGCGGCGCTCGCATCGGTCGCGCAGGTCTTCGTCGGCGACTGGAACGGCCGCCAGGTCGCGGCGGCGCAACCGACCAAGCTCGCGGCCTTCGAAGGGCTCGGGCACACGACCACAGGCGCGCCCGTCCACGTTCTCGGCTGGTACAGCGACGGTCGCGTCGACTACGGGGTCCCGCTTCCGCGACTGCTCTCCCTGCTCGCCTTCCACAGCACGCACGCGACCGTCGAGGGGCTCAACACTGTCGCGCCGGCCGAGCGACCGCCGGTCAACGTCGTCCGCCTGGCCTTCCAGAGCATGGTCGGGATCGGCAGCCTGCTCGCGCTCCTCTCAGTCGTCTTCCTGTTCGTGCGAATCCGGCGGGCGCGGCTGCCGGAATCAACGTGGTTCTACCGCGCTCTGGTCGCGGCCGGCCCCTTGTCGGTGGTCGCGCTGATCGCCGGCTGGGTCGTCACCGAGGTTGGACGCCAGCCCTGGGTCGTCTACCGCGTGATGCGAACATCACAGGCTGTAACCGGCGCCGGCGGCATCCCGGTTGGCTACGGCACGCTCGCCGCCGTTTACCTTGCGCTCCTCGTCGGCGTCGCCTGGGTGCTGCGGCGCCTCTACCGGACGCCGCTCGGCCGAGACGCTTCGCCCGAGCAGGCCGCGACGGAGCCGGCCTGATGCACCTCTACGACCTGCCGCTTGCGTTCGCGCTTGTCGGGCTCGCGCTCTACGCGGTGCTCGGGGGCGCCGACTTCGGCGCCGGCTTCTGGCAGCTCGTCGCAGGCAGAGGCAGGCGGGCCGACGAGATCCGCGACCACGCCCATCATGCGATGGCGCCGGTCTGGGAGGCGAACCACGTCTGGCTGATCTTCGTCCTCACCGTCATCTGGACCGCCTACCCGGCCGCCTTCGGCTCGATCGCCTCGACGCTCTCGATCCCGCTCTTCGTCGCTGGGATCGGGATCGTCCTCCGCGGCGGTGCCTACGCGCTCCGCGCCGGAACGACGACCACCGGCGAGCAGCGGCGCGTGGATACCGTCTTCGCGCTCTCCTCGGTGCTGACGCCGTTCGCGCTCGGCACAGCGATCGGCGGCATCGCGTCCGGGCGCGTGCACGTCGGCAACCCAGGCGGCAGCCTCACCTCGAGCTGGCTCAACCCGACCTCGATCACGATCGGACTCCTCGCCGTAGCGAGCGCTGCCTACATGGCCGCCGTCTTCCTCAGCGGTGACGCCGAGCGCGGCGGCCACGGACAACTTGCAGAGCAGTTCCGCCTGCGCGCACTCGCCGCCGGTGTCGCAGCAGGCGCCGTGGCAATCGCCGGGCTCGTCGTCCTGCGCTTCGACGCCCACCGGCTCTTCACGCACCTCACCCAGGGGGCCGGGCTCCCGGCGCTCGTCCTGTCGCTCATGGCCGGCATCACGACGCTCGCGCTGATCTGGCGACGACGGTACGAGCCCGCCCGTTACACGGCTGCGCTCGCGGTCGCCTCCACCATCGCCGGCTGGGCGCTGGCCCAACAGCCTCTCTTCCTGCGCGACCTGACCGTCCACCAGGCGGCGGCCGGTCACGACACCCAGGTCGCGATCATCGTCGCCGTCCTCGCCGGCGGCGTGATCCTCTTCCCATCGCTCGCCCTCCTCTTCCGCCTCACCCTTGGCGGACAACTCGGCCACGCAGAACCGACCAGCGACGAGCAACCGGCGCGGCGCGCCCGCCCGCAACCGCCAAGTCCTCGCAGCGCACGACTGGCGGCAGCCTCGCTCCTCGCCGGCATCGGCTTCCTCACCGTCGCCCACACCGGCTGGGCGCATGCGATCGGCGTCGCCTGCTTCCTCTCGTTCGTCGCCTTCGGCTACCGAGCGGTGCTCGGCGGGGACATCCTCGAGCCGCCGACACCCACATCAGCCCCCAGCCCGAACGGTGCGGCGAATCAGCGCTAGACGTGTCGTCGTCGGCTCGGTCACAGCGGGCGGAGCTGCCGCGAAGGCCGGAATACGAGTCGGAGACGTGATCGTGTCCGTCGACGGCATGCCGACCCTAACCACGGGCGCACTGTCCGCGGTGCTCGCAGAGCTGAAGCCCAGCCAGAAGGTTCCCATTGTGGTCAAGCACCAGAGCGGTGCGAAGACGACCTTGCACGTGACGCTCGGGACTTTCCCCGGAGCCTGACAGGGGACGCGAGGTGGTATGCGACAGCACGTGTTTCATCTCGCCTGCGAGGTCAGCCCTCGGCCGGAGCGTAGGTCGCGAGGATCGAACCCGTCGTCGTCACGTTGCTGTCGACGAGCCGCAATCGACACGCGAAGTAGGTAATAGGGCCAGACATCGAGTGACATTCCCGGACGTTGGCCTCGGCGAGAGCCGTCTCTGGTGGTCGCTACTGGTTGCCGTGAGGGCGACCGTCCGCGGGCGGCCAGGAAATCAGCGGCTTCCCGATCTCCCAGTGATGGCCGAACGGATCCTCGACGCGCCCCAGGCGCCAGCCATGCTCTTCGGTCACCGGATAGACCTCAGTGGCGCCCGCCGCCTTTGCCCGCTCAACCGCTGAGCTCGGATCGTCAACGATCAAAAGCATTCGCACCGTGCCTCCACCTACCGACTCAGGGCTGAAGTTCGCGCTCGCCGGTGCCTCGTCCGAAACCCAGAAGGACGCGCTAGCGATTGAGAGCTCAGCGACGACGTCGGGATTGTCGTCCGTGCCGCCCACGCGATAGACCTCGACGGCTCCGAATGCCGTCTTGTAGAACTCGAGTGCCTCCCGGCCGCGCCGAACCGACAGCTGGGGCACGATCCTTACGCCGTCGAAATCCTGCGCGTCGGACACTGCACTCTTCCCTACCAGACGCTGGTCTGGTAGT
>WNFU01008914.1_pt1 | contig 11459 bp, 10 predicted proteins | sample 5400121 | NCBI WGS metagenome assembly WNFU01 (sample SAMN13153360, study PRJNA577476) | soil metagenome | isolation source: 100 cm soil or saprolite under grassland replicate 1 | place: USA:California | collected 2016-06-15 | reverse complement strand
GCTCACCTCTCAAGTGCTTACGCTCTACATTACTCCCGTGGTCTATCTCTACTTCGAGCGGCTACAGGAATGGCTGCAAGGAGAGAAACCGCAAGCGCACGAAAAGCGTGACGGGATCGTTCACGCATCTCCCTAGCTTGGGGTCTGGTCGTCTGCTTCGCTTGACCGGTTTGGCCACGCGCCTTAGAGTGACCAGTCTATTCATTTAGTTCGTTAGTTCGCTTCATGAGGTGCCGCAGTGGCTATCAAAATCGAAAATCAGGTTGAAAGAAAACTACCCAAACAAACCATGACCCAGGTCGAAGACGCGTTCGACAGCTTGCCCCGAGAGCACACACGCGGACTTGAGCGGATAAGATTAGTCGAGTTCATATCAGACCCGAGACTCAAGAATACTTTCCAGGCGTCCGAACTGCCTGGTCTCTATCATCCGCGTCAGGGCCCCAAGGGAGCCTGGCTCGAGGTTGCTGTCGGAGTTTTGCTGCCTGCTGATAAGCCGGTACACAAGCGGATAGTGCCCCGCCTATCGTTTAAGGGAAACCTTGCGGCCACGATCTTTTCCCTGGTCGGTCAACACTACCATTTCACGCTAAAGCATTCGCTTAAGAAGACTCAGTTGGAGCCCGCGATAAGGATTTACACAGAAAAGCGGCTTAAGGCCTGGAACGAAAAGAAGCACAGTTTCCGTGCTCGCCTGTTTAAGCCGCTGCAACCTACATTGGAGCGGTGGGCCAAAGGGTTACAAAAGCGAGCGGTCGCCGAGAAGAAGAAGAGTTTGAGTTCGAAGTAAGAGTGAGGCTCCGCTCATTCAGCTGGCTGGTCGCCACTGTCAATGCTCTTAGCTACAGATCTGAGAGCCTGCGCAACGTCAGTGGTGTCGACATTTGAGCGCCGGAAACGCACTTCCACGCTAAAATCTTTCTTAGGTGAAACGTATTTGAAGGTGTAGGGTTTGGCTTCGGGAGCTACGCGTGGCCCCATTTCCTGCCGTCTCACTTCCCTTGCATCATCCCGCGTGAGTCCTCGAGAAGTTATTTCTCTCGCAAGTCGTCTCATTCCCTCTTCGTCCGGCTGTCGCACAATCTGCAGGAGCATGGACTTTGCTGAGACATCGGCCTGGCGACAAAGCTCGCGCACGTCGGCGGGTATTCCGGCGATTGAAAGTGCTTCGGTAACAGTACTCCTGCTCTTGCCGACTTTTCGCGCCACTTCTTCATGCGTATAACCAAACCTGTCGCATAACGCCAACAGTCCATCTGCTTCTTCCCAGACTGTCAAATCCTTTCGCTGCATGTTTTCAATCAGCGCGATCTCAGCTACACCGCCTGCGTCGACATCCATCTCGACACACGGCACTTCTGTGAGTCCGGCGGCACGCGCGGCCCGATAACGACGCTCGCCCGCGATAATCATCCAACGACCGGTCAAGCGTGAAGGCTTAACCAGTAACGGTTCCAGCACGCCTTTCTCTGCAATTGACGCAGTAAGCTCCGTCAAGTCTCCAAAGTCCATGCGCGGCTGTTCCGGATTTGGATCGATCTTGTCCAGACCAATCATACGCCCCACCGCTACGGGCGCATGCTGCGACAACTCCTCGACATAATGGGAGTCATGGCGCATGTGCAGTCCTGTCGGCAGTCCCCTTTTAGACACGGCTCATTACCTCGTCACATAAATTTCCATATTCGATTGCGCCTGATGAATTCGGAGCAAAGCTAAAAATCGACTCCTTATAGGCCGGTGATTCTTCCAATCTCACGCTTTTGGTTATTACTGTCTCAAACAATTTTGGTCCAAATACCTTCTTAATCTGTTCGTGAACCTCGCGCGCGAGCGTCGTTCGTTTGTCGTGGAGCGTTACCAGCACGCCCAGGAGTTCGAGACTGGGGTTGGGACGCGCCTTCACCTTCTCTATGGTCTCAAGCAAATCGTCTGTGCCTTCGAGCGCGAAGTAGGATGACTGAATTGGAACCAATACGTGCGTCGCAGCAACCAGCGCGTTTACGGTAATCAAGCCGAGAGTCGGGGGCGTGTCGATCACAATCACCTCATACTGGTCGCGAAACGGTCCTAACCGATCTTTCAGGCGAAACGGAGCATCAAAATCGCCCACTAATTTCGACTCCAGCTTGGCCAGATTGATTCGCGCCGGAACAATGTCGAGTCCCTCAACGGGCGTCCGATAAACTGCCTGTTCCACTGGCGCCTGTCCATCCGTCATCAGCTCATACGCTGAGCGTTCCACCGAAAGCGGATCGAGAAAAGAGATTGAGCTATTAGCCTGAGGATCTAGATCTAGAAGGAGGACACGTTTACCAACCCTGGCGAATGCAGCAGCCAAATTGATGGCGGTAGTAGTTTTTCCCACGCCACCTTTTTGATTTGCGATCGCAATTATCATTCGCTATACATCAACAGAATCTCGAACCTTACCTCGTTCAGCTAACTTCACCATCGCGCGAAGAGTCAGCTAGCTTGCTTACATTGGTAAGTCACCGGCTTCGCCGATTACATCCGGCCACTCTTCTTCTCCCAGCGCTGATTCTTCCCCACCCTCTTCTTCCGACGGCGCGGTTTTTTGGGACGCTTTAATGACATCCTCGTCGACGTAAATTGGACAGTCCGCTCGAAGCGCCAGCGCGATTGCGTCGGAAGGTCTTGAATCAAGGACCATGCGGTTGCCGTCGCTCATGCGCATTTCAATCACAGCGAAAAATGTGTTATCCCGCAAGCTGGTTACAACTACTCTTTCCACTTGAATGCCGAGCTCTATAATCAAGTTCCGCAGCAGGTCGTGAGTCATCGGGCGCGGCGGCGCGATCTTTTCAATTTCAAGCGCAATAGCGTTGGCCTCATAAGCACCGACCCAAATTGGCAGCATCGTATCGCTTTCGACGTCCTTCAAAATGATAATGGGCGTACCGCTATTCGGATCCATCATCAGCGCTCTAATTTTTACCTCAATCTCCATAAATCTATACCTCTGGTCTGCCACCCGGCGGAGTGGCCGCTGGCCACCTCTGCCTTACCCCGGATCAGTTCGCTTGTTTACTCACCAACTCTCCATAAAGGCTGTACGGCTTCGCCTGCGAAATCAACACATCTACGATCTCTCCCGGTTGTGATTTGCAGGACTTGAAGTTAACCACCTTGTGGCAAGTTGAGTGACCCGTCATGTCCCGGCTCGATCTGGCGCTCTCCCTCTCGACCAGTACACTCACGGTTCTATTAATGTAACTATTGTAGATCTTGTTTTGTGTTGATTCCTGCAACTCTTCAAGAGCAATGAAGCGTGCAGTCTTCTCAGCTTCCGGCACCTCATCCCCTAAGTTCGCCGCCGGAGTTCCCGCTCGTTTGGAGTACTTAAAAATGAATAATCCATCGTATTTACACGACCTAACCAGTCGCATAGTGCTCTCAAAATCCTCCTCGGCTTCACCGGGAAAGCCGACGATGATGTCACTCGTCAACGATAGCCGTCGCTTCGAACTCTTAATTGCATCTATGCGCCGCAGATAATCTTCCACGTTGTGACCACGTCGCATTGCCTTCAGAATGCGATCGCTTCCTGACTGCACAGGCAAGTGAATCCAATCGCAAAGGTTCGGACACTCTTCAATCGCCGACACTATATCAGGATGGAAGTCTCGAGGAAACGATGTCGTGAATTTGATTCGCTCCAAGCCGGTGTCGGCCACAGCCCTCAGCAAACGCGAAAAAGGCGTCGCCCCGGAATAGCCCTCCAAACCTTCCTGCGATCGTGGTCGATAACTGTTCACATTTTGACCGATAAGGTGAATTTCTTTGTAGCCAAATGATCCCAGCCGCCGCACCTCGTTAATAATTTCCAGCGCGTTCCGACTCTTCTCGCGCCCACGCGAATAAGGAACGATGCAAAAAGAACAAAACTTATTGCAGCCTTCGATAATGGGAACAAATGCCACGTATGGTGAACGTCTCTCTGCGGGCGACACATCCCAAACCTCGCCATCCTGGCGCTCATCCAAATCGATCACCGCCGCTTCTCCGCCGCGCGCTCGCTCGATCAGAGACGGAATGCGATCCGTTGCTCGCGTGCCCACGATCAGATCGACTGAGGGAGCATTCCGGAAAATCTCTTCGCCCTCAAGTTGCGCCACACATCCCATCACGCCGATCAAAGGTTTCTGCTGCCGGCGGGTGCGTTTTGCAGCGTTTCGTATCTCTCCGATTCTCTGGAAAACCTTTCGTTCGGCTCGTTCGCGCACGGAGCAGGTATTCAACAGAACTACGTCGGCCGCCTCCGAGGAAGCGGTCACTTCGTAGCCCGCTCTTCGCAAACCTGTGGCAGCTCGTTCCGTATCTGCAACGTTCATCTGGCAACCAAACGTCTCGATGTAAACCTTGGATTTCATTTACCACGTAACGCAAACTGTCAGTTTGCGGTTCTCGCTACAAGAGCATTCTAAGTTGCTCAACACACCCCGCAAACTAATAGTTTGCGTTACACGAAGCTCGAACGCTATCAATTGGCAGTAGTCTAACAGAAACTGTAAGCCAAACGCGATACCGAGACTTTTGCATCTTTTACTCAATGAATCTCAACAGCTTGACCGCTTCTTACTCGACGAGTAGGATGACGCTCGAGTTCCCAAATCCAAAAACACTGAGAGGTTCCGTCATGTCCTTCAACAAGATAACTCTTGTAGGAAATCTTGGTCGCGATCCTGAACTGCGCTACACGCCACAGGGTACGCCCGTTTGCAGTTTTAGCATGGCGACGAATGAACGGCGTAAAGATAAGAGCGGGGAGATGCAGGATCAGACGACTTGGTTTCGCGTGACCCTTTGGGGACGCCAGGCAGAGACTGCCTCACAATACTTAACGAAGGGCCGGCCGGTCTATATCGAAGGCAGATTGCGTGTAGAAGAATGGACTGACCGCGACGGGAAACCAAGACACACGCTCGAGGTTAACGCGACAGACATGCAATTTATTGGTGGGGGTAGAGGAGAAGAGCCGCCGATGGAGCGAGCGGCCGCAGCGGGCGCGCCCTCGGAACCGGCTGACATCGCCGACGACGACATTCCGTTTTAGACTTTCTCGTAGTCCTGGATCTGTCAGTTCCCTCCCCTGGTTTATCTCGCCAAAGAGTCATGTGGTTGGTCGAGTCCGAGAAGGCAGGCAGCGCGGAAACGTAGCAGCCGCGCATTCTGTTCGTTATCTATTTAACCCGCGACGATCACGATTTTTTCCAATCGTCACTGCTGGCGACAGTTGTCTTCATTAGCTCGCGCTTGATGCCTTGAAGCGATGCTTCATTGAATTTACCGGTGCGATACCAGACACTCATCAATCCGTTCAGCGGAAAACCATCCCGGTAAATGTTTCCTCGTTACACATCAATGTTCCTTCGTTCCAGGGGATAAAAGGATAGCGATGGATTGCATGTATTCCGAATTTCTGACCGCGCTAGGTGATCGATCCGGGAGGATCAAATTGGGTCACCCGGCAAGGAACCGTCATCATCATGCCCATCACCGCGAAGCTTATCTCGAGAATACTGCCGAGTCGCAAGCGCGCTTGATCATGAAACGATTCCGGTAGTTCCGGGTGACTGATGATGCCGGTCGCATTTATGACATGCGTCGCAGCAATGAAATGTTTGATGTCATCTCTCGTTTGATAAGTAACCTTGAAGCCTTCCGTGCTCTGCTCAACTGAAACCACCCTCGCGCCGACAACAACTTCGATATGGTGTTGCTTCCTGTAAAGTTCGAGCTCCTTAACCAGATCGTTGAACGGTAGATATTTCGGCTCGTCGACTCTCCTCATCATGTCGGGAAGTACCGACAATGTCGTAGGCGATAGCAATCGCATACCGGGGTCCACACGACGAAGTGCGGAAGCCGGCTTTGGTCCGGCCTCGAGTATCGCAACGGGAATATTTCGCTTTTGCAGACACTGCGCAGCCGCGAGCCCGGCGGGTCCAGATCCAATGACAACCACGGGAATATCTTCGCTCGCTGCGCTCATTAAGATTGTCGCTCACCGCTCAACGCTCAACGGTCACACTCAAGCTCTGCGAGAATAAGTTCAATTAACTGGTCGGCCGCCTGAGCTGAAAGTGCTGTGGCTCGGTAAGTCAGAAATATCTGTGCGCACTCGGGCGATGCGAGCACCGCTACTGCCGCGCCCATATTCAAACAGACCGGGGTATAAATTCGCTGACCAGTTAGCCGTAAGGCGCCCATGGAGAGCTGGGAAATGTCAGCATGAACGTCTGACTGTTCGAACCAGGTAAAGTGACTGGTTGTAAATCCGCTTGTCGTCGGATGAACTGAAGTTGCCCAGGAGGCCGTGACCGTTGCGAGCGCTGTCGCGGCCTCGCCGCAAGCTGACAGGAAACTCCAGTGACAGCAGGGCATTTGCGGACAAACCCTGCGAATCATTCCACCGGTGAATCGCGCGCATCCATGCTGCCGCGCACAACCACGCCGGTGCAACACGTATCATTGCGGCTCGCTGTGAGATAGCGATAGCCATCGGATACTTGAACAGCCCGGTGATTTCTAACCAGGAGCTGACGGCAATAGAACGTTAGAAACTGAGCGTATGAAGTGCAAGCGTGAAAATTTGTCGGACTTGGGTCCCGGTTACGATTTGCGAATACAATAAATGTAAGAATGACTGGGCCCGGCCGCGATTAAGCTGTGCCCCAACGGCCAAACCCTCGCAGTTTGTTATAACGTCTCGCCAGTCTTTCATCCTGACTGCAGCTAACAGCCTCAGCCAGTCGCTCAGTCAAAGCGGCGTCGAGAAAACGAGCAGCTTGATCGTAGTCAGTGTGAGCGCCGCCGGGTGGTTCACTAATAATCTGGTCCACAATCTTCTCTGCGTAAAGATCCTGTGCGGTTAGGCGCAAACCGGTTGCCGCCTGGTCCGCGAGCTTAGCGTCCTTCCACAGAATTGCCGCACAGCCTTCCGGTGAGATTACGGAGTAAATGGCATTCTCCAACATCATCACCTGGTCACCCACGCCAATCGCCAAAGCGCCACCAGATCCGCCCTCGCCGATTACGGTAACAATTACCGGGACCTTTAGCTTGGCCATCTCGCGCAGGTTGTACGCAATAGCCTCCGCCTGTCCGCGCTCTTCGGCATCGATGCCGGGATAGGCGCCGGGCGTATCAATCAACGAAAAGATGGGCCGGCCGAATTTTTCGGCCAGGTTCATCACCCGCAGGGCCTTGCGGTAACCCTCCGGTTTGGGCATGCCGAAGTTGCGGTATCTGCGCTGCTTTGTATCGCGACCTTTTTGATGACCGACGACCACGATAGGCAGACCATGAAAGCGCGCCGAACCACAAACGATCGCCGGATCATCAGCGAATCTTCTGTCGCCATGCAGCTCAATGAATTCATCAAACAGCCGCTCAATAAAATCCAGGGTATGTGGGCGGTCAGCATGGCGGGCGAGCTGCACTCTCTCAATCGCAGTCCGTGACCCGGGTTCCGAGCGAGGTTCAGTCGGCTCCGGACTCTCAACAGATGTCGTTTCTTTTTCCTTCTTAGCCACTTTTCCCTATTGGCAAACCAGGTATTATCAGACGCCGTTTGAAAGTGCTATTTTCTCCACCTTCAAACCGCACCCCATTTTTCGTACGGCGGTCTCAAATTTTTCACTGCGTTCTACACGCAGGGTGGAACTTACTTTCACTCGAACAAGTAGATCCTTAGCAACGGATGTCTCCAGCATCACCTCGCAATTACCGGCGTGGGTATTAATCACGTGAAGAATGCTATCAAATAACTGAGCAGGATCCGATACCTGAGGTACATGAAGGATTATCAGTTCCTTGGCTCTTACAATTTCATCCAAACTCTGAACCTGATCAACGATAATTGACGGTGGATTGTCTTCGCTCAGCTCGAGGCGGCCGCTTACCAGCACCGGTAGTTCATTCTTGAGTAATGACGAATACCTCCGGTAGATTTCCGGCCACAGAACACACTTCGTTCCTCCAGCTTCGTCTTCCAGGCGCAACAGAGCGAACCTGTCGCCCTTCCTGGTTGTTTTAGGTTGGAGATCGTTGATGATGCCGCCGATGTGGATGCGCGTGCCGCTGGAGATGCCGGGCAGGTCAAGAGACTTTGCAGCTTTCGCCGCTTGCAGGAGTTCGCCATAGTTTCCCAGCGGATGAGCGGTGACGTAAAAACCAAGAGCGGCTTTTTCGGCAAGTAGAAGTTGAGAACGCGTCCAGGGAACGCCGGTCGATAGAGGCTGTTCTACAAAATCGGAGTCATCCGCAATCGAACCAAAAAGACCATTCTGACCCTGCATTCGTTCACGCTTCGCACGTTGTGCTCGGGAAAGCGCTACATCAATAGAATTGTAAAGCGTCCCGCGGTATTCGTGCAGTTCGCGCGAATCTGTTTGGAGAGAGTCGAATGCTCCCGCGCCCACCAGGCCTTCCAGCACACGCTTGTTCAGCCCGCCGTTCCCCAACCTTTCCGTGAACTCGAAGAATGATTTGAAAGGACCGCCTTTGCGAGCCTCGATTACCGAGTTTACCGTTGATTGACCGAGGCCCTTGATCGCCGCGAGCCCGTATCTGATGGCACCGGCGAGCGGCGTAAAACCGGAGTAACTTTCGTTTACATCCGGGGGCAACAGTTTGATTCCCTGTGAGCGGAGCTCTTTGGAATACTTGAATACTTTAGCAGCGTCCTGGGCCTCGCTTGAAAGAACCGCGGCATAAAAATGCTCTGGGAAGTGGGCCTTCAGGTAGGCGGTTTGAAATGCGAGGTAGGCATAGGCTACGGCATGACTTCGAGGGAATCCATAATCAGAAAACTTTGCCATCAGCGAGAATATCTTTTCAGCTTTATCTTTCTTAATTCCTCTCTCGACGGCACCGTTGATAAACTTCTGTTCATGTAGAGCCATTTCCTCGCGCTTCTTCTTACCCATGGCTCGGCGCATCAGGTCGGCTTCGCTAAGGGTATAGCCCGCTAGCTTCTGTGCCAGTTGCATAATCTGTTCCTGGTAGACGAGAACTCCAAAGGTGTTGCTCAGGATCTCCTTCATTTCCGGAACCAGATAACGCACGGTCTTCAGTCCGCGATGGCGCTGAATAAACTCCTCGACCATGCCGCCATCCAAAGGTCCAGGTCGGTATAGCGCATTTAAAGCGGAAAGGTCCTCAACGTCCTTGGGTTTAAGCTTCCTACATATCTCCTGCATGCCCGAGGATTCAAACTGAAACACCGCATCCGTGCGCCCTTCCCCAAAAACCGCCATCGTCTTTTCGTCGTTAAGCGCTAAATCGGGCCAGTTAATCTCGGTACCAAGCAGTTGCTTAATAGTCGTTAAGCAGTCATTTATAACGGTTAAGGCAGTAAGCGCTAAAAAATCCATCTTAAGCATGCCGGTCTTTTCGAGATCGGACATGACATACTGAGTGGTGAGCTCTTCCTTCCCCGAGACCGCAATCGGTATCAACTCCTGCAATGGAACAGGGGAAATTACAACCCCGGCCGCGTGCACGGATGAGTGGCGGGCACAGCCTTCTAGTCGCTGGGCGATCTCAATCAGTTCCTTAACATTGGGATTGGTTTCAATCTCCTTCCTCAACTCGGGAACGTGTTCGAGTGCCTGCGTAAGACTCACGTTTCTGCCTCGGACGGGCGGCGGAATCATTTTGGCTATTCGTTCGACTTCGGAATAAGGCATCTCCAAAGCACGACCCACATCCTTAATTGCTGCCCGGGAGGCGAGCGTCCCAAAAGTAATGATCTGGCAAACCGAGTCACGCCCATAAAGATTGGCGACGTGATTGATAACGTCCCCGCGTCCTCTGACACAAAAATCGATGTCTATGTCTGGTAGGGATATTCTCCCTGGGTTAAGGAATCGCTCGAAGATAAGGTCATACTGTAAAGGATCTACATCAGTTATCTCGAGACAGTAGGCAACTAGAGAGCCGGCGGACGATCCGCGGCCAGGGCCAACTGGAATTGCGTGTTCTTTGGCGTAGCGGACAAAGTCCCAGACGATCAGAAAGTACCCGGCGAAACCCATCTGCTTGATCATGGCGATCTCGCTGGCGAGGCGCGTCTGATAATCAGATAAGCCGTGTTTCAACTCGCCTCGAGACTGTTGCCGCTCCCAGACTCGTTGGCGCCGGCGTTCAAAGCCTCCCCTCACTACTTTCTCGAAGTAATCGTCCGCTGAGGCGGCTTCTCCATCTGGTATGGGATAGTTGGGAAGATGGTTAATGTTCTCCGGTAGTTTCAGTTCGCATCTTTCGGCGATCTCAACGGTACGCAAGAGGGCGTTCGGCAGTTCGCTCCCGAATATGCGCCACATCTCTTCGGGCGAACGAACGTAAAAATTTGGGCTGGCATAACGAAGACGGTTCGTATCATTAACAGTCTTGCCCGAGCCAATACAAAGCAGGACGTCATGTGCTCGCGCGTCGTCCGGCATCAAATAGTGAGCGTCGTTGGTCGCAACGAGTGGCACCCCGGTTCGGCGCGACAGCTCTACCAGGGGCTTACGAATCCTCTGCTGTGCCTCAAGGCCGTGCTCCTGAATCTCGAGGAAATAATTACCCTTTCCCATGATCTCTTCGAATTCAACTGCGGCAGCCGCGGCGTCGTCACAATTTTCGCGGGCCAACATTGCCGAGGGCACGCCGGACATGCAGGCCGAAAGCGCGATAAGTCCCTTTGAGTGTTCGGCGAGCAGTTCTTTGTCGATTCGAGGTTTGTAGTAGAAGCCTTCGGTATAAGCCTTCGAGGTCAGACGAACGAGATTGCGATAACCATCCAGATCTCTTGCCAGCAATATTAAATGAAAGTTTGCTTTCTCTCCGGGAGCTGAAGCCGCTCGGTCCTTTCTGCTCCCGCGAGTGATGTAGGTTTCACAACCAATGATGGGATTCACGCCGCGGCTTTTCATGGCGTTGTAAAAAGAGATGGCGCCAAACATATTGCCATGATCGGTCATGGCGCATGACGTCATGCCAAGTTCTTCAGTACGTTTGGCAAGAGGCTTAATCTGAATCGCCCCATCTAACAGGCTGTAATCGGTGTGCAGGTGTAGATGTACGAATCTTTGATCCGGCATAACGATGATGAAAAAAGACTGGCTGCCTATCTGACAACCGGCGGAACAGGGATAAAGTGTGATTAATTCAGCGAGTGCACTATATCATGGCCATTCCGATCGCCACGCTGCGCATTTTGTCATTGGAAAACTTATAGCCGCTCATAAACCAATTTCGATCAAAAATTTCCGCGGCCGTAGTAAAGAAAATGCTTTAAAAATTTGCCGCAGAAAACGACGTGGCTATTCCCACTCAATCGTACTGGGTGGTTTGGAACTTATGTCATAGACGACTCTGTTAATTCCCCGAATCTCCGAAATGATTCGCGACGAGACGCGCGCCAGCAGATCATGTGGAAGCCTTGC